>Ga0209039_10003047_pt1 | contig 13486 bp, 11 predicted proteins | sample BogFormECP12_OM1_FD_188238 | JGI IMG/M metagenome (GOLD analysis project Ga0209039, IMG submission 188238) | Bog forest soil microbial communities from Calvert Island, British Columbia, Canada - ECP12_OM1 (SPAdes) (version 2) | ecosystem: Environmental > Aquatic > Freshwater > Wetlands > Bog ...
TCCTGACCAGGAGGACTGGCAGTATATAAATACCAGCGCATGGCATCGGCGCCATGCTGGTTGATAACCTGCCATGGATCGACCACATTGCCGCGCGTCTTTGACATCTTCTGGCCTTCACCATCCAGAAGAAGGCCAAGACAAATCACATTTCGGAAGCATGCCTCGCCAAACAATAAAGTGCTGATAGCGTGCAGCGAATAGAACCAACCGCGGGTCTGGTCAACTGCTTCGCAGATGTAATCGGCTGGAAATTGTTTCATGAACATATCTTCATTTTCAAAAGGATAATGCCACTGTGCGACCGGCATAGAACCAGAATCGAACCAGACATCGATCAGTTCTGGAACTCGCTTCATTGTCCCGCCACATTCCTGGCAAGGAATGCGGATTTCATCAACATATGGGCGGTGCAGATCCAGGTTTGAAAGATCACGTCCGGCTAGATCAGACAACTCTGCTATTGAGCCAACACAGGTCTGCTGTTTGCATTGCTCGCATTCCCATACCGGTAAAGGCGTGCCCCAATACCGCTCACGCCCCAGCGCCCAATCAACGTTGTTTTCCAACCAGTTTCCAAAACGGCCATTTTTTATATGACCGGGATACCAGTTGATCGTATTATTAAGCTCGACCAGTTTGTCTTTGTACTGGCTGGTGCGGATATACCAGGTTTGGCGGGCAAAGTATAACAGCGGCGTGCCGCAGCGCCAGCAAAACGGATAAGTATGCGTCATCGTGCCGGCACGAAACATCAATCCACGTTCTTCCAAATCTTGGATAATGAATGGATCGGCAGATTTAAAGAACATGCCGCTCCAGGGACGCACCTCAGGAATAAACGTCCCATCCGCTGCGATAGTCATCAAGATCGGCAAGTTTAGCTCCAACGCTGCATCCATATCCTCGGCGCCAAAGGCCGGGGCAATATGAACCAGACCACTACCATCTTCGATTGTCACAAAATCGCCCAGGATAACGTAATAAGCTGGCTTGTCAGGGGGTAAAAAAGTAAACAGTGGTTTGTAACGCTTGCCTTTTAGCTGTTTGCCCTTCATATGTTCGACTATTTTTACTTGCTCTTCGCCAAAAACGGCTGGCACTAACGCCTCAGCCAAAATCAGGCGCTCTTTCCCACCTTCAGGCAGATCGCGTTCCACTGTAACATAATCAACGTCTGGAGCAGCCGCCACTGCTACATTGGCAGGCAAGGTCCAGGGTGTCGTCGTCCAGACCAGCAAAGAAGTTCCGGGAGTATCGACCAGCGGCATGCGCACGAAGACAGACGGATCAACGGTCTCCTCATAACCCAGGGCAACTTCATGGTCCGATAAGGGCGTGCCGCAACGCGGACAATAAGGCACAACTTTAAAACCCTGGTAAAGTAACCCTTTATCCCAGAAATTCTTGAGGATCCACCAGACCGATTCAATGTACGGATTCTTATAAGTAACATAGGCAGTGTTAAGGTCTGTCCAATAAGCGATGCGATCGGTCAGTTTTTCCCAATCCTGGATATACGTAAAAGCCGATTCACGGCACAACTCATTAAATTTATCAATCCCATAAGCCTCGATCTGCTGTTTGTTCTTAAAACCTAGCTTGCGCTCGACTTCAATCTCAACCGGCAGGCCGTGGGTATCCCAACCACCCCGTCTTAGAACGTGGTAGCCACGCATCGTCTTGTAGCGCGGGAACATATCTTTGAAGGAGCGCGCCAGTACGTGATGAACGCCCGGGCGTCCATTGGCTGTCGGCGGGCCTTCATAAATCACATATTCTGGGCCCTGCGCGCGGCTAGTGACCGTTTGTTGGAAAACATTGTGAGACTTCCAAAATCGTAAGACCCCTTCTTCCATCAAGGTCACGTTGAGTTTCGGCGAAACTGGCTTGAACATCCGACCTCCTGCAAAATTAAATAAAAATCTCCCATCCCGGGACAGGGACGAGAGCAACTCTCGCGGTACCACCCTGTTTCTCATCTTACGATGAGCACTTTTTTCAAGTTCATCCTTTTGCGGACGAACCTGCGCCGGTATAACGACTGGCGTGGACGGTGCACCTACTAGCAGGCAAAAACCTGCATTCAGATTACAGCTCCGGAAGGATTTTCGGTCTACGCTGCCCGCCCGGCTTCCACCCAACCCCAGGCTCGCTGATGGCGCCCTGCAGACCTACTCGTTTCCATCATCGCCTTTAAAAGATAGTTTCGATTATGCCACAAATGACATAAAAGGTCAATTGAAGTGAGAAATAATCAGCTTCGTAATTTTTTGACACAACTTGCGCCCGGATTCTTTCGTAAAAATCCTGGATTGGCTAATTTTTAACCTGATCCAGGCAAAATTGCTAAATAATTGTGCGGATTTACGTGATCTCCGTCATACCACATCTCGAAATGCAGGTGAGGCCCAGACGAATTACCGGTGCTACCCATGTTGCCGATCAGGTCACCTTTATAAACGCTTTCTCCACACTGAACACGGATCTGGCTCTGGTGACCATACAGGGTCTGGAAACCATTGCCGTGGTCGATAACGGTTACATTACCATAGCCCCAATCATTCCAGCCGGCGTAGACCACCACGCCGTTATCGGCGGCGTAAATAGCATTCCCCAACGTCCCGGCAAAATCGACGGCCGGATGGTTAGCCTCGGGTGTGTAATCATATCCCGATAGCCAGTGATCCACTGTCGGAAATGTAAAAGTCCCGGTGCCGACTGCCCCATCCACCGGTTTGGAACAGGCGCCTGGGCCGTATAGCCGAGCAGAACCAGGACTGAAGCGAGAGATGGTCGGTGCACTCCAGGTTATGAAGTTGCGAGAACCGCCCGGCACGATCAGCCAGGTACCCACCTTGATATTGGGGTTTGAGTAATTGCCGATCGTTTGGGCATCGAGATGGTTGCCAGGAAAATTGACGATATCTTCAGGTTTTACACCCAGCCCTTTAGCAACCCCGTTCAACCCATCGCCGGCCTGCCACTGATAATAAACGCCATCTACCGGCAAGATATTCAAGACCTGGTTGGGTGTAATCATTTCCGGATTGTCCCCCAGCTTGGTTAGATTGCCCCACAACAAAGTCGATGGCTTCAAGTTGAATTTTTTTGCAATGTCAAAAATCGTATCTCCCGGCTGGACAGTATACTGGGTAATCTGGAAGCGCGCCGGATCAGGAAGGATCGTGTGTAATTGGGTCAACCGGGTAATGCCGCCTTCCAATAAGATAACGGGGGGCCCGGCTTGAGAAGCTGATCCTGTATGGGCCGATACCGCCGGGAGCGCCGCCAGCACAACTCCTGATCGAGATTGGCCGGATGCAGATGTGTTAGCCGCTCCGAGGGAGGAATCTTTTATGATTAACAACATACCCAATAAAGACAGGCAAATCAAGGCAGTGCTCAAAATCTGTGCCAATTTTTCGTGATCGGGGCGGTTAAGCCACTGCCAGATTTTATTTATTCGCTTTAACAAATTTAATTTAAGCTCCAATATTTTCTTATCTGCCAAGCATTCATCCATCAATGAATAAGATAAGCATCTCAGGTATTACATTTAATCAAAAATCCTGGGTTTGACTGCTAAATCTGAATAATATCGTGGGATTTGACACATTATACCACGCCATCTTTATGGGTTTTCTCACGCTGGCCCACGAAAAATAGAAGGGCCTGGACATTATGGAGCTGAGACTTCCTCTGCCCGTAAACTTTCAATTTCACCCGCATGCAATGCTCTGACCGTATAGTAGTATTTTGTCCCCATTAACACGCTACAATCCAGGTAGGTCTACTGAGTTATCTGCGCCAGAAGTAATAACTGAGTCCCGTCAGTATATCGTTCTTTTTTGGTAGGCTTATTTTTAATCACCAAACCGGCGAACAAACCAGGTTTTTACCACCTGGGTCAAAGCGATGTAACTGAGTAGCATTGCCAGCAAGTACAGCCAATAGGACGGCGGCAGCGCAGTAAAACCCAATAAACTTGCCAGAGGTGAAAATGGTAAATATGCTCCAATGCTTACGATCAACAATGAGGTTAAAAGCAGTGGCCAACTGGCCCGGCTTTGTATAAAAGGAATCTTATTGGTACGTATGACATGAATGATCAACGTCTGGGTAAAGAGTGATTCGACAAACCAGCCTGTCTGAAACAAAGTTGGGTTCGCCCAACAGTTGAAAACATACAACATCAAAAAAAAGGTGCAGTAATCGAAGATTGAGCTGATCGGCCCGATAAAAACGATAAAGCGTCGCAACTCGCCTATGGTCCATTTGCGCGGTTTGGCCAGCCACTCAGGGTCTACATCATCAGTCGGGATGGAAGTTTGCGAAAAATCATACAACAGGTTGTTGGTTAACACTTGCAAGGGCAGCATGGGTAGAAACGGCAGAAAGGCGCTGGCTCCAACTACGCTAAACATATTGCCAAAATTTGAGCTGGCAGCCATTTTAATGTATTTAATGATGTTGCCAAACACCTTTCGACCTTCCACCACACCCTGCTCCAAAACCAGCAGGCTGTTTTCCAATAGAATGATGTCTGATGACTCCTTGGCGATATCTACTGCCGTGTTAACTGATATCCCCACATCCGCCGCCTTGAGAGCTGGGGCATCATTAATTCCGTCACCCATGAAGCCAACAACATGACCAGCTTTTTGCAGAGCCCGGATAATACGCTCCTTGTGCGCAGGTGAGAGCTTGGCAAACACGCTGGTTTTTTCAGCCGCCTGAGCTAATTCTGCTTCGCTCATCGCTTCGATATCCGAACCCAGCAGGATGTTCTCAACACAGAGACCGACTTGCTGGCAAATGGTAGTGGTAACCAGATCGTTATCGCCTGTCAGTATCTTAACCTGGACGTTATATTGGTTGAGCTTGCTCAATGCCTCCGGCGCGCTATCCTTGGGTGGATCCAGAAATGCCAGGAACCCTTTTAAGATCATGTCACTCTCATCTAAAACCGAATAGGCGACCTCCCCATGGCCAGGCAAGGGTTTGTAGGCTACGGCAATTACCCTGAAACCTTGCGCATTGAGCTGATCGACCAGCGCCTTTCGCTTAAGGTCGTATTCAGGCAGGCGCGCAAGCACTTCCCCACGTACTTCCACGCGTGTGCTGATATTAAAGAGCTCTTCTACTGCACCTTTTGTAATCAGCACGCGATTGCCTTCGTCGTCTTCCACAACAACCGACATGCGCCTGCGGTGGAAATCGAAGGGGATTTCATCGATCTTGTGATAACGGTCATCCACCATCGCCCGCCGTTCCAGTTGAACATGCTCGAGCACGGCCACATCCATTAAATTCTTCAAACCGGTCTGATAGTAACTGTTCAGGTAAGCCTGATAGAGGATCTCATCATTCTCGTGCCCCGAAACATCCAGGTGTTTCTCAAGAACAATTCGTCCCTCGGTAATTGTACCGGTCTTATCCGTGCAGAGCACATCCATCGCCCCAAAGTTTTGAATTGAATTAAGTCGTTTGACGATAACCTTTTTATGCGACATGGCGATGGCGCCTTTTGACAGGTTTACCGTCACGATCATTGGCAGCATCTCGGGCGTCAAACCCACTGCCACTGCCAGTGCAAACAGGAAGGCTTCTAACCAATTCCCTTTGCTGATTCCATTGATCACGAAGACCGCCGGAACCATCACCAGCATAAAGCTGATCATCAGCCAGGTAAATTTGTTAACCCCCTTGTCAAAGCTGGTTAACTGGCGCTGCCCGGTAATACTATTGGCTAACGACCCAAAATAAGTTTCGCTACCGGTCAAAACAACAACGGCGTTAGCTGTCCCGCTTTCAACGTTGGAGCCCAGAAAACCAATATTCGTTATTTCCAACGCATTAGATACTTTTAAATCATGAAAAGTGGATATTTTCTCGACCGGCAGCGATTCACCGGTTAAAGCTGCCTGGTTGATAAACAGGTCTTTGGCATTTAGAATTCGCACATCCGCCGGGATCATATCCCCGGCTGAAAGCTGCACGATATCACCTGGAACTAACTCGTGCAAAGGAACTTCCTGGCGGTTGCCATTTCGTAGTACAGAAGCGGTCGTGTTGACCATAGCCTTGAGTTTTTCTGCGGCATTATCAGCGCGTTGTTCCTGGAAAAAGCGCAGCACCAGGCCCAAAAGAACTATTATTGCAATTACAATGGCTCCGCTCACATCCGCAGTGAAATATGAAATTAAACCCAGTGCGGACAATAAGATGACCAGCGGGTTCTTTATATTATCCAACAGCCTCAGCATGGGAGATTGCCGTTTCTCGCGCGCAACCACGTTAGGACCAAATTGTTCCAGCCGGGCTTCGTATTCTTCCTGGCTGAGACCTGCCAGTGAGGTATTCAATTGGTTGAGAAGGATTGTGGATTCCAGATGAGCGCTGTCTAATAATTTATTAGAAACGTGAACAGTGTTTGTCCGGTTTGGTTCTATGCCGTGTAATGGCCGTGTGAGAATTGTTGACAAAAAACCCATAATATACCTCCATTGCTTTAACTAAATTCCTGAAATTACTCTTTTCTGCGGCTGGCTCGGAAGATAGTATTTCGGAAATTCCAGCCTTTAAGCAAGCAATTTAATTGGAGGTATGTGTCTCGGCACGTGGCCACGTGGTCTAAATAAGATTAAGTTTTTCTGGCGCATTCATGCCTGCCTTTCACGAGACTTATAAAAAAACCCCACTCCAGAATGGATGTGGGGCAGGCATGAAAATAGGGCTATTATCGCTTTACGCTAATAGCAACTGCTCTTCCATCCATCCATTGGAAGCCTTTAGCGACTTCTTTAGAAGGTGTATTTGATTATAAGAACTACTACTACTTCCATCGTCCATTTTATTTAAGCTTTCTCCAAAGCAAAAGTACTATACTTCACAGAATCGGGTTTGTCAATAGGGCATTTTTAAGAAATTACATCATAAATCAACGGCAGCGCTGGACAGGGCTCATCGCTCCATTGGTGGGCTGCCAACACTCTTTGGCTTGCCTGCTGCAGCTTTTCCGGGGCGCTGGCATGAATAGTGAAAAGTGGCTCCCCAATCTTCACCTGGTCGCCCACCTTGTGATGTACCACAATCCCTACGGCATGGTCAATAGGATCTTCTTTGCGGGCACGCCCGGCCCCTAAATCGACAGATGCTTCTCCAATTTCACGCGCCTGGATCTCTTTTAGATAGCCAGAACGTGGCGCAACCGTCGTCTCCACCAGAGGGGCTTTTGCCAGCCGCTCAGGCTCGTCCACAAATCGAACATCGCCGCCCTGCGCCTGAACCAGCATCCTGAAGCGTTCCCAGGCCTGCCCGCTTTGCAAAGCATCTTCGGCGATTCGGCGAGCCTCGTCCAGATTGGCGGCGTGCTTGCCCAGCACCAACATATGACTGCTGACAACTAAACAATGTTCGCAGAAATCTGCGGGACCCTGACCGTGAAGGGTATCAATCGCTTCACGGACTTCGAGCGCATTTCCAACCGCATGACCCAGAGGTTGGTTCATATCTGAGAGCAAAGCTACCACCTTACGGTTGCTCATCTCTCCAATCGCCAACATCAAGCGTGCCAGTTTTCGAGCGTCATCCAGGGTTTCCATAAAGGCGCCGCAGCCAGTTTTTACATCCAATAAAATCGCCTCTGCCCCCCCAGCGATTTTCTTACTCATCACGGATGAAGCGATTAGTGGAATCGAAGGCACCGTGCCGGTTACATCTCGTAGAGCATACAGCTTTCCATCCGCCGGGGCCAGATCCTTAGTTTGACCACTCAATACGATCCCAATCCGCTTCAATTGATCTATAAACTCTTTTTCAGACAGGTGCGTGTTGTAACCCGGTATGGATTCCATTTTATCCAAAGTGCCGCCGCTAAAACCCAGCCCATGACCTGACATTTTCCCAACCGGCAGTCCGCAGGCTGCTACGGTGGGCTCAACCACTAGAGTTGTCTTGTCGCCAACACCCCCGGTAGAATGTTTGTCGACTACAATCGACACGATCCCCGAAAGATCGAGGGTATCGCCGGAATGGACCATCGCCAAGGTGAGATCGGTAGTTTCACGATCAGTCATGCCCTTCAGCAACACCGCCATGGCCCAGGCTGATGCCTGATAATCCGGTATTTCTCCGCGTGAATATCCATCGATAAAGAAATCGATTTCCTCACGGCTCAAATCATTACCATCACGTTTTTTAATTATTATATCGATGGCACGCATTTTTTATCACCCTTTTTAATCCCGCTCAATATACATCTTTCTTTCAACAATTCCCGCCAGCAAAGACAACCAAAATGGGCCTTTTTAAGCAACAAAGCGCTTCTTTCGGAAACCCCGCCAAAAGAAACGCCCGAACAGATAATTTTCAACCCGATGTTTATTTCTTGGGGTTGATAGTTACCTTACGATTTGGTTCCTCACCGATGCTTTCAGTGGTAACTTCGGTGTGATCACGCAGCTCGATGTGGATCAGGCGCCGTTCATTGGCAGGCATTGGCTCGAGCACTTGACGGCGCCCGGTGTGTAAAGCCTGATCTGCCATGCGGCGGGCAAGCTGCCGCAATTGGCGCTCCCGGCGAGTACGGTATCCCTGCACATCAATCATCAACGAAACCCAGTGACCAGCCTGTTTTCCAACGATCAAACTGGCAATATATTGCAAAGCATTCAATGTTTCAGAACGCCTGCCAATTAAAATACTCAGATCGTCTCCTTGAATGTCCACCAGCACGGATTGCGGTTCGCTCGGATCTTCCGAATCGATATATTTCACCGTCAGCGTAGCTTTGACCTTCATTTTTTCCAACAAATCTCGCACCACTGCCGCCGACATTCGCAGTGTGGGATCGTTCTCCTCTGATTGGTCCAATTCAGCTTTTGGGTTAACTGGCGCTGGAGTTTCCTCAATTGTTGCCGATGATATTACAGCATGGTTTTCCTGCGCCGCTTTTACAACCCGTGAGATCGGGTTGGGTTTTTTTTCTTTTTCTGATGCAGTTACAGCCGACCGGATGCTCAAACGCACGCGCGCCTGTCGACTACCCAATCCAAATAATCCTCGGCTGCCCTGGTCGAGAACTTCTACATCCACTGTATCAAGGGATAACCCCAACTGTCCTAATCCTCTGGTGATAGCCTCATCAACCGTCGGTGCGATGATTTCCAACGTGGTTTTTTCCTGACCCATAGATTCCCTCAAAAACAATCAAATCGTACTATTTTGCTTTCGCTTTTGCTTTATTCACCGTAGTTGGAGCTGTACTGTTACTAGGTTTTAATGATGGCAGTACATTTTTCCAATTTAATCTGCCCAGCAGAGCATATTGTCCGATTCCAATAATATTCGATGTTAAGAAGTACAGCGCCAGACCCGACGCCAGTGTATAGGCCAGATATCCCATCAACAAAGGCATATAGACATTCATCATATTCGTCATCATAGCAGATTGATCACCCGGGTTAGCTGGCGGTGACATCAGTTTGGTTTGAAGGTACGTTGTAGCAACCACCAAAATCGCCAGAACTGGTATGCCAAATCCTATGCCGGGGATATAGACGCGCTCAGGCTGACCCAGGTTCATCCAGAGGAAAGTGCTGTTGAGCGGGAACAAAGCTGAGACATTCAGCAGCCCGGCATAGACATGGCGGGTCAGGTTCATCAATTCAATTGGGGTACTCGCCATAGCCTGAATTACACTCTGATAAAGAGCGATAATAATCGGGAACTGGATCAGGGTAGGCAGGCAGGAAGCGAAAGGGTTGATTTTCATTTCCTGATAAAGCTTCATTTGCTCTTGTGAAAGCTTTTCTTTATCGTTCTTATATTTGGCCTGGATATCGAGCCAGCGCTTATCTTTCTGTAAGTCCTGCATTGCCGCAGCACCCTTGAGCTGCTGTACTGTTAAGGGATGGGTTACCAAACGTATCAGAATGGTAAACAATATTATGGCAATGCCAAAATTTCCGACATTTTGGTAAATGAAAAGTAAAATATTAATAAATAGCCCAACAAACGCATCCCAAACATTCATATTATTTTCCTACCTTTACTTGGGAACTGCAAACGACCATGTTTCATTCCCTTTCGGATCTAACACCGTCAACAAATTGTCGCCGGAAGTTATACCAATCAAAATCTTATCGCCGGTTATAACCGGACTGGTATAAAGTTTACCATTAATTGTATGAGTCCACAGTTTTTGACCATTAGCGAAACTCAGGTCATATACTTGCCCGCCTTCAGTGCAATAAATGACACCGTCCTGAGCAATCGCACCGGAGCCTATCACATTACTGCCAACATCCGCTTTCCAAATGGATTGTCCTGTTTTTGCATCCACTGCATAAACGGTATTGCTGCGGTCGCCAACGTAAACCACATCCTTATTGTAAACTGGTGATCCCCAGATTTCCCCACTTGTGCTAAAACGCCACTGCGCCTTACCTGTCGCAGTATCCAGCGCTAACAGTTGTCCTCCGAGCGTTCCAACGTATAGAACGCTGTTATCCTGATTGAGAGCAGGACTATTCAGTACCGAACCACCCACATCCGTTGACCAGATTCTCTGACCATTTTCAAATTGAATCGCATACACATGATGATCAGTCGAAGATATGTATATGGTCTTACCATCCGTAACCGGCTGGGACCACAATGCATGGCTGGATTGGCTGAATTTCCATTGAAGGCTGCCATTGAAATTCAATGCATACAGGTTGTTATCACCATTCGGCACCAAAATGAGATTATTAGCAATCAGAGCTCCACCAATCCAACGCCCTGTCGCCCCGGTGAAGGCCCATTTCATGGCCCCGGTGTTTGCATCCAAACCGTATAGATTGTTGGCGTAATCGCCGGCAATGATCAGGTTACCCGCAATCGCTGGGGGTGCAAAGAATTGTTTTGTGTTATCGGCTTTATCCGGATAACGCCAGGCCATGTTGCCGTTACTGAGCTGGATTGCAAATACGCCCGGTGTATAAGATACATAAGCAGTGTCCTGGCTGGCAATCACTCCCGGCCAACTGGACGCACTTAAAGCCCCGCTACACGAGCTAAGCAAAATGCCTGTGAGCAAAAGAACCAGAGAGAGAAATGTTCGAATGGGTTTCATTGAGCTTGTTTCCAATCAAAAAGTCGTTATTTTCATATAATTACCCGGCTGTTTTAGATCCCACAGCATAGATCAAAAAGGTTATATGTCTGTTCAAGGAACAGGATCGTACCCACCTGGATTAAAAGGGTTGCAGCGCAGTATTCGCCAGGCTGCCATGACACTGCCCTTGATAGGACCGTATTTGTAAATCGCCTGATAGCCATAATGAGAACAAGAAGGATAAAAGCGACAGGTATCCGGGGGTAAAGCCGGAGAAATTACCGCCTGATAAGCCCGAATCAATGCCAGCAACGGAATACGCGGCAGTGTTTTTATATTCACGGGTAAATCCCGTAAGCGCGGTTCACTGGGATAATCCTGGTTTGAGGTCATCAACAACCCTTTCAGCTCTCATCAACAAACCAGCCCGTTGAAGCACATTCTTCAATGCAAAATGGATCTCCCTAAAATTCGCCTCAGCAATTGGCTGGCGGGCCAGAACAATCATATCCCAACCGCCCGCCAATGCTGGCATAATCTCATTCAGACAGGCTCTGATTTGTCGCTTGGCCCGATTGCGTTGGACTGCTTTGCCAACCGTCACACCTGCCACCACACCCACTCGCACTACTTGCTCTGGATTTGGTGAGGTTATCAACACAATAAGCGGGTGGGCATATGATTTTCCCAAACGCCTCACCCGCTTGATATCGGTTGATCGTGTCAGGCGAAACCTTCGTTTCACCCTATTACCTGCCTGCTCACCCTCGTTTGAGGAATTACCATGAAATAAACTCTGTTCAGGTGCTAACAACCATTCCCGCCGGATTAAATCTTCCGCTCTACCAGCGGATGCGTTTAACGTGGTTGTTCATACTGACTGTCAGCTTATGGCGTCCCTTTAGACGCCGGCGCTTTAAGACCTCACGCCCGTCTGCGGTTGACATACGCGTTCGAAATCCATGTACACGCAGTCGACGATGAATTCTTGGCTGATAAGTTCTCTTCGGCATTTGTTTCCCTTTCGTTCTAATCTTATTGTATTCAGTGCATTAATGATCCTAGATTATACCGCAACGCATTGAAGCGGTCAAACATCCTCATCAGTAGTATTAGGATATTTCACTTTAAATCCCGGCGGACTGAGCATGTCTGCCAACTGCCGGGCGCCATCTGGGTCAGTCACGGCTAAAATCTCATCCCCCGCTTCAAAGGTGGCAACTCCACGGGGGATCATCACTTCCCCTTTCCGGATGATAGCCGCCACAACGCAGTGATCCGGCAAACCCAGTTCGCGGATGGGTATTCCGATGGCTCGAGCTGCCTCAGGTACTTTTTCTTCTACCAGGGCATAATTACCGCGGCGCAGCTTGAGCAATGTCATCATATCCCCCATAGCCATTTCTTCCTCGATCAAGCGCGCCAGGATCTCGGCCTGGTTAACCGCATAGCTAACGTGAAATTTATCATCAAACAGCCAGGCGTTGCGCGGGTTGTTTACCCTGGCAATGGTACGAGGCACGTGGTATCGAGATTTAGCCATATAACATATTACCAGGTTGTTCTCGTCTATCGTAGTTGTAGCGGCCAGGACATCCGCTTGCTTAATCCCGGCTTGCTCCAGCATCCCTGGATTGAGTGGATTTCCTTCGTGTATGTTCTCAGTCGGTAATTCACGATGTATCCTGGATAATACCTCTTTACGATCCTCAACCAGGTGGACATCATGGTTCTGTTTCAGCATCAACCGGGCCAGCTGAGCTCCAGTGCGACCACCGCCTGCAACGATTACGTACATGTTAGTGCTCCTCTTGGCTTACTTTTAGCAAATTTTGGATTAACTCGAAACCTTTAAACGTGGCACTGACATGCATCAAATCTCCAATTTCTAATCGTGTCTCAGAATCTGGGATAAAGGCCTTTCCTGCTCGAGTTATCGAGACAACCACCACGCCGGCTTGATTGAAAATCTCGCCAATACTTTTGGCAGCCCATTGATCTGGAACGCAAAACTCGTATACTTCCACTTCTCCATTGCCGGTTGATAGGACTGACTGTATATTCGATTCATAAATCATTTCAAGTACACGTTGAGCACCCCAACTGGTGGCACTGACTACTTGCAGCCCAAAGGCTTCAAACAATGGCCTATATTCCGGGCTATAGTTGCGCACCACCACATTTGGCACCTGGAAAACAGTCCGGGCGACATGCCCAACCACGATATTAAGTGGATCTGAGCTGGTTACAACCGCAACCGCATCGGCTGTCTCAATCCCCGCCCGGTGCAGCACATCATAATTCATGGCATCCCCTTCACACAGCCGGCCTGCATAATCTGGAGGAAGGACGTCGAAAGCCGCCGGAACAATATCCACAACG
>Ga0209039_10003048_pt1 | contig 13483 bp, 7 predicted proteins | sample BogFormECP12_OM1_FD_188238 | JGI IMG/M metagenome (GOLD analysis project Ga0209039, IMG submission 188238) | Bog forest soil microbial communities from Calvert Island, British Columbia, Canada - ECP12_OM1 (SPAdes) (version 2) | ecosystem: Environmental > Aquatic > Freshwater > Wetlands > Bog ...
CCTCCTCCGCTGCGGACTTCGTCGATCTGCTGATGAGGCTTCGGCTCATCGGGAGGATGGGTGACGCACTTCAACCGAGTGCCGATAGCACTGCGGTTTGACTTAACGCCGATGCACTTCACCTTGATCCAATTGTTATCGAGCTTCGAATCGCAGCGCACCAGTTGGGGCAGTCCATTTACGGTATTGACGACGAAATCGACGTCACCGTCGTTGTCGAAATCACCGAAAGCGCAGCCGCGAGAGGCATTCGGCACCGTGATACCCGGGCCGCCGTCGGCCGTGACTTCCTGAAAGTGACCGTTGTGCAGGTTTTTGTAGAGGAGCTTGGTCTGCGGGTACCCGGCCTCGGTAGTCAGTTGTTCGACCTCGGGATAAACATGGCCGTTGCAGATGAGAATGTCGGGCCAGCCATCGTTGTCGAAGTCGAGCCAGCCGCAGCCCCATCCCAGATACTTCGTGTGCAGGCCAAGTCCGGCCTGAAAGGTGGCATCTTCGAAGCTCCAGTTGCCCTGGTTGCGATAGAGAGAGGGTGTGTCGCCGGCAAAATTGGTTTTCAGAATGTCGAGGTTGCCGTCGAGATCGTAATCAGCGGTCGAGACTCCCATGCCCGCCTGTGGTTTACCGTCGACGCTGAGCACGCAGCCTGATTCCAGCCCCACCTCAACGAATTTGCCGTTCTTCTGGTTCTGGTACATCAGGGACTGGGTGGAATCGTCGGCGACATAGATATCAGGCCAGCCGTCGTTGTCGAAATCCGCGACTAGAGCGCCGAGTCCGTACGTGCCGTTCACCTTTTTGATGCCGGAGGAGTCGGACACATCGGTGAAGGAGCCATCTCCGTTGTTGTGGTACAGGATGTTCGAATCGCCGTTGAGACCCGGAGGGCCGCACGCCACCATGACGGCTTTGTAGAGACACGGACCGCTCTCGGGAACAGGCGCGGTTTTGAGGTCGAGGTCGATGTAGTTGGCGACGAACAGGTCGAGCTTGCCGTCACGGTCGTAATCGAGGAAAGCGCAACCCGTGGCCCAGCGGGTCCTCACGCCCGCGACTCCGGACTTCTCGCTCACGTCGGTGAAGGTGCCATCCCCATTGTTGTGGTAGAGGACATTCTTGCCGAAGTAGGTGATGAACAAGTCGTCGTTGCCGTCGTTATCGTAGTCGCCGATGCAGACGCCCTGTCCCCAGCCAGTGTGCCTGAGTCCGGCTTTCAGCGTGACATCGGTGAAAGTACCATCGCGATTGTTTTTGAACAGGTGGTTGAAGGGCTCTTCGCCCGGGGGGAAGCCTTCGAGCCGCCAGCCGTTGACCAGGAAGATGTCGAGCCAGCCGTCATTGTCATAGTCGTAGAAGGCGACGCCGCAGCCCGTGGTTTCAAGCAAGTACTTATTCTTGTGCTCGCCGCCAAAGATGGTCTTGGCGTTGAGTCCGGCCTCCTTGGCCACGTCGATGAAAGTGACACCGAGATCGGCGGACGGGCTCGCGGGTGATTGCGCTTCCTGCGCGAAAACCGGGAGCGGGCGAGCCAGCGAGAGCACATCGGGAAACGAGAGCACGAGAGCAGAGCGGCAGAGAGAGGTGAGAAAATTCCGGCGCGACTGTGACAAACGAAAATACCCGCCTTGCTGTGGCCCGTGCAAGAAGTGAGCTTTCATTTTCCGGCAGGGAAGTCGAGAATTGCAAGCTGATGGAGACGATTCCAGGAGCCTGCGTTTCTGGCATCATTCGACACGATGAATTAGACTCGTAGGGTTTTCGATTCGATCACACCGGCCCAGGAGGCACGTCCGATGCGTCGAAAGTCGTCCAGTCTCGTTATTCTGCTACTCAGTCTGTTGGTTGTTCTTCCAGTTGTCTCTGCGCAATCCAAACCGGTCGATGCCGAAGGCCATCAATGGTGGCAGCACGCGGTGTTCCAGGAGATCTATCCACGCAGCTACATGGACAGCAACAACGACGGCATTGGCGACCTGAACGGGATTGCTTTGAAGATGGAATACCTGAAGTGGCTGGGCGTGGACGCGATCTGGATCGCGCCGTGCTTCCCATCGCCGCAGGTCGATTTTGGCTATGACGTTTCGGACTACGAGAACATCGATCCGATGTACGGCACGCTGGACGACTTCACCGCGATGGAGAAGAAGGGCAAGGCGAACGGCATCGGCATCGTGTTTGACTTCGTGGTCAACCACACTTCTGACAAGCACAAGTGGTTCATTGAATCGGAATCGTCGAAGACCAATCCGTATCGCAACTGGTACATCTGGCGCAACGGTAAGGGTCCGAATCAGCCGCCCAACAATTGGCTTTCGACTTTCGGCGGGTCGGCCTGGCAGTTCGATGGGAAAACCAACCAGTACTACTATCATTTCTTCTACCCGCAGCAGCCGGATTTGAACTGGCGTAATCCCAAAGTCGCGAGTGCGATGTACGACTCCACGCGCTTCTGGTATAAGCGCGGCGTAGTGGGATTCCGCCTCGACGCCGTGGATACCCTCTTCGAAGATCCGAACTTGACCGACAATCCGATTCTGCCGGGGAAAAATGCTTACGGCGACCCCAAAATCGAGGACAAATACACCCACAAGCTGCCGGAAGTGCATGATGTCATGAAGGGACTGCGTAAGGCCGCCAATCAGTACAACGCGGTCCTGATTGGCGAGACTTGGACGGACAATGTCTCAGAGCTCAAGGACTATTACGGCACGAACCATGACGAACTCCAAATGCCGATGGACCTGATGTTCACCAAACTGAAGCCGCTGTCGGCGGAGGTGTTTCGCAAGCACGTCGGCGCGGTTGACTCGTCGGGCGAGTGGCCGGTGTACGTCATGAGCAATCACGATATTGTCCGCGCCTACACCCGCTTCGCCGACGGCAAGCACGATGACGATATCGCGAAAGTGCTGGCCGGAATGTATCTCACGCTGCGCGGTACGGCAATTATGTACTACGGCGAAGAGATCGGGATGAAGAACAACGATCCGACCCGCAAAGAAGACGTGAAGGACCCGATTGGGCAACTGGGCTGGCCTGAGCAAAAGGGCCGCGACGGAGAACGCACGCCCATGCAGTGGAACGACACTCCGAATGCTGGATTTACCCAAGGTATTCCGTGGCTGCCGGTTCCTATGACGTACGAGACGCACAATGTGGCGAGCGAGCAGAAGGACCCGAACTCCATCCTGAATTTCTACAAGAACCTGCTGGCTCTGCGTCACACCAACCAGGCGCTGCTGGACGGGGACTATATCGCCCTCAACCAGGACGATGCCAACGTTTATTCGTACCTGCGCCGCTATAAAGGCCAGGCTGTGCTGGTGGTGCTGAATATGTCGGAAAATCCGCAGAATGTGAGTTTCAATCTGTCGAAACAGGGGTTCAGCACAGGTGAGGCCAAGACGTTACTCAGCACGATCAATGGCGGCGCGACCCAGAAGCTGTCGGGGATGTCGCTGCCGTCGTACACGGTTTACATCGGCGAAGTGACGAAATAACAGTCGAACGAAAGTCCGACCTCGCTCGCAGGTTGTTTTTCGGAGACGATGAAGTGTTAAGGCGACTCACGGGACTGGCCGCCGCCATGCTGGTTGCGACACTGCTGCAGGCCGCAAGCGGTCCCGAAGGCCCTTCGCCGGCGCCAGCCCGGGCTGGCGAGTCTTCGTCCAGCACCGCGAAGTCCGTGGAAGCTCTCGACCTTGCGGGCAAGGCGGTCAATCCGTTTGAGCTGGCAGCCGGGAAACCGGTAGTCCTCATTTTTGTGCGCACGGACTGTCCGATTTCCAATCGCTACGCTCCGACCATTGAGGGGCTGAGTCAGAAATATTCCGGCACCGCGGTGCTGATGCTGGTCTATCCCGATAAAGCCGAATCCAGCGCAAATATTCAGAAGCATTTGCAGGAATATGGCTACAAGATCGCGGCGTTACGTGACCCGCAACATGCGTTGGTGAAACTCGGACAGGTGGAAATCACGCCTGAAGCTGCTGTCTTCAACGGCAAGGGCGAACTGATCTACCATGGCCGCATCGACAATTGGTATAAAGAGTTTGGCAGTGCCCGCAGTGCTCCCACCACCCACGAACTCGACGATGCGATACAGGCTGCGCTGAATAGCCAGCACCTAGCGCCCGCTTCAGTCAGCGGAGTTGGTTGCTACATTTCCGACCTGCAATGAAAGGGCTCTATCTCATTCCGCCGCGAACGATGATTCTGGTGGCGTGCGCATTGTTCGCGGCGACCGGATTTGGATCGCCGCTATGGTCGTCAGGGCCAGACGCGCCTGCCGCGAAGGTGACGTTCAACCGGGACATCGCCCCCATCGTGTATCAGTATTGTGCCGCGTGCCACCGTCCGGGCGAGGCCGGTCCGTTTCCGCTGCTCACGTACCAGGATGTCAAAAAACATGGACGCCAGATTGAGGCAGTCACCCAAACGCGTTTCATGCCACCCTGGTTGCCCGAACCGGGAGCGCTGAAGTTTGCCGACGAAAGGCGCCTTTCCGACCAGCAGATCGCGACCATCCGAGCCTGGGTCGATCAGGGCATGTTGGAGGGTGGGCCTTCCGATCTTCCTATGAAGCCGAACTTCGTCGAAGGATGGCAACTGGGACAGCCGGACATAATATTGAAGGCGGAAAAGCCATACATGCTGCCGGCGACCGGAGGAGATCAGTATTGGAATTTCATCCTGCCGGTTCCGATCAATGAAACGCGATGGGTGCGCGCGGTCGAGATTCGGCCGGGCGACAAGCGATTGGTGCATCACGCCAACCTTCTGGTTGACCGTTACGGGTCGGCGCGCCGCGTAGAGAAAGACAAGGGAAGTGGCTTCGGCGGGATGGAAGTCAGGATCGACTCGGAGGTGTTCGATCCCGACAGTCACTTCCTGTTCTGGAAGCCGGGGACGGTTGCGTCCAATGAGCCCGATGGCATGGCCTTGCGCCTGGACAAGGGCACTGACCTGGTACTCAACACGCATCTTCAACCTTCCGGAAAAGAAGAACCGATCCAGCCAAGCATCGGGATTTATTTCACCGACAAGCCGGCAACCCTGCATCCGATGCTGCTGGAGATGCAGAACGACGGCGCGCTGGACATACCCGCCGGGGCCAAGGACTTCGTGGTCACGGATGAGTTCAAGTTGCCTATCGATGTTGACCTGATGGGTATCTATCCGCATGCGCACTACCTTGGCAAGGACCTGCTGGCGACCGCCGAACTGCCCAACGGAACGAAGAAAACGCTGATTCACATCAAGCGTTGGGACCTCAACTGGCAGGCCGTTTACCGCTATGCAGAGCCGGTGTTCCTTCCCAAAAACACTGTGATCAAAATGCGCTACGTGTACGACAACTCCGAGGAGAACACGACGAATCCCAATCACCCGCCGGCGCGAGTGCTGGGAGGAAACCGGTCGACCGATGAAATGGCACACCTCTGGCTGCAAGTACTTCCAAAGGGCGAGCACCCAAATGGAAGCGACCCGCGGATGGTGTTACAGGAAGCGTGGGCGCGGCACGAGGTGGAGAAGGCGCCGAGCATCTTCGAATCGCACTACAACCTGGCAGCGATGCTGCAACGGCGCGGCGCTATGGATGAGGCCATCGAGCAATTTCAGGCCGCAGTAAGCATCCGTCCGACTGACCCGGTTGCCAACAATGCTCTGGGTGCAGCGCTCCTCGCAAAAGGAGATTTGGACGGTGCCGTGCAGCGCTTCAATGTGGCGCTTGCGTCGCGGCCCGATTATTTTGACGCCCATTACAACCTTGGGAACGCGCTGGCGGCGCAAGGAAATTTCGATGGGGCGGTGGAGCAGTTCGGGGAAGCCGTCCGGCTGAACCCCGAAGATGCGAACGCCCAGGCGAATCTAGGAACCGCGCTGGCGCAACTGGGTCGATTGACGGAGGCGAAATCGCACTATGAAGCGGCGCTGCGCATCGATCCTACCAATCAGTTGGCACGCGAGAATCTGCAGCAAATTGAACAGATGACGAGAGGGTCTCCCCACTGACCTAGGCAGTTCAGCTGCGGTATTGAGACTACTGCTTGTTATGCCCAGCCGCGCTCGGTTTACATTAGTGAAATAGCAATGTAGGGCGGGGTCGTTCGCAGCGGACCGGGAGAACTCGAGATGTCATTGCTGTTCAGGGTAACCACAGCGGTGCTGGCGATAATGCTGGCCATCGCGTCGGCCGGATTCGTTTCCCAGTCTGCAGGGTTGCCGGCTGACAAGCCGGATGCAAATGGATACGTAGGCAACGAGGCGTGTGCCAAATGCCACGCGTCCGTCTACGAGTCTTACAAGAATACGGCCATGGCTCACGCTAGTGGACCAGCCGCCGATAACCTGATTGCCGGTGACTTTTTTCACCAGGCTTCGGGGGTGAACTACCGCATCTATAGCGATGCGGGAAAGGTCTGGCTCAGCTTTGATCGTCCGGGCGACCCTTCCGTCCACGGCAAACGCGAGCTTCTGTATTTCATCGGACAGGGACGCCGGGGAAGAACCTATCTATTCTCCGACGACGGTTTCGTTTTCGAGTCGCCGGTGAACTGGTACACCGACCGGCACATGTGGGACATGACGCCTGCCTACGGCAACGCGCGCGAAATTCCCATGACATTGCCTGCGCTGACCAGTTGTCTCGACTGCCATGTCAGCGGAATTCAGCCTCCGATTCGTGGCACCGAAAATCGTTACAAAATGCCAGTGTTTGCCTACGCGGGCGTTACCTGTGAGCGCTGCCACGGACCTGGCGCCGCGCACGCGAATGGGGGATCCATTGTCAATCCGGCAAAGCTCTTTGCGGACCGGCGAGATCAGGTGTGCATGCAGTGCCACCTAGAAGGCAATGCCGCGATCGAGCGCGCAGGCAAGCATCTGTATGAATTTCGGCCTGGCGACGATCTCTCCGACTACATCCGCTACTACCTGCTTTCGGATTCGCGCTCTCCGAATTTGCGGGCTGCGAGCCAGTTTGAAGCTCTCGCGCAAAGTACGTGCAAGAAGAAGTCGGGCGATGCGATGTCCTGTACGACTTGCCATGATCCGCATCGGTCAATTCCGGCTAACGAACGAGTCTCGTTTTATCGTGCGAAGTGCCTGGCCTGTCATGGACCGGCGTTCGGAGCGAAGCACCACGCCGATCAGCCAGACTGTGCACATTGCCACATGCCGGCCGCGCTCAGCAGCGATGTTGCGCACACAGAGGTCACGGACCATCGCATTCCGCGTCGTCCCCCCACGGGGCCGAAGTTGGAGAATGCGGGGCAGCCGTCCTCCCCGCAACTGGTGGCGTTCCCCAACCCGAAGGACGCGGAGCATGATGTTCGCGATCTGGCACTTGCCTGGCAGTCGATTGTTGACAGCGGAATGACTGTGGAACAGCCGCAGGCGGAGAAGTTGCTGCGCCAGGCTGCCGTGCAATCTCCTAACGACACGGCGGTGTTGTCGGCGTTGGGCTATGTCGAGCAGAAGCAGGGCGCCAACAATCGCGCGCGTGAGCTATACCGCAAGGCGCTCGCCCTCGACCCGAGTCTTATTGATGCGGCCACGAACCTAGGCGTACTCGAGGCACAGAGCGGACATCTAACCGAAGCTGTCAAGTTATGGCAGGGAGCATTTCAACGTGCGCCGGGACGCAGCAGCATCGGGATGAACCTGGCGCGGGCGTTTTGTGCTGCCGGGCAAACCAACGATGCGCGCAACTACACACTTAGGGTCCTCCAGTTCAATCCCGATTTAGCGACCGCGAAGAAGTTGTTGAACGGGCTCAACGCTGATCCGCCAAAGTGTTCTCCCTGAAAGCTACTGAGGCGAGTCCTGTTTGCCTTGCAACTGTTCTGCCAGCTTCAGTTCCTGCTCCGCCTCATCGGCCTGGCCGATATCACGATAAGCCTGTCCTAGAAGGTGGTGAGTGATGGGGTTATTCGGGTCCATATTCACCGCGCGTTGCAGCGTTCGAATCGCGAGTACAGGTTCTCCCTTTTTCTGCAGGATCTTGCCCATCAGGATGTAGGGTCCGGTGGAGCTTGCGTCAAGCCATATGGAACGCTGCAGCAGGCGCTCGGCTTCGTCATATTTCTGCACCCGCGAGTAAGCGTCGGCCAGCTTGTAAAGCGCCGAAGGATAGGCCGGATTAATCGCGAGTTCCTGCTGGAAGTCGTTGATCGCCTCTGGAATCTGCGACGTGAAAAGATGAATTTCACCCAGCAATTGGTGGGCAAGTGGGAGCTTGGGATCGGCAGCGATCGCTTTCTGCGCATACTCTTCCGCAATTGGGGTGAATTCCTGACGGAACAGCATGCGCGCAGTGATCAGGTAACTGGCTCCGGAATCCGGAGGCACGTCGAACATTTTTGCGAAGGCCTTACGTGCCTGGAGATAGTCCTTGGTTTGGATGTAACTGATGCCGAGGATATACGCCGCGTCCACATTGGCCCGCGGGTACCAGGCCTGGACCTTTTCCAGGTAAGGAATTGCCTCTGCCGGACGTCCAGCGACGTAATAGGAGAGTCCCAGCAACTGCACCGCTTCCTTATCATTGGGATCCTCTGCCACGGCCTGCTTGAGGTAGTCCGCAGCCTTCAGGTAGTCGCCCTTTTTGTAGTACGCAGCTCCGAGTTCATGGGACAAACCGGCTGGCTTGGGTGATCGCGTGGTCATGGCCTGCAACTGCACAATGGCTTCGTCGTACTTCCCCTGTTGAGACAGCTTGCGAGCTTCGGCGAAATCAGCGTCGGGATCGGCAGATTTGGACGTCTGCGGAGTTGTAGTCGGCGCGGGCTTAGCCGGTGTCTGCGCCGTGAGCAGAGTGCATCCAGCAAGGAGAAGAACAGGGAACCATGTACTCGTTGGCATTGAGCTGTGTCCGATTGTGGCCTTGGTCAAAATTAGAACACACTGACACGACGAACGGCTCGTTTACGAGACTTGCGGCTTGACCTGGTTAATCGAGGTTAGTGATTGACAACTGGGGCTTCCGCCACGCCGACGTATTTGTCGGCGCCACCGTAATAGAACATGTAGCGGTCACCGTGCCGCACCACACCCTCGACGAAAACTACGTTGGGAACCTGGCCCACCTTTTCCCATTCCTTCTCAGGCGCAAAGATCGGCTGCTCGCTGCGGTAAAGCACCTTACTTGGGTCCTTGCGGTCGAATATCGCGACCGCGGTGCGGTAGACCAGCTTGTCATCGGCTGCGTTGTAGATCAGTACGATACCGTCGGGCGTCAGAATCGGCGGCGGTCCCGGTTCGACTACGCGGGAGTCGAATTGCTCTGGTCGGCGCGGCAAAACAGGTGTCTTCGTCGCCTCGGTCCAGTGGATCAGGTCAGTCGAGTATGCCAGTCCCATCTGGTCGTTCTTATCAGGAGTGGTGCCGAGGAAATACATCCAGTACTTGCCGTCGATTTTCTCGGGTACGATTGCGCCCGACTTGGTCCAACCGGTATTCCAGTTGCCCTTGTAGGCGGGAAGGATGACGCCTTTGCGGTCCCAATGGATGAGATCGTGCGAAGTTGCCAGGCAAAGCTGCGCGTCCTTGGTGTTGTAACCGGTGTAAGTCAAATAGTAGGTGTCACCGAACTTTACCAGCCGAGGGTCCTCGACGCCACCGTCTTTTTCGTAATCGGCTTCTGGCGAGAGGACCGGCTCAGGACGCTGGGTGAAGTGAATGCCGTCGGTACTTTCGGCATAGCCGAGCCGCGAGGTGCCGTGGCGATCCTGGGCGCGGTAAAGCATCACCATGTTCCCGTTATGCATCACGACTGCGGGATTGAACACGCCGGCCGATTCCCAGCCATCGCCTTGTGGGGAGAGGATGGGTGCCTGGGAAGCACGGTTCCATGCGCCAAACGGGAGTTTGAGATCAGCTGCTGAGAGCAGACAGCACGAAACCAGGAATACGAGCAGCGGTCCGGAATAAATTCTGCGACGGATGTTCTGGCGAAAGTTCATGTGTTGCGCATTGTAGACCTGCTGACCGTTGGTGTGGCAAGAGAATCGTCGCCTTGAACCAAGAGCGGTAAAGGCATTAGCCTCTTTCTATCGTGCCGCGTTCATCACCAGCCAACCTACCTCCCTCCGGATTGCAGTCAATGTTGTTGCTGATGGCGGTGCTTGGGCTGATCGCTGGCGCGGCTTTGTGTGCGCAGACGACTGCGGCGAATATGGCAGCGACCAAGGCCTACGAGAGTGGAATCGCGGCCATCCGCGCCGGAGATACCGCGAAGGCGCAGTCTGACCTTGAGCGGGCAGTGAAGCTCAGTCCAGGCAACGCTGAGATGCAGGTGGTTCTCGGGCAGGTAATGCTCCAGCGCGGCGATTATGACGCTGCGATCGCGCACCTGCGGATCGCTGTACGTCTGAAGCCTAATCTCGCCTCCGGACATTTGGCTCTGGGCGGGGCCCTTTCTGCAAAAGGCTTGCTGGACGAGGCAATCGTGCAGTTGCGCGAGGCGGCAAAGCTTGCTCCCGGAGATGCGGAGCCGCACCGTGGCCTGGCGCGTGCGTTAAGCGCACAACACAAGACGCCCGAGGCCCTGGCAGAGATGAAGCAAGCGGTGGCGCTGGCTCCGCAGAGCGCGGAGGCGCATGACGAACTGGGCTCGCTCCTGGCGCAGAGCGGCCAGAACGCAGAGGCTGAGCAGCAGTTTCAAGCAGCGCTGCAAATCGACTCTGCGTACCAACCAGCGCACTTCCATCTCGGTGCGATACGGCTGAATAACGGCGATGTCGGGGGCGCCGAGAAAGAATTGACCACGGCGACCGAACTGAATCCCAAAGACGGCCTCGCATTTTACTACCTGGGAGACGCGTATCAGAGGGTCGGCGACAAGGAGGCTGCCCTTTCGGCCTACGGGCAGGCCGCGGCATTGCTGCCCGATTCGGCCATGGTCCAGAGGAAGCTCGGATTGGCCCTGCAGCGGACGACTGACGTCGAGCGGGCCGTGGCGGCTTTCAGGAAGGTGACTGAGCTTACGCCCGATGACCCCGACGCTTATAACAACCTTGGCCTTGCGCTGATGCAGCTGGGCGACGGCGAAGCGGCGATTAAGGCACTTAAGGAGGCGGTCCGGCTCCGCCCAGACGACGCTGGGTTCAGGGGGAACTTGGGGACCGTCTACCTGCAGCTTTCCGACTTCGACGCCGCCGTTGAACAGTTACAACAGGCGCTCATTATGGCACCCAATGACGCGTCCCTGCACTACGATCTCGCACTGGCACTGAAGCTGAAAGATAACTTGCCGGCGGCAATCACGGAGATGCACAAAGCCATCGAACTCGATCCGAAACTGGTGGATCCCCATTACACGCTGGGCATCATCTTCTGGCAGCAGGGAGAATTCCCGGCGGCGGTCGAACAGTTGCGAAAGGCAGTCGAACTCAAGCCTGACTACGCCGAGGCGTACTACACCATGGGTTCCGTGCTGAAACAAATGAACCAGTTGCCGGAGGCTGCGCAGGCGTTGCGCGAAGCTCTCCGCTTGCAACCTCAGTTTGCCGGGGCGCACACCACGCTGGCTGCTGTTTTACGTCAGATGGGCGACACGACGGGAGCACAAGCCGAGAGCCAACTTGGGGACACACTAGTCAAACAAAAGATCGGCGTGCAGGGAGCCACATTTGCCACCAATTCAGGCAAACGCATGCTCGACGCCGGCGATCTCGATGGCGCAATTTCGCAATTTCGCAACGCGATAAAATCTTCGCCTTCGTATGCCTTGGCCCACTATCAACTGGCGGTTGCTCTGTCGCGAAAGGGAGAAAAAACAGAAGCCGCGGAAGAGTTCAGGAAGGCTACCGAACTGGACCCGAAGCTGAAAGCCACACCATAAACCATTACTAGTCGGATTCCCCCTATCGAGTGAATTTCCAGCCAAATCGATTTTGTAACAGTTGGGAGTTTTGGCGCGAAAATTTCGACCGATGGTACAAATCAATTATTGACAGAAATTCACAACCCCCTTGACATCGGCGTTTTCAGAATATAGGGTTACAGACGCTCACGTCGGGGTGACTGGAGCGCATTTCCCTAACTGAAAAGATCCAAAGTCTGGAACCTAACCGTTGACGACATGGTCAGCCATATCACCGCTGCATTCGATTCATCCGCCGCTGCGGATCCCTGTGTCTTTATTTATGCAAGCTCTTCTCTTCTCCACTTCAACGATTTTGGTAACAGTTTCCTGCAGCAAGATGCAGAGACTTCGCGAGCCGGGCGGCTATCAAGCTGTCCGGCCGGAATTCGACTGCGGAGGGTGAAATGACGAAACGGTGGGTACTAGCAGCAGTAAGTATTCTTGTTCTGGCCACGGCTTCGATCCCGGCGTTGGGCCAAGTCACAGCCGGCACGATTATTGGAACGGTGACGGACCCGCAAGGCGCGGCGGTGCAGGGGGCGACGGTCACCGTAACCGACCTGAGCAAGGGCACGGCCGACACGACGATCACGAACGAATCGGGAAACTATACCGTTACCCACTTGCTTCCGGATCACTACTCGGTCAAGATTGAGTCGCCGGGTTTCAAGGCCTTCGAGGCGACGAGCGTCCCCGTGACGGCGGATGCCACCCAAAAGGTTGACGCGCAGTTGGAGATCGGCTCCGCGGGTGAGACGATGGAGGTCACAGCCGAGGTCCCGCAATTGCAAACCACGAATGCCGACGTCGGCATCACCTACAACGAGACATACGTTTCGGACCTGCCGATCTTGAACCGCAACTTTACGACCTTGCAATTGATGTCTCCGGGCACGCAGAAGCTGGCGGGGTGGAGCCACGCGGCTACGGAGAACCCTCAGGGCGGCCAGCAGATCATGGTGCAGGGGCAGCACTTCAGCGGCACCGGATTCCAGTTGGACGGCACTGACAACCAAGACCCGATTCTGGGTATCATCGTTATCAACCCGAACCTGGACGCGATTACCCAGACCACCGTTGGCTCGCAGTTTTACGATGCTGAGCAGGGCAAAGCGGTCGCCGGTCTGGTGACTGCTCAGACCAAGTCGGGCACCAATGAATTCCACGGTAGCGGCTTCTGGTTCCGTCGCACCGACGCCAACCAGGCCCGCGATCCCTTCACGCAGTACGCTCCGAATCCCATCACCGGCAAGTACATTCCGTCCGACAAGTGGCAGCAATATGGCGGAACCGTTGGCGGTCCGATCATCAAGAACAAGCTGTTTTTCTTTGGGGATTATCAAGGCACGAAGGAAGGCACCGGTGTCACCAACAACCTCACGGTGCCCACGTCGCAAGTGGTTTCTACGTGCACGGCGAGCACAGGCTTCTGCAATCTGAGTCAATACTTGAACAACTCCGAAATCGGTGGAGGTGGTCAGGTCTACCTTCCGAGTGTGAATAACCAGGGAGGCTCGACTCCGTACGACAACTCTGCCAATATAGTCGCCGGGAACCTGATTCCGGTTTCCTTGCTGTCGCCGCAGGCGGTAGCGATCCTGAAGCAGTTTCCGG
>Ga0209039_10003049_pt1 | contig 13483 bp, 8 predicted proteins | sample BogFormECP12_OM1_FD_188238 | JGI IMG/M metagenome (GOLD analysis project Ga0209039, IMG submission 188238) | Bog forest soil microbial communities from Calvert Island, British Columbia, Canada - ECP12_OM1 (SPAdes) (version 2) | ecosystem: Environmental > Aquatic > Freshwater > Wetlands > Bog ...
CCGGAGAGCACGAAGAAAAGATCAACACCCGCCCATCCGTAAGTTGTCAAGTAGGAGAGCGGTCGGAAAGAGAAGGCATTGAGGTTATGGACCATGACCACAAGGATGGCAATTCCCCGTACAGCGTCGAGTTGCGGAATTTTCTGCGTCATGGGTTTGGTCAGCGGCACAGCGATAATACTGTGTCGATAGAGGTTCTCAGCATGAACTGAGGGCAAACACCGCTTGGTCCCCTCGCCGGGCCGCGTTCAGTTCGGCGGACTTCTGTGTAAAATCACGCAATTGCTTCGCACTAAAAAACCGCTGGGGAACACCAGCCGTACTCATGGGGATTCCGCGGCGGTAGAGTTCGCTGCCCCAAAACTGAAAGGAGTAAGAATCGTGTTCAATCGATATCACTTTCAGTCCGGCCTTTTGCGATAAGACTTCCAAGCTTTTTTCTGTATGCAAGAAAAAGTGCCTAGGAGGGTCGAGCTGAACCCAATCTGTCCCATACTCCTCCCACGCATGCCCGATAATCGGTATCCGAATAACGCAGCTTCCCTTTGGAGCAAGAAGCCGCGTGACAGCTTGCAGCGTCTCCAGTTGGTCAGGTATGTGTTCAAAGGAGTGGTGGAACATGATCAGGTCCCACGAGGTCTTTGCGGTATGTGCCAGATCGGTGAGAGAGCACTTTTTCACCCGGACGCCATTGCCGTAGTCAAGGTCCGATTCAACGAACGGATCCACGCCGGTCAGGTTCTTGTAACCAACCGTGCTGAGTTGCAAAAGCAGTTTGCCGGCACCACAGCCCACATCCAAAATGCGGCAGTCCCTGGGAATCCCCATGTGGGCTATTGCCGCCAGATCTTGGCGTGGATAATGGGCAGCGAGCCAAGAACCCAAGCCGAAACCCCGTCCGAAATAGGCCTGCATCCGGAGTCTGCTGGCCAACCCCCTCACACCGCTTTCCTTTGAGTGGAAGCTGTAGTAATTTGTTGGATAATACCGCTCGATGTCCATTGGTATTCTTGCAATGGCGACACAGCCACAATTAGCGCATTCGATATAGTCGAAACTATTGCGCCATCCGAACCTCATTTCCTTAGCTTGGTGGATCTTGTTTCCCGATTCATTGCCGCAGACTCTGCATTCGGCCGGTTCGTGCGAAGGCTCCTCGGTCCCAGCTTCTTGCAGTTCGATCTCGGTACGTTGTTTTTGATCGTTTGATGAAAGCATCGCGACCTCACCGGCTCCATATCCACCACATTAATCTTAGTAGCTACCGAGCGCCCGATGACCTCTAGAGGGGGCACAAACCTTGAGAACTTCTGCCAGAGAAACTAGCCAGCTGAATACTACCCCAATTCTGTCCTGATGATTACGCGAGATGTGAGTCCAGCGGGATTGTCAGCTAATCGATGGGTATCGAAACGAGAGACTCTCTCGCGTCAATACGGCCGGGTCGGGTATGAATTCGTGCTCTACCGGTAGGCTAGCCTCCCCCATTCGCACCTCCTCGTGGTTTTTCCTCCATTCTCATCACAGTTTGGCATCCAACGAAACCCTACGGCCACGCAAAGACGCTCTTAGGAATAAACTGTTCGTCTTCAGTGGCTTTGCGAGTTGTTCAGGGTTCTGACAAGCCACAGTTTTGATCCTCGAGTCCACCAATTTCTTAATTCCTTCCTTGGCCCAGATTGTACTGAAATCGTTCGTAGAGTGTTTGTCGTTTTTGTTCCTCCCTTCAATTCAGGGACTCTTCCCGTCGCCCGTAGTACACAACCGCCGACTTCACGCTCCCGATTTCTTCGTGAGAGCGCCGTCGGTTGCACAGCCCACATGATGTGCTACGCTTCGCCTTCTGTCGGAGTTGGCTGGATACCGGCGAACCACGCTGTATCGCTCTTGGCGGCATTCCTGTGGACGAAGCCATCAGCAAAGAGATTCTAGGTTCTGCAAGCCTTTTCCAATGAGAGAAATCCCAGTTTAATTCCTGGGTTCGCTGGCTTGGGACCGCTTGCGGGAATACGAGCTTCCCTCCAGCATGTTTAAACCTGGTTTTTCTGTAAGCCGCATTCCAGAGCTTAGAGTCACGCCCGCAGGAATCTTCCCCTTTGCAACTCGACAACTGCCGCGTTCAAAACAATCGGGGAGCTCACCTTGGGAAGGATGCAAGTTGGTACAACAGAAATAAGACCAAGATGAATATGGAAGAATGTTCTTTCATAATAGAGGACAGACCATATTGCTCTGAATGCAAGAAAGAGACTTAAGGGTGCTCTATTCTCTTGACCCGCTGAGGGATGCGCGATGGTGCCGTTTTCTCGTGCGGCATCCGCGGGCCTCGATTTTTCACTCGGCACCATGGCTCGAGGCCATTCGGCGCACCTACGGTTACGTGCCCCTTGTTTTGACACGAGCCAAGCCGTCTGAGGAATTGGAAAGCGGAACGGTCTTTTCCATCGTTCACACCTGGCTGGTTCGGCCTCGCCTCGTGTCCATTCCATTTTCGGACCACGTAGATCCCCTGATCGAAAACGAAGAGGATTTGCACGCCCTCTACGGAGAACTCCAACGGGGTCAAAAAGAGGGCCGGTGGAAAAGCATGGAACTTCGCCCGCCCGCGATTCCTGGGCAGTTGCTTGATTGGTCGCCGTTCCAGCCCGGCATGTCCTATGTGCTTCACAGCATCAATCTCGAGACCAGCTTGGCAAACATTCTCTCGCGCTTCCATCGTGATTCGATTAGGAGAAAAATCCGCAAAGCTGAACGCGTTGGCCTCGTCTACGAGGAAGGCCGCTCAGAGCACTTCTTAAATGAGTTTTACACCCTGCATGTGGAGACGCGAAAGAGGCAAGGACTTCCGCCGCCTCCAATGCGCTGGTTCCGCAATGTGTTGGAATGCCTGCAGGGGCAAGCGAACATACGAATCGCCTCCAAAAACGGGATCACGATCGCGGCCATTTTCACTCTGCGTTACAAGGACTCGGCAATCTACAAATACGGCTGCACCAGAGCGAAGTACCACAACCTGGGCGGCATGCCATTTCTGCTTTGGCGGGCCATTCAGGACGCCAAAGAGTCTGGCGCCAGGGAATTTGATCTTGGGCGATCTGATCCAGGCAATTCGGGGCTGATTGCTTTCAAAGAGAAATTTGGAGCCGAGCGCTCCAATCTAACCTATCAGCATTTTCCTGCGGAAGATGGCACGGGTTTCTATACAGGACATTGGATGAAACTGGCCAGGCGGCTGTTTGCTCGCTTGCCGAAATCCGTGCTGGTGGTTACGGGGAAGCTGCTCTACCCTCACATTGGCTGAGTCTTCCTGAGTCTGTGGTTGCCGGAATTTAAATCGCTCGGTACGGCGCCTCAGCTCGATTTACAACTCAGCTGGATGAATTTGGGATCCCACGCGGATGGGTGCCAGTCTGTCTGGAGATTCCATACACCTGAACTGGAGTCACCATGGACGCATGCTTGTCTGCCATTCACCAGCGCCGCGCAATCCGCGTATTTGATCCCGTGGGAATAGACGAAACTACCCGCCGGCAAATTTTGGAAGCCGCGACACTGGCGCCTTCCAGCTTCAACATGCAACCCTACCGGTTCTTTTGGGTACAATCCCCGGAAAAGAGAAAGCGTGCAGCCGAGTACTGCCTCTCACAAAGCCCGGCGGTGACGGCATCCGCGCTGGTCGTGGCCGCCGCCGACTTGAATTCTTGGCACTCCACTTCACAAAGCCAACTGGAACGGATGCAACAGGGCGGTTTTAGCGCGGAAGAACTGGCGAAATTTCAACGCAAAAGCAAAGCTGCAAGATGGTTTTTCCTCCAAGGATGGTTCGGCATTTTCGGCGCGATGAAATGGATCGCCCTTCGCATCCTGAATCTCTGGAAGATTATCGGAACCGTACCAGCATCTCGCCGGGGCATGTTTCAATGGGCGACGAAGGCGACGGCGCTTGCTTGCGAAAACCTGATGATCGCCGCCGAGGCACTGGGCCTGAACACTTGCCCCATGGAAGGCTTTGACGGCCGGCGGCTCGGGAAATTCCTGAAACTTTCCTTGCGGCATCAAGAGATCGTGATGGTCATCGCCATCGGGAAGAAGTCATCTCGCTTCGAGGCGCAACCTAGATGGCGGCGACCGCTCCGGGCCACGTTGGAGATCCTGTGACCACGGTTGAAAGGAAAGGCGAACCCTTGAATAGTAGAGTGCAACGACGCTTTCATCCTGTCTTAAGCATATCGTCACGCGCGTGGCTGATTGTCGATCTACCTTTTCCGCCTCGCCATGACGCCGATTTCGATCCGAGGATACTATCTCGCTGTGGGGCTTAAGATTTTGATGCGGCAAGCTCTGGGCAGTTCAATGTGCCCAATTCGAATTCCCGGTGCGCAGCTACCAACGCAGCTTTCATGTCTTTCTTCGCCACGAGAAAAGAGATATTGCATTCCGAAGAGCCCTGCGCGATTGCCACGACGTTTACGTTTTCCCGCCCCAGAGCCCCGAAAGCACGCCCAACAATTCCTGGTGTTCCGTGCATCTTCTCGCCGACAACCGCTACGATCGCGGCGTTTTGATCGAGCGTGATGTGTTCCACGTGATGATGCGCCAGATCCCGCGCGAACTCCCGGCGTAGTGCATCCACCGTGCGTTTGGCGACTGCGGACGGAACGGCGAAGCAGATATCGTTCTGCGAAGAGGACTGCGAAACCAGCAGAACATCGGCGCGAACTGCCCCCGTGGTCATGAAAGTCCGGCCGAGAACATCACGCACTCCCACAATGCCCGGACCACCCACGGTAATCAATGCTACGTCGCTAATCGCGGTGAGCGCCTTTACTCTCCCTCCATTCGCTGAGCCCGCTGTCGTGATTTTCGTTCCGGGCTGTTCGGGGGCAAAAGTATTGCGGATCCAAACAGGGATGTCGGATTCCATCAGAGGGCGCAGTGTCTTCGGATGGAGCACCTTGGCACCGAAGTACGCGAGTTCGGCTGCCTCGCGATAGGAAATCTCAGGGATGGTGCGCGCTCCAGGCACGAGGCGCGGATCAGCGGTCAGTACGCCGTCTACATCCGTCCAGATGACGATCTCGTCCGCTTCCAAAGCCGCGCCCAGGATTGTTGCGGAATAGTCCGAGCCCCCGCGGCCTAGCGTCGTAAGCACTCCTTCCGGCGTGGCGCCAATGAACCCTGTAACGATGGGAACGATTCCCTTGCGTAGGAGCGGAAGCAGGCGCGCTTCGCAGCGTTCACGGGTTAGATCGATGAGCGGCTCAGAGGCGCCGTGGTAGGAGTCGGTCACAACCAGTTCCGTGGCGTCAAGGGCCTCGCTGGCCATTCCACGATCAGCAAGCACAGCCGCCACCAGAGGAGCAGAAAGCCGCTCTCCGAGGCTCGAAATAGTATCCCGCGCCTCCAGGGTTAACTTCCGCAGCAGCACTGTGCCCTGACAGAGGTGGTCGACCTCGTGGAAGTCCTCCCGCATCTTCTGGGCAATACGGCTTCTCTCCGCTGTCGACGGAATCAATTCGCTGGCGACGTCTTCATGTTGTTTGCGGAGTTCTTCCAGTATCAGTGCGACCCGCTCGCGATCTCCGGACTCCGATAGCGCGGCGGCTTCGAGCAATCTGTCGGTCACTCCGCTCATTGCCGAAACCACCACCGCGATATTGCTCTCACGTGCCGCAGCCTGAATGATCTCGACGGTTTTCACGATCGAGGCAGCGTTGCCCACGGACGTGCCGCCAAACTTCATCACCCTAAGTTGCCGCCTCTTGTAGGGGCGGTCCAACCGCCGGGGCTCCGTGCTGCTGTGAAACATCGCTTCCCTTGAAACTCCAGGCCGCTTCACGACTGACGATCTGAGATCAAGCGAAGGATTGTGGCAGCTCTGCCGCAGTCCATCCCCTTCAACGAAGACCGTCGTTTTCTGAGAGGCATTCTCCATGTGTCTTCAATTCCTCAAGCGCCCTTTCCATGCCTGTTCGGGGCTCCACCGCGCCCGAAACCCGAATTTTCAACGCCCCCGCCTAAACCGCTACTCTCTTATCGTGTGGTCCATTTCACCGCGTTTAGTAGTAGCTCTATCCAGGGCAGTGGTGTCCTGCCACCCTCTTTGGTCGAACAAGTCCCGATCGACGTACCTCATCGCCCAAGGCACTCCGCTACAGCAGGCCTTTAGGCCTAGAGCAATCAGCCTGCCAAGTCACTTGGCAACGAGACACGCACACTCTCAAGGAGCTTCCAGATAACTTATTGATTGTACAAGGTTTACTGGTTAGATTTGGCAAGGAATATGAGCTTACAGACGTCCGGTCTTGCCAGCTAGTATGCTGATTGAAAGTGCTTACCACTCTTCGCACATGTTTTGTCCGAACTTGGGCCCAATTAGACCAGTTTCCTGGGACGCTAAATTAGGAATTGAATTCTCTCGCCACAGGAGGGGAAGCTCCCAGAAACATTGGAATTAGGTGTCGATTCCATGCTTTGACAACGCGCGTACACAATCAGGCGGTGGTGGAACTCACGCGTACTTCTATATCCTCCAGTATTAGCCGCCGCAGTTTCCGCAAGTCATTCAGCAGACGATTACTCTTGACCAAGTGGAGTTCCAGTGTCGCCAGTTTGTACTTGACGAGTAGCAGTGCTTGCTTCTTGCGCGCCAGATGCGGACTACCCGCGCCCGCGATTTCCGTTTCAATCTGCTTTTGCGCTTCCCGCGAGGCCTCCAAGAGATAGCCTACATACTCAAGAGCGCCTTCAATGTTCTCAAAAGGAGTTTCCTGCCCGCGGTCCATGGCTTCTCTTAACGCCTTTCTTTCGCAGGTTCAACATGGCACCCGCTTTCATTAACGCAATCCAGCTGCCATTTGTTTCTTTCTGAATTCAAAGGACTTGTTGCCTAGAATCGCCCTAGTTCATCCATTCGATTGACTTTCCTCAGTAATTGCTTTCCCAAGATTAGTGTTTATGGTCCCTTGAATCTTCCACCAGTACGTCCCATTTTGAGACAGTGATTCTATCGAGTTTCGAGGCGCAGAAGCCCACGCGGCTACGGAAATACCTCTCCCCTGTTCCCTCTTGCGCAGCGCACCTATGCGCATCGCCCATACCCGACGGCCGTCGACTGGAGTTTCGATCCGATCCAAGCGGTATGCCTCGGATTGGGCAACGAAGTTGGTTCGACTCTGATCGAGATAACGCAGAAATTCCAGCATTTTGTAAATGGTCTGGCGAAGTGGGAAGCCACGGATAGGGAATTCTACGTTGAACAGACGGGCGTCGTTGCGGACGCTCTACAGGAAGCGTTGGTCCAGGACTATGACGGGGTAATCCGGGTTGCTCCCGCCATGGCTTTGCGCAGGCGCGGAAGAAACAACTGGTCATCAGCAGCCACGATTCCTACCGCCGTCATCAGCACGCGCGACGCCTGGTCCATTTCCGCAACTGGTGGCGTCTGGCCTTCGCGCAATGCACAGACCACCGCCAGCGCAGCGCGTGCGCTGGACATGGGCGGAATGTCTTGGCGGGCAGTGTAAGCGCCATCTGCGGTTCCTTCCACGCCCACATCGGTCCACAAAATGCCCACCGGTGCAAGAATCGCATTCCCGGGGAATTCCATGGCCGAATCGCCGTCGGAATGCTGGTCTTCCCAGTGCGAAACCGACCCAGCGAGGATCAAACCGCCTCCGCGCTCGAGGAATTTGCGTAGAGCCGCGGCTTGCTCCGGGCTCACTGCATCAACCGCGGCCACGACCACATTGCAGTTGGACGTGTCCCACGACGAAGCACTCTGCGTCGCGGCATAGCCGGCAACTCGCAGGTGCTCGGCCATGCCGGGAAGCTGGATGACTCGAATGCGCGTGTTATCGTTGTGGAGTCTTCCGCCGCGCACCCATGTGATGGCATTGGCAAGGAACTTATCGTCGTCGTGAACTGGCGTGCCACTCACATCGCCCAGCAGTCCCTTCTCTGGCATAGCCACAACTCGGCCCTTCCCGAATCGTGCGGCGGTCACAACCGGTAGTATGGTTTTTCCTTTGGCTTGGCAGCCAGCAGGAGAATCTTCGGCCGAACTCGCTGCGTGACCCAGATGTTTGGTTATCTAGTGCGGCAAAAGTCGCAGGGCATTGTCACGGTAAATCTGGCGAAGAACATCCTGGGGCAGATGGACTCCGTAAATGTTCCAACGACCCTGCCGTGAAGCGTGCGAAGGGTATTCAAAATACTCGTCGGCGGTCTCCAGAAATCGGAAATGGAGCCGGTACATTTGGACGTCGGGCACCAAGTCGGTTCCAAAGAGGATGCGGCTCGCATAACGAATCAAAAAATCACGGGCGGTGTACGGCTGCCGGCCGAGTTCGGCCGTGCGCGCGCCGATGTCGACAAATAGGTTCGCATGCGCATCAAGAAGGCGCCCCACGTAGGCGAGATTCTCGGCGCGCTCGGCAACATGGGCAGCTACAAAAGTCGTCCGCGGATGCCGGGCGAACACGAGTTCACGCTGATCGAGCAATTCTTCCTTGGAATATTCCGAGCCGTAAAAGCTCCAATCCGGATGAGCCGCGAGTTCTTCATAGCGCTCGTTGAAACGGTCGATCGGCACGAAGAATGCATCCGGGTCGGCCGTGTGAAACATCACCGGAATGCCAAGCTCTGCGGCCTTTTCGAAAAGCGGAGCCAGCCGCTCATCGTCCACACGAAGAAGCTTTCCATCGGCACCGCGGAGCGTCAGCCCCAGGTCCTTCCATAGCTTGATCCCGCAGGCGCCCTGCTCCACTAGTCTTTCCAGTTGATCCACCGAACGTTCGAAAAACCCCGGCTGCAGAACATCCTGCCAATCCATCCAGGCGATTGTGGAAAAACGATTCGGCGCCGTCTGATGGAACTTCTGGATGATGTCCAGCGCTGCCTGTCCCACTTGCATGGTGATGCTGACAATTCGCTCGATCCCACATTCATCCATGATTCTCAGGACTGCCAAAGGGTCCTGCGCATCCAGATGATTGTGATAATCAATGGCCGGAACGGCCGGATGGCGCACTTCATGGACCGCGGTCTTAAGCATCGATCGCGGCTCGAAGGAACTCAGTGGCAGTTCTACCTCCGCCTTGGCAGTGACCATGGCGACGAATTTGTCTTGTGAAGCCATCTTGTTCACCCTGACTTTCCTCTCTCCGTTTAGATCAACGCGCGAACAAAAATGTGCTGGTGCCAAGCGCGGCGGCTCGTGGCGCAATCTCGAAATAGTTGCCTACTCCCTTGCCGACACCCAGATCGTGTGACACATCCCCAAGGAAATTGTTTGCAACGGGACCGGCGGCCTTGCAGAGACTAAGATATGCAAAACTATTGGTCCAGTCTAGGGCCGTGAGATTCCTTTGCTTTCCAGCATGAGGCTGGTCTCGTTGCTCACCCGTTGCGAAACTGATTCCCATATTGCGACATACATGCTGGTCCATCGTGAGCGCGGCTCCGCCCGTTCTTCCAAAGCCCAATCAGGGGGAAATCTGGGTAGTGAAACTGCCTACAGAGCCCCCCGACAAAGGTCCTCGATACGTCATCGTTGTTTCTACAGACGCTCAGAACCACCACCCTCGTGCCGCCACCGTTCTCGTTGTTCCTTTATCAACAACACTCTCCAACTCTCCCTGTCTGCGATTGAATCCTGGGGAAACTGGATTGGGAGAGACATCGGAGATATGGGCAAGCGGCATCAGTTGTGTTCCCAAGGCGAGCCTTCTGCCACCCCGATACCAACTCAGGAAACTCAGTCGAGGGGCGATCTGCAGTATCGCTAGGTGTGTTGTCCGTGGGATGGGCGTGCTTCCGTCTGAGATTGCTGATTGAGCGAGTAGGTACTTCGAGGGATGTCGGTTCTGGAAATTCTGAGCCGCAAACGAGGTCCTCACCGAGCTGGTCCAAGCAGCGAGAGAAAATCCGGCTGGTCGTGAGCCTGCAGCGAGGCTGAGTCGAACCCCTCGGGGCCCGCAGCTTGTCCCACGACGATCACGGCGGGAGTCGTGGTCCGGGCTCTTGTGCTTCCGCTGTAACTCCGCGATGCCTATCAGATGGCAAACTCGTTGCGCCCAGGGCAGGGGAAGCATACGATGAGTTCAAGTCGGGAACTCCGATACCCATCTCCACCCTAAGAGAGCGAATAACAAATGAGTGAAAAAAAAGGTGGCAGAACGAACTCTCCGTCAAAGAAGCTGATCTTCGCATGCATCGTGTTGTTGCTCGGCGTCAGCACAGCCACAGCGCAGAGCAACTCGGATCCCCTTAAGAGCGGTTTTGAGAATCCGCCGGAGGGTGCGCGGCCGCGCGTGTGGTGGCACTGGATGAACGGCAACATCACCAAGGAAGGCATCAAGCTGGACCTGGAGTGGATGCACCGGGTAGGCCTGGGCGGATTCCAGAATTTTGATGCCGCGCTGGATACGCCTAAGGTGGTCGAGCATCGACTGGCCTACATGACGCCTGAATGGAAGGACGCATTCAAGTATGCGACTGTCCTCGCCGATCATCTGGGACTGGAAGAGGCGATTGCGGGGTCACCGGGCTGGAGCGAGTCGGGCGGCCCATGGGTCCCGGGGTCGCAGGCGATGAAGAAGTACGTCTGGAGCGAGACGCGCGTGGAAGGCGGCAAGCCGTTCACGGGCAGCCTGGCTCATCCACCTTCGAATACAGGGGCATTTCAGAATCTGGGCATTGAAGATGAAGACTCCCAGCACTTTAAATCGCCGCAGTTTTATGCCGACAGCGTAGTCATCGCCTACAAAGTGCCGGCCAGCGATGTGCCCATCGAAAATCTGCAGCCGAAAATTACCTCGAGCGGCGGCCGCATTGACGCATCACTGCTGAGCGACGGCGACTTGGTGAAGACGACAGCACTACCCATGGCGCCTGTGGGACAAAAGTCCTGGATCCAGTATGAATTTCCGCAGCCACAGACAATACGTGCCTTGACCATCGTTCTAGGCGGCAGGGGGCCGTCCGACGCTGACGTACCTCCAAGCGGGGACACCGGTCAGGCCCTGGAAGCCAGCGATGACGGCCAGAGCTACCATGTGGTTGCATCGATTCCGAAGGATGGGACAACGGAACACACCATTTCCTTCGCGCCGGCGACCGCAAAGTTTTTTCGGGCCACGTTTAAGACGCTGCCACTGCCCGCGCCTGAAGATTCCGATGCGGAGTCGACGGACGCAAGCAGGCCGAAACCTCCGACGGAATATTCCATCGCGGAGTTGGTGCTGCATCCGGGAGCGCGTGTCAACCGATTCGAAGACAAGGCCGCCTTCACTCCCCTGCCCGACCTTTATCAGTTCGCGACTTCTCCCGTCGCTCCCACCGAAGCCGTTTCAAAGGCCGATGTCGTCGACCTGACTTCAAAGCTCCGCGCAGACGGTACGCTTGACTGGACCCCACCGGCCGGCAATTGGGTCGTACTCCGCTTCGGTTATTCACTCTTGGGAATCACCAACCATCCGGCGACCCCGGAGGCAACAGGCCTTGAAGTGGACAAGCTGAACCGCACCTATGTGAAGAACTATATGAACGCCTACCTGGACAGCTACAAGGAGACGGTAGGCGCGGACTACATGGGCAAGCGCGGCATCCGGTACGTGATCAACGATAGTTGGGAAGCCGGTTCGCAAAATTGGACCGACGACATGATCGCGCAGTTCAAGAAGAGGCGTGGCTATGATCCGCTGCCCTGGATGCCGGTTCTCGCCGGGAAGATCGTGGAAAGCGCACAAGCCAGCGATCAGTTCCTGTGGGATTTCCGCAAGACCATCGCGGATTTGATTGCGGACGAGCATTACGGCCAACTGGAGGCAACGCTGCACGAACGCGGCATGGGCCATTACGGGGAATCTCACGAGGGCGGACGCGCCTTTGTGGCGGATGGCATGGAAGTCAAAAAGTTTAACGAAGTGCCCATGAGCGCAATGTGGACACAGCGTCCGGGCGTGAACAAGGAACAATACGGCTACAACGCAGATGATCGCGAGTCCGCATCAGTAGCCCACATCTACGGCCAGAACATCGCTGCCGCGGAGTCAATGACGGCCTACTATTCACCTTGGGCGTGGTCACCAGCGACGCTGAAACCGACAGCGGACCAGGAACTGCTCAACGGAATCAACCGCTTTGTGATTCACGAGTCGGCACATCAACCTCTGGTGGGTAAGGCGCCGGGGCTGACCCTGGGGCCCTTCGGGCAGTGGTTCAACCGCAATGAAACTTGGGCGGAAGAAGCTGGTCCATGGGTGAACTACATCGCGCGGAGCAGTTTTCTGCTGCAGCAGGGGCACTTCGGCGCGGACCTGGTCTACTTCTACGGCGAAGACTCCAACTTAACCGCGATCTTTGCGGATAAGTCACCAGATGTGCCGGCTGGTTATGGCTTTGACTATATCAACGCCGACGCCCTGATTCACGAACTGAGCGTCGCCGACGGCCGCATCACGACCAAGAGCGGCATGAGCTACCGTGTTCTGGGTCTTGATCCGTACAGCAAACACATGTCGTTACCCGTGCTGCGTGCCATTCACAGACTAGTGCAAGATGGCGCCGTCGTTGCCGGCCCGAAGCCGACGGACGATCCCAGCCTTGCCGACGACCAGGCGGAGTTCCGCAAACTGAACGACGAGCTTTTTGGCGACGGCACCGGCGTGCACAGCGTCGGCCGAGGCACAGTGTACGCAGGCCAAAGTCTGACGGACGTTTTCAACGCGCTTAAGGTGGCGCCGGACTTCGACTACAACAAGCCGGAGAGCGACGCGCGCCTTCTCTTTGTGCATCGCAAACTTGCGGATGGCGATCTGTATTTCGTGGATAATCGCAACGAACGCGATGAGACAGTGAGTGCGAGCTTCCGCGTAACCGGTAAGGCGCCGGAACTCTGGCATGCCGAGACCGGCAAGTCGGAGCCTGTGTCGTACAGAATCGCAGACGGCCGCACGACTGTGCCATTGCATCTGGAGCCGTGGGGCACAGTGTTCGTGGTGTTCCGCGAGCCAACCAGGGAAACCGCGCGCACGCTGCCCAAGGTAACGGAAACGCAACTGGCGACGATAGAAGGCCCGTGGAACGTGAGCTTCCAACCGGACCGCGGAGCGCCGCCGTCGATCACCCTGGAAAAGCTGTCGTCATGGAGCGATAACCAGGACGCGGGCGTGAAGTACTTTTCCGGAACCGGCACCTATAAGAAGACCATCCAGGCGTCGGCGGACTGGTTCAAGAAGGGTGCGCATCTGTGGATCGACCTGGGAGATGTGAAAAACCTCGCCGAGGTGATGGTGAATGGGAAACCACTAGGCATCGTCTGGCATGCGCCGTTCTGGGTGGACGCGACGAGCGCACTGAAGCCAGGTGCGAACGAAGTGGCCATTAAGGTGACCAACGCGTGGGTGAACCGGCTGATCGGTGATCAACAGCTAGACAGTACGACGAAATACACATTTGCGGATGTGAAGCCGTACAAGGC
>Ga0209039_10003050_pt1 | contig 13480 bp, 15 predicted proteins | sample BogFormECP12_OM1_FD_188238 | JGI IMG/M metagenome (GOLD analysis project Ga0209039, IMG submission 188238) | Bog forest soil microbial communities from Calvert Island, British Columbia, Canada - ECP12_OM1 (SPAdes) (version 2) | ecosystem: Environmental > Aquatic > Freshwater > Wetlands > Bog ...
GGCCGCCATGAACGCTTTGAAAAGAGACATCAACGCAAAAGAGGTTACTTTCAGCGATTTTGAGAAAGCTATGGAGAAGGTTCCACCAAGTATATCGCCCGAAATTGAGAATGGGTACAGGAGCTTCATGAATCAGGTTCGAAGGATGCAGAAGCCTACGCCTCTTGTAGTGTAATCCCAGAAGCGACAGATAAACGTCAATTCACCCCTCTATCTAGTCAACCTTTTTGATTCGCGCGCGCCGTTCAAAACCCACCGAAGTTGCAGACAGGTTAAAGCTCACTTTCAAGTGGCAGAACCGATTCTTTTTAGACTCTTTGAATAGCGCGCTCTGTTGTTTAATCACTTTATAAGGAAGTATGCGTAGTGTAGGGCAGTAGCGTTCTGTCGTTGAAAGAATAGAAGAACAGAGCAACGTTGCACGTTACAATCAAAGATGAAGGATGATGGAAAATGTCGGAAAAATCGGGAATTGTTTTCATTGGAAGCAAACCTGTAATGAGCTATGTTCTGGCGATTATTACAAGCCTATCCGCGAGCAATGCTAAAGAAATAACCTTGAAGGCCAGAGGACAAGCAATTGCCACAGCTGTTGACGCAGCTGAAGTAACCAGAAGCCGCTTCCTAAAGGACCTAAAAGTAAGTAGAATCGCTATCGGAACAGAGGAGATGCCAGCCAGAGAAGGCGAAAACAGATCACGGATGGTTTCAACAATAGAGATAACGCTTACAAAAGAGTAGGAAAACCTTGCGAGACACGTGCGCGCGTGCAATAACAGTAAGGGACTATTAAGAAACGGGCAACGATGAAAAACAGTGAAGCTTGCTGTTCTGGTCTATGAGTATCCCCCAAAGATCGTCGGTGGCTTGGGAACCTATTCGGCTGAAATAACTCGCCAGTTTGTTCTCATGGACAATGACGTTACAGTTTTCACCATGAATGATGATGCAAGTAGCCTACCGACGCGTGATATTTGGCGAGGTATCGAAATTCATCGGCCGCAACATATCGATATTTCTGACTCGTTGCCCGATGTAGTTGCAGAAGACATAAAGAAATGGGGTAGTGGGATACAGTGGTTCTCAAAAATCCTTGTGTACAATTATCTGAGCGCCGCAAAACTCGTTAATGAGTTGATAAGAAAAGAAGGCATCAAGTTCGACCTTGTCGTTGCTCATGACTGGCTTTCAGCCATAGGGGGAATGACTGTTAAGAAAGAGGCTGGATTGCCTTTTGCGTTCCACGTTCACTCAACAGAAAAAGGAAGAACATTTGGAAAAGGCTCGGTTACGGTGAGCAACATTGAACTCCACGCCGCCAAGGCGGCTGACCTTATCGTGACAGTTTCTTATGCGATGAAGGATGAGCTGGTAGGCCTCGGATTTCCGAAAGAGAAAATCCAGGTTGCCTACAACGGCGTCGACCCGAAGAAATATGATCCAGCAACAGTGACTCGTGAGCAGATCAAGAAAGTCAGAGCGATGTATGACATCAAAGACGATGACTACATGATTCTTTTCATAGGCAGACTCGTTGGCGTCAAAGGCGTTGACAACCTTATCAAGGCGCTGCCCCACATTCTGCAGAAAAATCCAAAGGCGAAGCTTGTGATTGTGGGTCTAGGCGACTTGCAAGTATATCTCATGAATTTGGTCAAAGCCAACAAAATGAGCGATTGTGTGAAGTTCCGTTTCGAGTTCATCCCAGAAGAGGAACGTATCCTTCAATACGCAGCATGCGACGTCGCAGTTTTCCCAAGCTTCTATGAACCCTTCGGAATAGTGGTTCTCGAGGCAATGAGTATGGAGCGACCAGTTGTAATCGGCGCAGCTGGCATCAGCGGTATGCGGGAGATAGTCGTGTATCGCGGTGAAGAACAGTGCGGTTATCATGTAGATCCAAGCAACCCTTCAGACATAGCCTGGGGCATAAACTGCGTCTTGGAAAACGATGAGAAAAGAAAGTGGTTGGGCAAAAACGGCAGACGCAGAGTCCTGAACGAGTTCACGTGGGAAAACATAGCTGAAAAAACACTGGGGCTTTATGAACAGATCATCAAACGCTAGTCTTAGCGCGCGCGCTATATATATTAGGTATAAGCTTGAACTAGCGGAGATCGAATATGAAACCTGAACATTATAAACCGAGAAGGAAAGAAAAGCCTAAACGAAAAGGCAAGATTAGTGCGAGCAAAAGTCGAATGCTTGCAGCCGCTCAAAAGTGGAAACCCATTACTTCTCCGCAATTGCGTGAAGCTTACTCTACTAAAATAGAATGGGCAAAAAAGCTAATTCCTCAATTGAAAACAGAAGCAGAAGCGCCGGAAGAAAAAGAAAAGCCTAGATAAGTGTGCGCACAAATTCTGATGGATTTGTTTTGGCTGTTTCCTGATAAAAGAAGCATTTTCAAACATAAAACCATACAAAAGAACCAAAAAAACGAATATCAAGAAAGGCAAATGTAGTAAATGATAAAAAAGATGGAATACCGACCGATAGAAATCCTCAACAGTCGTTCAGCGCCCGCATGATTGTTCGGTTTTTCATTGATTTTTCTAGAAATGATGGCATCAGGAAGAATTCTGGGTGTATAAGCTATATCGTAACCTACAACGACTTCGCGCGCGCTTCTTCTTGTCTTCTTACTTTTTCAACATTACTCTTTCCATGTTTCCATGTTCCGTGGCTTTTCATTCTTTTCAAGAATCGTTTCATTTTCCTCTTCTTCTTACTAGAGCGTTTCAAACTGAATCTTCCTTCTTAGCATTACATAGTGACAACAAACAAGGATTATAACCTATCACTAAATGCGAAGTGAATGCTGCGTCTAAAACCGGAATCTATGATAAGGGAGCCGCGCGAAAACATCCTCAGGATGCTCTGTTGTTTAAGCCCTTTATAAGGAGGTTCGAGCACTATGGGTATCAGCGTTCTGTTGTTGAAGGACAGAAAACACACAGCAACATTACAATCAATGATAAAAGATGTGATGGAAAATGTCAGAAAAATCGGGAATTGTCTTCATTGGAAACAAAACACCAATGGACTATGTTCTAGCGGTTATCACCAGACTATCCGCGGGCGATGCTAAGGAAGTAATCTTGAAAGCACGAGGACGAGCAATAACAACAGCTGTCGACGTAGCTGAAATAACCAGAAGCCGCTTCCTAAAGGACCTAAAAGTAAGTAGAATCGCTATCGGAACAGAGGAGATGCCAGCAAGAGAAGGCGAAAACAGATCACGGATGGTTTCAACAATAGAAATAACGCTTACAAAAGAGTAGGAAAAGCCCTGCCGAACAAAGCATCAACCCTCAGTATCCTTCTTTCTAACGCGCACTTTGCACTAACACTCAAATCGCTCAAATTCTGACCCGTAATATGGGGAATTGCGGTGTGTGAAGGTTATCCTGTTATGACCTACTTCACATGATAGAGACAGAAAAGATGGAAAAAAGAAAGAAAGTGGCACGGTCTCAGCAAACGTTGCCAGATAAGTGCCCAGAATGTGCCAGTGTAAACCTTATCCATGATTATGATACTGGTGAAACTGTTTGCGGCAACTGTGGACTCGTCTTATACGGGCAAATGATGGATAAGGGACCTGAATGGCGTGCTTTCACCCAGGAGGAGAGAGCTTCAAGGAGCCGTGTTGGGATGCCAACGTCTTATTCTATCCATGATAAAGGCTTGTCAACGGCCATAGGCCAGATTGACCGTGACGCTTTTGGAAGAAAACTTCCCTTATCGACGCGCCTGCTGATGTGGCGCCTGAGGAAATGGCAGATCCGTTCCAGGGCGCATTCTTCAGTTGACAGAAATCTAGCCCAGGCAATGGCTGAGCTTGACCGCCTCTCAGAAAAAGTCTACATTCCACGGCCAATCAAAGAGAAGGCTGCAGTTATTTACCGTAAAGCCTTAGATAAGAGCCTAGTCCGCGGAAGATCTATCGGAGCCATAACGGCTGCTGCGGTTTATGCGGCCTGCCGCGGAAGTGGGACCCCAAGAGCTCTTCATGAAATCGCAGAGGCAAGCCTAGTCGATAAAAAGGATGTTTCCCGTTGCTACCGGCTTTTGCTGCGTGAACTTGACATGCACATGCCCGTTCCTGATTCGCTCAGTTACGTTTCGAAAATTGCTGAAGGAACAGGAATTTCGGGCAAGACGCAGGGAATTGCCATACAAATTCTTCGAGAGGCCAGAGATAAAGGGGCTGCTGCCGGAAAAGACCCTATGGGTTTGGCTGCTGCAGCGTTGTATGTTGCTTGTTTGCAGAACAACGAGAAGAAGACACAGAAGGACATCGCCGAAGCAGCTGGCGTCACTGAGGTCACGGTAAGAAACCGCTACAAGAGCCTGAAAAGGCAGTTGAATCTAGAGGTGCCAAGCTAACCATCTTTGCTCTTTTTCTCAAATTTTCATGATCCTTTGCATTAATGCACCCGGGTTAGAAATGGATGAACAAGAACTTTTGAAAAGATTAGAAGAGATTGAAAAATGAGGAAATGAGGGGGGCGTAAGCTTGATGCCTTATGCCTTCTCCACCCGCATCGGCTTTGTTTGCGACTTCTTTTGCCTTTTTGGGTCGTCTTCGGCGTGCCTAAATCGTCTTTTTGCTTAGTACTTCTCGGAAGGGCTTCTTGCACTTTGGGCAGTCGAAAAGGCCGATTTCTAAATGAGTTCTTTTTCCAGCTTTGGATGGGCGTCCGGCCATTGTCCACTTCTTCTTAGGCGATGAAACAACTGTTCCACATTTCTTACATTTTCCCATTAATTTTCCTCCAAAATATCTGGATAACCATCGTTTCTAATTGTTACAGATAAAAGGTTTTCCACCGTTTTCGGATACAAACGCGTTCCACTCCACTGCGATGAGGGATATACAAACGAAGGCGAAAGGCGATTAACTATGAAGGCTTATTCGTAGAATATGAGGTTTAGTTCCTCGAATCTTTCATGAAGCTTGTGCACGGCGTCATAAACGTTCTGTTCTTTCCTTGCCCCTGTGCAAACAAGGTTCCCACTTGCGAATACGAGTATAACCACCTTGGGCTCGTCCATCCTGTATATCAACCCTGGAAACTGTTCCGGTTCATACATCGTTTTTCCGAACGTGGAGAATTTTTCCAAATCTATTTTTCCGCCTAGGCTTGCAGAGGCAACCATGTTGACAACTTTCACGTCTGGCTTGTTGACGATGATTATTCCGCCTTTTTTCAGTTCTTTGAGAACTGTTAGGGCGGCCCTGTGTGCTTCCTGTTCTGATTTGGCGCCTGTACAGACCATTTTTCCAGAATTGAAAATTAGCGTGGCTGTCTTCGGTCTCTTAATCCTAAATACTAATCCTGGAAACTATTCTGGGCGATACTCAACCCCTGGAAAACTCTTCAGGACCGCGTTTAAGTCAACTTTCTGGTTCAATGTGGCAGCGGCAACGACGTTTTGAATGTTAATTATAGCTTTAGTCTTCGGCATGAGACACCACTTCTAATAGCGTAACGCTTGCTTTAATCTCCCTTATACGGGCCTTATGTTGCCAGAGCATAGAAGCCTCCCACACATTCCCTATTTTTCTCTGAGACATAAAATTAGCTTGAAGAAAATTTCTTAAAGAGATAAGCAAGCTTTAACAGCGATTTCCATTTTATGATATCTGAAGCGAAGACTTGAAGTGACGAGACTGTCGATTCATAACTGTTCTGCTATTTCCCTTGAGGAGGTAAAAGAGGAATGAGATTACAAGTCTTGCAAATAGGCAGTTTAGTTCCGCCAGAATGGGGATTTACAGAGACCGAGGCAAAGAAACCAGCTGGATTCTGTACGATTAAACAAGCAACAGAATTCGCCATGCAAAATTTAGGTTTGAAACAGGGCGAATTTAAAGTGTTAAAGGGCAGAGGAGTCGATTTAGACGGCAGTCCTAAAGGAAAATGGATTCTTAAAGTCAAGATGTCCGATAGTTCTTAGGAAGAGAACAACATTAGAATAATCGCGCGCTATGTTATCAAGCAACAAGGAAGAAGAGGGTTAGGGTGCTCTTTGTATGAGTATTCTGTCTATTTTTGCTTCTGCTAGTTGCTCCTGCAAATGTTTGACGAAGCTGTAGAATTCGTCCGGATACATGGCCTTTTTTGTGTTCATATCGAACGTTTCTGTCTCGACAACTGTATTGGCGTAAAGGCCGTTCTTGATTCCCTGCACGCTAACTCGTACCATACACTCACCCATAGAAAGAAAAGAAATAGTGATTTATTTATCGCTTGGTTTTGGTAATCCGCGTGCATTACAAGGCGCGCCATACGTTGGAAGAGTGTTGGTTATGAAAAGCTTTTTGGGAGTCTTGTTCTTAGGACTGTAGATGCTTAATGTCTGTTATTTCAGAAATAGGTGCTATCAAGAAAACTGTGGTCTATATTTATTCAGGTGAGGTTCATGGCGTTCATCCTCTGGGTACTGGTTTTTTTGTCTCCGTTCCTCACCATACGAATAAAAATGTAATTTGGCCATACTTTGTGACGGCAACACATGTGTTAAAAGATGACTCGGGGAAATATCTTGCAGAAATATTCTTAAGAGTAAATCTGAAAGGTTGGTTCTCAAGCAGTAACCAGACTGGAGTCAGTTTTCTTAGGTTGCCTGTACTGGACGGAGAAGGAAATCTACAATGGACTGTTCATTCGAATCCTGCTGTTGACCTTGCACTTATCCAAAGGTTCCAGAGTCTTGAAACGTACGAATTTAGCTCAATTCCGGCAACGATGTTCGCTACCGATGAAGTCATTCAAAGAGAAGGAGTTGCTGAAGGTGACGAGATATTTTTCCCATGCTTTACTCCCGAAATACAACAAGAAAGACGAAATAACCCTGTCATCAGATTTGGGAAACTTGCTCTTATGTCTGGGGAAAACATTTCAATATCGGAAGGAAACACAAAGTTCCATTTCGCTGAATGCTTCCCATTTGGGGGAAATAGTGGATCGCCTGTCTTTTTGAGATTTGGCACTACAAGAAGATCAAACCAGCTATTGGGGGGGCAAGAGAGATACTTCTTGCTAGGAATCATGAAAGGCCATTATGGACCGAGCGAAATAAGGTATCACATAGGAATTGCGGCAATAACACCTGTCAATTACCTAAAAGAAATCTTGGAAAGCGATACCCTGCGGAGACAACGAAGTGAAATTCAGTAAAAGCAACGTCTTAATGTGCAGCATCATCTCAATCCAGTCAGACAGCTCGTGGAATTTGAACTATCAATTTTCTGTGATAAATAATTGGTATGAAAGCGCGTGCGACGAGTTGAATGAGCTGTGATATGATCCAGCTAGGTCTGAATTCCTCTTTGATAGAAACGACGAGGCTGGAAACTTCATGCCTCGCGCACGCGATAGTCGGTAGTCATTTGTTGAACAAAAAAGGGGTGTTGGAAATTTCCAGATGGGCTTGGTGATTGCTATTCTTCCTGCGCATAGATGGAATCTGTTTTGTGACCTATTTTTCTCCTTCCATCGTATAAATACGCGTATATGGTGTAGTTCCCCTTTTCCTTGGGTGTGAACTCAGCGGAATATCGGGCTTCCTCTCCAACTGAAAGTTCCTTTTTATTCATTTTGGCCTACTCTTCAAACTTTCCTGCGGGGGTTTCCACCCAAAATTCAGATACGGTAGTGGTGTAGGAATGTTCGTCTTTTTTCCCTTGTATTTAGTCGTGGTGAGCGCTAAATAAGTCCAATTTGGTAGTTGCACAGCATCACAATCATCACAAAACTCACGTTAACTGTTTTTTAACCAAAATCATTTGCAAAATCACAATCATAACAAAAATCACAAACTCAATCCTTTTTCTCCTCAACACCCTTCTATTCGGGGGGATCGAGATATCCCAAGAAGCGCGTGCAATCTCAACCGACGAAATCAAGCTCTATCGAAAACACAAACAAAAACAAAGCACCAAGAGCCCAACAAAATAGCCCATAAGCGCGCTCGGAAAAGTTCACCCTTCTAGTCGATCAATGCGACAATCTGAGCGTGCATGAGTGCTCCTTAATTGGTCGAAAATGGTTTTTATCCTTCTTTTGTCTTTCTGCGTCTGATTCAGGCTTCTCTGATAGGCTAGTCTCGGTCGTGTTCTGGATAGAAGGCCACGTAAGCTGACGATAAGAAAAATGTGGGGTTGTGTTTAGCTTGCGGAGAATGTTGTCTGTGCGGTTGCGGTTTGGTATCCTGTGTAGGTGGCTGTCGCGACGATTTTGTAGGTTCCGGTTGGAGAGTTTTTGCCCATTGTGTAGGTTATTGGGAATGTGCCGTTTGAAGTTGTTATGGTGCCGAGGCTTTTCCATGCTACGGAGCCGTTTGGGTTGTACGCTGTTACGTTGACGCTTGCTCCTCGCAGTGCGTTTCCGGTTGCGTTGTCCTTGACGGTTATGGTTATGGCAACTGATGATTCTTTTGAGTATGTCGCTTTGTTCGTTGCGACAGTAATGTTGATGGTTTTCGTGTTTGACGGTGTCGCGTGTGACTCGTTTGACTTTTGGGATTCGCCGATTGGATTTATTGCCGTGACTTGATAGTAATAGGTTTGTCCGTTCGTGACAGTCTTGTCAGTATAGTTCAGTGTGTTGCCCGCGTTCATGAGGAGTGTCTCATTACCCGAAGAGGTGCCTCTGTAAACGTTGTAGTTTGTGACAGGGGAACCGCCGCTAAATGATGGAGCCGACCATGAGAGTGTAACCAGGCCGTTTCCTGCCGTAGACAGTAAGTTTTGGGGAGCAGAGGGCACAGTTTGCACGTTCACGGTAACAGTTGCGGTGCGACTTAACGAGCCGTTAGTGCCTGTCACGGTTATCGTGTATGTTCCAGCCGGAGTCGAGGGTTGAACTGTGATGATTAGCGTTGATGAGTTTGATCCTCCCTGGGTGATCGTGAGAGAGGGAGGTGTGATAGTGACGTTCAAACCCGTGGGGGCGGATGCTGTGAGTGAAATTGTTCCGTTGAAACCTTTGATTGGGGTTGTCGTCACCGTTGAGTTTAGTGACTTTCCAGCTTTAATGGTCAAGTTGCCGGGCGATGTTGAGAGTGAGAAGGATGGCGTTGCTGTGGGTGTGTAGTTGGTTGTCAGAGGGCTTCCTAATCCTGTAACGAGATCGTAACCTGCCTTGGCGGTGTACACTCCGTTTGATCCAGCCGTAATGTCGCGCAGGTAAGAAGAATAGTTCGTTGAATTCGCGTCTTGGTAGAGATTGCCGTTCGACACGGACAGGCCAAGGGACTGAATTGCTGCCCATTGTGGTGATCCAGCGCTTGTTCCGCCGACCTGCCACCAGCCTGACTTGCCGGAACTGGGAGTGCTGTCATAAACGGCCACGCCTGATCTCGGGTCAGCGTCGTATGAAACGTCTGGCACGCAGCGTTTGCCGTTCGCGCCCAAGATGTTGTATGACACTTGATAGGTTGGTTCTGCTTCATACGTGCTTATGCCGCCGCCGCTTCCGGTCCACCCAGTTTCGAACGTAACTGAGCCGCCTGCGGAAAAGTTAAGGAAAGTTCCGCCGACTGCAATCACGTTTGATGAAGCTGCGGGCCATGATACGCCGGCTCCACTGTCTCCAGAGGAGGCAAAGAAGGCTGCTCCATAAGAGCTGTTAAAGTGGTAGTCGAAGTTGGATTCAGTGGAAAATTCGTTCCCACCCCAACTCATCGATACGGCGACAACATCGGAACGGCTTCGAGCATAATCAATTGCTGCAAAAAGATCGGAAAAACTGTTCGTGTTCGCCTCAACTAATAGTATTTTTGCGTTCGGAGCTATGGCGTGAGCCCACTGAACATCAAGTGATATCTCGACTGCCCATTCACCGTTAACACTGGTTCCCGTGATCATCATGTGTTTCTCAAAATTGGAACTGTTGAGAAGAGGCAGATTGAATTGAGCGCTAAAAACGTTCAAATCGTTTAGTGCAGTTGGATCGTCGTAGGCATCAACGATTGCGATTGTTCCCTTGCCGCCTGTCGAAGGAAGATTGTATGCTGCTCGAATCTGCGTGGGGTTAAGACCTGTCGGAGCGGCCATTGTAGCTTGGCGAAAGTAAATCATCGGATGTGCTGACCAGCCGCTTGGGGATGCCTCAGTGGAGACTTCAACATTGCGTGTTACTGTTGCCATTGATGATGAGGAAAGGCTCAAAGCGAAAAGTATGACCGCAAGAACAACGCAAATAAAGGTATCTGCTTTCATAAGTCTTCCTCAATCAGAAACTCTTCCAGTACCTAATCCACAGACAAACTATTATACCTTTCCAGCGCGCGCTTGGTCTATCTTTATACACTGGTCAGTATACGCTATAAGTGTATACACTGATAATAAGTGTATAATGCTTAAATAGGAAGTTACACTTACAAAACAGACGCTGAAGTGTATATGTCGGAAGTTAATAGTCACGATTACGAGGAGTTATGGGCAGGATCGGGGTTTGCAAGAAATCCCTATGATCATAGACCGCTAAGGGTTTCTGCCGAAGATAGAGCATTATTTGTGGGAAGAAATAAAGAACAAGAGTTGTTCAAAATCCAAACGGTCGGTCCTGCGGGAGGCATCGTTGTAGTCGAAGGATCGATAGGGGTAGGCAAAACTAGTTTTGTCAATGCGATGTTGTATGACAAATGGAACCCTGAAAATAAGAAAACCAAGAGCAGCAAGAAATCTTACACTTATCTTCCTTCGTTCGAAACCATCCAGCTAAATGAAAACATCGAACTTTCGGATTTTATGCTCTCCGTCCTGTCAAATTGTATCTTCTCTCTTGAAAGAATACACGGTGAAAAAGTATCCGATTCTGATAACGATCTCAAAGCAGGAAAGGAACTCATCGCAAGTACTGTAAGATCCGGGATCGGCGGATTTAGCATATCAGTACTCGGAAGCGGCGGCGGAGTGGACAAGAGTGAAATAGCGGTTCAACCTGCGGCTATCCCTTTACCAACAATAATGAATATCATGGACAAGTGGTTTGGTGCCGTTGTTAAGAAATTCGGTTACGAAGCTGTGCTAGTGCCAATAAATAATCTTGATGTGCTTTCAGAACAAACCGTGATAGGTTTCCTTAACTCTGCAAGGGATACGCTTCTATCAAGGCATCAGGTCTGGTGGATACTGATTGGTGGACCGGGGCTTTTCTCCACATTAGAGACAAAGGCAAGGCGCGTAAGCGAGCTAGTTACTGGTCAACCAGTTACGCTCGAACCCATGTCCCTAACAGAGGTCTTGGAAGCAGTCAAAACAAGGATTGAAAAATTCAAAACAAGTAAAGATGCAAGGCCCCCGATACCGCAAGTGACTATCGAGATGCTCTACCAAGTATCTAACGGTGAAGTGCGTTACATATTCAAGAGGATGTCTGACATAATATATGAGTTTCGTGCAACCTTTCCAAGCGAAAGAAACATCCCTGAACAAATCGCAGAGAAATCACTTCATAACCTCGCTAGTCGAAAACTTGATGCCCTCAGTCTAACCATTAGAGAAAGAGAAGTTCTGAAACAAATGTCGTCAGAAAAAAGCTTCAGAATAAGGGATTACTCGAAATTTAGATACAATAAGCCCCAGCCTATGCAAAATCTTGTTTCGAAGTTTCTCCGATTGGGCCTTTTACGCAGAGTTGAAAGAAACATGAGGGAAGTGTACTACTCTACTGCAGGCGATGTGAATTTGGTATTTCGCCGTTCTTAGGATGTGCGTCTGATAGTTACATTGTTTACAGAGTGGCTGTCCAGAAGCCAGAATGAAACTTGTCCCTTGGAAAAGCCAGCAAAGTATATGGACTTTGCGTGCTCTTGACACAGGGTCAGCTGCCTCGATCAATGTGGTGAAAAGCAAACAGGCGGCAGGAAAGAGAGTGAACTCAAGCGCGCGGCGCTCTATCATGTTAGCGCAGCCCGAGGAATTGGACTCGAACCTTTTTAGGTACGGGTCCTAGGAGAATTGAGCCACATTTTCAGTGTTCCTTAGCTTTTTTAGGGTTCTGCAGTTTAGTAGTTACGCAACATCACAATCATCACAAAACTCACGTTAACAGTTTTATTTGAACAAAATCATTTCATAATCACAATCATAACAAAAATCGCATGAGTCACAAAACTTGTGCTATCTGTGAGCGAAAAGTCTATCCGGGTGAGGCGGCTGCCTTATAAGCAACATTTGTAACGCTTTCAGCGACTATGTGATTGTTTGCTGAAATCTCAAAACCCCATTGTTCATATCTTAAAACCCCGCCAAGTCTACCTTTCGTTATTTGTAGTCGCCCGTTTGTGTGGTCTTTTTTACATAGTCCAAGCCCGTTAGTCTGCATTGTAGGTTCAGGGATTGATTGAGGGATACTTCGATTGTCTGGTGTTTTTCGTTTGAAGTCTAGCGTGTTGCTTTGTCTCTTCATTTTATATTGAAGAATGTGCTGCGCGCTATTCTAATTCTGGGCGAGAAACAGGTACGTGAATATCATGCTTAAAACGAAAGCGGTGATTCCAAGTCTGATAAATGTGAAAAACGGTACTTGATTGAGAAATAAACTGTCTAGCTGAACCTGATCGATGACTATTCTAGCGACAATATACAGCCAGAGAAGAAAAGTGTATAACGAGAGTGTAAGGAACAATGCTTTCTTTTTTCTAATGATCTAACCTCCAACGATAGCAATTGTAGGCAAGACCTACTTTGCATTCGTCCATATTAAAAAACATTCACCCGATTTTTATCCTAATCGGACCTGATTAGGTTTCTGATGCTAAGCTTCTCGATTTTGACTTTCAATTTTGGGGCAAACCAGTGCGCTAAGGGTTAAATAGTTAGTTTATCTAATTATTAGAAGGTGCAATTGATTTGGTCGTGACTCCACAAGAATCGGCACAGGAGCTGCTCGAAGTGGTTCCTACGATCATGAGAGATATACGATCTGAGATGCGTAGTCGAAGGTCACCTGAGCTGACGGTTCCTCAGTTCCGAACGTTGGCTTTCGTCAACCGCAAAGATGGTCCCTCACTTTCGGAGGTGGCGGATCACATGGGGCTCACTCCGCCTTCCACGTGCAGACTTGTAGACGGTCTTATTGCGCGAGGCATGATGACACGGCAAGGCCATCCCACGGACAGAAGACGCAAAAGATTAGCAGTTACACCTCGCGGCCAGAGGATCTTAGAGGCCTCGAGACGCGGAACACTTGCGTATCTGGCACACAAACTAGACGGTGTAGCCGCTGACGACAGGGCAATCATCGTCAAAGCCATGGAAGCTCTGCGCCCAGTTTTCACAACTGGCCAACGACTAAATGCTGTGGCGAAGTGAGACCATGCCTATCCTGACAATAGAGCGAGTGCGTGCTAAGTGATTTTTCGATGCGAAAGAAGGCTATTTCTGGCACACGTTTCGAGTTGCCTTTGGAACATCGCGCGTGCGACAAAAGTTGCTTTGCTCGGGCGGTCGCGATGAAAA
>Ga0209039_10003051_pt1 | contig 13472 bp, 9 predicted proteins | sample BogFormECP12_OM1_FD_188238 | JGI IMG/M metagenome (GOLD analysis project Ga0209039, IMG submission 188238) | Bog forest soil microbial communities from Calvert Island, British Columbia, Canada - ECP12_OM1 (SPAdes) (version 2) | ecosystem: Environmental > Aquatic > Freshwater > Wetlands > Bog ...
CTCGATCCGACGCTGCGAAGCGAGCGCCGCGTCCAGCGGATCTTGAGTTCTCTGCGCAACGAGATTGTGGAAGGTGGAGGCGGCGACCGCCTGCGGATCCGCCGCGTGCTCAAGGATCCGCGCGAGATCTACAGGTTGGAGTTCGACCTGCCTGAGCTCGGCTATCAGCGGACCACGCTATTGGACCGGCAGGCGCTCGAGCGGCTGCTCGAGGCCGACGAAGTGCGGGCCTTGGTGCGACCGTCCGCGCTCCACCGGTAACGGGAACAAGGTGCCCGGGGCAGGGATCGAACCTGCACGGCACGTGGCCAGGCGATTTTAAGTCGCCCGCGTCTACCGATTTCGCCACCCGGGCAAGAGCCCAAGACCAACAGTTCCGGAGCGGCAGCAGGATAACAGCTCGTCGTGTTCCACGGGAAGAAGATCGTCGTCGTAATGCCCGCGTACAACGCGGCGAAGACGCTTGAGCGGACGTACCGCGAAGTGCCGCTCGATCTCGTCGATGAGATCGTGGTGACTGATGACGCCAGCAGCGACGATACCGTTCGCGTCGCCCGTGAGCTCGGCTTGCGGACCCTGGTGCACCAAAAGAACCTTGGCTACGGGGGCAACCAAAAGACCTGCTACGAGGAGGCTTTGCAGCTCGGTGCCGACGTCGTGGTGATGCTGCACCCCGACTATCAATACCCTCCAACACTAATTGCACCAATGATCAGCATGATCACCGATGGTCCCTACGACGTGGTCCTCGGCTCCCGCGTCCTTGGGGGACGAGCGCGAGCCGGCGGCATGCCGCTCTACAAGTACGCTTCGAACCGATTTCTCACGGCGGCACAGAACTTTCTTTGCGGTGCGAAGCTTTCGGAATACCACACGGGCTATCGGGCGTTCTCTCGAGAAGTGCTGGAGAGTCTCCCACTGCTGGAGAATTCGGACGACTTCGTCTTCGATAACCAGATGTTGGCGCAGATCCTTTACGCGAACTTCGAGATTGGCGAGATTAGCTGCCCGGCGGCGTACTTCGACGAAGCCTCGTCGATCAACTTCCGCCGCTCGGTGACCTACGGATTTGGCGTGCTTGGTGTCTCGCTCCAGTACTTCTTGCAGCGGCGCGGTCTTGCCAGGCATCCGATCTTCGATCCTCAGGGTCGCCGGCTGAGTGCGGCTCACGCTCCAAGCTCGACCTCCGGATTTGCGGTCGGCTGATCACGCGCCTGCGCCGATGCCGCCCCCGCCATGAGAAGGGCGGAGCGCGGCGCGGACGGGTGACGCGGGCTGCAGTTTCGCCGCGGCGGTCCGCATCATCGCACAACTCGCAGGCAGCGCCCCGCCCACAGCCCGAAAACCGGTCTACTCCGCGGGCGTGCTGAACGCGCTCATGAGCTGCTGCGTCACATCTCGGGTCGTGATGGGCCCGGCGTCCTCCCGCGGCGGCTTTCCGCCGTGGCTCCGCAGCGAAAGATCCACATCCCCGGCCTCTGCCCGGAGTGCAGCCACCGTACATTTCTCTTTTGGTCGGTGGGCGAAGGGATCAAAGCGGAAATGACGCATCGCATTCTCGTACGTGATGCGCCGTACATCCTCCTCCGGTGCATCGCCGAGGCAGCGGACCAGGGCCTCCGGCGCGCGGGGCCACGTGGTGTCGGAGTGCGGGTAGTCGCATTCCCAGGTGATGTTGTCGATCCCGACCTCGTGCCGAAGGGCTACGCCCGTCGCGTCATCAATGAAGCACGTGACGACGTGCTCGCGAAATACTTCGCTCGGTAGCTTCCCGCCGAAGTCCTGTCTCGTCCAGGCCTTGTGATGCTTATAGACGTAGTCAATGCGTTCGAGGAAGTAGGGGATCCAGCCGATCCCGCCTTCTGAAAGTGCGAATTTCAGGCTGGGAAAGCTTCGCAGCACGCGGGACCAAACGAGATCCGCCGCCGTGGGAAAGATATTGATCGGCTGGACGGTAATCATCACGTTTACCGGCGCATCCATCGATGTAAATGCCATGCCGGCTCCCGAGCCGATATGCAGGCAGACGATCGTCCCCTCATCACAGCACGCGTTCCAAAATGGATCCCAATGCTCGCTGTGCAGACTCGGGAAGCCAAGCTTCTCGGGATTCTCTGAGAAGCTCATGGCATGGCAGCCCTTACGGGCCACGCGGCGGACCTCGTCTGCCATCAGGCGAGCATCCCAAACCGGCGGGAGTGCGAGGGGAATGAAGCGACCTGGATGACTGCCGCACCACTCGTCGATATGCCAGTCGTTGTACGCCTGCAGCATGACGAGGGCGAGAGCCTTGTCCTGATGCCGCGCGAATGTCGTGCCGCAGAAGCCGGGGAACGACGGGAAGCACATGGAGGCCAGAACACCGTTCGCATTCATGTCGAGGATCCGCGCATTTCCGTCGTAACATCCAGGGCGGAGCTGGTCGAAGCTCGTGGGTTCCATCCCGTACTCGTCGGGAGGCCGACCAGCGACGGCATTGAGTCCGATATTCGGGACCTGCTGTCCCTCCCACGCCCATACATCGGAACCGTCGGCCTTGCGCACGACGTGGGGAGCGCGATCGCGAAATCGCGTCGGGACGTGACGCGAAAACAGGTTGGGCGGCTCGACGACGTGGTCGTCGACGCTCACGAGGATGAGATCATCAAGCTTCAAGGGGCACCCCCATGGCCTCGGGAGCCTCATTGAGGCCCGAGTAGAACTGTCGCGCCCATCGGCGGAGCAATGCGATCGGTCCATCGCCATCGCACAGCAGCGGACGCAGCAGATGGATCTTGTTCTCCCAGATTGGGATGTCCTGGCCGAACTGTCGGTCGATCTCCGCGACGAAGGCGCGGCCTACTCCCTTCGTGGCATCGTCGTTTGCGAGTTTCCGCACCATGAAGCGGAGGGTCGTCTCCGACCATTCGTCGTCGATCGGCGCACCCGTAATCACCACCAAGGTCTCGATCACTCCGACAAAGCGTGTGATACCAAAGCCGAATCCGTAGGAGGCGATCTCGATCCTGCCCTCCGTCTCGCCCCGCGGTGTTCCGACCATGGATATCGAGGTGACTCGGAAGATGTGACCGTCGATCTCGGCGGTACTCCTCGGCATGGTGTGTGTGCCGTGGACGTACCGAAAGTGAGCGTCGTCGACCACGTTCTCGGCCATCTCCTGGCAGTGCGCGCGGACCCGGAAGGTGCGGCGCACGGGCGCGCTCCAGCCCTCGGCTCCCCACTCCGGAACCGCGGGGACCTCCCAACTCGGCGAGGCTCCTTTCGCGTGGTGCCAGGCGAAAACACAACCGTTGCGTTCCGCTACGGGCCACATCGTGAGCGCCGCGTGGGGTGGGATGCGCTTTGCGTAGGGCACTTCGACGCAGCGCCCCGCCGGGTCGAAGCACCAGCCATGGAACGGACAACGCAGGGTCTCGTCCTGAACCTTACCGCCGATTCCGATGTGCGCCCCGAGGTGCGGGCAGTGTGCATCGGCGAGACGCGCTTCCCCCCTTGCCGTCCGCCAGAGTACGAGTTCGCGGCCGAAGTAGCGGAGGGCCTTCACCTCGCCGGGCGCGAGCTCATCCGAGTCCGCCACGCAAAACCAGCCGTCAGGCGATGCAGGGAACGGAAGGCGCCGCTGCATGGCCGCGATTCTAACACCCCGTCAGATTCTGGTGGTATGCTCGAGTTCGTGCCCGTCTACCGTCCGGAACTCATGGGCCCGCCGCCGCGGGACGCAAGTCAGCCGTTCTGGGACCCCGAGGCCCAGACGCAGAGTCCCGAGGCGCGGCGCCGCCTCCAAAACGACCGGGTGTGCGAGCTCGTGCGCCGCATCCTCGAGACGCCGGTACCGTTCTTTCGGCGGAAGCTGGAGGAGGCGGGCATCAAGACGCCTGCGGATTTTCACGGTGTCGAAGGCCTTGCGTCCATCCCGCTGACCCGCAAGCAGGAACTCCGCGACTCAGAAGCTGAGCATCCGCCGATCGGCGATTACCGATTCACGGACCTCCGCCGGTGCGTGCGGATCGGTCAGTCCACGGGGACCACCGGGACGCCCACGACCATGATTTTCACGCGCAAAGACATCTGGATCGAGTATGAGTCTGGAGCGCGGATGTTCTGGCGCTCGGGCCACCGCCCCGGGATGATTGCAACGCACGCACATCCCGCATACCTCTATGGCGGCGGCGCGCTCCTGTCGGGGACCTACGAGTACTTTGGCGTCGTGAATCTTTGGGTCCCGCCCCCCGATAGCGACGCGCTTGCGGAACAGGGCATTCGGGCCTGGATGCGATTCAAGCCCGACATCCCCTTCGTCGGTTTTTCGCTCGGTCGCTACTTCGAGGTGTCTTCGAAGCTGGGTCTCGACCCGCGCAAGGACGTGGGTCTTCGGATCCCTTCCCTCGGCGGTGGCGGAAAGGGCATGCCTCTCATGACGGCGGGCCTTGAGTGCTACGCCTACATCGGAAGCCCGTGCACGCAGTCTCCTGGGGCGCACCTCAATGAGGACTGGGCAGTGGTGCAAGCCGTGGATCCGGCTACGGGCCGGGATGTTCCCGAGGGTCAATGGGGCAATCTTGTCGTCACGACCCTCGATCGTGACAACGGAATGCTGCGCTACGACCTTGAGGAAGCCTGCGCTTTGGTACGCGAGCCATGCCCCTGCGGAGAAACCACGATCCGCGGGTTCTGGGGTGGCCGCTTCAAGGACCTCCTCTCTTGCCAAGGGAAGCGCTTCCAGGCCTCGGAGGTCGAGGCTGCACTCCGAGGCGTCCGTGCCGTGTCTGAGCCATCCCTCGAGTGGGCCGTGGTGCGCCCGCAGGAAAGCGCCGCCGCGCAGCTCATCGTCCGCGTGGAGCAGGGGGACGGAGATGCGGGAGAGGCGGCGCGAGCCTGTGCCGGCGCACTCATGGAGAAACTCGGCGTTGCGGCCCGGGTCGAGATCCTCCCCCGCGGTACGCTCGCGCGCTCGGGCTACAAGACCAACCGCATCCTCGACGCCTAAGAGACCGGCCGTTCAGCGAGCCCTCCTCGGATGCCCGGATATCCGCCCCCGCCGAACTGCCGATCCAGCGCCTCGTAGTCCACAGCGAATCCGCGCCGCGGCAGCTGATCCACGAATTCCACGGCGCGTGGTTTCTTGTAGGACGCGATGCGCGCACGGCAGTGCTCGACGAGCTCCTCAGCCGATACGCGGCCACCGGGCTTTCGCACAACGATCGCCATGACGCTCTGGCCCCAGGTCTTGTCCGGTCGACCGATCACGGCGCAGTCTGCGACGGCGGGGTGATGGCGCAGGCAGCTCTCCACTTCGACGGGATAGATGTTCTCGGCCGCCGACTTGATGAGCCGCGTCTTCGGCCCGATGAAGCTGAGCGATCCGTCGGCTTCGCGTCGGCCGAGGTCGTTGGTGTGATGCCATCCGCCGGACTGGCGCGCGGAGGTTTCCTCGCTGCGGCGATGATAGCCGTGCATCAGCGTCGGACCGCGCGCCACGATCTCTCCCACCTCACCCGGACTGACCTCCCGGCCGTCGGGGTCCACGATCCGCACTTGAACGAGCGGAATCGGACGGCCGTGGGATCCGGTTGCCGCACTGCCAAGGGCGGCGAGTGTCACCATGCCCGTGGCTTCGGTCTGGCCGTAACCGCCGGGGCGGCGGCCCCACGGGCTCGCGTCCTCGGAGGTCATCGCGTTCCACGCAGGGAGCGCACGGAAGCTCCGCAGACTCGTGAGGTCGTACTTCCGCTCGCGGTTCACCTCCACCATCTGCTGCATCGTTGGGGGCATGACGAACGCCCCGGTGCAGTGCTCCGCCTCGATCAGGCGACACAGCTCCTCTGCGTCGACGCGTCGTGTAAAGACGTTCGTCCCTCCCCACAGAAATGTGGCAAGGGTGGTCATGAGCGTCGCTAGGTGAAAGAGCGGGCCGCAGTTCAGGTAGACAAAGTCGCGGCCGACGTCCTGCACTTTCGAGATCACGAGAGCTTGTAGCATAAGGGCGGAGTGCGAGAGCAAGGCAGCGCCGGGACGTCCGCCAAACGCCGCGGTGTACAGGGCAAGGACTGGTGTTGAGGGGTCGACCGGGGGCGCGGGCGAAGAAACAGCCTTGCGGTCGACGAGGCTCTCATAGCTCCCTTCCCCGACCCCGTCGTGCTGAATCCAGAGCGCTACCTCGGGACTTCGCTCGCGCGCTGCGCGCACGGCGGGTCCGATCTCCTCGTCCTGCCACAAAACGACCTTCGGGGCCAAATCGTCCAGCACAAACGCGAGCTCGTCGGCCGTCTGCCGCCAGTTGGCGGGACAAAAGACAGCGCCAATCTTCGCTGCTGCAAGGAACGCCTCAAGCAATCGGTGGCAGTTCTGGCCCAGCCAGAGGATCCGATCCCCCGGTCGGACACCCTCTGCGCGCAGGAGATCCGCGAGGCGACTCACGCGAGCATCGGCTTGGGCGTAGCCGTAACGCGCCGTGCCGCAAACCCAGGCTATCTGTTGGGGATTGCTGCGTCCATGCTCAGCCAGGACGTCACCCAGTCCGAGAGCGTGGAGCAGATCCATTTCCCGCAATGCGGCCTCTTGGTCCATGGCGCTCCTCTCGCCTCTCAGATCGCGCGTTCGCGATTCTGCCAATACGGATCGCGCAGGCGGCGCTTGTAGAGCTTGCCGTTCGGGTCGCGCGGCAGTGCGTCGACGAAATCAACACTGGATGGACACTTGTAGTGCGCGAGTTTCTCGTTGCAGAACGCGAGGAGCTCTTCGGCGAGCTCTGGCCCCGGGATGACATCGCTCGCGGGTTCGACTACGGCCTTTACCCGCTCCCCCCACTCGTCATCGGGGACGCCGAAGACTGCGGCATCACCGACACGAGGATGGGTCAGGAGAACCGCCTCCACTTCAGCGGGATAGATGTTTACGCCGCCAGAAATGATCATGTCGATTTTGCGATCGCACAGGAAGAGGTAGCCGTCAGCGTCCAGGAACCCAACGTCGCCGACGGTGAAGAAATCGCCTCGGCGAGACGCGCGGGTTTTCTCAGGATCGCCGCGGTATTCGAAGGGCTGGAGCAGCTTCAGATACACTGTCCCTGGGCTCCCGGGAGGGCATTCCTTGCCATCGTCGTCGAGGATCCGGATCGCAGCCCCCGCCCATGGACGACCCACCGTCCCCGGCTTGCGTAGCCACTCGTCGGCCTTCACAAGGGTTCCACCACCCTCGCTTGCGCCGTAGTACTCGTAGATCACAGGGCCCCACCACTCGAGCATCCGCCGTTTCACCTCGACCGGGCATGGCGCCGCGGCGTGAAGAACGTGCCGCAGCGAACTCGTGCGATAAGGAGCGCGCTCCTCGGGCGAGAGCTGTAGCAAGCGGTGGAACTGCGTAGGCACCATGTGGGTGGTGGTGACGCGGTGGCGCGTGATCTGCTCCAGCGCCCCGTGCGGTGTCCAGTGGTCCATGAGCACCACAAGGTGCTCGAAATGGAGCGAGAACCAGGCGTAGGCGAGCGGCGCCAGGTGGTACATCGGCGACCCGCAAAGGTGCACGTGCTCTCCACCTGGCGTGATATCGAAGCGGAGAAGATGCTGCGCGTAGAGCCCAATCGCCGTTTCGGGGTCGAACGGGGCAAGGTCGCGGTGAACGCCCTTCGGCCGTCCCGTGGTGCCCGAGGTGTACTGCATGATCTGCCCAGCCAGTCGATCCTCGGGAAGGGACGCCGGCTGACCATCTCGTAACGCCGCGAGAGGACGGAAGCCCGGCACCTCTCCCACGGCGAAACGCGCCTTGGCCGGGAGGTCCGCAGCCTGAGCCGCCTGTGCGCAGCGCTGTGCGAGGCGTTCGTGGCCCACGAAGGCCTGCGCGCCGCTGTCCCGCAAGATGTACGCCATCTCGGTGTCGGTGAGGTGCGTATTGATCGGGACTAAGTGCCAGCCCGCCTGCATCCCGGCGAGGAGCAGCTCGAAGACCGCGCCGCAATTCGGCAGCGCCGTCGCAACGACGTCGCCGTGGCGAAGACCGAGCGCCCGGAGTCCGGCCACGGTTTGATTCGCAGCCGCGAGCAGCTCGCCGGCTGCAACGCCCCGGCCGTCGGGTTCGATGACCGCGATACGCTCGGGCTGCGCCCCCGCAGCCTTCCAAAAGCCCCGAATCTCCATCGGGCCCGCTCTCCCGGAAGCTTCTAATCTGACGGTATATCAGATTTCGACTCACAGATAAACGAGGTAGTTCAGTCACTTACGGGCCACGCGCCGCAGCGTTCGCGCCCGGTGTACGGAGAGCATGCCGAGCGCCTCGCGGTGCCAGCGGGCCCATAAGAGGCTTGTGGAGAGAATCCGGACGCACCGACGCGTGGCCATTCGGGGAACCGCCATCCCGCGATCGGAGGATTCCCAGGAACGGGCTTGAAGCGCGCGGTTTTGCAGACTTTGCTCCGCTCAACCGCCGCTAAAAGCATCGGCGAAGATCTGCGGGCCGGCGTCCCGTACCGCTTCGGGCAGGGTCTGGGCCGCGGGGACGGCGACCGGATGGCGGGCTGTACCGGTCCAAAGCGTGTGGCCGTCGCGCGGGTCGACGAGGGCGAGGTCTAGAGTAATGAGGAGAATGCGGCTCGGGTTCAGTGTGAAACGGCGAAGCGTTCCCTGGAGCACGAGGGTGTCGAGACCCGCGCGCTTCGCGGCCAGGGCTGCGCTCCCGGGATCCGAGGGTGGCGTCGGAACCGCCCTTTGGGTCTCTGCCGTCGAGAGCACAACGAATCCCCTTCGCGCAAGCTCCTGCGTTGCGATTTCCTCGAGCTCGTCCAGCACGGTGGGATCCCGGCGTGCAAATGGATCACCTGCAGCCTTGCCGAGCTCCTCGAGCGGGTTGCTCGACGCGATGCGCAGGCTTTGGCCAGTCTCATTCCGGAAACGCAGCACCGCGATGGGGCGCTGCGATGCGGGCAGAGTGCCGCGGGAAAGGGGGGCTGGGGCACCGCTCACCGGCTCCTCCGCGGGTTCGGTGCCGCCCGCGCACCCACCGAGCGCAAATCCGGCCAGGAGCACAACCATCGCGATCGCAACGACACGCAGAGCACCGCGCCGGGCCATGGATTCGCGCAGTCGCGCGATCCCGCTGACGCCCAGCCAGAGAGCCGCAGCCAGCGCGACGTCGACGGGGCCCGCGGGCAGGTCAGCGCGGTAGGCGATTGCGAAACCCCCGAGCGAAGAGGCGGCCGCCACGAGGGCGGCGATCGCGAATGCCACTCCGAGTCGGGGCGCGACCCGGAGCGCGCAGAGGGCGGGTAGCGTCAGGAAGCCGAACACCACGAGCGGGCCAACCGTCATCACGCCGAGCGAGATCGCAATCCCAAGGAGCGAGTAGAGCAGAGCATCGGCTTTCACGGGACTCTTGCCGAGGGTCCGTGCAAAATCTGGATCGAACGACGCAAGAAGAATCTCGCGGCGAAACAAAAGAAACAGAATCCCGGTCACAAGGCTCGCCGCGGCGAGAATCACGAGGTCGCTGTCGCTTATGGCGAGTAGCTCCCCGCGCAAAAGACTCGTCACTTCAAAGTCGCCGCCAGGGTTGGCCGCCACGAAAAGCACCGTGCCCGCAGAGGCCACCGCGAGCAGCGCGCCGATCCGCCCGTCCTCGGGGATTCGAGAGCGCCGTCCGGAGAGAGTGAGCAGGGCCAAGCCGCCGAAGGTGAATCCCGCCGACCCGAGGAGCGCAAGCACATGTGTCCCAGCGCCCGCAGCGTGCTGGTGGCGCGTAGCGAGGAAGGTAAACGCAATCCCCGCAGCGCTGGCCTGCGGCAGCGCCACTCCGAGCAGGGCGAACCGGCGCAGGACGACATAGACCCCGAGCACCCCACAGAGGATGCCCACAAGGAGTCCCCCCGCGAGGGCGTTGCGAAACAGAAAGTCGGGAGAGAACACGTTCATCTCGATGCTGCCTCGATGCGAAGCCGGCCGCGTTCGACCCTCGCCAGCCGATCGACGCGCAGACGGAGCGGTCCCAGATCGTGACTCACCATCCAGATGGCAAGCTTGTGTTCACGCCTCAGACCGTCGAGGGTGGCGACGATGCTCTCGGAGGTCTCGGAGTCGATGCCCGCAGTGGGCTCGTCGAGCAGCAACAGATCGGGCTGCACTGCGAGCGCCCGCGCAATCAGGACTCGCTGACGCTGGCCGCCCGAGAGATCCGCATAGCGACGCCGAGCCAGTTGGTCTGCGTGGCACACAACCAGCGCAGCCTCGGCGCGCGCGCGCGCGCCGGCGCCGCTTCGCCGCCACGGGCGCGTGTCGCCGTAGGTCCCGAGAAGGGTGACATCGAGCGCCGACAATGGATAGAGGGGATCAAGACCCTCGCGCTGCGGCACATAGCCTACGCGCAGTCCCGGCCGGCGTTCGACCCGGCCCCCGAGAAGCGGCACGAAGCCGAGGAGTCCCCGCAGGAGCGTGGTCTTTCCGCTCCCGTTCGGGCCCACGAGCGCCACGAACTCCCCGGCGGGCACCTCGAGCGTGACATCTTCAACCACCGCTCGCCCGGAGTAGCCGAAGCAGGCGGATTTTGTCTGGAGGAGAGCGTCGCTCACGGGCTACCAGCGGTAGAAAGCGCACCCACGAGCGCTCTCAGGTTGGCGTCGACGAAGTCGACGTAGGTATCGGTACCCGGCAGGCCGCCGGTCAGCGTGGAGATGGTCACGACCCGCGCACCCGTACGCTCCGCCACGGTTTGCGCAAGCGGCAGTTCATACGCCACCTCGCGTACGACGAGCTGCGTCTTGTGCTGCTTCATCGCGTCGATCAGCTCTTCCAAATGGGCGGGTGTAGCGGGCACGCCGGGCTTCGTCTCGATGGTCCCGATCAGTTCAATCCCGTAGCGCTCAGCCAAGTAGATCAAGTCGGGATGGTAGGACACGGCCCTCACGCCGCGGAGTGGCGCCGCAAGCTTGGCCCATTCTGCAATCTTACCGTCCAGTAGCGCGGTGTAGCGGGCCAATCCGTTTTGATAGGTTTGGGCGCCGTCGGGGTCCACGCGCTCCAGTCCCTCTGCGATTGCCCGCGCCATGAGCTTGCCCTGCACCGGATCGAGATTGAAATGCGGGTTCCCGAGCGGATGGAGCTCGCCCTGGGTGCGATTCTGGCTGGTCGGTACCTCGAGCGGTGTGACGTAGAGCGAGGCATCGATGTAGCCAGACTCGCCCGGGGCGATCTTGGCATTGCGCGCGACCTCGAGCAGCGGGGGCAGAAATGCGTGCTCGAGACCGAGACCCATGACCACGACCGCGTCAGCGCGGTTGAGCTTGGTCACAAAGCTAGGTTTCACCGGGACCTTGTGTGGGTCCTGGTTGCCCTCGGCAATCGTCACGACGTCCACGCGCTCACCGCCGATCTGGCGCGTCATGTCGGCGAGGTCGGGGAACGTTGCCACCACGCGAAGTGCGGCGCTGGCCGGTAGCGCGATGGCGAGAAGGAGAACTGCCAGAGTCGCGCTAACGCGTCGTAAAGCCATGGCTGTGACTCCCGAGGAAGGCGGTCCACTGTAGGGTGATCCTCTGATCGTCAGGCTGGCCGCGAGCGACGATCTGATCGAGCTGCAGCCGCAGCCGGTGAAACTCGGACGGCATCCACGTTACGAACATGGAATAGGTCCGGATCTGCTCCGGATTGGGACTGAGCGGCGCAATGAAGAGAAGGGACGTATTGACGATGTCCGCGGGCGCCTCTGAGTAGTCCACACGGAGACCCGCCGAGAAGCGACGACCGAAGAAAGACTCGAAATACGCGTAACCGCCCTGCACCTTGTTGAGTCGGCTGCCGAAGACCTGCGGGTTTGTCTCGGGGTCGAACGGCAGCGCGGGGTCGGTCAGGAGCGGCGCACCGCTAGCAGTAAACAGTGGCTTCTGGTTCGCGAAACGCTCGTTGTTCCACAGCCACTCAATGCCGAGAGTCGTCCCCTGGTAGAAGCCACTCGTCCCCGGTTGGTGCCGGAATGTCACGTCCACACCATACAAGTTGCGGTCGTGATCCTTGGGTACACCGAAGTACGTCCCACCTACTTCGACATTGAGGGTATCGGTAAGATCGATGTACGTCGTCGGATGCACTAGGTAGGTAAGCTCACTGTACGAACCCACACCAAAGGTATTGGTGAGCTCCGTTCCCACTTGCTGGCCGATGGAGTTATAGATACCCCCTGTGATCTGAATGAACTGCTCGGTCGGCGCGAGCCACGATACCTCGATGCCCTCGGCCCTCGATTCGCCCCCAATGATGCGGTCAAGCGACGGCGGGCGGTCCACGAAGGGGAGCGCCTCGTCATGCCAATGCGAGAGCCGACCGACATCCGCAAAATAGCGGCCTCCCTTCACCGTGAGGTTCCAAGGAAGCGCGGTCGTCACCACCGCGGCCTCCTCGATGTCGAAGCCCTGGGTGGTGTTCCCGTTGATCGTGGCATAGCCGCGGAGGAAGGGGTCAATCGGCGCCGAGATGAAGAGTTCGCCGCTCCTTAGGGCGAAACCGTTACCGCCCTCTAAGGGGCTCCCGCCATCGCCGTGGGTGTTCGACCTCGCCGTCGTGTCGACCACAAAGCTGATCGCGGGATTGTCGGCATTGACCGGAGCGAGGCGTGCCGTCGTCCCAGGCGCAAGTCCAGGGCCCGCGGGCGCCGCCGCGGCCAGCGTCTCGACCCGCTGTTTGAGAGCGTTCAGCGTGTCTTTGGTCTCTTGGAGTTCACTCTTGGTTTTCGCGAGTTCATCTTGTGTGACTGCGAGCTCCTGCTGAAGCGTCTTCACATCGGACGTATCCGCGGCGCGCGCATTGAGGCCCGGCGAAAGACAGGCACAAGTGACGAGGCCGGCTGCAAGACCGGCTCGCGCGATGCGATGACGATCCATGACCACTCCTGGGTCCGCGACGCCGTAAGGCGGGCGGCATGGGTGTCTCCGCGAAGCGTCTTAGCGGTCTGCACGCGGAGCGTAAGGTGTAGACACCGCCGTGTGGCGGCGTTAGGCCTGTCGAGCGGGTGTGCGGGCAGGTGGGGCGCGAGGCTGCGCAGTCGCGAGCGCAGGGCCGTGTGGGAAGCGTTCGCCCGCGCAGAGTAACGCCACCCCGATGGCGGTTGCCGCCGCGGGTTGCGGCGCCGGTGCGGTGGCCAGCGCGGCGCGTCCTTGGGCGAGCGCGCGGCACTGAGGACAGTCCCCCGGATCGTGGAGTGGGTCCTCGGTCGAGTGCGAGCCCACGCCTTGGCTGGCGGTGCTCGCTGCCGCGGAAGCCCTGGTCCGGTGTGCGGGGGTTGTGAGTCCGTGCAGCGGTAGAAGGAGGAACGCGCTGGCGAGCGCGAGACTTGCGAACGGCGCACCGAGTCGAGCGACGCGCGAGCGGTGGAGCAAGCGGCGCGGCATCCGCGCGCACCCTACAGGACGCCGTGGTGTCCCGCCAACAACAGCGGTCGCAATCAGGAACGAGCGAGGCCCTCGGAGGGCATCAAGCCCATTCGATGGGTGCGGCGCA
>Ga0209039_10003052_pt1 | contig 13470 bp, 13 predicted proteins | sample BogFormECP12_OM1_FD_188238 | JGI IMG/M metagenome (GOLD analysis project Ga0209039, IMG submission 188238) | Bog forest soil microbial communities from Calvert Island, British Columbia, Canada - ECP12_OM1 (SPAdes) (version 2) | ecosystem: Environmental > Aquatic > Freshwater > Wetlands > Bog ...
GCTGTACCCGCACCAGGAGGAAGCGCTCATCGAGATCGTGTCGGGGGCGAACGTCATCTTGTCCACCCCCACCGGGTCGGGCAAGAGCCTGGTCGCCGCGGGCGCACACTTCACCGCGCTGGCGGACGGCAGGCGCACCTTCTACACCGCGCCGATCAAGGCGCTGGTCTCGGAGAAGTTCTTCGACCTATGCGGCGCGTTCGGCCCGGCCCAGGTCGGCATGATGACCGGGGACGCCAGCGTCAACCCGGGAGCGCCGATCATCTGCTGCACCGCAGAGGTGCTGGCCAGCATCGCGCTGCGGGACGGCGCCGACGCCGACGTGGGCCAGGTGGTGATGGACGAGTTCCATTTCTACGCCGACCCCGAACGCGGCTGGGCCTGGCAGGTGCCGTTGATCGAGCTGCCGAAGGCGCAGTTCGTGTTGATGTCCGCGACCCTGGGCGACGTGAGGCGGTTCGAGGCCGACCTGACCCGACGCACCAGCCGACCCACCGCGGTGATCCACACGGCCGAGCGGCCGGTGCCGCTGATCTTCTCCTACGTCACCGAGCCGCTGCACGAGACCCTGAGTGAACTGCTCAGCACCGGCCAGGCGCCCGTTTACGTGGTGCACTTCACCCAGGCGGCGGCCCTGGAGCAGGCGCAGGCGCTGATGAGCGTGAACGTCTGCAGCCGCGCGGAAAAGGACGCCATCGCCGACCTGATCGGTGACTTCCGGTTCTCGGCCGGCTTCGGCAAGACCCTGTCCCGGCTGGTACGGCACGGCATCGGCGTGCATCACGCCGGGATGCTGCCCAGGTACCGCCGGCTGGTCGAGACGCTGGCCCAGGCCGGGCTGCTGAAGGTCATCTGCGGCACGGACACCCTCGGCGTGGGCATCAACGTCCCGATCCGCACCGTCCTGTTCACCGCGCTGTCCAAGTACGACGGGCACAAGACCCGGCTGCTGCAGGCCCGCGAGTTCCACCAGATCGCCGGGCGGGCGGGCCGGGCCGGCTACGACACCACGGGCCGGGTGGTGGTCCAGGCGCCCGAGCACGTGGTCGAGAACGAGCGTGCCCTGGCCAAGGCGGGCGACGACCCGAAGGCGCGGCGCAAGGTGGTCCGCAAGAAGCCGCCCGAGGGCTTCGTCTCCTGGGGGAAGCCGACCTTCGAGCGGCTCGTGGCCGCCGACCCCGAGCCGCTGACCTCCAGCTTCAAGGTCACCCACGCCATGGTGCTGAACGTCATCGCCCGGCCGGGCGACCCGTTCGCCGCGATGCGCCACCTGCTGAGGGACAATCACGAGGACCGGGCGGCCCAGCGCAGGCACATCCACCGGGCCATCGCGATCTACCGGGCGCTGCTGGCCGGCGGGGTGGTGGAACGCCTGGACGAGCCGGACACCGAGGGCCGGATGGTCCGGCTCACCGTGGACCTGCAGTTCGACTTCGCGCTCAACCAGCCGCTGTCGCCGTTCGCGCTGGCCGCCATCGAGCTGCTCGACCGGGAATCGCCGTCCTATCCGCTCGACGTGCTGTCGGTCATCGAGTCCACCCTCGACAACCCGCGGCAGGTGCTGTCCGCCCAGCAGTTCAGGGCGCGCGGCGAGGCGGTGGCGCAGATGAAGGCGGACGGCGTCGACTACGAGACGCGGCTGGACCTGCTGGATTCGGTCACTTACCCCCAGCCGCTGGCGGACCTGCTCGACGGCGCGTACGACATCTACCGGCGCGGCCATCCCTGGGTCGCCGACTACGAGGTATCGCCGAAGTCGGTCGTCCGCGACATGTACGAGCGGGCGCTGACCTTCACCGAGTACGTGGCGTTCTACGGGCTGTCCCGCTCCGAGGGACTGGTGCTGCGCTACCTGGCCGACGCCTACAAGGCGCTGCGTCAGACGGTGCCCGACGAGGCCAAGACCGAAGAGCTGACCGACCTGATCGAATGGCTGGGCGAGATCGTGCGCCAGGTCGACTCCAGCCTGATCGACGAGTGGGAGCGGCTGCGCCATCCCACGGCCACGGCCTCGGCGGACGCGGACGCGCGGCCCGCCACGGTCACCACCAACATCCGCGCGTTCCGGGTGCTGGTGCGCAACGCGCTGTTCCACCGGGTTCGGCTGGCCGCGCTCGGCCACTACGCCGAGCTTGGCGAACTGGACGTGTCCTGCGGGTGGGATTCCGGGGCGTGGGAGGACGCCCTGGAGGGTTACTTCGAGGTGCACGACGAGATCGGCACCGGCCCGGACGCGCGGGGGCCCGCCTTGCTGATCATCGATCAGCAGCCGGGCCGCTGGGTCGTCCGGCAGATCTTCGACGACCCCGCGGGCGATCACGACTGGGGCATCAACGCGGTCGTCGACCTGGCCGCCTCGGACGAGGCAGGCATCGCCGTGCTGCAGATCACCGACGTCGGCCAGCTCTAAGGCTCTAGCGCCGCTCGTGCGCGCGGGCTAGCGGGCCCGCAGCGACTGCACCACCCAGCGGGCCGTCCGCTCGCTGAACCGCCCTTCGCGGGTGGTACTGGAAATGACCTGGATAAGCACGGTTCTCAGGGTACCCGCCGGGATATTGGAGTCGGTGCCGTTCTTGCTCGGCTACGCCATTGATGCGACGCCTGTCGGCGGCGTGGGAATAATGACCCCCGGCGTATGCGACCCCGTTCGGCCCGGCCGGGCGCTTCCAGCCCGAGGCGGCGCTGCTCGATGACCAGGCAGCGGTCTTCCACGTAGAGCAGCCCGGCGCCTTCGGCAATGGCCCGGGCCTCTGCCGAGGCGATGCCCAGTTGCAGCCACAGGGCCGTGGCCCGGGCCGCGACCGCCTGACGGGCGATGTCGGGCGTCTGCTCTGACGGCCGGAACACATCGACCAGGCCCACCTGCTCGGGGATGTCGGCGAGGGTCCGGTAGACCTGCTCGCCGAGGATCTGGTCGGCATGCGGGTTGACCGGGATGATCCGCCAGCCATGTCGCTGCATGTGCGCCGGCACCGAGTGCGCCGCCTTGAACGCAGCGGAACTCGCGCCGACCACGGTGATGGTGTCATAGCTGGTCAAGATGCGCTCGACGGTGGCGTCAGTACCGGTCACCCGGTCACTGTAACCCGCCGGGCCGCCGCGGCGGCGCCGCGCGTTTCCGCGGAAACGCGCGGCTAGCTGAAGCGAGCCCGGAACATCCGGGGAAGAACCGCGGGCCCGGTGATCGGGTGGAACTCGGTCGCCGCGGCGTGCAGGGCCCGGTACTCCTCCTCGGTGAGATCGATGCTGGCGGCGGCGACGTTGCTCTCGAGTTGCTCCACGCTTGAGGCGCCCGGTATGGCCACGACGGCGGGCCGGTGGATGACCCAGGCCAGGGCGATCTGGGCGGGCGTGGCGGAATACGCGTCGGCCACCTCGCGCACGGCCGCGATCAGGGCGGCGGCCCGGTCGAGGTTGTCGGGCAGGAACAGCGGGCTGGCGGCCCGGATGCGGTTCGTCGGTCGCCTGGCCCGGTCGTACTTGCCGGACAGCAGACCCTGGGCGAGCGGGCTGTAGGCGATCACGACATGACCGGTCGACTCGGCGAACGGCAGCAGGTCGCGCTCTGGGGCCAGGTCGACGAGGTTGTAGCGGACCTGGTTGCTCAGCACCCGGCTGCCCAGCGCCTGCTCGGCGGCGCGCCACCGTTCCAGGGAGTAATTGCTGACGCCGACCTCGCCCACCAAGCCGACCCGCTGCAGCGCGCGCATGCCGCGCATGATCGTCCCGTCCTTGACCACCGGATTGGGCTGGTGCACCTGGTACAGGTCGAGCCGGCGGGTGCCGAGCCGGTTGGCGCTGGCCACCGCGCGCTGCTCGACGACCGGGGCAACCGGCAGGAGCGGGAAGATCTTCGTCGCCAGGAAGACCGACTCCCGGTCTTCGCCGATCGCCTCGCCGAGGATCCGCTCGCTGCGTCCGAAACCGTAGATCTCGGCGGTGTCGAACAAGGTGACGCCGAGCTCGATCGCCCGGCGGACGATGGCGCGTGCCTCCTGCCCGGCATACGACTGGCCGTATCCCCATTCCCGGGAGCCAAACTGCCAGGCGCCCAGCCCGATCCGGGAAATCCTGGTGGCGGTGGGGGTGTCGATGCTCAGATAACGCATGGGTACAGTGTCCGCCCCGCCGCTGCGGGCGGCGTGGCCCGGGGTACCGACTCGGTCCTGCGACCTGACCGGTCGGTCCGCGCTTCTACCATCTGAGCTGGGCGATCTGGTCGTAGTCGGCCGAGGAGTAGCCGACCAGTCCTTCCGACAGGGCGAAGATCCACTCCGCCACGCCCAGCGACAGCGCGAGGCGACTGCAGCGGGCACAGAAGTGCGGCTCGTCCAGCCGGACCGAGTCATCGGCCTCGAGCCGCACGTATATCAGCTTCGATCCCTGCAGCATCCGCCAGCCGTCACCCTCGCGGGCCAGGGTGATCGCGCGCTGCTCGGCATGGGTCCGGCAGCGGTCGTGGTGGCCAGACTCCCCGAACTTGCAGTAGCAGTGATCTTCCCCGGGGAACGGCACGCCGTTGGTTCCCCAGGCCAGGAGGCTGCCGTCCTTCACCAGGATCGCCGCATAGCGGGTCTGCGCGTGGGAGTCCCTGGCCAGTTCGGCCGCCCGCGCCACCATCTGCTCCGCCACGTGGCTGTCGTGCCGTTTCAGCGGCCGCCAAACAGGCCCGTGCCCTGGTTGCATGCCCACCACCTCTTCGCAGCGAAGGCTATTCTCCTCCGCAGGCCGGCGTCCGGGCGGGGTGCCCCGCTGGTGTCACGATAAGTTCTGTCATGCATGGGCATCGGGGTGCGCGGCGCCAGCGATACACCGGACGAGGCGGAATGGAGGACCGAGATTGGCTGGCCCATCTTCCGCGCCGACGGCAGCGTCAGGGCGATCAGGGCCCGGGCAACCAGCGCCTGAGGTTCCCGCGCGGCGGGCGGCCAGGCGGTTCGCCGAGGTCGTCTGCCCGCCCGAGGTCCGCGCGGACCAGCGGACGGACCGGGTCCTGCGCGAGTTCGGGCTGATGCTCGGCTCGCTGCCGCCCGCGGCCAGGAAGGCGCTGGCCGCCGCCCTGGTCCTCCTCGACCAGGGAGCCCGGCTATATCCGCCGTCCCGGGGCAGGCGGTTCGCCCGCCTGGACGACCGGGTGGCCGCCGCCTACGTCCGGGCCCTGCTGGCGCGGCACGGCGTCGCGGCCGAGATGATCCGGCGGCTCAAGAGCGTGGTCACCATGTGCTACTACGAGCTGCCCGAGGTCCAGCGGGAGATCGGCTACGACCCGGCCCCCTACATCGCGGCCGTCTCCCGGCGCCGCCTGGAGTCCTATGGCCCGCGGATCCGCGCGGCCGAAGCAGACTCGGGGGACTTGGGGCACTCTGGGGACTCTGGGCATTCTGGGGACTCTGGGCATTCTGGGGACTCTGGGCATTCTGGGGACTCTGGGCATTCTGGGGACTTTGGGGCGGGCCAGCCGTGACCGTCCCGAGCGGGCTGACCGGGCAGGACACGGTTAGCGGCGACCTCGCCCTTGATTGCGGGGCGGTGATCGTGGGGTCGGGGGCCGGCGGGGCGACCATGGCCGCGGAACTGGCCGAGGCCGGGGTGGACGTGATCGTGCTCGAGGAGGGCGGCTACCACCCGACCGAGTCGTTCACCGCCGGGACCGGGCGGGCGCTGCGCACGCTGTACCGGGATGGCGGGGGCGGGATGGCGATCGGACACCCGTCCGTGCTGTACGCCGAGGGGCGCTGCGTCGGCGGGTCCACGGTGGTCAACGGGGGCATGTCGTGGCGGACGCCGGCCCGCGTGCTCCGGCGGTGGGCCGAGCAGGAGGGCCTGCGGGCGATCAGCGAGCAGGACCTCGACCCCTACTTCGCCGCGATCGAGTCCCGGCTCTCCGTCGGACCGCAGGACCCGGAGACGATCGGACGGGATTCCGAGCTGTTCAAGGGCGGCGCCGAGGCCAAGGGCTGGACCGTCGTCCCGAACCGCAGGAACCAGCTGCACTGCGCGGGCACCAACAACTGCAACAGCGGCTGCCCGACCGGCGCGAAACAGTCGATGCTGGTAACCAGCGTGCCCCGGGCGCTGGCGCTCGGCGCCCGGCTGCTCGCCGACTGCCGGGTGGACCAGATCACCCGGTCCGGGCCCACGGTGACCGGCGTGACCGGCCACTTCGTCCGCCCAGGTGGCCGGAGGGGCCCGAGCCTGACCGTCCGGGCCCGGGTGGTGATCGTGGCCGGCGGCGCGGTGCAGACGCCTGCCCTGCTCATGCGGTCGGGCCTGCGATCGGCCTCGGGACAGCTCGGCCGGAATCTGTCGGTGCACCCGAACGCGGTCGTGACCGCGTTCTTCGACCAGGACGTCACCGGCTGGCAGGGCGTTCACCAGGCCTTCCAGGTGCGCGAGTTCCTCGCCGACGGGCTGCTGCTGACCGCGACCAACCTCACTCCCCCGATGCTGGCCGGGATCTTGCCGGCCTACGGCCGCGAGCTGGGTGAGCTGATGGCGGACTACAACCACATCGTCACCGCGGGGCCGCTGGTCTCCGACACCGGGACGGGCCGGATCCGGAACGTCCCGGGCCTCGGGCCGCTGGTCTTCTACCAGCTCACCGAGCGCGACGCCGCCAGCGTGCAGCGTGGGGTGGAGCTGACCGCCGAGGCGCTGTTCGCGGCCGGCGCCCGGCGCGTGCTGCTCCCCTTCGACGGCGCCCCCGAGGTCCGCGGCCTGGACGAGCTGCGCCGGCTGCTGGCCCGGCCGGTACCCAAACGGTCCCTCCAGCTGTTCTCGATCCACCTGATGGGCACCGCGCGGATGAGCGAGGACCCCAGGCGCGGCGTGGTCGGCAGCTTCGGGGAGTTCCACGGCGTGCCCGGGCTGTTCGTGACCGACGCCAGCGTCTTCCCCGGCCCGATCGGCATCAACCCGATGGAGACGGTCATCGCGCTGGCCATGCGTAACGCGCGGCAGCTGATCGAGCGCCGGGGCCGCTGGGCTATCTAACCTCGGGGGCGCGACCGGCCTAACCTCGGGGGGCACGACCGGCGTCAGCGCCAGACGGCGAGGCACCAGCAGGGCGTCGGCGGCGATCGGGCCGGATGGACCGCAGATGAGCGGGTTGATGTCGAGGGCGTCTAGGGCGTCGCCGAGGTCGCAGGCCAGGCGGGACAGGCAGGTGATCGCGTCGGCGATCGCGCCGAGGTCGGCCGGGGGCTGCCCGCGGGTCCCGGCCAGCACGGCGGCCAGCCGGAGCCGGCCCAGGGCCGCCACCGCGGCGGAACGGGTGACCGGGGCAAGCAGCACGGCCCGTTCGGCCAAAATCTCCACCAGAATGCCGCCGGCCCCGATGACCAGGAGCGGACCGAGGGCGGGGTCGCGGACGACGCCCAGCGCCAGCTCGGTGCCGGGCGGAGCGGTCTGGCACACCAGGACCCGCGGGCCCAGGCGGGCGGTTAGGTCGTCGTAGGCCGCGCCGGCCCCGACCAGCGCCACGCTGCGCGCCTCGAGCATCGCGGTGACGGCTTTTTGAGGCCTTTGGGGTCTTCGGGGTCTTGGGGGTCTTTGGGGCGGGACCGTCATATCTGTTTGCGATGGGACGGTCACCGGAGGCGGGCGCGCCGAACGGCTTGGACGGGGCCGCGGAGGGCGGCGCGACGGTCGGCGATCGCGGCCCGGGCCGCCTGCATGCCGGGGATGCCGCAGACCCCGCCGCCGGCGTGGGTGGCGGAGCTGGCGTAGTACAGGCCAGGCACCGGGGTGCGGTAATCGGCGAACCCAGGCGCGGGGCGCATGTGGAACAGCTGCTCCAGGGACAGCTCGCCGTGGAAGATGTTGCCGCCGACCAGACCGTAGTCGTGCTCCATCTCATACGGGCCCACGATGTCGGCGTGCAGGATCGAGCTCTTGAAGTTCGGCGCCACCTCGTTGTAGCAGTCGATCATGCGGTCGGCGTAGGCCTGCAGTTCGGTGGTGTGCGGCTGTTCGTTCCAGTCGGACGGGACCCACTGGGTGAACAGCGACATGATGTGGTACCCGTCGGGGCACAGCGTGGAGTCGAAGGCGGTCGGGATGACCCCGTCGCTGAACGGTCTGGCGGCGGGCCTGCCCTCCCTTGCGTCTTGGAAGGCGCGCTCGATGTACGGCATGGTCGGTGCCATCTCCACCGAACCCGTGTGGTGCTCGGCCAAGTTGGTGCCGGGATCGGCGGTGAAGTCGGGGAGTTCGGCCAGCGCCAGGTTGATCTTGACGACGCCGCTGCGGGTCTTCCAGTGCGCGATGTCGGTCACGAAGTCATCGGGCAGGTTCTGGCGGCCGACGTGGTCCAGGAACGCGGTGCGCGGGTGCAGTGAGGTGACCACGACCTTGGCCGTGATCTGCTGTCCGTCCTCGAGGATGACCCCTGTAGCCCGGTCGTCTTTGAGCAGCAGCTGGTTTACCCGGGCGCCGGCGCGGATCTCGGCGCCGTTCTCGCGGGCGGCGCTGGCGATCGCGTCCGCGACCGCGCCCATGCCGCCCTCCTGGAAACCCCAGTTGCCCAGGTGGCCGTCGCCGACGTCGCCGATCGAGTGGTGCGCCATCACGTAGGCGGTGCCCGGCTCGTAGGGCCCGGCCCAGGTGCCGATCACGCCGTTGACCGCGAGCGCGCCCTTGACCTGCGGCGATTCGAACCAGTCGTCGAGCAGGTCGGCGATCGACATCGTCATCAGCCGGGTCACGTCGGCGATCGTGCGGACGTTCAGGCCCCGGTGGCGCCAGGCTAGACGGAGCGTTTCCGACAGATCACGGGGCTTGTGCGAGCCGAGGACATCACGTAGGACAGGCGGGTGACGCGGAAGTCCGGGGCGTCTGGCCAGGGGGCTTCGGTAGTCGCGGCGCCGCCGGTCCTCGGCCGCGCCTCGAGCACCAGCGTCCGGGCGCCGGAGCGGGCCAGGTACGCCGCGGCGACCAGGCCGTTGTGCCCGCCGCCGACGACGATCGCGTCGTAGTTGGTTGCCTTCGTTGCCATGAAACCGAGCCCTCCAAAGATTGACTGAACATTCAGTCTAGAAGCTGCTACGATTACCCACAAGGCCGAGGACGAGGGAACGGCCGACGAGCGAGCTGAAGGGGCGCGGCGTTGTCCTGGACTGAGGAGCGAGGAACGAGCGACGAGGGCCCGCCGCCGGAGGCGGCCAGGCAAGCAAGGCGGCGCAGTGAAGGGGGAATAGGGAGGCGGGCGGGGCCCCGGAAGCGAGCGGAAGACGGAGCGTCCAAGCGCCCCGGAAGCGAGCGAGAGATAGAACGGCGCGAGCAGATGCTGCGGGCGGCGCTGGACGTCATCGTCGAGCGGGGCCACGCCGACACCAGGATCGCCGACGTGGCCGAGCGCACCGGGACGAGCCCGGCGCTGGTCATCTACTACTTCAAGACCCGCGATCAGCTGCTGACCGAGGCGATCAGGTACTCCGAGGACTCCTGGTACGCCGAATACCTCCGGCGGATGGAGGAGATCCCGACCGCGGCCGGGCGGCTGACCGAGCTCGTCGCCATGATCTGCCTGCCCGGCACCGATCCTGAGCCACGCAGCTACTGGCTGCTGTGGCTGGACCTGTGGGCGCTGTCGCCGCGGAGCCCGGGGGTGGCCGCGGTCCGGCAGAAGTCCGACGAGCGGTGGCGGGAAGCCATTAGCTCCATCGTGCTGGCCGGCCAGGAGGCCGGCGAGTTCGCGCCCGTGGACGCGGATGACTTCACGATCACGCTGTCCGCCCTGCTCGACGGGCTGGCGGTGCAGATCGCGCTCGAGGACCCGGCGGTGCCGCCGCAGCGCACGTACGAACTGGCGATGCGGTTCGCGGCCGGACAGCTAGGGTTTGACACCAAGCCCGCGCCCGCACCCAAGCGGGCGCGCACACGCGGCAGGTAACTGGAGGTGGCGCCGTGGCCGGAGGAATGCCCCCGCGGGAGGGTCTGGGGCCATCGGGGCCTGGGGTGTCCCCAGGCAGCAGAGTGTCCCCCCGGCTCAGCATCGAGCTATCCGGGCTGACCAAGAGGTTCGGCGAGATCGCGGTCGACAACATCGACCTGACCGTGGCCAGCGGCGAGTTCTTCTCCCTGCTCGGCCCTTCGGGCTGTGGCAAGACCACCACCCTGCGGCTGATCGCCGGCTTCGAGCAGCCGACCTCGGGCAAGATCCTGCTCGACGGCGTCGATGTCTCCGACGTGCCACCGCACCGGCGCAACGTCAACACGGTGTTCCAGAGCTACGCGCTGTTCCCGTTCCTCGACGTGAGAGACAACGTGGCGTTCGGCCTGCGGCACCGGGGGGTGGGCAAGGCGAACACGTAGTGTGCGTTGGCCACGAAGACGTGCGAGTTGGCGATCGCGGAGATGCCCTCGATGATGTTGAAGAAGCTGACCACGACCAGCAGGACCGACGCGAAGAAGATCAGCCCGGCGCCTTGGCGTGCCCCGCGGTGCCCAGCGCTCCTGGGTGTGTTGGTTGTTGCCGATGTCATGTTGGCCTCCCGTGCCTGAATCGCCGCAGCCTTCGGCTGGACTGCTGGCGTCCTGGGCCCGATTCTTTGGGAGCCGTCCGGGTGTCATCACCCTGACGGCTCCCGGACTGCTCTGGATACCGCCCGTGGCGGGTGATCCGAATCACCTGCGTAGTGCCTGGCGGTGGGAACCTTGCTGTATGCGTGCACTGGTCATCAGCGGGCCCGGGTCGGCGCGGGTCGAGGATGTCGAGGTTCCGGTGCCCGGCGCGGGACAAGTCGTCGTCGATGTGCGCCGGGCCGGGATCTGCGGGACGGACGTGGAGCTGTTCACGGGGCAGTTGGCCTATTTCGCGCAGGGTAAGACGGGCTTCCCGCTGCGCCCGGGCCACGAGTGGTGCGGCGTGGTGTCCGCGTTGGGCACCGGGGTCGATCCCGGGTGGCTGGGCGCCCGGGTGACCGGGGACACCATGCTCGGCTGCGGCCGTTGCCCGCGGTGCCGGGCTGGACTCGGGCACGTCTGCGCGGACCGCCGCGAGGTCGGCATCATGGGCTGGGCGGGCGCGCTGGCGGAGAAGGTGCTGGTCCGCGTGTCCAGCCTGTACCGGCTGCCTGACGCCATCGACGACCGGGCCGGCGCCCTGGTCGAACCGGGGGGCAACGGCTGGCGGGCCGCCTCCGCCGCCCAGGCCGGCCCGGGGAAGCGGATCCTGGTGTGCGGCCCCGGCACCATCGGGCTGCTGACCACGGCTTTCGCCACGGCGTTGGGTGCCGAGGTGCAGATGTGGGGTATCGGACGCGATCGCCAGGAACTGGCCGCGGGGTTCGGTGCCTGCGGCTACTGGACGGCCGATGACCCGCCGCCGGTGACTTACGACGCGGTGATCGACTGCACCGACGACCACCGGATGCCCGCGGCCGCGCTGGCGCGGGCCGAGCCGGCGGGCCGGTGCGTCTACATCGGCATAGCGGGCGTACCGAGCCTGCTCGACAGCCGCGACCTCGTCCTCGGCGACATGACTGCGGTGGGCATCCTGGGCCCCTCAGCCGGACTCGCGCCCGCGATCGAGCACTACGCCGACGGCCGGGTGGATCCTTCGGGGGTCGTCCAGGTGACCGTCGGCCTGGCCGAAGCCGCCGAGGCGCTCGCCGGGAAAATCAGCCCCGGAGCGGGCACCAAGATCCACATCGACCCAAGCGCCTAGGCCGACCGTCGGGTGAGGCGCTGAGTGCTCGCCAGCATGCTCAGGCACGGAGCCGGGCCGTTCGGGATAAAAATGAGACAGCGGGACGGTCAGCTTTCGCTGCCCGCGATCGTGGTGAGGGCCTCGAGTCGGCTGCCCCGCTCGCCGCGGGTCAGGAAACGGTAGCCGATGTAGCCGATGATCGCGATGACGAACGACATGACCAGCATGATCGTGCCGAGCGCGTTCAGTGCCGGGCCGCCGTTGCCGCCGTGCTGGGTGGAGTAGGGCCAGGCGTTTGGAGCGCGGCTGGCGGCGGACGAAGATCTCCTCCTGCGCCGCGATGATCTCTTTGAGCTTGGTGTCGGTGGTCACGATGACTCCCAGCCTTGACTGAACGTTCAGTCTAGACTTCGGCCTGGCCCGCCGGCAAGGCCCTTGGGCGGTGGGTTCCGGGGGCGTGGCGCAAGCCGTTCTACGGGATCGTGGACACAAACCCGCGCAATTGGGGGTAAGTGTCCACAATAATTGGCGGCCCTTGAGTTCTGGGGACGTGGGTGCCGGGCGGGCTGGTGTTGTTTGAGTTTCTGAGGTAGGCGAGTCTTTTGGTGCTAGTGGGACTAGGGAGACGTCCAGGGTTAGCTGCCTCGATAAGGCCGGCCAGTCAGGATGAGGACAATCGTTGCTGAGTCACCAGATACTGGCGGGAGTTCCTGATGGCCATCACGTTCGGCGAGAACCAGTACGGCAAGGCGGAGGTTCGCCTGGTGCACGTCACCCGCGACGGTGACCGGCATCAGATCAAGGATCTGAACGTGTCGACCGCGCTTCGCGGCGACTTCGCCGCCGCGCACCTGGAGGGCGACAACGCCCACGTGGTGGCGACCGACACTCAGAAGAACACCGTCTACGCCTTCGCCCAGCAGTACGGGGTGGGCGAGATCGAGGCGTTCGCCCTGCGCCTGGGCCGGCACTTCACGGACTCCTTCGAGTGGGTGACCGGTGCCAGGATCAGCATCGAGGAATACGGGTGGGACCGGATCGTGGTCGACGGCGCGGAGCACGGGCACGCGTTCTCCCGGGCCGGGGGCGGCACCCGGACCACCGTCGTCACCATCGACGGTACACAGGCCTGGGTGGTATCGGGCCTCACCGGCCTGGTGGTGCTGAAGTCGGCCGGGTCGGAGTTCACCGGGTTTCCGCGCGACCGCTACACCACGCTGGCCGAGACCACCGATCGCATCCTGGCGACCGCGGTCACCGCCCGCTGGCGCTACGCGAGCACCGATGTCGACTGGGCTGGGAGCTACGCCGACGTGCGGCGCATCTTGCTCGAGGCGTTCGCCGCCAAGCACAGCCTGGCCCTGCAGCAGACCCTCTATTACATGGGCGAGCAGGTGCTCCAGGCTCACCCGGAGGTGGCCGAGATCCGGATGTCGATGCCGAACAAGCATCACTTCCTGGTGGACCTGAGCCCGTTCGGCCTGCCGAACGACAATGAGGTGTACTACGCCGCGGACCGGCCATACGGGCTGATCGAGGGCACGGTGACCCGCGACGACGCGCCTGACCCGGGCCGGGCCTGGCAAGCCATCCCCGGCTTCTGACCGTGGTGGCCCGGCTGGCGCGGGATCCTCGCCCGCTGGCGCGGGCCCTTGGCCCTGGGCTCGCGCGGGACCCTGGCCCCGCTCGTGACGAGTTATCGTCGCTGGTAAGCGTTATTCATATGCGCGTTATCTATACGCGGGAGCCTGGCGACGAAGGTAGGAGCACAGGTGGCGGAGCCCCGACTGGTGGTCAACGGCCGGACTCGCGAGCTCGGC
>Ga0209039_10003055_pt1 | contig 13461 bp, 14 predicted proteins | sample BogFormECP12_OM1_FD_188238 | JGI IMG/M metagenome (GOLD analysis project Ga0209039, IMG submission 188238) | Bog forest soil microbial communities from Calvert Island, British Columbia, Canada - ECP12_OM1 (SPAdes) (version 2) | ecosystem: Environmental > Aquatic > Freshwater > Wetlands > Bog ...
GCTAGGTGATCGACGCGATCAAGATCAACCGCTTATGGGTCGCGGGATCATGCCTCCATCTATAGGCGAAGAAAGTCAGCACCGCAAAAACGATTACGTCGAACATCGGCACCGCGTAGAACGTCCGCATGTCGAACGGACCGACCATCTGAATCCGCGTCATCGAATCCGTCGCCGCCATCACTCCGACGACGATCATTCCGCATGCCAGCCCAAAGCCGAACAGCCCGAGCTTCCGGTGAAGATCGAAGCGGTGCGCGGAAATCAAACTGGCCTGCGCAGCCAGGAGCAAAATCCAACAGGAGAAAAAGACCGCATGTATGTGAATCAGATTGTTAGGCAGCGCCGCCCTTATCATGCCAACAAGAAAATAAGACTTCGCGAATCCAACGAGCACAGTCGCTTTAGGTTGCAATTCTTCCCCCGACCAGCGCTCGAATGCTTTCGAGTTCTGCGGATGGCCGAGGAAGTTCTCCAACTGCGATCCTGATGACTGCTGAGGTTTTCTCAAACTTGCCTCTCTCGGTTGCACTACGGGCAGACGACCTTCTGCTGGTTGAGAGTGATAACAGCTCTCTCCGACAGACCCGGCTGGAAACGCGCGTATACCACGGAATAAGCGTCGGTGTTGTCGCCGTCTTTGCCGGGGCTGCCCGTCACGGAAACAGCTAGCGTTCCATCAGGCTTGTAGAAGGTGTCCTGTGCACGGTTCGCAGCGTGCGCATGCGTCTTTTTGAAGCCCGGCAGGTGGGTGTTGTACCAAGCTAAAGTTGCCTCCAATTTCGAGTCGTATATAGAGTAAAAATCTGCCTGCATCTTGCTCTGGCATACTGTCGATTCCGGCAGAACTGTAGGTTCGTTGCCCAGATGCAAGCGCGAATCGGTCGCGGAATATAGCGGGAGACCGGTCAGTGGATCGCTCGTCAGGAGCTTCGGGGCGCCGCGAGCGATCAGCGTGATCGCAACGGCAAGCAAAGCAACCGCGAGGGGCGTCTTTGTCATGGTGCTATCACCTCAAATTGATGGGTCCGCAGTTTTGTGTGACCATTTGGCCGCGAGCACTCATCAAGAGCCGCATTTGATCTCGATGCGGAGATCCGTGTGCGACGCAGGTGCTTCCAGAATTTCGATGGAATGCATGGGCTCCGGCTGCATCCAATGCACCTCCCACTTCCCGGGATGAACCGGGTCCTCTGTGCTTGGTATGTCTTTTACGGTCCCGTCCGCCGTGTGGTAGCGCACATGGGGCGATTTGCCTCCCGTATCCCAGCTCACCAATAGGCTTGGCCAGCGGTGATGGTGCGTGGGCACGGTCTCACCCGCAACCACCGAAACTTCCAGTACACGAACAAACGCATTCTCGAAAACGACTCGATGACTCCTCGGTGCAGCCTGCACGGCGTCGAAACCGTCGGGAAAATCTGTTTTGTTCTGTCCGTAGAGCACGAAGCGCCCGAGTACCAAGCCAATCAGCACAGCACTAGTTGTGATGAACAGTCGTCGTCTACGCATGCTCAACCACTCCTTCCTCTCGCGAGCTACTACTGCGGAACCGCCTTGACACCGGTTGTTTCAATCGAAGCCTTGACCGCGTGACCCGTGAGAGTTCTTTTCAAGGGTCCACCCACCTCTCCCATATCTCCAGTCTCAGTAAAGGAGGTCGCTGTGATGCCCGACCAGACTTCATGCCAAATCATTTTCTTGCCATCCTGCGGGAATTCCATGTCGATCGTTAGCTCTTTTCCATTCCAGTTCAGAGAACTGTTGGAGTAGGTGTTGAAATCGCAGGCTGCCGGACCGGAATTGTTGCAGACCATTCCGCGGAGGCTTTTTGTGGTCTTGTCCCACCAGTGCAGTTGGATAAGAAACACTTCCCCATCGGGCTCACGTACATGCTCTTCCTCCATCAAGACGTATCCACCTGGCCCGGTTCGCCAGTTTTCTTCGCCCGTAGCGGTGCCTCCACTTGAAGACCTGCCACCGGGCGTATAGTCATAAGATATGGACCAGTTCCCGGTGAGCGCTTTTTCGAGACTCTGCAGTTCCGGCGCAGGATCTACGACGCTCGATGCTGGATTGGCCCCAGCATTGCCTTCATGAGGGTGGATTTTGCTCTGCCCCGCGGTCACTCTCGTCGCGTGAATCGTGAATAAGCGCTTTCGTGGCCCACCGGGCTCGCCATATTCCCCGGTTTGTGTGAATGAACTCGGAGTGATCTCTGACCAGACCTCGTGCCACATTGATTTCTTTCCAGACGTTGACGTTTCGACTTCATCGATGACGAACTGCTTTCCATCCCAGTTCATCGTGATGTCATTCAGCGCACCCTTGACATCACATGTGTACGGCAGCAAGTTTTGACATTCCATCCCGTGGAAACTTTTATTCGCGGTATTCCACCAGACGATCCCGAGAAGAGAGAGATCACCCTCAGGCGCGCGCAGATGTTCTTCTTCCAGCAAGGTGAACCCTCCTGGCCCTGGCCGCCACGTCTCTTCTCCGGTGTTGGCTACGCCATTCGGTGCCGAGGAGCTGGGCTCAAATTTCACACTGAGAGACCACTCTCCTTCCAAAGACTTGGTGAGTTGCACAATTTCAGCGGATGGCTTCGGCGCAGATGTTAGAGACTGTGCGTTTGCCCCCACTGTAAACATTGCGCAAATAGTCAGAAGACCAAGTGAAATCAGAGAAACTATCTTCATGTTGGCTCCCTGTCGTGAATGAACCTTGATTACGATGTTTTGCTCGATTCGCGAGCTCGATCGCCAGTCCTCGACATGTCTAGCGGACTGCGTTCGCGGCAAAACGTTGCCAAAGTGGTGTAAGACTGCTGAAGTAAGCGATATATAGAAACGCAATGGTAATCGTGGCACCGAACCCGAACGCCGGATGCAATCTACGGTTCCTCATCGAATCAAGCAATACGACTGCAGTCACCAGCAACGCCCATAGAGTCAGAATCACAATGTTGCTTCCAAATCCCACCCAAATGAATAGGCGGACGATGGGATTCGGAAGTATGCAGAAGGTACCCAAGAGCATTAAGCGCTTGTGGTAACCGGCTCGATTTCTCAACCAGATGCCCAACCCAACGAGGGATCCGAACAGAAGCATCTGCGTGAGTTCAAGCGCAAGCACAGTCAGGAAGCTGGAACTAAACTCCGAATGCGCACGCACTTCGCGCCGAGCTGCGAGCACGGTTGCTGTACACCCCATCACAACGACAAGCAAGGCATAACCCGCTCCGAATGCCCCCAGAACTCTGTGTATTCGAGTGCGATGCGAACTGATGAGGAAAGTCTGAGCCGTGAACAAAGCAATCCAGCCAGTCATCACCGCCCCATGAACGTGCAAAAATATTGTGAGGTCGGGTGTTTTAAATAGTGTATGGAGGTAATAGGTGCGCGAGAAACCGATAAAAACGAGAAGTACAATTGATACCGCCAACCAAGCGAAAAAGTGGCGCTCGGCTTGTAGGCGGGCAGCTACGGGAAGAGTTGTTGCTTTTGTAACCATAACGATTCGTTTCTGCGAGTTGCTGGCCTATGCCCGGGGAGATGGTCGACCTACCGATCCACAAACCTGGGCCGGAAAAGTGGTTCTTACCGGCGATTTACTCGCCATTTCAATCACTGGCAGACGATTTTCCCTTGCGTCAGACTAGTGATCGTCTTGTCGGAAAGTCCGGGTTGGTAGCGTTCATAGGCGACGGAATAGGCAGCTGTGTTCTCGCCCCTCGCTCCGGGCGATCCCGTCACAATCGTCTCGCCATCTGTCGGCCTGCCACCGTTAACCGCGGTACTGGTCGTGTAGCTGTGGCTGGGCGTAGTGATCAGCTTGGTCAACGCGTCAAATACCGGCTGGCAGGAATCCGCTGCCTGTGCCGATGCAACCAGTCCAATCGTCACGAGCGGTGCAAATAGGGCAAGAGCCGATAACCGATTCCGAATCATTCTGATTCTCCTTTGTGTTTATTGAACAAACCGTTTCGCGAGGGTTTTGTCATTCCTTGTGTCGGCGATACTTTCATCGGGCGTTTTCGCGCTATCTCTGTCGCTGCCAATTCCAAACGTCGGAGTACTGTGCTCGGGGTTCGTTGGAGCGCTGTAAATGTTGCATCCGTTGCATCAGCAGACCGGAGAGATAGATCGTGGCCACAAAAGTACCGGCGGCGGCAAGCAGAACTGCAATCACGACTACGAAAGAGGAAAATGCGGTCATCTCACTCCCGCCCAGATTGCGGCCTCTTTCACGTTTCGACTGCTGGGCCCAAGTCACGGCGACCCTGAGGGTCGCGAGGGGCGTGTATGTCGCGGGGCATCGCCCGGTGGCGCTACTCAACTCAGTCGCGTCCACCACTGGACTTTGCTGCATTGCCAAAATACTTCGCGTAACGATCCTTGTCATCGTGACCTCGCCCTACGGCTCAACCCTATACAACGTCATCATCCCCATCACCATGTGTTCGTCGACGTGGCAGTGATACATCCAGGTACCCGGGTTGTCGGGGACCATGTCGGCGGTCTGCATCTCCGCCTGCGCCAACGGCACGACATCTGTCCGATGCCCGCGATACGTGACAACGTTTCCATGCCAATGCGGAGTGTGCCCGTCCACTGCTCCACCGAGCGAGATGAGATACCAGCGTACCCGTTCTCCTTTTTTCATCGTCATCAGCGGGCCATTGGCATACATGTATCCGTTGATGGCGGCACGCAGGTTTTCGCTGCTGAATCCGCTCCCGATGAACGAGAACGATCCGTCCGGTGCGACCGGCTTACCCGCTAGTTTGTCGACGCCTTTCGGATCCGAGGTGTACGTCTGGATGTTGCGGTCGAGATACCAACTGACGTTTTCGTTGAAGACCAGGAAGAGGTTGATGAATTCGCGGTCTACATCTTTTGGACGGCCATCCGGCAAGGCCATGCCGCGTGCCGTAATGATCATGGGCCCAATCAGGCCGCTATTGATGTCACGCTGCTCGTCGGCATGAGAGTGGTAGAGCCAGACCACGGAACTGCCATCCGCCGGGCCCGGCCCCGCGCGTTCCGGAACTTCCCATGTGTAGGTATGGGTCTGACCGGGAGGAACAATCGAATTCGCTTTCTGCTCGGGCGTCGAGCCATCGTCGTAAACCGCCCCCTCGGACTCTTTGGTGTAGAAAACGCCATGCGGATGCATGCTGTAGGGCCGCGTGGCATTATTCCGGAAGATGACGCGAATGGTGTCGCCAACCTCAGCCCGCAAAACCGGCCCGAGAATCCCCAGATGCTGCCACTCCGGAGGACGAGGCTTCAGCGTGGAGAAGCTGGCATCGGTGTACTCGCGGTAGATCGCTTTCCGATAAACCCTGCCGATGCTGTGGGGACCGCTCTTGGTGAACATCTCTCCCCACCCTTCGAACTTCATCCCCATCATCTTGTCAACGCCGCTCGGAGCATAGTCCCATTCCACCTCGTCGGCCGCGACGTAGTAGGTGCGGATCCGCGGAGGTGGTGGAAGTGGTGCCGAGGATGTCTGTTGGGCGTGAACATTGAACCCGCAGACAAAGAGGACGAACAGAACTCCGGTGGCGCCGACCGACCGGGATCGTCGAGAGCGCCGGCCGGAATATCCCGTTGGCACAGCGCCGTGGAAAAAACTCCAGCCGAATTTCCTGCGATCATCCATCTTGTTTGAATCCCCCATGCCCGGCTCCTTCGGATTGAGCCGGTGTGAGCGTCAATTTGGCGGAAGTTTGCCGCAGCGTCAATGAAACTGCGCCTTAAGTCTTACTTAACTAGTAAGTTGCTGAGACACAGGAACTTGCAGGCTGTCTTTAACTGCGCTGTGCTAACATTTTGGCGTACTGGGGAAGATTTGTGCCTGCTCGCTACCGTTTTGGTGCCTATGAACTCGATCCTGATGCGGGCACACTCACGCGCAACGGCGATCGGATAAAGCTACAGGACCTGCCATATCGACTGCTCCTCATGCTGGTGGAGCAGCCCGGAGTGGTCGTCAGCCGCGAGGCCGTACGCCAACGGCTTTGGCCGGAAAACACCTTTGTCGAGTTCGATAACAGCCTGGGAGTGGCTGTTCGGAAGATCCGTGATGCCCTGGGCGACGACGCCGATGCTCCCATATATCTTGAAACGATCCCCCGTAAGGGATATCGATTCCTGGTACCGGTCACTACCATCGGCGCTGAGAAGGTTGCGCCGCCTGCCGAAACGCCACAGGTTCCGGTCAATGTTTTCCTATCGCAGCCCGCCCCAACGACTGTCCCAGCTTGGAAGAGAGGCAGCCGCTACTGGACGATTGGCGCTATTGGAGTCCTCGCCATCGCATCCGGGATCTACGGAGTTCATTCCCTGCGGCGGAAAATGGTGGCAAAGCCGGTGACCTCACTCCTTGAAACTCCTGTGCGCGTGCGGCGTTCCGTTGCAGTGATCGGTTTTCGCAACCTGCCGGGACATCCCGAGGACGCATGGCTCTCTTCGGCGTTTGCCGAGATGCTTAGTACCGAACTGGCCGCAGATGGTTCGCTACGCATGGTCTCCGGTGAAGATGTGGCACGCGCCAGGCGTGAATTGCCACTGAACGCCGAAGACAGTCTGGCCAAGTCGACGCTGGATCGTCTCCGGACTGATCCCGGCGCGGATGTGGTCGTCCTCGGCTCGTACACACCCCTGCCTGGCAGGGAAGCTAAACGCATACGGCTGGATGTAAGACTGCAGGACACGATTCACGGCGAGACCATCGCCGAGCAGGCCTTCGTCGGAAACGAGAATGATCTGTTTGAACTCGTAACCCAGGCGGGTGCATCCCTGCGGCAGAGCCTGGGAGCGACGCCGGTTTCAGGACAGGTAGTTGAGCAGGCGCGAGCGGCTCTGCCAATGAAGCCCCTTGCGGTCAAGCTCTACACGGAGGGACTGGAGCGTTTGTGGGCGTTTGATTTTGTAAAGGCCCGGGACTTCCTGATCCAGGCTGCAGCGGTCGAGCCCGAGTTTCCATTAACACACGCCGCTTTGTCCGATGCATGGGACCATCTCGGCTACACGCTGAAAGCTCGCGATGAAGCGGAACGGGCACGCGCTCTTTCTGAGCACCTTGGTCCGGAAGAACGGTTGCAGATTGATGGGCGTTACTACGCATCACTACAGGACACGAGCAAAACGATTGAGGTCTACCGTAAACTGTTTGCCCAGTTCCCGGACAGTCTGGATTACGGTCTCCGTTTGGCAGACCAGCAGCGATGGGTAAAACCTGACGATGCTCTGCAAACTCTGGCGGCTCTGCGCCAGCTGCCGGCTCCGGGACGCGACGACCCTAGGCTCGACATCTTGGAAGCGCACATCTGGATGGACCGGGACGCTGCAAAAGCACAGGCAGCCGGCAGGCGCGCGGTCGCGAAAGGCACGGCACGAGGTTCTAGTCTATTGGTCGCGCACGCCTACGGAGTGCTGTGCCAGACGCTAGGAGGCGGGGCTTCGACGGCTCAGGCAATCCAAGATTGTGAGAATGCCCGTCAGAGCTACGCCGCAGCCGGCGACCGAAACAATGAAGCCCGCACCGAAAGCGATTTCGGAGGTCTCTATTATCAACTGGGCGATCTTGATCGGGCGGAGAAGATGTTCAGGGAAGCCATCGCCGTCTTTCGTGAGGTTGGAGATATACAAGGCATCTCGGCTGCTTCAGGGAATCTTGGCGACGTATCTCTTGCGAAAGGCAATCTCGACGAGGCCGCTCGCGCGCTCTCAGACGCGATTCCTGGCTACAAAGAAATGGGAGACAAAGATGGCATCGCACTAACGCTGAATGACTTGGCCGAGGTAGCCCGAAGGCGTGGAGATCTGACGAACGCTTTCAGAACATACGCGCAGGCGAAGGCGATTGCCCAGGAGATCGACGACAGACGTGCGCTTGCGTACGTGCTGAACGGGACCGGAGATGTGCTGCTCGATCGCGGCAACTTGGCGGACGCGCGGAAGTCCTACGAAGACTCCCTAGCGATTCGGAAGCAAATAGGCGACAAGCAAGCAGTGGCGGAGACCGAACTTGCACTTGCACGTCTAGCAATAGAAGAAGGACATGCCGCCGATGCTGAAACCGTGATTCGCAAATGCAAAGAGCAGTTCCATGAAGACCAGCAGGCAGATGATGAGTTGGCTGCAGAGGTTGCTCTGGTTGAAGCACTTTTGGCTCAGTCCAGGTACTCAGACGCCGCGAACGAAGTGAGCAAAGCTAAATCACTAGCGGCAAAGAGCGCCAACGTACTTCTCAACCTGCAGTTGGATCTTGCATCGGCCCGTTTAGAAAGCGCGTCCGCCAGCAGCGACTCTGCGAGAGTTCATCTGGAGAAGACGCTTAGGAGCGCTCAGGCACGCAAGCTTCTCGGCATTGAATTCCGAACGCGCCTAGCCCTGATGGAATTGAGGCTAAGATCAGGACAAAGCAACCGGCAAAGAGGCGACTTGCTTGTGCTCGAGAATGCTGCACGGCGCAAGGGGTTCGAGTTGATTGCCGCAAAAGCGCAAGCGCTCCGTGGCCGTTAACAAAGGGAGCGTGGGGGTAACATGGGTGTGGTCTCCAAGGCCGAGGACACTGAATTGGGCCACTTCGTCGCGCTCAAGTTTCTGCTCCCCAACGGAGCGGGGCCTGCCTTTACCTGAACCCATGATCTTGGATTTGAACGGCACTCGTCCAATTGGGTATGAGAAATGTTCATTGAGGTAGCGGTGTGACTCCAGCGTACCGATTTAAGACCGTAATGGCTTCCCCAGAAGCGCGGCGGTACATCTGAATTGCCTGTGCCGGGTCCATGTTCGTGGAGTAAAGCTCCGGCCAATCGGACATCAGCTCCAACTCCGATTCGCGGTTGAATCTCACGATGAATTCACAGAGATCAACCAGCTTCCTTCTTCAGGAGGATTTAGGGGAGGCCGACGCGGCGGCGCAATTCCTGGAACCGGCGATCGGAGCGTAAGGGGTCCAGTTGAGGATCGACGAACACATAGGGCATTACGGCACGTGTCTGTACTCCTATTTCGAGCTGTGCGATGGCGCGGTCGTGATCGCCCAGTGCAGAATAAACAACGGCGAGCCCAAACTCGTTTTCACTTAAGGGGTCAGTCTTCTCGATCGTTCTTAGAGCTTCCATGGCTTCGCGGCGCCTGCCCATATCGGCATAGATTCTTGCCCACGTGTACCAGCCTGCCTGGCGGTCATTCGTGGCCTCCCGGAATTTCCTCAGATAGCCGAACGCTTCCTCGTACCTCCCCAACTGTTCATAGGCGTCTGCGATGCGCGAAAGGGCCGGGAGATAACCTGGATCCAACTCGAGAGCGCGTTGGTAGTTCACAACGGCGTTCTCGAATTGTCGCGCGCGATACAGGATCCTTCCTTCGTCGCTGATGTTTGGAGCTGAGAGCGGGTCCAGTTCAACCGCGCGGCGCACAGCAGCAAGCGCTTCCGGTTGCCTGCCCATGGCTTGAAGAAAGTAGGCGTAACTCACATAAGTACTCGCGAGATTCGGATTCAATTCGAGGGCTCGTTTGTATTCCGCCTCGGTGCCGATCCAGTTCCAGTCGGACTGGAAATGAATTCGTCCCAGGAGGGCGTGAGCTTCCGCGAGATTTTTATCCAGTTCGAGTGCCCTCAGCGTGTTCGCACGTATCTGATCAGACATCGTGCCGATACCCAAACCGCCCCAGATTTCGCGCTCAAAATAAGCGTTAGCCAGCCCAGCGTAGGCCTGTGCGTAACTCGGGTCGATGCGAATGGCCTGCTGAAAATACTCGATTCCCTTGGCCAGCGAGGCAGGGTTTCTCTTGCTGGAGTGATAATTGCCTAACAGGTAGGCGTCGTGTGCGTCCGGGTTAATGCGACGGGCGCTGGCTAGGTGTCGCCGTTCCTCCGGAGTGAGCTGCACCTTGATCTCGCTGACGATGGCCTGGGCCAGTTCGCTTTGCATGAGCAGCACCTCGCGAGAGTCGGTTTCGTAAATCTTTGCCCACACTGGAGCATCAGTTTGTACGCGGATCAACTTGGCGGTGACGCGCACGCGATTGCCGGAGCGCTGAACGCTCCCTTCGATGATGGCGTCGACGTTCAGGTCTCGCGCAATCTCGGGTAACGTTTTGTCGGTACCTTTGTAGTGCATTGCCGAAGTGCGGGAGATGACACGAAGCTCGCTCACCTGGGCCAGATTCGCGATAAGAGCCTCCGTCATGCCATCGGCGAAGTAGTCTTGCTCGGGGTCGCGGGAAAGATTGGCGAGCGGCAGCACGGCAAGGGATTCGATGCGCGGCGGCGCAATATGGCCAAAAAGACGCGCACGCCATCCACCCACGTCGGCGCCGAGCAGGACTACGATCAGCGCGAGAACTGCTACGGCAGCAAAACCCCCTCGTCGGACGGCTCTGCGCCAGACTGCGGCTTCCGGCGGAGGCGATGTGACCGCCAACGGTGCATTAGGAACCGCAACCTGTTCCGCGGCCTCCGGGGGGGACTGTCGCTCGACGGGACCCACGAAGCGGTATCCGCGTCGCGGGATGGTTTCGATATAGCGGGGTCGATCCGCCGAATCGCCGAGTACGTCGCGTATCTTCTTGACGGCGGTGTTCAAACCATCGTCAAAATCCACAAACGTGTCGGCTGGCCACAAAGTTTGCTTGAGTTCTTCGCGCGTAACGATCTCGCCCCCACGCTCAAGTAGAACGCGAAGTAGCTGGAAAGGCTGTTCTTGCAGCCGGACGCGGGCGCCGTTCTTCCACACCTCACCCGAACGGAGGTTGACTTCAAAGCCGTCAAAGCGGAGCCGACTGAAGGATTGGGTGCTGGTCGCCAAGTCTGAATCCCCGAAGCGGAGCATCAGTATAGTCTCGAATGCCTATTCCCGCAATTCCCTGTAACCGGTAACCCCTTGTCTTTCCTCGCTTTATCTGTCCGGAAATAATTCGGCAAAAGTTCAGTCGCAGTTCATTGACCATCCGCCCAACCTGCGCCACATTCGCGCCTGGCTCCAAAGGAGGGCTCAAATGAAAAAGGTTTTCGGCATTGCAGCATTCTGGATCTTGCTGCTCTGCGGTATGGCGGTGGCGCAGGACTTCGGACCATGGTCGGCGCCGGTCAGTCTCGGCCCCACCGTCAACTCCGCCTGTAACGATCAACATCCCGCGCTATCGAAAGATGGGCTCACCCTCGTGTTTGCCTCAAATCGCGGCGCGAACCCAACCGATCCCTGCCTTCCCGTAGTCCACCTCTGGGTCAGTCAGCGCGACAGCCAAGACAGTCCGTGGCAGGCACCCCAGCCCCTGACGATGCTCAATTCCCCGTTCAGTTCCACTTATGAAGATATGGCGGCCAACTTCTCCACCGACGGACACTGGTTGTTCTTCCACAGCCAGCGTCCCAGCGATTGCGTTCCCGCCGGCGGCATTCGGCAATTGTGGGCTGCTCATCGGCGGAACAAACGTGACGATTTCGGCTGGGAAACGCCCATCAATCTCGGCTGCGCGCTCAACGGCCCTACCGACGACGCCGGTCCGACCCTTTTCCAGGATGATGAGACGGGCAGGCTCTACTTGTATTTCACCCGCGATCTCACCCCACCGACGATCGATCCGGCTGGCCTTGGATTCGACATTTACCTCAGCACTTGCACCGCTGACCTGGACTCATGCAATCGGCAGCAGTTGTGGAGCGCCGGAACCTACGTGCCAGAGCTGAGCAGCCCCCTGCGCGATACGCGAACTGCCATCAGACGCCGGGATGGACTCGAGATCATCGTGACGAGCAATCGTACCGGCACGGTCGGCAACCTGGATCTGTGGGTCTCCACGCGCGCGTCAGTACAGGACCCCTGGTCGCTGCCGATCAATCTCAACGACGACAACGTCAACAAGGGAGGTGCCCCGGTTCTGAACACCACCGCAAATGACGGCGCTGCTGCCCTGTCCTGGGACGGCCAAACCATGGTTTTCTATTCCAGCGTCGCCGGAGGCTTGGGCGGCAATGATCTTTACATCAGCACGCGTCAACGGCGCTGTCATGGAGAGATTCGACAATGATTTCTCGATTCCAAAAAATCTCCTGCTCCCATCGCACGAATAACGGGCTTTTGAGTTCGCAGGCACAACGAACAAAGTAACCAGCCACCTAATCTGCGCAAAATTGGCCCTCGGTCGGTCCGATCCCAAAACCGGTCTCCGGGTTTCCGTTGACCGCAATTCGACATGGAGGCTTCTCATGACACGCCACTCTTTACCACTCTCGAACGTGCTTCTCAGTCTGGTCCTCTTCGCCTCACTTGCGATTGCAGCGCAGGCTCGAGGGCAAAAACTCATCAAATTCGACGCGCCAGGCGCGGGTACCGTCACAATAATCTGTGGTGTAGTGCGGATCGGTGTCCACCAACTCCGGTCGCGAACAAGTGCCGAATTTATTCTCGGCGAGGGTGCACTCTACGGCGACTCTGTTTCGGCAACAAAAGTGACATCGACGGACGTTTGGCCCAGCTTATTTTCCCCCAGGTAGTTGAGTTCGTGTTCTAGTGAGCATGCGTCGGAGTCAGCAATGGTGGCGAACGACGACGAGGAATGCTCCGCGCCCGTGGAACTCTCCCAGATTCAGGATCGACTCTTCTGGTAGCAGGACTGCGAGGCTACAATCAATCCACCTTCAGCAAGCGTGCTCGCAACCGAACTCATTTAGATGCGACCCTGGAATCTTGGTGTCCACTATTGCAGCGTGACTGTCACGCTGGTCGTGTGGGTAATCGCACCCGAGACAGCAGTGACCGTGACCGTGTAATTCGTCGGTTGTTGAACGCTATTGCTGCTGCCACCGCACGCCGTTTGCAGAAGAACAAGCAGCAGGAGCATGCCACCAAGCACCCAATATCGACCCTGCAGTTTCGTCGATCTGCCAATCAGCGTGACCCCAAAGATAAACGGAAGCCAGAGAGCAGCCAAAAGATTGCCGAACTGCCGGTGAGTTGCTGGAGCTAACAACGCTGCTGTTGTGGGCGCAGTGATGGTCAGTGTTGAAGGGGCAGAGTTGGCGCCGGGCGTCACGGAGGTAGGCGAGAGAGCGCAGGTGGGCATCGGTGCAGGTCCCGTGACTGCGCACGTGAGCTGAATGGCGCCTGCGAAGGGCTGCCCTGCGAGAGTGATAACGTCGGTCCCTTGGCCTCCGGACTGCAGCTTCAACGCCGTTGACGCTGGTGTGATCGAGAAGCCGGGTACTTCGAAGTTCGCCGTCACGGCCAAGTTGGAGTTTAGGGTCACGTCACAGTCAAGCATGCTCGCCGTGCACCCGCCTCCGCTCCAACCGGTAAACACGGAACCGGAAGCGGCAGTAGCGCCGAGAACATCGGTGGATCCGGCAGGGTAAGTGGCCGTGCATGTCGTACCGCAATTGATGGCTCCTACGTTCGGGGGATCGGCTACTGTGCCTGTGCCACTGCCGGACAGAGCT
>Ga0209039_10003056_pt1 | contig 13460 bp, 12 predicted proteins | sample BogFormECP12_OM1_FD_188238 | JGI IMG/M metagenome (GOLD analysis project Ga0209039, IMG submission 188238) | Bog forest soil microbial communities from Calvert Island, British Columbia, Canada - ECP12_OM1 (SPAdes) (version 2) | ecosystem: Environmental > Aquatic > Freshwater > Wetlands > Bog ...
TAAAGCCGGGGTGATTTCGTTGGCATTTTACGGACGGCCTGAAGGCCGTCCCCTTCACAAACCGCACTTGATCAGAGTCTCCCTAAGGCACTCGGGGGGGACCAGTCACGGGAACGCGTGGTGGATGGAGCGCGGCCCTGCTGTGGGGCAGATCGTGATTCCGGTCTAGACTGCAGTACCCACTTTTACGCGCAGCGTCTTTGGTATAAAGAAAAACGTCATTAAAGCCCCAACCATCAAAATTGCTGAGATGGCATACAAGGCAGCGGATCTATCAGAAGAGACAACCCTTGCCCATATTGAAATGTTCGGCCCAACATAACCGCCCAGGTTGCCCACTGAGTTCACAATGCCAATACCGGCTGCAGCAGCGGTTCCGGCCAAGAATGCAGATGGCAATGGCCAGAACAATGGCATGGACCCAATAACCCCAAGGGTACCTATGGACAAAAAAATGATAGCCAGAACAGGATTAGACGCAAACACCCCGCTCAAAACCAACCCGATAGCTCCGGCAGTAACATTTAATACATAATGCAGTCTCCGCTCTCCTGTCTTATCTGAATGGTGACTTAATATGACCATGCCAATAACCGCTACGCCATATGGTATGGCTGTGATCACACCAACTCCGAAATAACCCTTTATACCAAATGCCTTCACAATTGTCGGCAGCCAGAAGGCAATGCCGTACAAGCCAATCATTAAGGTAAAGTAAATAGCGCATAAGACCCACACCTTACCACTCTTGAAAGCATCGACCAGTTTATGTTCAGTTTTATGCTTGTCTTCTGCTACAAGATTCTGGGCCAGCAATGCTTTTTCTTCAATTGTGAGCCATGTAGATTCTTCGATGCTGCTGTTCAGATAATAAATTACCCAAATGCCAACGAGAATAGAGGGAATGCCTTCAGCCAGGAAGAGCCACTGCCATCCCGCTAATCCCATTCTGCCTGAGAGGAGATCCATGATCGATCCTGAAATGGGATTGCCGATTACCCCGGAAACTGCAATCGCTGCTACAAACCAGGCAGTTCGTGTCGCTCGGAGTCTTGAGGGATACCACAAAGTGAGATAAAAGATGACCCCAGGGAAAAAACCGGCTTCTGCTAAGCCCAGAAGAAAACGCATCGCATAGAACGACCATGCACCTCTGACAAAGATCATGCACGCGGATATCACACCCCAAGAAATCATGATTCTGGCAATCCACGTGCGCGCTCCAAACCTCTTTAATAGCACATTGCTCGGAACTTCGAAAAAGAAATATCCTATAAAGAAGATACCAGCCCCCGTGGCGAAAGCCGCATCACTTAAAGATAGGTCTTTGAGCATCTGTAGCTTTGCAAAACCAACATTTACCCTGTCGAGATATGCAAGGATGTAGCAGAGAAAAAGGAATGGAATTAAACGCAGGTCAACCTTGTGGTAGGTTTGCGCATCAAAAGCACTGTCGGGCTTCATACTACTGATCTCCATGTACAAGGAATCGTCATTTGTCGTCCCAGGCTGCCAGAGATGTTGTTACAGCCGGAGCGTCTGATACGGCTTACAAAAGGCCTCCGCTCCCATGACCGAAGCCAATTGTCGCTCTTACTGGTATGACTTTGTCAGTGACATCTGCCACATGACGATGTGACAACCCAAAGCAATAACGAGGCCTGCCTTGCTCTTTAAGGAACCTCCTATCCGCGGCGGCTCGGCGGAAGCCGCGTCCCGTTGAAAGAACGACCTCAACGGAATCGACCCTCGCATCGCCTACTTGTGGTTCTTGTTGGCTGCTTCGGCGGCCAGCTTGAGTTGCTGGTTGACCTGTTCGAGCAGCTCTTTGGCTTTCGCTGCATGACCATCCATGTCCCACTCGTTGGCTTGCTGGGCGGCAACGATCTTCTGATACGCCTGCTCCGAGAACCGCTGCGCTGCAGCTATGTTGGGATGGTGCCCCGGGTTGACGTTTTGGACGGGCTTCTGCGCGATGGCTATGCCGCCGCAAAGCAGAAGCACACACAGCAGCAGCTTGACCAGGTTCTTGCTCATGGCTCCTCCTTGAAACGGAAAGACAAGACTATAGCACGTAACAGCCAAAATGAAGCACAGCAATTGCGGTTCTCTGCGGAGTAAAATCAACTCATGGCCGAGATCTTTTCACCGGTGCAACCCAAGACGGAAGAACGCCGCTGGACGCCGTTCCTCGTCGGTCTGGTCGCAGTGGTCATCGTGGTTGCGATCATCGTTGTCGTATCGCGCAGCAAGCGCGAGACCGCCCCCCAGCCCAATCCTTATGCGGCCAGTCTGCAGCTCACCAATCCCAAGATGAGCGCGGCGGAAAACTATGTCGGCGGGACGGTCACCTATCTCGACGTCAACATTACCAACACCGGCAACAAGGCGCTGGTGGGCGCGGCCATGAAGCTGGTGTTCAGGAATTCCCTGAATGAAGTGGTACAGAACGAGACGCTCCCGCTGCACGTGCTCATTGAAAACCAGCTGGCTGGCTATCCTGACCTGGTGGACCTGGGCCGCTCGCCCATCGCGCCGGGGCAGACCAAGACCGTCCGCATGACGCTGGAGCACATCTCCGCTGACTGGAACAAGAACTATCCCGAGATGCAGTTAACAGATTTGAAACTGAAGTCGTAGTGCAATTGCTCTATTCTGGTCTCATGCAGAAATTCACAACCGTCACCGTCCTCATTTCGTTCCTTATTCTCATTTGCGCTGCTGCCCAGGACAAAGCCAGGAGCAAAACGGGCGCTCCTGCGACCATGCCCGGGGTTACCACGGTAACTTCCTTCGACACAGACCACACCGTGATTGGCGTGCTGGAGATTGTTCCGCTCACCAGCAAGATCTTCCACAACACGCGCATGCTGCGCGTATGGCTGCCGGCCAACTACCTATCGCCTCGCAACGCGCATCGCTCATATCCCGTGATGTACATGCAGGACGCCCAGAACCTCTTCGACGAGGCCACCAGTTCCGCCGGCGAGTGGCACGTGGACGAAACGGTGGAGCACCTTGTCGGCAGCTTCAAGATTCCGCCGATGATCGTGGTGGGCATCGACAACGCGGGGGACAAGCGCGGCTCGGAATATCTGCCGTACTACGATCCGCATAACAAGCAATACGGTACTCCCGACGAGAAGGATCTGCGGGGCAAAGACTACGCAACCTTCCTGCTCACCGAAGTGATGCCGTTCGTCGAGAAAAGATACCGCTGCTCCCTCGGCGTTATGAACACGGGAATTGGTGGCTCGTCCTATGGCGGTATCATCAGTCTCTACACTGTGCTGCAGCATCCCGGCATCTTTGGACACGTGCTGATTGAGAGCCCAACGCTTGGCGTCGGTGACGGGCAACTGCTGAAGGATGCCGAGCAGGCGAAACAACTTCCGCAGAAGATGTATCTTGCCGTTGGTACCAGTGAGACAAAGGACCCCGAATTCAATGCGCAGGTTGTGAAGAATGTGGACGAGCTGCAAACCATCCTGCGCAAGAAGGGAATGGGACCGAGCCGGTTGAAAGTCGTGGTAGACGAAGGCGGCGTGCACAATGAAGGAGCCTGGTCGCGACGGCTGCCGGAAGCGATGCTGTTCCTTTACGGGCACTAGGGTAGAGCGGGCGGACTGAAGGGACTGTGTCGCAACCGGTGTCGCCGCTACGCAGCTCCTCCCATTTTCCCACTTGTCAGAGATCGGCTTCTTCAGCGTGCTCCATACCTGGGATCAGCGACTGCAGCATCATCCTCATGTGCACTGCGCGGTCGCCGCTGGCGGCCTCGCTCCCGGCCACGCTCGCTGGATCTCCTCCCACCAATCGTTCTTTCTTCCCGTCAAGGTGCTCAGCCGTGTCTTCCGCGGTAAGTTCGTCGCCGCACTCAAGAAGGCTTTCCGCGAAGGCCAGATCGAGTTCCACGGCCGACTCGCTCCACTCGCCGAATCACCAACCTTCGCATCCTGGCTCAGATCACTGTTTCGCCAGGACTGGGTCGTCTATTCCAAACCTCCCTTCGGCGGACCAGAACACGTTTTGCGCTATCTCGGCGCCTACACCCACCGCGTCGCCATCTCCAACCACAGGCTGGTTGCTCTCGCCAACGGAAACGTCACCTTCGGCTGGAGAGAGACTCCGCTCACGGCAACTATCAAGAATCGGGCTCTTCGAGTTTGTTTAACCGAACCTTCGCTGCGCCTTCATCTTCCTGCAATGTTCCTGGGCTTTTATGTAAATGACAAAAGTGTAATCCAGTGCGATCCGGTTGGGCTGTCAGGGGGTCACGACTGAACTTCTGAACATTCGTCGCAGAAAGTTGAAGTCCGCAAGAATCTTGGCTGCCAGGCCAACGCAAACAGGGTTGGGTATGAGAATCCTAGTCATCGAAGACGAAGCGAAGACCGCAAAGTTCCTGAAGAAGGGGCTTAATGAATCGGGCTTTGCCGTCGAAGTGTCGGGAGATGGCTTGGACGGGCTGCACCTGGCGCTGGAAATGGAATTCGATCTGGTAATTCTGGACGTGATGATTCCCAGCCTGGATGGCTGGCAGGTCCTCACGCGCTTGCGTCAGGCAGGCCGACGGACACCGGTGCTCTTTCTCACGGCGCGCGACGCAGTCCACGAACGAGTACGAGGATTGGAGCTAGGCGCCGACGATTATCTGGTAAAACCATTTGCCTTCTCCGAAGTGTTGGCGCGTGTGCGATCGCTGCTGCGCCGGGCACCACAACGGCCGCAAGAAATCATCCGCATGGCCGACCTTGAGATCGATCTATTGCGCCAGCGTGTCACACGCGCCGGCCAGCGACTGGATTTGACCTTCAAGGAGTTTCTTCTGCTGTCTCTGCTGGCGCACCATGCCGGCGAGGTATTGTCGCGGACGCTGATCGCCGAAGCGGTATGGGACATGAATTTCGACAGCGACACCAATGTGGTCGACGTCAACGTGAGAAGGCTACGCAGCAAGGTGGACGATCCCTTTCCGGAAAAACTGATCCATACCGTTCGGGGCGCAGGGTATGTCATGGAATCTGACTAGCAGCGTCGCCCCCGTCTCGCGGCTCTGGAGGACTTTGGCCTTCCGGTTGACCGCCGGCTACGCGCTTGCAGGCCTGTTTCTGGTGTTCCTCGCTACCGCCAGTCTCTATCTGCTGACGGTCGCCGAAATGGAGAGAAGCACGAGATTGTTTATCGACGATAAGCTTCACGTGCTACGTACCATGCTGCGGGAGCGACCGAGCGACGGGGACGCCCTGCGAGAGGAAGTCGAACTGGAATCAGCCGCGCGGCGATACGAACAGTTTTACATTCGCCTGCTGGATGAACAAAACGAACCGCTATTGACCACGCCCGGCATGGCGGAGCAGTTGGATCTGGAGCAACTCGCTACTCAAACAGGAATCCGTCCTGGCAGAACCGTTCGGATGAAGGGAAGGCACGGCCAGGCCTTTCGCGTTACCACGGCGACGGCGCCGGTCGGCTCCCCGCCTACCCAGACCGATACCATTCAGGTTGCAATTGACGTCTCCCAGCAAGAAGAATTCCTGCAGCGCTACCGGCTTTGGTTCTTTGGCATTCTGCTGAGCACGTTCGCCATCTTCCCGCTCGTGGGGTACCAGATCGCACGCCACGGTATTCGCCCGGTGGAAGACATGGCGGCGACCGCTCGCCGCATTAGTTCGACGAATCTGCGGGAGAGGATCCTCCCGGACGGCTATCCCTTCGAACTGGCATCCTTGGCCAGCACCTTCAATGCAATGCTGGATCGGCTGGAAGATTCGTTCGAACGGATCTCCCGATTCTCCGCCGACATCGCACACGACTTGCGCACACCGGTCAACAATATCCGCGGCGAAGCCGAAGTGGGCTTGGCCCGAGCGCGAACCACCACCGAATACCGCGACGTGATCGAGTCCTGCCTCGAAGAAGCGGTGCGCCTGTCGGACCTCATTGGCAACCTGCTGTTCCTGGCCCGCGCAGAGAGCCCGTTGGCCCATTTGCGCCGCGAGCCAGTGGACGTGGTTGAGTTGCTGGGCGGCATGCGCGAGTATTACGAGGCTTCAGCCGCGGAGGCTGGTATCTCCCTGACGACTAATGCGAGCCCGGCGCCGGTAATCGCCGAACTGGACCGCACCCTGGTACAGCGCGCCGTGAGCAACCTGGTATCGAACGCCGTAGCGCACACACTTCCGGGCGGATCTGTGGTGCTGGCTGCCAACGCAGAACCTTCCGCTGTTCGCATTGAAGTTAGTGATACAGGCGTTGGCATTCCGCCCGAAGCGCTGCCGAGGGTGTTCGATCGTTTCTTTCGGCTGGACACCTCACGATCCCAGGCTTCGGGAGGTACTGGCCTGGGGTTGGCGATCGTGCAGAGCATCATGCTGCTGCACGGCGGGAAAGTTGAAATTGCCAGTCAACTTGGACAGGGCACGAGGGTCACACTCCATATGCCAATAGCCGAGCAAGGCCACGCGGCGGCAGTGCCCGATCACCACATGACAAAAACGTAATGTTTGCGTCATCTGGCTGTGCGGATTCCTCACTACACTTGCCTCATTGTCCAGCATTACCTTTGCCACCGATCAACTCAAAACCTTATGCAGTGCAAACCTGAGCCAGTTCCTTTGTGGAGGAAACATTTTATGCAGATGAATTCGTTTCGCAACAGTTCTCGGATCCTGAGGTGCCTGATCGCTGGCCTGCTGTGGATGGGGCTGAGCGTTTCGGCGTTCGCTCAGTCCCAGTACTTCCCAACCTACACTGTCGGCCCGCTGGGGAACGGCTGGGTCCTCGGTAATGGCCAGATCATCACCCCCGCCGGAACCCAAGTCAACCTCGTCGCCACTGAAAGCAGCGGCACCGGGATTCGCGCTAAAGCCATCGCACTCAACCCCAACCCACTCGCCAATGGCCATCGCACCGCCGCCGTCCTAACCTTGGGCGCCAAGACGGTGTCTGGTGCCGTCGAAGTCTTCGACGTAACTACCGGCGCTATTTTGCAGGAGTTTAACCCGAACAACAGTGCAAAGGGCAGCACCGCCGGCCTCGTCTATACGCAGGACGGCAACTACCTGCTGCTCAGCCAGGACAGCAGCTACGTTACCGTCGCCAGCGTCGGGCCGGACGGCCTGCTGACCTACAAGACTCAAGTCAAGCTTCCGGTGAACCTCTCCTTCATCACCTGTTTTCCCAACAGCCCTCCGGGAACCACGGGCAGCTCCCCCATCCCCTGCGGCCAGACCGTCTCTTCGGGTACTGCCTATCCCCTCGGCCTCGCGATCTCGTCGGATGGCAAGACTGCCTACTCCGTGCTGGACACGGACGATTCGCTGACCAAGATCGACTTGACCACGACCCCCCCGACGCAGGTTGCGGAGATCCGCGTCGATAACGTCCCGAACAGCGTCGTGATCTCGAGCGACGGCCGCACCGCCTACGTCTCCAACGAGGCTGGCCGGATCGCTACTCAGAACGACTTCCAGGAATACTCCAACGGTACTCCGGTCGTCGCCAACAATCCGGCTGGCTCCATCGCTACCGCCACCATTTCCGTGGTGGATCTGGGCTCGTTTTCGGTCAAAGGCAGCATCTCGTTGACCGGTCTGCACCCCACCGGTATGGCTCTTTGGGGCCAGTACTTGTTAGTCGCCGATACCTATAGCGACCTCATCTCCGTGATCGACACGACCAGCAACACGGAGGTGCGGACGATCAACCTTGGGCTGCCGATCGGAGTGCTCGGCGCGACGAGCGTTGGCCCGACCTTCGGGCAGCCCGGCGTTTCGGCCTATGGCGCGGCACCAAACTCGATCGCCGTCGACACCGTGAATAACGTCGCCTACGTCGCGCTTTACAACGCCAATGCAGTCGCCGTCGTCGACCTTAGCGCCGGCGCACCGAGGCCCATCAAAGGCATGATCCCGGTCGGCTATGGGGCGAGCTCGGTTGTGCTGGACACGGCGGACAATGCGCTTATCGTGGCTAACGACAAGGGCATCGGCACCACGAACACTGACCTGAAAGATAATTGCACAACCTATTATGGCGTGTGCGGCTTCAATTCCCACCAGGACCAAGGCACCGTCAGCATCGTTCCCATTCCGGGCAGCGCAACGCTCGCGCAGATGACGACGCAGGTCTATCAGAACAATCACTGGGATCTGCAGGCGAATATCGCGGGGGCCTCAGGCGGCAACCCGAATACCCCGCCGGTTGCAATTCCGGCGAAGCTCGGCGCTCCGTCGCTGATCAAGCACGTGTTTGTAATCATTCGTGAAAACCGCACCTACGATCAGATCCTGGGCGACGTAGCCGCCGGCAATGGCGACCCCACCCTGGCGGTCTTCGGCGGCATCTACACGCCCAACGCTCACTCGCTGGTCCAGCGCTTCCCGCTTCTGGACAACTTCTACGACCCGAGCCGCCAGTCGGCCGATGGCCACAACTGGATCGTTCAGGCCATGGCACCCTACTCCGACGACATCCAGTCGCCCGACTGGGTCCGCGACTATCCCTCCAACGGCGGCGATTCCATTGCTTATCAGACCGTGGGCAACCTGTTCAATGCGGCGACCAAGGCCGGCATCAAGCTGAAGAACTACGGCGAGTACATCGAGTACAACCTGTTTAGCCCGCCGGGCGGTGGGAACCAGGAGCCGAGCTGGTGCCAGTTCTATGACGACACAGTGGCCTATGAGAGTGGCAAGGAGCAGCAGCTGTACTACTACAACACAGTCTCCTCGTACTCCCCGCTGCCGGACGTAATCAGTCACACGATTCAGAACTATCCGCAGTTCGATCTGGGCATTCCTGACCAGTTCCGCGTCGATATCTGGAAGCAGGACTTCGCCAACGACGTGGCTAACGGCACGGTGCCCCAGTTGAGCTTCATGTGGATCAGTTCCGACCACACCGGTGGCCCACCGAACGCCATGGCCATGCAGGCCGATAACGACCTGGCGCTTGGCCGCTTTGTCGATATCATCACCAACAGCTCGGTGTGGCCGACGTCGGCGATCTTCGTCGAGGAAGACGACGCACAGAATGGCGTTGACCACGTCGACGGCCACCGCAGCCCGACCTATGTCATCAGCCCCTACACCATCCAAAACGGCCCCGCCGACCACACCTTCTACACGCAGGTCAACATGACGCGTACGATCGAGCAGATTCTCGGTATCACGCCCATGAACCAGTTCGACCTGTGGGCCTCGCCGATGAGGACGGTCTTCACCGACAATCCGCCCCAGGGGAACTTCCAGCCTTGGACGCACGTGCCGGCCGAATACCCGCTGACTTCGGGCACGACTTGTACGTCCGTAGTAGCCGCTAGAACAACTAAAACAAAGGACAGCCCTAAGGTCGCGGCTTTGAGGGCTGCTTGGCTCCAGAAGAAGGCGCAGATCTTCGCTGGCAACTTCACCAAGCCCGACGTTGAAGACCCGGATACCGTCCGCCATTACAACTGGTACGAGGCCACCGGGTTTATGCGGCCCTATCCCGGTGAGAAGACGGTTCGGCCCCCGAGCGACTTCAACAACTCGGCTCCCATTACCGCTGATACCGACGACTAAAACACGTTCCGACTGCAATGGCCCTCTCCCGGATAACCGGGAGAGGGTTTTTTCGACATGGCCTGCTTCCACTGGCTATGCGGTGCCGCCACAAGTCACAAGACGGCCGGCATTTCCACGCCTACATAAGAGCAGTTGTCATGTCGTAACCTAACGGAACCGGGGGCGGGGCGGCGATCACGGGAAGGGGGCAAGCGGAGCCGGGATCGGAAGGGTTTAGCTCTGCAATGCCCATATAATGTAAGCTAATGTCTCCGACTAGGGCTGGTTTGGGGGTGATGAGTTTTGGCAGAAGTTCGACTGCAAGAAGGTGAGTCGTTGGAGAACGCCCTCCGTCGATTCAAACGCAAGGTTCAGACGGAAGACATCATTAAGGAAGTGAAGCGTCACTCTTACTACCTGAAGCCGGGCGAGAAGCGCCGAGTGAAGCAAGCTTTGGCACGAAAGCGTGCCCGAAAAAAGAATCGCAGAGAGGCGGATTAGGTTGCACAATTAGGGTCGCTGCTGCCAAACAGCGGCCTTCCGTTTCGTCGGACAAGATTCCCTGCTGGACAATCCGTCGAAAGGTCACCCGCGCGGAAAGCCCTCTCAAGAGAACCCGCGATTACTCAGAAGACGCTCCCCCTTGCTGAAGGTCAACGCGTGTTTGAACGTGCTGGGGGGCTGGGGCAATCGTTCGCGGGATAGCTCGGGGACCGGAGCTGGGTCGCGATCACGTCACTGCGTACGGCTCCGGCGTGGGGGGGTGCGGGGTGTACGGAACCGGGGGCGAGCTTTTCGCGGGGCCCCCGGCAACTGACTACTGACTACTGGCTACTGACCACTGACTACTGTCCTACGGCGTGATCTCCCAGACCACACCGACGTTCTGTGTACCGCCAGCGGAGGCTGTGCCGTAGAGATCACCGCTGCCGTCGATTACCACGTTACTGATCGGATTTGCGCCGTCGTTGCCGCCAGTAAAGTCGTGCAGCGAGGTGTACGTCCAAGGGGGTCCTGACGGTGTTAGCTCGAAAACGCTGCCAAACCCATTTGCGCCATCGCAATACGTGGTGCCGTAGAGATTGCCCCCTTTCATGACGAGGGTGCCCCACGGCCCACATGTGTGGCCTGCGGTTCCGGTAAAGCTATAGAGCACGGTAAGCGTCGTCCAAGTGCCGGGGGGTGACAGCTCGAAAACCGTACCACCGCCGCCCGTGCCATAAGCGCTGGTGGCGCCGTAGAGGTTGCCCGACGGGTCAAAGATCAGGCCGGCGTAGGGAACGCCTCCATCGCTTCCGTTCCGAAAACTGTAGAGAAGACTCTCTGTCCAGCCAGATGCTACCACGTACATCAACTCGAAGACCGTGCCGGAATTACTTAGGCCGCCATATCCCGTCGTGCTATAGAGGTTGCCGGCGTTGTCGAAGATCGCGCCGTTGTAAGGGGTTGCTCCGTCACTGACTGAGAAGCTGTAAATAGGCATCTCCGCATAGCCGCCACCAGATTTGGGCGTCAGCTCGTAAACAGTACCAACGTTTTGGGGAGTGCCCCCGGCAGTCGTGGTGCCGTAGATGTTGCCCGCCTGGTCGAAAATGAGGTCACCATAATCGGGACCAGCTCCGTCAGGATGTCCTTCGAAGGAATAAAGCACGGTTTCCGTCCAAGGGCAGAGTGCGGTTGTGCACGCTCTCGCTGCGGGTCTCAGATTGAAGACCGTACCGACGCCCAGGCCGCCAAGATTGGTTGTGCCGTAGAGAGTACCGTTCGGGCCGAAGATTACTCTGGCTAATGGATAAGCCCCGTCGTTGTAATTGAAGGCGAAGAGCGGGTTGAAGGTCCCTTTATGCGTTAACTTGTAGACCGTGCCGTAGCCGACGCCGCCGTAAGAAGCTGTTCCATAGAGATTTCCTGCTGTATCCAACGTCACGCCGGCGGTAGGCGTTGCCCCGTCCTGTCCGCCGGTGAAGTTGTGAATTACGTGGAACGTTTGCGCCTGCGCCGGTTGGGTTGCGACAACGATCAGCAGAAACGCGATCGCCAGCGCGGTAAGTGCCGAGCCTAAGCTCAGGTTGAAGATCAAATTTCGAAGTTGCCTTGGTTTTGCCATTGACGTTCTCCTTTCGAACGGTAACGGTTGGCTAAAGAAGGTTTCAGCCGGAATCTCCTTTTTCGTTCAAAAACTGCACGGATCAAACATCCATCCCACCGATCGCTGACAGTGTCAAAGATTTCATCTGGAACGCATCGAATCGGCATGCGATCCGTTCCAACACAGCCGAAATTGAGCCATTTGCGGCCCATTTTTGCGACACCTGAAGTGCCGTCTCGAACTGCGGACTAATCGCATACACTCCGTTTTTGTCGATGTAGCCCCATTTATCCCCAATCTTGACAGCGGATTGGGTTGAAGCGTCGGTAGGCAAAGAACAACGAAGCTGCAACAAGGATGACAACGGAATTAGACCGAATGTTTTCTTCATTGTCCACCTCCTGTTCGAAATCAGGCGGGCGCCACCTTCCAGAATTTCACGCTGCGGCGGGTGGTTTGTCAGTGACCGCTGATGCAGGGTCTAGTGACACGAGCAAACCTAGGTCGTCGTAGGTCATACTCGTGTGTGGTAACGCTAAGCGTACAACCTCCTGCCGAAGACAGACTGCAGGGAAATCACCTTGGCCGGGCGCGGGTTTCGCGCTCCAGTTTCAAGAGTCAGTGCTCTGAACAGGTTGAACTGCTCCCCTGCGCGCGTCCAGCGAAACTCCCCACCAACCGACCGAGTGCCTGCCAGTGCCGTGGATGCGGGACATAGCAAAGTTAGAGGCCGCAACCGCTGCACCACCAGTGTCACCTGGAACCTCCAGCTCGGTGCATCCGTGATCGGTAACCTCTCGGCACACGTGCGAATGGACTTGCCTTCTAAAGCAGGGCACGCAAGACCGCGACGACGGCCAGAGCGGTCTCGCAGGTGATCTGGTGATCTTGTGCCCCTGCCTTAGCCGGGAGCCGTTGCTGGTAACGCGCCATTTGAGAGAACTCAGTCATCGATCTTCGGAATTGCGCGTTTGGGAATCCCATCAATGAACGCTTTCAGATCAGCGACATCCACATCAATAGCTTGAAGCTCGATCGAAATCTCTGCATCTTCAACGTTAATCCGCTTCAATGCCCTCTTCGGGTCGCGTCTGCGGCTGTCCTCGATGGCCTCGTCTAATCCTTGTTCCCATCGAGTTCGGTTACGGAAGCTCTGAATACTTTCGTGTGCATCAACAGCATCATGCATTGCCGTTTTGAATTTCAGGGCCTTTACATAGTTCTTGAACTGCGTAAGAAATCGCTCTGCCGCCTTGCTCCCTACAGCTTTACGCCGCTCGTAGATCACATGTTGTCGTTGCTCAATCCCTTCAGCATGCCGGGTGCCCATCAGGGTCTCGTGCTTTTCGGGACCTGGATAGATCGGTCATTGAACACTCGGCTAATGTGTCCCCAATCACAGCACGAGGCAAGAATTATCTCTACTCTGCTGACATGCCGTGGGGGTTAGAACGTTGGCACGGCGGAGGAGACCTGCACGTCATCACCTGCAGTTGCTACGGCAGGCAGCCCCTACTGCGAAGTGCCAGGCGGCGCGACTTGTTTCTCAAAGTCCTGGAACAAGTGCGGCGGCGGTATCAGTCGGTTGTGATCGGATACGTGGTGACAGAAACTGAAGCTTCGGAAAGCGACAACTTTCCCATCGTCATCGGTCGTACTCGCCCGGGTCTCGAACCGCGCGAGACCCTGATGGGATAAGAGTGAAGGCTCACGTTCTATCCTATGCAGTCTTTCTTTTGTGGTTGAGGACGAAGAAAGACGCTGGGGAAGAAGGAGCCTTCGATGCTTATTGTAGGGTGTGATTTCCATCCCAGTTGGCAACA
>Ga0209039_10003058_pt1 | contig 13458 bp, 9 predicted proteins | sample BogFormECP12_OM1_FD_188238 | JGI IMG/M metagenome (GOLD analysis project Ga0209039, IMG submission 188238) | Bog forest soil microbial communities from Calvert Island, British Columbia, Canada - ECP12_OM1 (SPAdes) (version 2) | ecosystem: Environmental > Aquatic > Freshwater > Wetlands > Bog ...
AAAGTCTACGGGGGAAATGGGAAAAGTCAAAGCAGAGAAGAGAGCAGGTAGGGGCCGGTCTGCGACAAGCCATCTGCGAAGCGATGCAACCTGCGGACGTCTCCCATCCGGACAACCCGTGTCTCTTTCATCTATTCTTGCGGCTTCGCGCTGCCAGGAGGGGTGTCTGCCTCAAAATAGATTCCGTGAAATCCCGCCGAATCCCGCAGCGCATGAGGATTTTCCTAATATCTGAAAACTCATTCCGCTTCTTAACCTTAGACACCACGTGTCTCTCAGTTGCGGCTAAGACATCTCCCTGATATGCCACCAGTTCGCCGGGTTCCCGCCTTTGGCTTTACATTTGCTCTTTGTTTACTGGATAGGTCAGAGATAAACTCTGTTTGTCCTTATCGGAATGAACCCGGGTCACTTTCACAGACTGAAACGAAAGAAAAATCAAAGAAAATCAATCATAGCTGCCTCCTTAGTAGTAGGACTACTGTGCGTAATCCTCCCTCTCCTCATCTGCGTCTTCTCTCGATCCACACCTTCGGGTGACTCCTTGTCCAATGTTTCAGCAGACTCCTCCTTGCCTCTGTACTGGAATTGGAACGATGCCGGTTTCTCTCCATCTGCAGCAACTCATGCGAGCCGTCCCGTTTATCCTTACTCGGTAATTCCCGGCGGCATCGCCAGCGCAAAAGAACTCCGGGCCGCTCTGCACCAGGACCCCGTCGTCGCTATGCATTACTCAGACTTCCAGATACGCTCGGCCCGCATCGTTCGCCTGGCGAGGACGCGCCACGTTTATGTCTCCTATCGCCTGGCCAATCGCATCTACTGGACGCGCAAGAAATTAACCCTTCCCGCCGGCGAAACACTTTTCACCGACGGCAAGCTGCTGGCTCGTACGCGCTGCGGCAATCGCATCTCCGAAACTCCCGCTGAACCCACTTCGCCTTCCGAGCCCGGGGAAAAAATCTTGAACCATCCGTTGCCGCCAAGCATCCAGGCATCAACGACCGACTCTCCCCTGCCAGAGCCAATCTGGTCTGATGGGTCCATGCCTTTGCTATCTTTGCCCGGCGCTCCCGATGGGACAGTCCCCGGCTTGCCTTTCCTTCCCCTTCTTCCTTGCTGCGGTTATTTGCCAGGACCACATTCTTCGCCATCGCCTGGACCTCTACCGAATCCTCCGCCAGTGGTGGCCACGCCCGAACCAACTTCTCTCTTCCTATTGATCACCGGCTTTGCTGTCCTTCTTTTCTTCTGGAGATTCCGCCGGCACTGAACTCCTTGGCAACCACGGAGTTTTTCGGCTCCATCATCATAGAGGCGGCGTTGAGGCGAAAACGCCACGCGGAAATTCAGTCCCATATTAGAAGGAATGCCCGCGACAGAAAGTGTTGAGGGGAGTTTGGGAACTATGTTTTGAAAAGACGTTTGGGAGATTGGGTTGCAATTGGAAAAGCGGCGGCAAGCCGCCGCACTCCAAAAAGGGATTAACGGGATTCGATGGCGGCGGAAACGGTCGTCTTCGAGGGTTCGCCGTAGAGCAGGCGGTACATGGTGGCGTTGCGCAGAACGATTTGCACGTACTCGCGCGTTTCCGTAAACGGGATGGATTCGACGAACTCGGGAACTTCCTCGTAGGTGCGTTCCCCCTTCCACTGGGCGAGGCGCTCTTCCCCGGCGTTGTAGGCCGCGGCGGCGAATTCGGGCGCGCCGGTTGTGCGGGTGAGATCGGCGATGTACACCATGCCCAACTCGATATTCACATTGGGATCGAACAGCGAAGCCTTGTTGTAGCGGACTTTGCGCTCCTTGGCCAGGCGGCGGCCTTCCTTAGGCAGAATCTGCATCAGCCCGATGGCGTTGGCGTGAGAAACGGCGTCCGCCTGAAACGTGGATTCCTGCCGGATAAGTCCGGCGGCAAACATGGCGTCGAAATTGTCGCGTTCCGCTTCATGGCGCAAGGTGGCCTCATAGGGCAGCGGAAAAAGGACCTTCCACACGTTGGCGGGAACATCCTTGAAAGCCCGCGCATCGAAATTCGAAACCGCCATGCGCCCGTAAGCCATGCCCGTGGCGAAATGGCCCTGATCGAAGGCGGCTTGCGCGGCTTCCACCATGAAGCGCGGCGAAGCCGTCGCGGCAAAAGCAGCTTTCAATTCGAGTTCGGCGGAGGCGTCGAAGGCGATGGTGCGCAGGGCTTGCGCGCGATTCCAGCGGTCGGCAACATTGGGCGCGATGGGTTCGTCAAACGCGCGTAGTGGAGGCGCGGGCGGAATCTGCGCCAGAAAATCCACGGGATCTTGTTCGCCGGAGCCAAGTTTTTCCAGGTGCATCCCGGCATACTCCGCGAAATAGCTGGTGGGGAAACGCTCGATGGCCTTGGCGTAGTAGGTGCGCGCATGCGCCGGATTACCGCCGCGCTCGGCGTTGCGTCCCAGCCAGTAAAGGGCGTTCACAGCCGCTGGGGAAACAGGATACTTGCGCAGGAAAACGGTGATCTTGTCGTCCGCGTAAGGCTGGCGATCCAAGTAAGCGACCCAGGCGATGCGCCATTCGGCGTTGTAGGCATCCTTCCCCGCGGGAAAGGCGTCGAGAATCCGCTGGTAATAACTGATGGCCTTGCTCCGCTGTAACTCCACCCAGTAATAATTTCCGCCGGCCATTAATGCTTCCTCAGCCCAACGGCTTTGCGGATATTTCTCCCAGATTTTTTCGATGGCCGCAAGCATCTCGCCTTCATTTTTCTCCGAACGGTAGGCCTGCGAGAGCGTGTAGAGACGCTCCGCATCCGCTTCCGGATCGCTCACGTTCAAGGAAGCGAGCAGCTTGATTGCGGGTTTCGGATGCTGGCGGCACTCCGCGATGCGCACCAGAGCGCGCTGTCGCGTGGGATTGCCGGGGTCCTTCAACATGCTGGTTAGCTTTTCGTACTCTGTGCGCGCTTCTTTCCATTTGTGCGCGTCGTAAAAATCCTGGGCGCGCTGGTCCTGCAGTTCGCCGGTGGCGTAAGGGAATTCGTTGTGAAGCTGCTTGTTCAACCGCGGCAGGGCAAGTCCGGCATCGTGCGCTTCATCAGCGAGCGGGAATTTGTAAAACACCGTCTGAAAGTCCTTGGCGGCGGCCACAAGATGGCGAGCGGCTTCATTGGCCCGGGCACGTTCCAGCAGGAGACCCGGCTTCGAGGAGGTGGCGGGATAGCCGGCCAGCGCGTCCAGGCCATCTTGCGCGCGGCCGATCTGCACGGCCGTGGGCACGTAAGCCTCCAGCACTTGCTCCTTCATGACCGTGTTCGGGTAGTCGTTCAGAAGCGTGGTGAAATCCTGCGCGGCTTCGCCATTTTTGTTCAGGGCGTGCTCGCTCTGCGCCGTCCAGAAGAGCGTGTACTCGCGCAGCAGCGTATCGGGCTTGGCTTTCTGGAGCCAGGCGAGGGCCTGTTGCGCGTGCGCGTGGGAGTACTCTTCATAGCCCAACGCAAGCGCGGCGCGTTGTCCCCAAACACTGGCGGAATTTTTGTTGGCGAACGCGGCAAGTTTTTCGTAGGAGCCGGGAGTGCTGTGATGAACGTCGCGGGCGAGCAGCGTGAGTTCTTTTTGCCCGGCGGCGTCTTCGGGAGTTGCGGCGTCGAGAGCCGGGGCAGTCGTATCGGGCTTGCAGCCGGAATTGCACGCGGGCGACTTGGGCTTGGCGGCTTTTTTCTTTTTGTGGGTGGGCTTTTGCGGGGTCGTGGAAACTTGGCGGATGGTGGCGGGAGATTGCGGCGTGGAAGAAGAGGAAGAAACCGTTGACGCCTGGGTGTTTGGGGCGCAGCAATGCTGCGCCCCTACAATCGCCAAGGCGCAGACAGTTCGCACCACGGCGCGCCGGACGGTCATGCGCGTCGCGGCATTCTTAACGCGATTTGCCGGCCGTGGCGTAGGGGTATTCGCCAAGCAGCGATGCATCGCCGTCGGCAAGGATTTCCACCATCCAGCGATAAAAGTAATCGACCGGGTGGTCCATGATGGGCTTGAATCTACGATCGTATTCTCGATGGGCTTTCTCAATGTCATCTTTCAACCGCATGCAGATATCTTTGTGTTCCCGGCCGAGCTTCACGAGTTCGGGCCGCAACATCTTAATATCCTGCATCGAAACTTTGGCCACGCGATTGGCGCGGCGGTGCAATTCCTGTTCCTCGGGCGACAACTGGTTGATGTCGAACTCGCCGTCGGCACCCGCCACGACTTCCGGCAATTCCAATTCTACAGGAGCGGGAGGCGCCGGCGTGGGCTCAAGGTCATAGGAAGGAGGTTCCACGGGTTCCACTCGCGCGGGCGCGGAAGCTTGCGGAGCCGGAGCGCCCGGCACCGGACGCTCTGGGGCGGCGGGCGCTTCGGGCGCTGCAATGCCGATAGCCTGCGTGATCCTCTCTTCCAATGCGCTGCGCTGGCCCGGCTGCAGCACCACGGCGATGAAGCGGGACAACACTTCCAGGGAAGCCGACAAAGCCGCCGCGGCCGTTTGGGCGCGCAGCATGGGCGGAAGAGCGTTGGTGGGGCGGCTGCTCGAGCAGGCCGCAACGACGTCACCGATTGCCTGGGTCAATTCATCATTGGTGCGCTGGATGCCTTCGAGGTTGTCTCGAACGGCACGCGCGACCGCTTGTTCCACCGGATTGGGTTCTGGAGCCATGGCCATCTTCGGCGTTTTGCCCGAAATTCCCCCGATTCTTCATTTTGGGAGGTAGGAGGCGGGGAGTCAACGGCCACGGAGAGTGCGTGTGACCAATTGTTGCTTATGCGCAAGGGGTGGGACGTAACCAATTGAAGACAGACTGGTTGGGGCAGCCCACGACCAGCTAAGCGGGTTTCCCCGAGAACCTCGATTTTGTCCTAAAAGCCTAGGGAACTAGCGGGAGCAACAGCGCCGAGGGATGCGCCGCGTCGTGCAAGATGGTGTTGTTGGCCGCAGCCCACTTGGCGGAAGTGGCGGCGGATTCGCCGGTGTTCAAATTGCGATCGAAGCGTGGGAAATTGCTGCTGGAAAGTTCCAGTCGAATGCGATGCCCCGCGCGAAACACGTTGCTGGTGGCCCACAAATCGACGGCGAGCGCATAGACCTTGCCGGGTATCAGCAGCGCCGGAGTTTCCTGCGATTCGCGATACTTTGCCCGAAGAATCCCTTCGGCAATGTTGAACGCGGAACCGTCGGGAAATACATCCACGAGTTTCGCGGTGAAGTCGGTGTCCACCGCGGAAGACGAGGCGAAGAATTCCAGGCGCACCGGGCCCGTGAATTCGAGGTCGTGTTCCATAGGCGGCGTGGAGTAGATGAGAACATCTTCACGCTCTTCCAATGTGCGCTGGTCTTTCGGTCCAGCAGCAAGATGCCCGGCATCGCAACAAAGCGGTCCGCCGATGGTGGGCACGGGCTTGGCGGGATCGTAGGTGAACTTGTCCGCGGGTTCAGAAGCGGGCGTGGAAGTGGAGAGCACGCCATTGCCATGAGCAGAGTTAGCCGCACCCTGCGAGTGGAGAAAATACTTGGTGGTCTTGGCGCGAGCAAGCGGCCAATCGTCTTCCTCTCGCCATTGATTGAGCCCCATCACGAAAATCTTGACGGGCTTGCCGGTGGCAAATTCGTTCTGCGCACCTTTGAACAGAAAATCGTACCAGGTCAGGGTCATCTCGCCTTCGTCGAATTTCGCGGCTTCGGGGCCGAAGTCGAGATCGCCAATTTTGCGGCCCCCACCGGCATGGCCGCCAACGATAACCAGAAGATGTTGGCCTTTGCGCGCTTCTTCCGTTGCGGCGCGGACTTTCAGGCCAGTGAAGTTGCGCAGCGAGCCGCCGAGAAAAATGTCATACCAGGCGGCGATGTGCAGCGCAGGCACACGAATGTCCGGGTAGTGTTCCTCAATGGACAGGCGCTTCCAGTAAGCGTCGTAAGACGGATGCCCGAGCCAATCCAGAAAATAGGGAGCGAGTGTAGATGTGGAGGCGTTGACCACACCCGCAGCCGGGACATTGAACAGCGGATAGCTGGTCAATGGAAGAGCGTCCTGACCTTCGCGGGCATTCGTGGCTTTTCCGACAGCGCGATTGAGCGTGTCCTGTGCAAGACCTGAGGTCCAGGATTCATTGAACCACTGCTCGAACGCGCCGCCCTGGTAGGTCCAGCCGTCGTGATAGTTGCTGGCGGTGACCACGGGACATATCCCCGCGAGATGCGGTGGATGAGTCGTGGCTGCCAGCATCTGCGTCGCTCCAACGTACGAGCCGCCGAACATGCCGACCCTGCCGTCGGAGTAGGGAAGCGCGGCGGCCCACTCGATGGTGTCGTAACCGTCTTCGGCTTCGTGGACGAAGGTATACCAGTCGCCCTCGGAAGTGTATCGGCCGCGAACATCCTGGATGATCACAACGTAGCCGCGCGCGGCGGCCCGGTGCGCGAAATTCATGCCCCCGCCCTTGTTGTAGGGTGTGCGCTGAAGCAGGACAGGAAATTTTCCGTCGGTGTCGGGGCGATAGATATCGGCACGAAGCGTGACGCCATCGCGCATCTTGACGGAGACGCCCATCTCGACCTTGACCGCGAATGGTTCAGCGGCGAAAAGAGGACTAAGAAATGCAGCCAGGAAAACGAAGAGGAGCGACGCGCGGAAACACATCTGTCTTGATGTCATCGGAGGATCTCCAGAATAAGCTGGGTAGATGATAACGCCGCCCGGATTTCGCAGGTGAAAGAAAAAAAACGAAACATTAACGTGTGCGGCGGTGAAATCCGTTTTGCATGCGGCGCAACTGCCAGTCCCGAGACGCAGGGTAGTTTCCGATTCGGCGACCTGTACATTCAAACTTTTCAGGCAGTGACGGGTTTTGGCCTGGATTTTTGCGGAACTACTTAGGCGTTCGTGTATTCGGGTTTGCTTGTCTCAGGATGTGAGTGTCGAGGTCCGCGCATTTTCGCGGGAAGAAAAAGACTGTCCTGCGGCTTCACGGCTTGGATTCTTGCAGGAGGACGACGTCCGAATCATAGTGGCCGCGCAATACAGCGAGGCTCTTCCCATCCGGCGACAAGCTGAATGACCAGATTTGCTCCGACTTGAAATCCGTAATCGGATGACCCGCAGAACCGTTCAGCGGCTGCACCATCACGTTATCCACCCCGTTTTCCCGCAGCACATACGCAACGGACTTCCCGTCGGAAGTGAATTGCAAATCGCTTCCCGAATAGTGGCTGACATCGAGCATTCGGGGTGGACTTGCTGATCCGAGTTCAAACAGGGCGATCTTTATCGGTGCTGCTTGCCTCCCCACGTCCCCAACGAGGGCCGCTAACGATTTGCCGTCCGGCGAAACAGCCAGCCCACCCTTAACGTCTGTGCCAAAGTCAATGTCGTAATTCTGCGGCAGACGAACGATTGCTTCTGGCTTTCCGGAACCGTCCAGCGGAACACGGGAGATATGGTTCTCCGAGCAGTCTTTGTAGTACACCCATTTCTGATCGGGCGAGCAAACTGGGAAGGTGTCATTCCACCCGTCCGTCAATTTCAGGGGACTGGAACCGTCCGCATTGGTTCGCCAGATGTTTTCGGAATTCGTGCTGCCGTGGCCTGCCCAAGTCAAAACGAGGTAGTTCGCACCACAAGGAGAAGCGGTAGGGATAACAGCGCTGGAATCCGCCAAAAGCTGAGCCCGATTCTTGCCGTCCGCTCCCAGTTTCAACACCCGGACAGTGTCGCTGACGAGGAGGCTACCATCAGCAGCCCAACTTAAGCCGCTCCAATCGTTGAATTCACTTGCTTGCGAGAGCAGTAGTCGAGGCCGCGCAAATTGCTGATCGGCCTTCGTGAGCACTGAAATAGTCGCATAACTTCTTGCTAGAACTGTCGCCAGGGTTCGTCCGTCGGCGGAAAGCGTGAGCGTCGTGTATCTGTTTGTGTCTCGAGTGATCGGCTCAATGTCGCCTCCTGTAGCGCGTACAAACCCGATCTGTCCCCAACTACCCCACACACTTTTTCCCCTGTAAATGGCAAATAGCGCAAGATTATCCGGCGACCAGCGGATTTCAAGGGGAAACTTGTCTTTGAAACTCACAAAGCGATGCGACTTGCCTGTGCGAGCATCCAGGACATTAATCGCGTCTCCCAGGGAATAGAAGATTTCATCACCCTTCGGAGACCAATCCAAAAAGTTAGGAGCTTCCTCGGCCACGGCTCCGATCTGCAAGACCTTCTCGTCACTGCCGTCCAAGGATGCGGTGATAAGACGGTACTTGCCGACCTCGGGGTCGTCCCCGCGTAAGTACACGATGCGCTGCCCGTCAGGGGAAAGTGTCGGACAGACGTTCCGCAAAACCATTTGCGGCGTGCCCCCCAATATCGGAGATCGGTAGAGGTCGGAGGCGAAGGGGTTTGCCTCGTGGGCCTTCTTGCAAAAATAGAAGTAGTTGCCGTCTGGCGAGAAGGTGAGACTGTCATAATGGGAAACCGAGGGGGGAATGATTTGCGTATCGCTGTCCGTGGGTACATTGCGGAGCCAGATGCTTTCGAGTCCATTGTCGTCCATCACATTGAGCACGTACCTGCCGTCGGGCGAAATGGCAGCGTCTGTTGCTTTGCCCGTATTTGTGACTTGCGTGATGGTGAATTTCTGGAAGGGTGTGGGGGCGGGACGATGCAACAGGGAGTAGAAACCGAAACCTGCCGCGCCCAACAGGCACAATACTGCGAACGCGCCCGCTGCTACTCCCCATCTGTGCTGTTTTGCGGCGGCGACCAGGGAGAAACTGCTACTCTGCGCGGGTTGCGCCGCCGACTGTTGGACCGGGCCTGGCTCCGCTTCTACCGCCCCACCTACATAGCGATATCCCCGCCGCGGCAACGTTTCGATGTAACGGGGATCGTCCGCTGTATCTCCCAAGGCATCCCGCAGCTTGTTGACCGCGGAGTTCAGGCCGTGCTCGAAATCCACGAACGTATCCGAAGGCCACAGGGCGGCACGCAGTTCGTCACGGGTCACCAACTCGCCGCGGCGCTCCAATAGCATCTTCAGAATTTGAAAGGACTGCCGTGGCAGGGGCAGACGTATGCCGTGTTTTCTGAGCTCCTGCGTCAGGAGGTCTGCTTCAAATGGGCCGAAGGGGATGCGAGTTTGCGGCTCTGTGCTTCCCGGCATGCGGCACTCCTGCGGCGGAATTTATCATTTGCACCGAATCCCGGTCAATGACACATGACGCTTGCCTGTTCCGCCGGCAAAACAATGGCCCTATTTTGAATAACTTCCAAGGTGATATGAGTCTTATCTTTTTCTGTGGTCCAACGCATTGCGGTAGATCGGTAGATGGTTGACTCTCGCGGCAGCACTGTAGGAGGTGCCACATGAAACTCAACCTTTCCCGATTGATGCTTTTCGCCGTGGGGGCGCTCCTTTTCGGTTCGGCCGCTTGCGCACAAGAGATAAACGTTCAAGCAAAGGTCCCATTTGACTTCATGGTTGGTCACAAGGTCTATCCCGCGGGACAGTATTCTGTCCAGAATGTGACCTATGACAACCACTTGCTCCGCCTCAGGAATACAAACTCCCAAACGGCTGTAGCTATTCTGTACCATCCGACCTCTTCCTCGGCCCCGGCGACACAAAGTCAACTCGTGTTCCACCGCGTGGAGAACGCTTATTTCCTCTATCAAGTCCGGGTCGCAGGCAACACAGTTTGCCGCGAATTTCAGATGAGCCACGTCGAGACCGAGATGGCACGCAACGCAACCGACAAAGAAACGGTCATCGTTGCCGCGAATCTGATCCACTAGGATTTCGGGAAAGGAGACCGCATCTCTGCGATGCGGCTTCACGCAGTGAGGAGGGAACGGCCAACCGTTCCCTCCTTTTGTTCGTCTCTTTGTCTTTGGCATTTACGGCTTGCCGCCGGAGGCCGTTGGCCGATCGAGAGAAACTGGAAGCCCAGCAACAGATAGACGCATCGCGAACATCCGGAGTTTTCCGAGCGGCCTTATTCCCGAAATTTCCATGATCCTCCAACATGCCTGGTCAACACCGTTGCCGGAGAAGTGGAACACTGGGAGGATGTTGTCCCGATTCGCGACGAATCGGGAGTTAGCCTTCCGCTGCGATTGACGACATGGGAATCCGGGGCAATCTCAGGCTGTGCTGGCTCGGAATCTCCTGCCGTAGTGGGCGATCCGTTTGAAAATGTTCACATTGACGCGTACGCGCAAGCCAGTCGTACAATTCCGGCCTTTCTTAAGCTCAAAAAAGGAGATTCGTGATTAAATGCTTTTAAGAGCGGAGCTTGCGACCGCCCTCATGAGAAGAAGGAGCCAGCTTTGTCACTGATGCTCGAAGAAATCCGGCAGCAACCTGATGTCTTGGCTCGCATTCTGCAGCAGGAGCGGGGCAAAATCCGCGAACTCGGAGAAACGTTGCGCAAGCGGCCCATCCGCCTGATCATCCTGGTGGCGCGCGGCAGTTCCGACAACGCTGCTCAGTTCGGCCGCTACCTGCTCGAAATCGCCACCGGCATCCCGGTCTCCCTGGCTGCACCTTCGATCTACACGCTCTATGGCGCCAAATTGCGTCTGGATCACGCCCTGGTCGTCGGTGTGTCGCAGTCGGGTGAAGGCGAGGACATCAATCGAGTCTTGGCAGAGGCGCGTGCGGCGGGCGCCTTTACCGTCGGCATCACCAACGAAGCCGGCTCGTCCATGTTCCGCTCCGTTGATGTGCCTCTGCTCATTCACGGCCAGCGCGAGCGCTCCGTCGCTGCCACCAAGACCTTTACCGGCCAGATGATGATCTTCTATCTGCTGGCCGAAGCACTGGCGGGAGCTTCCGGCGTCGCCCATGGCTTCGAACGCATTCCGGAATTTTGCGAGAAAACCCTCGTCCACGAAGCGGCCATTCGCGAACTGGCCCAGCGCTACACCTTCATGGAAAACTGCGTCGTGATAGGGCGCGGCCTTCTTTATGGAGACGCTTTTGAACTTGCGCTCAAGCTCATGGAAACCTGTTACGTTGTGGCCGAGCGGTTTTCGACCGCGGACTTCTTCCATGGCCCGCTCGCCATGGTGGAACGCCATTTTCCGGTGATCCTATTTGCTGCGCCGGGAGTCATGCTTCCCGGAGCGAAAACCCTGGCCCATCGCCTCAGGGAACTGCGCGCGGAAACGGTTGTGATCACTTCGGACGCCGAACTCGCCACCATCTGCTCGCGCGTTGTGCCCATGCTTCCGGAGATCACGGAGTTTCTCGCGCCCATCCCCTACATCATCCCCGCCCAGCTTTTTGCCGCTCTGCTGGCGGAGGCAAAAGGACTCGATCCGGATACACCGCGGTCTCTCTCCAAGGTGACGCGAACACTCTAGAGCCTATTGCACAACCGAGCTAAGTTGTTGATTCTATTGAGCGACAGCTGGGTTGTGCAACAGCTTCTAGGCTAACGAGGTTGCTACGCACCAACTGCCGCGCAAACGGTTCGAGCGCGTGCTACTTCGTGGGGAAAAAGGGGAACAGCAGGCGAATCTCTTCTTCGCTGGGCTGCCGTCCGTATTCCGTGATTTCAAATGCTTCGGCGTGCTGCACGCGAGCAGCCTCAGCGCCGTACCGCTTCTCCAGCGCGGCCCGCCACTCCGGTCTTACTTTGCTCTCCGCAAGCATCTGAGTCGCCAGCCACGCCTTCCGTGCAGCGGGATCTTTAGGAACATCAGCAAGCTGCCCCTCAGTCCACGGCAGCCACTCGTAAAACTGCGAGACGTGGGCGTCGAGCATCTCGACTTTTTTCATGTACGCGTCGTCAATCGAAACCACAATGTCTGCCCGGAACGGCTGTGGCCGCGTGAACCGGTCGCTGTAATACAGGAACACGGGATTCCGGCGCAGCGCTGGCGTGTCGCTCACGATATTCGGCACGATCACCATGTACGAAGCATCCTGCACCAGCACTCCGGTATAGCGATGATCCGGGTGATAGTCGTTCGGGCGGGGCCCGATGACAATGTCAGCCTTCCACTGCCGTATCTCGCGGATCACCTGTTCGCGGACATCTAGCGTAGGCAAGAGCCGCCCGTCGTGGTTTTCGAGCACCTCGTATTCGATGCCGATTCGCCTCCCGGCTTCTTGTGCTTCGGCGCGGCGGCGCATGGCCAACTGGCCTCCGCCCTCCGATTGATGCCCGGCGTCGCCGTTGGTCAGCGAAACGAATTTCACCTTATAGCCCAGCGCGGCGTACTTGGCGGCAAGTCCTCCCGCGCCCAGGTCGCAGTCGTCGGGATGCGCACCGAACGCGATGACGCGCACCGGTTCATTCTGTGCCCGCACCGGCAAAGCCGCGAACCATAGCGTAGCCAGAAGGCATGCGCGCCACATCCATCCATGCGTAGAGACTGGAAAAAGCAATCGCCGGAGTGGCCTCAACATGGAGATGTTCCTTTGGGGGGAAAATCGTAACTCGGGATTCCGCGTTTTCAATGGGGATCTTCTTTCTGACCTCGAAGATGGAAGGATTATACACCCGTCAAAACCAGGCCGGACCCGCCTATGCGAGCGATCATCGCATCATCGCCTCAGCGTTGCTCGCGGATGCCGCCTTTCACGGATTCATTTCACCTCATCCATTGGAAATCGGGAACTGTCCATAAAGAAAGTTCTGATAAGCCGGGCGAGCACGATCTTTCCAGCACACCAAGACCGTCGAAGTTCGTACTATGAGCAACATGTCCGGTCGAACTCGCACGACTTATCAGGAGTTGACTCGTGAGAAGGCCGCAGCAGAGGATGTCCCCTCGGTCTTTCTTACTGAATAGTTTATCTTCTTACCTGTAACCTGCCATGTTCAGTATGCGTCCCATTTTTGGAGGGTATCTCCCATGCTCCATTCTCAGCCGCAGACACGAAGCCCCCGTTCGCCAAGTATCAACCCTGTCAAATGGCATTGCGTCCCCCTCTTTTTCTTGACCGCTCTTGTGCTTGCCCCGCTCCTCCATGCACAAAGTTCGGCCTCCAGCTCCACATTGCCCACAGCCTGCCCGGTACAGTTCCTGCACTTCAATCCTTCCGGCGTGAGCGTGCGAATCAAAAATGTCGGTGGCAAGAATATCGTCGGGCTGGACTTCAATGCGGCAATTGCCGATGCCACCGAGCATTGGAAATGGTTCCACTGGAATTTTGACGATGCCCTGCCCATCCGCGACTTCGGTTGGAACAAGCGCATCAGGCCGGATGCCGCAAAGACTCTCTCTTGGGACCGCGCTTACCTTGATTTCGAACATGGAGGCGGCGGTGCTTTCGTACTAACAAGTGTGCTCTTCGAAGATGGTTCGATTTGGCAGGAGGCTAACGACAACGCTTCCTGTAAATACGTCTGGCACAACAGCCACAAACAGTCATTTGTCCGGCCAGTGCTTTTGCCTTTCCGCCAATAGCCGTGACCCCGCGGCTGCCCCCGCTGGGAAGAGTACGACCTGGC
>Ga0209039_10003059_pt1 | contig 13458 bp, 11 predicted proteins | sample BogFormECP12_OM1_FD_188238 | JGI IMG/M metagenome (GOLD analysis project Ga0209039, IMG submission 188238) | Bog forest soil microbial communities from Calvert Island, British Columbia, Canada - ECP12_OM1 (SPAdes) (version 2) | ecosystem: Environmental > Aquatic > Freshwater > Wetlands > Bog ...
CCCCAAAACCGTAGCGGTCGACGGCAGGCAGATCAGTGATCTACCGCACGGAGCGAAGGATGCACCAGCCACGAAGTCTTCGTGCCCGCCGATCCCTGAGAACTGGCGACCGTGGATCGTGTCTGCAGCCACCTGACCCGCCAAGTCCACGGAGAGCGCTCCATTGATGGAGATCATGTTGCGATTGCGCGCGATCAGCCCGGGTTCATTCACAAGTTCGACGGGAAGAAATCGGACGGCCTCCTGGCCGTCGAGCCATGCGTAGAGCTGCTTCGTTCCCAGGGCGAATGTCGCGATCGACACACCGTCGTAAATGCCCTTCTTGTTGGTGATTTTTCCGGCAAGGTGGAGCTTCATCAGTCCGCTTGTGAACATCTCCGAGTGAACACCGTAGTCGCCTCCCGGCCCCTCGGCCAAGAGCTCGACCACCGCGCTCGGGATCCCGCCGATACCGGTTTGCAGAGTCGCCCCGTCGGCGATGTAGTCACCCACATGTGCGGCAATCGCACGCTCGACCTCCGTGGCTTCCTGTTCGGGAAGCGCAACCGGCTCGCCGTCACTTTCGACGATGACGTCCACCTCTTCGCAGTGCAAGGAGTGGGGATGGTCGGGCGGGAGCCCGAGGGTGCGCGGCAGACGGGAGTTCACCTCGACCACCAGCACGCGGTCGGGATCGCGACCGCAGCGGTGGAGCTCGTCGACGGTCGCACCGGCGTGCAGGGAGAGAGAGAAGCGTCCGTCCGCATCGGGCGGCGCAGCGGCGGTCGCCATCACGCGCGGCGCCATATTTCGCGCGAGCGACCCGTAGCGGCGGAAATCCGCCACGACAAAGCGCACATCGTAACCTGCCTGCTCGAGTCCTCGCTCGACCGGCCCATAGAATCCAGATAGGTATGTGACACCCCGCCGTGTGAAGAGCTTGAACGGGGCGAGCGCCAGCGCGCCGAAGACCTGAAGGGCCTGCCAGTCGTCGCGCTCGCCGAGGGCGTGAAGGAACGCGCTGGGCTGGCCAGGTCCAAGGGGAACCGCCAGGAAGTCCTTCGGTCGGACGAGCGCGGCCGCTTCGTCGGGGCTCCGTTTCTTTTCGTTCATGATGCGTACGGCGCCCATGGTCTCCTCCGCCTCCGCCGCTAGGCATTCGCACGATACCCCCGGGGTAGGGGCGACCGCCACGCCGAAGAGAAAGCGACTTGGCACGCTACGCATCCCGCGGCTGTCGGCTCGGAGACCCGCCCCCATGAACTTTTTCGCGGAAAGGCAGAATTCGCACCACTTCGACTGCAGAAGTGGTACTTCCTCCCTTGGAAGGGAGGCGGGGCCGCGGGAACGGAAGGACCGACGCGCTCCGCTGCGCCGCTGGCCGCGTACGAGCCACCACGAGCGGCTCCGGCGCGGCATGCCCGACCGGCGCATCTTCGCCGGGGCGAGGAGCCCGGTCCTGTCGCAGCCGCCCCGCAAGGGGCTCCCCTCCCTTCCCTCGCCCTGCCCTACAAGAACTTTCTCTACAAAAAAACTGGGTAGAACGCGTTGGCGACGAGGCCGAGCACGAGGAGGCCTCCAGCGAGGCGCGTCAGCATGAAAGCCCAGGCGACGAACCACAGCGGCCAGATCGGATAGTGGGCCGGTCGCTCGACCGGTTTGGGTTGACTGAAGACCTTCAACACCTGCCGCAGACGGGGCAGCGCAGCAAATGTGAGGAGAGTCCATACGCCGAGCGATCCCACGAGGATGAGGCACAGGATCAGGGCAAAGAACGACACCATCAGTACCTGGTTCAAGAAGGCGGCCCGCTCCGCGCCCAAGATCACCGGCAGTGTGCGGATCCCGAGGCGTTGGTCGGCTTCGAGCTTGTCGATGTGTTTTCCGATCAGGACTGTGGTGACGAGAATCGCATACGGCAGACTCGCGACGGCCACCCAGGCCGGAAGCGAGCCCGTGGTGACGAAGTACGTCCCGCAGATCATGAGCGGCCCCCACACGATCGCCACACCCGGTTCACCCAACCCGTGGTGCTTCAGCTTCACGGGCGGCGCCACGTAGAACACGCTGATAAAGAGACCGAGCAGGGCGAACAACACCACGGCCCAGCCACGGGCTTTGGTCAGGTAAATCAGGATCGCAAGATCGAGGCCGTTCACGAGAGCAATCGCTGCGACGAGACCGGCCTTGGAGATGAGGCCGGAGAGGATGGGATGCGGGGCGTACTGGCCGCGCACGTACTCGGCGCTATCGACGCCGCCCGTGAGGTCGAAGTAGTCGTTGATCATGTTGTTCGCGGCGTGTGCCAATACGAGGCCCACCATCGCCAGGGCGAAGAAGAGCCAGTTCGCGTGCACGGGGTTCGGGCCCGCCACGGCCAGAAGGCCGCCGATCGCACCCGAAGTGAGAGTCATGGGGAAAACGCTGGCGCGGGTAATAAGCAGCCACTTCGAGACCAGATCCATGCGCCGACCCTGGGAGAGGTTTTGGGTGGTCAGCACCTCTCGCCAATTCTCGAGCACCGTCGCCATGGAGACCTCCGAGGGGAAGCTTCTTGGGGGGGGTCTAGGCCAGGAAGCGGCGACGCTGCTCGGGCGTTGGCACCGGGCACTCCGCACGCTGGCCGAACCAGCGATAGCGGTTTGCAGCGATCCAGTCGTAGATGGCGTCGCGCAGTCTGCGTGGAACGACGCGAAACAGGGCGAGAATCGGCCAAAGCCCCGAGAGCCCGGCGATGATACGGAGCACCGCATCACTCTTCACGAACGAGTGCTCCCCTTCCACCAGCACGATGCTCGCGCGCGCGTCTGCGGGGAGCCCCACCCGTGTGAGCAGCTCGCGTCCCTTCGCGGACTGAAGCGGCGCAAAAGCAAAACGCTCGCCCGGGTCTCGGTCGAGCACGAAGCGCACGCTGCGGTTGCAGAGGTTGCAAACCCCGTCAAAGAGAATGGTCGGCCTCTCTACCACTACAGCTCAAAGTAGCCGCCGCCCATGGAGATGCACTCGCCCCCGACCCTCACCGCAGGAATATCGGAGGGCGTGCCGTCCACCTCCACGTACAGGCGGCTCGGGCGCCCCATTTCAACCCCCTGTTCGCACTCGAGACGGGCAGGCGTTCCCGCTGGGACCACACCATGGGCCACGAGATACGCGCCGAGCGGCCCGGCGGCCGAGCCGGTGGCGGGATCCTCGACGATGCCGGCTTCCGGGGCAAACATGCGGCAGCGGAAGCGCGCCGGGGCAAGCTGTACGAATGGGAAGGGCATGAGGTCTCGGACCTGCGGGCCAAGGGACTGCCAGCGTTCCAGCTGCAGCCGCGCTCGGGCGAGGCCTTCAAGGTCGCGCAGTGGGATCATGAGAAAAGGCAGTCCGGTGGCAACGGCGCAAAGCGGGAGCTTTGCGTCAAGCTGACTCGCGTCGAGCCCGAGGGCGGCGGCGACGGCCGGGCGGTCCTCTAGGCGTGGTCCGAAGCGCGGCCGGGGCTGGGTCATCCGCCAAATCGGCGCGCCCGATGGAGCGGTCGCCCGCTCGACCAAAATCGGTCCGACACCCTCTTCAAACACCACACGATCGCTATGGCCCAGCACAAACGCCGTGCCAATCGTCGGGTGTCCCGCCATGGGCAGTTCGCTGCGCGGCGAAAAAATGCGCAGGCGGTAGTCGCAGTCGCGTCGGGTCGACGGCATGACGAACGTCGCCTCCGAGAGATTCAGCTCGGCGGCGAAGCGCTGCATAAGCTCAGGGTAGAGCTCTTCCGCCCGAGGAAAGACAGCGAGCGGGTTGCCGCCGAAGCGCTCGGCGGTAAAGACCTCCACCAACCGGTAGTCGTAGCGAGGCATCGGGCGAGGACCATAGCTTGGCAGCGGGCCGCCGGGTCGGGTGCTCCGCGCCGCCCCTCCCGCGCAGGCCCGGGGCGCCGACGCGTCCAACCCCGCTCGACGGCCTCATCGTGGGTCGACTTGCGCGCTCGCCGAATCCGGCCCAGCGGAAAGGCGAACGGGGAATCCTTTGCCTGGCGCTCGCGTCCTGGAGAGGACCAGGCCGTACGGCCCGGCGGTCTCGCGGTGGGCGGCCGTGCGGCGGCTAGCTCCCTTCCACCCCTCCTTTGCCGGGGCTTGCGCACTAGCTCGCGAACGCAATCACGCTTCGCGCCACCTCGCCAGCCTTCATCATGTCGAAGGCCTTGTTCACGTCGTCAAGGCCAAAACGCTGCGAGATCATCTCGTCGAGCTTGAGACGCCCGTCGAGATAGAAGTCGACGTAGCGCGGCATGTCGATGCGAAACCGGTTGCTCCCCATCATCGAACCCACGACGCTCTTGCCCTGAAGAACAATGTCGAGACCGTTGAGCTCGAGGTTCGTGCCGATCGGCACGACGCCCACCAGAACGAGCGTGCCTCCTTTGCGGATCATGCCGAGGCCTTGGGCGGCCGTCTGCTTTAGGCCGATGCACTCGAACGCATAGTCGACGCCGCCCGTGAGCCCGAGAACCTTCATCATGGCGTCTTCGGCGGAGGCATCGATGGCCTCGGTGGCCCCTAGCTTCTTGGCCAGATCGAGCTTCCACGCGAGAGTGTCGACGGCGATGATGCGGCTCGCTCCACCGATGCGGCAGCCTTGGATCGCGGCAAGACCCACGCCGCCACACCCGATCACGGCTGCAGTCTCCCCGGGCCGGATCCCTGCGGTGTTGAGTGCGGCACCGAGGCCGGTCGTCACACCGCAACCAATCAGAGCAGCCCGGTCGAGAGGCATCTCCTTGCGAATCTTCACAAGCGCATTCTCGTGGACGAGCATTTCCTCAGCGAACGCCGACAGATGGGCAAACTGATGGATCAGTTCGCCCTTCTTCGAGAGGCGAGGCGGCTCCCCGGGAGCGCGCTGTGTCGCCGCGCCGCCGCAGAGGTTGGGCTGCCCGGAGAGGCAATACGCACAGCTTCCGCAAAAGGCGGAGAGGCACCCGATCACGTGGTCGCCGGCCTGGACATGCGTCACGCCGGGACCGACCTCGACGACGACGCCCGCCGGCTCGTGGCCGAGGACTGTGGGCGGCGGCACCGGAAGTGCCGCTTCAATGCAGTGCAGGTCGCTGTGACACACCCCGGTCGCCGCAGTCCGCACCCGCACCTCGCGCGGCCCGGGCCTCGCGATCTCAATGTCCTCGATGGTGAGGGGAGTCTTGTACGCGCGCATGACCGCAGCCCTCATGATCGTCTCCTCATGGTTGGTCGTCGCATTATACGCGTCCCTGTAGAGCGATTGGCCGAATTGCTCTGGCCTCCACGAATCGCTGTGCCGTCGTGAACCGAAAGACGCTGCTTTGCGATCGACTTTCCCGCCTCGAGATGAGACCTACACTCGGTCTCTGAACGGGGCGACGTGGCCCTCGCTCGTAAGGGGTACCGCCTCTCGCCGAAGCCTGCCGGGCGCCCTGCGCGAGAGGGCTTTCTCTTGCCTACCGAAGGAGAATCCAATGATCACGGTTCGACGAAGTTCAGAACGCGGCCATGCCGAACACGGCTGGCTCGACAGCCGCCATACGTTCTCATTCGCCGACTACTACGATCCCGCCCACATGGGCTTTCGGGCGCTGCGAGTCATCAACGAAGACCGCGTCCAGCCCGGCCGAGGCTTTGGTGTCCACTCGCATGAGAACATGGAGATTGTGAGCTACGTGCTGGAGGGCGCGCTGCAGCACCGCGACAGCCTGGGCAACGGAGCGGTCTTGCGTCCGGGTGAAGTCCAGCGCATGAGCGCTGGGACCGGCGTCACGCACAGCGAGTTCAATGCTTCGCAGAACGAGATCGTGCATTTCCTCCAGATCTGGATCCTGCCAGAGCGCAGGGGCCTCGCGCCCTCGTACGAGCAAAAGGCTTTCCCCCCCGAAGCGCGGCGCAATGAGCTCATCCTCGCGGCTTCCCGGGATGGGCGGCGGGGATCCGTGACCGTCCATCAGGACGCCAATCTCTATCTGGCGCGGCTCGATGCCGGAAGCCGAGTTGAGCTCGAAATCCCGCCTTCGCGGGCTGCCTGGGTGCAGGTGGCCCGCGGCTCGCTGGCTCTTGGCGACGAGAAACTCGCCGCTGGCGACGGCGCGGCCATCACCGGCGAAAAGGGCACTTCGCTCACGGCCGCCGAGGACGCGGAGCTCCTCGTGTTCGATCTCGAGTAGCTTGACCTCCTGCCTCCAAGCCTCCCACCGCTCCACAGGGAGGTCCGGCGTCGGACCGCGCAGACCATGCGCTCTCGCGGTGCCGAAGGGGTAGCGGCGGAGGCCCGCGAGGTCCATTTCCCGGCAAGCGCCGGCTTTCGGCTCGCTGGACGCTCGCCCGATCGGATCCTCCAGACAGCCCGGCGCATCGCTTCAGTCGAAGCGCGGCGCTGCGGTCCGTGCTGCGACGCCGCCGTCGGCCACGAAGACCGCGCCACTCACGTACGACGCTTCGTCCGAGGCCAAGAAGAGAACGACGTTGGCAATCTCCTCCGGCCGTCCAATCCGCTTGGCGGGGATCTGGGCCTCGAACGCTGCTCGACCACCGGGCACGTGGTCGATCCATGCCAGAAGCGGCGGCGTCGCGATGGGTCCGGGGCAGATCGCATTCACGCGCACGCCATGGCGGGTGTTCTCGACGGCTGCGGTCTGCGTCAAGTTGATCACTGCCGCTTTCGCAGCACCATAGGCGCCGAGCGCGTACTCGCCGCCCAGACCCGCGCCCGAGGATACGTTGATGATGGATCCCGCGCCTTGCGGGACCATCACGCCAAGCGCTGCGCGGACGCCATGGAATACACCATCGAGCGTCACTGACTGAACGCGTCGCCAAGCATCGTCGGTGGTCTCCGCCACGAGGGCACCAATCGGTGCTGCGGCGTTGTTCACCATCACGTCGAGGCGGCCAAACGCGGCCTTGGTGCTCGCCACGAGCTCGTCCACCTGCCGCGGATCGGACACGTCCGCACCTACGGCACGCGCGCTACCGCCCGCGGCCTCGATCTCCTTCGCCACGCCATTCGCTGCTTCCGCGCGGACGTCGGCCACCACCACCCGTGCCCCTTCGGCTCCGAACCGCAGGGCGCAGGCGCGGCCGATCCCCGATCCTGCGCCCGTCACAATCGCCACCTTGCCGCGAAGTCGGTCTCCCATCTTTTCCTTCTCGTCCTCCCCTCCCCCGAAGCGGTCGGGAGCGGCTTGTCACTCGATTTGAAACATGTTCTAATCCTGTCTGTCAACCAGACTCGACGGAGGACCGCTATGGGTCGTTTCCCGTTCGGCATCCCGAACTGCTGGTTCCACGTCAGCTATTCCGACGAGCTGAAGCTGGGCGAGGTTAAGCCTGTCCACTACTTCGGCCGTGATCTGGTCCTTTTTCGGGGCGAGGACGGCAAGGTGGCGTGCCTCGATGCCTACTGCCCGCATCTGGGCGCGCACCTCGGCGTCGGCGGCAGGGTGATCGGCAACACGATTCGCTGCCCCTTCCATGGCTGGCAGATCAGTAGCGAGGGCAAATGCGTGGCTATCCCCTACGCCAAGAAGATCCCGCCCAAGGCCGAGACGCGCTGCTGGCCGGTCCAAGAGGTCAACGGCCGCATCTTCGTTTGGCACCACGCGGAGGGGAAAGAGCCCGACTATCTGATCCCGCAGATCCCGGGCTGGGGCGATCCAGAGTGGACAAGCGCGTGGCAGAAGTACCGCTGGGTCATCAAGTCTCAGCCGCAAGAAGTGATGGAGAATGCCATCGACTGGCACCACTTCCAGACCGTACATCTCATGGATCCTCCCCGTGAGCGCAGTCACAAGTTCGACGGCAAGATGTTCTTTTGGAACATCGGTACGCGAAAGACCGTGCAGACGATGGGCGTCCAGGACGATCTGTACATGGAAGCGCAGAACTGGGGCCTCGGCTTCAACTTCCTCACCTACACCGGGATGTTCACGACCGTGGTGTCGGCGGGCCTGACGCCGGTCGACGACGAGACACTCGAGTTTGCAACGGGCATCATCGGAAAGAAGGACGGCCGCAGCGAAGCGGAGACGGTCCAACTGCTCCAGGCCTATATGGACGACCAGTCGAAGGCGATTGAGCAGGATTTCTCCATCTGGGAAGCCAAGACCTTCCGCAACCGCCCTGTCCTGTGCGATGGCGACGGCCCGATCGCCGAGTACCGGCGCTGGGTGCGCCAGTTCTACTCGACGCCGTGGTGGGAAGAGGGGGCGGCGTCCTGACCATCTCCCGGCGCGACCTGCTCAAGCTGGCGGGCGCGGCGGGGGTGGTGAGCGCGGCAGCGGGCTGCGCAGCCACCACCTCCGGGCCCGGAACAAGAGCTCCCCGCGAGCGCCTCACCGACCGCAAGTGGCAGTACGACGTCGACGTCGCGGTCGTCGGGACGGGCGCGGCGGGGGGGGTGGCCGCGCTCTCCGCCGTGCATTCCGGAGCACGCGTTCTCGTGCTCGAGAAGGCGCTCTTGTTCGGCGGGACCACCGCGAAGTCCGGTGGCGTCTACTTTGTACCCAATAACTCTTTCCGCAAGGACAAGGGGGACGAGTCGCGGGAGGAGACCTTGCACCGCATGGCCCGCTACTCCTACCCGCAGCTCTACGATCCAAACGCGCCGCAGCTCGGCCTTCCGCAAAACGAGTACGAGCTCCTATGCGCGCTCTATGACGAGGCGCCGGTCGCCGTCGACGAGCTGACGAAGATGGGCGCACTCATCTCGCAGCCCGCGGAGAGCGCTTTCGGTCCGATGCCGGACTACTTCGACCCCACCCGTGAGGACGCCACCCCGCGCGACCGCCGTCTCTGGCCCAAGAAACCCGACGGTTCGTTTGGCCTCGGCGACGAGATGGTGCGTCAACTCAAGGAGGGCCTCGCGAAATACAGCGTGCCCGTCCTGATGGGCCATCGCGTGACGCGCATGCTCGAGAATGACCGAGGCGAGGTGGTGGGTCTCGAGGTCACGAAGGGCGATGGAACTGTCGTGAACGTGCGCACTCGTCGCGGCGTCGTGTTCGCGAGTGGAGGCTTTACACACAATCGAGAGATGCTCCTGCATTACCAGCCTGGACCGATCTTCGGCGGCTGCGCGGTACCGACGAACGAGGGTGACTTCGTGACGATGGGATTGGCTCTTGGCGCCAAGCTCGGGCACATGGGGAGCGCCTGGCGTGCGGAAGTCGTGCTCGAGCAAGCGCTCCAATATTCGAGTACTCCTGACGATGTCTTCATGCCACCCGGGGACAGCATGATTCTCGTGAACAAGCACGGTCGGCGCGTGGTAAACGAGAAGAGCAACTACAACGAACGCACCAAGGCTCACTTCGCGTGGGACACCGTCGATCACGAGTGGACAAACCTCGTGCTCTGCATGATTTACGACCAGCGCGCTGCAGAGCTGTTCGGCGGCCGCTTTCCTATCCCGGCTCCAGGCACAACCGCTCCGTACGTGCTTAAGGCAAATACCCTGGAAGAGCTCGCGAAAGCGATCGATGAGAGGCTCGCCGAGCACTCGGCCAAGCTCGGCGGAGCGCGCCTTGACCCCGCCTTCCCGTCGGAGCTCAAAGCCACGATCGCTCGCTTCAACGGTTTCGCCAAAACCGGCGTCGACGCGGACTTCCGCCGCGGTGAGCTGCTCTACGACCGCATGTGGCACTCGCGCATCTGGTCGTTTCCGAACCCTGGGACGAAGTGGCCCCTCCCCAAGAAAAACCCGACGATGTACCCGATCGCGGCGAGCGGTCCCTATTATGCGATCCTGCTCGGTGCCGGCACTTTGGATACCAACGGCGGACCCGTAATCAATGCCAAGGGGCAGGTGATCGACGCACGGGACCAGCCGATCCCCGGCTTGTTCGGCGCCGGCAACTGCATCGCCTCGCCGACCGGTGCGTATTACTACGCTGGTGGTGGAACGCTCGGCCCTGCCGTGGCGTTCGGGTGGATCGCCGGACGCGAAGCCGCGGCGCAGGCTCCCAAGGAGCTCGACTGATTCGACCTCCTCGCACCGCGCGGCCGATGCGCCGACGGGAGCGTGCGGAAATCGAGGCAGATGCGAAGTCTCTTGGTCCATCGTGAGAGCGGCTGTCATCCCGGTGCGAGGCGGCCGCGCGGAGTGTTCGTGACGCTGCACGACGCCGGTGGCGACGCGAGCGAGCTCGTCGCGCTCTGTAAGAGGGCCCGACCCGATTTCGCGCTGCGCGCTGCCCAGGCCGCACGACCGCGCAACCCGATGGCGTCGGGCAGCGCCCTGTGCCCGGGCTACGAGGGCTTCGTCTGGTTCCGCGTCCAAGAGGACGGGCGTCCTGACCCTGCGACCTTCGAGGACAGCCGGCGCGAGGTGGAAGCTTTCCTGCACGACACAGTCGATCGGATCGGCACGCACCGCCCGGTGCCGCTCGTCGTCGTCGCACGAGGGCAGGCAGTGGAGCTCGCGCGCGCAGCGGCGAGTAAGCTTCGGGAAGCCGTTGCGGGTATTTTCGAAGTCACGGACGCGAGGGACCCGGAGGGGGCCGCCGAACTCGCCCGCTTTTGCGGCACGATCGTTTTGCGGGCGGAAGGCCGGCGTACCGGGGTCCACGCGGTTCGCGCGACGGTGGCCAGCCTGCTTGCCTCGGCGCTTCTCTTCGTCGAAGGGGCAAAAGCGACCTCGTCGGGTCCGCAGCCCGGTTTGAGCGGCGCGCCAGAAATCGGGGGCGTCCCCGCGGAAATGACCTGCACCTCCTGCCACGCGACCTTTCCCCTCAATCCGGACGCGCTCGGCAAGGTCGAACTTCTCGGCTTGCCCGACGTCTATGCCCCAGGCCAGCGCTACACGCTCACCTTCCGCATCTCCCACCCCGATGCGGCGATCACGCGCTGGGGATTTCAGGTCACGGCGATTCAGCGGGGCGACGGTCAAGGAGCGGGCGAGTTCGTGGTGACCGATCCACAGAACACACAACGCGTGGGTGGACTCGCCCACCGCGAGTACGTCGAACACACGCTCCCCGGAACCGCGATGGGCAAAGTGCGGGGGACAAGCTGGAAGTTCGATTGGATTGCGCCCGCCCGGGACGTGGGGGAGATCGTCTTTTACGGCGGCGGCAACGCTTCGAACATGGACGGATCGAAGGAAGGCGACCGCATCTACAACCCGACTCCGGAGCCGCTCGCCAAGCTGCGAGCGGCTCCCTGAGCCCGAAGGAGGATCCATGGGCATCGCGGAGAACAAACAGCTCATCACCGACTATTTCGGCTCGCTCGCCAAAGGTGATTACCCGTCCGCGATCGCGAAGTTCGCCGACGACATCACCTGGTGGGTGCTGCCGTCGTCGCCACTGGGTGGGCTGTACGAGGGCAAGGACGCGGTGCTTGGCCTGTTCGGCTCGGGCACTGGCCTTTACGACCCGAAGGTGCCGCTTTCGCCCACAGTCGAGGGGATGGTGGCCGAGGGTGATCGGGTCGCGGCCGAGGTCGTAATCGCAGGACGCAGCGCCAAGGGCAAGGATTATAAGAACCACTACCACTTCCTCTTCACGCTGCGCGGCGGGAAGATCGTCGCCGTGAAGGAGTACGTGGACACCCTCTATTCGCAGAAGGTGCTCTTCGAGTAGAGGCGCAGTGGCGGACCGGAGGATGCAAAGATGAAGAACTCATGGATCCACCTTGCGAAAGGACAGACGCCGCGACAGGCGCATGTGGCGGTGCCGAAGGGGCTCAAGGAGGAAGAGATCGGGCGCGGCGGCTTCCAGGGCCGCGTCGCCAACGTCTACCGTCTGAACGAGCCCACCGGGTGGGTGCGCGTGGAGGGCGATTTTGCGCCGGGCGACGTGGACGGCGAGCAGATTCGGCCCGCCGATGAGCGCGAAGCGTCTGGCACGCCCACGCGGCTGTGGCACAACGATGATCTGGCGATCTCGGTGAGCCGCCGCAGCGCGCCGATGCCCTTCTACTACCGCGATGCGGATTCAGACTTGCTCTACTTCGTGCACCGGGGTGAAGGCGCCGTCGAGACGGAGTTCGGACCGCTCGAGTTTCGGCCGGGTGATTACATCGTGCTGCCGAAGGGAGTGACCCACCGGGTGGCGCCCGTCACGCGCGACAACTACCTCCTCGTGCTCGAATCGCGCGGTGAGATCTCTTTCATCGAACATGCGACTCTCGGCCGCCACAATCCGTTCGACCCCGACATCATCACCACTCCCGAGCCCAAGGCCTATGACGGCGACGGTCGTCCGGAATATGAGGTCCGCGTCCGGCGGGCCGGCCGGATCACCTCGTTCTTCTATGCGCGGCATCCCTTCGATGTGGTGGGCTGGAAGGGGGACCTGTTCCCGTTCCGCTTCCACAACACCGACTTCCGCCCGGTGATCGCCGACCGCAACCACGTGCCGCCCTCGGCCTTCGGGCTGTTCCGCGCCGACGGCTGGGTGCTTTGCAACTTCGTGCCGGCGCCGTTCCAACGCGATCGCGAGGCGTCTCGTTTGCCCTACTACCATCGGAACATGGACTACGACGAGATCGGATTCCTTCATGCAGGCAGCGTGGCGGGCGTTGCGATGGAGGGCACCACCATCATGTGGCACCCGCGCGGAGCCGTCCACGGCCCCGGCGAAGAAACCCGCAAGATCGCGGAGCAGTTCTGGCAAGAAATCGGCATGAATGACATCGAGGCGGTGAATATCGACTGTGTGCGTCCTCTCGTCATGGCACCCGAGGCGATGGCCGCGAAGCGAGATCACGTCCAGCTCACGTCGGGCAAGAAGGGCTAGCCGCCGTGGCCTTCCCGCAGCTGGCACGCTATCCGGCCCTCGGCCCGTCGCTGTGGTCCTTCGAAAAGCTCCCGAGCGGGGCTCGCGGGGAGCCCGTACCGGTGGTGGCCGCGGATGGCGGAGAGTCTCACGGGACGCTCTACACGCGCGGCGGTGAGAAGGTCGTGGCGCTCCTCATGCATCCGCGCGGGGACATGCAGCGGCACTACGCCGTGCCTGCGCTGCTGGAAGGTGGTGTCGCAGCCTGGGGGCAGGCCGGGCGTTACATCAACAACGACGTCAACCTGATCCACGAGCGTATCCTGCTCGACGTCGCCGCCGCCATCCGACAGCTAAAGGACCGCGGCTTCGAGCGGATCGTGTTGCTTGGCAACTCTGGGGGCGGCGCGCTCTACACCTTCTACCAGGCGCAGGCAGCGACGCCTCCGCCCGGTCGTCTGCGCGATACTGCCGCCGGCGACGCCTGCGACTTGAACGGGTTCGAAATGCCGCCCGCCGATGGCATCGTCCAGCTCGCGACCCACCTCGGCCAGGGCAAGCTCATGCTCTCGATCATCGACCCTTCGGTGACCGAGGAGAGCGATCCCCTGTCGCGGGATCCAAGCCTCGACATGTATGACCCGCGCAATGGGTTCCAAAGGCTGCCCGAGCAAAGCCGCTATTCCCCCGAGTTCCTCGTGCGCTACGAGGCCGGACAGCGCGCGCGCGTGGCGCGCATCGACGCGGTCTGCCGC
>Ga0209039_10003060_pt1 | contig 13453 bp, 14 predicted proteins | sample BogFormECP12_OM1_FD_188238 | JGI IMG/M metagenome (GOLD analysis project Ga0209039, IMG submission 188238) | Bog forest soil microbial communities from Calvert Island, British Columbia, Canada - ECP12_OM1 (SPAdes) (version 2) | ecosystem: Environmental > Aquatic > Freshwater > Wetlands > Bog ...
AACGTCTAATCGGTTTTATGGACGAATACGGGATGGACGATCTCGAGGCGCTGGCGACGGTTGTCCAGCAGCGCGCGGAAAGGGCGATGCGCAACGCCATCGCCCGGATTCCCGATGGCGTCTACGAGAGCCAGATCTGGAACGACGGGCTCGGCACGCCGCAGCGTTATCCGATCCGCATCACGGTCGAGGGCGATCGGCTCGAGGTCGATTTCTCAGGCGCACCGCCGCAAACCGGACGCGGCGGCAGCAATTGCACTCTCGGCTACACTCAGGCGCACGTGACCTATCCGCTCAAATGCATGTTGTCGCCTGAGGTGCCCGGCAACGCCGGCTGCTACCGGCCGCTGACCGTGAAGGTGCCCGTCGGCAGCATCCTCAACTGCGAGAAGCCGATGGCGGTAAACACGCGGGTGAGGACCGGGTGGTACCTAGCGCCCAATGTGTTCATGGCGCTTGGCGATGCGCTGCCCGACCGGGTGCAGGCCTTCACGGGGCTACCCAGCTCGGCGCTGTTCTATGGTGTCGGCACCGATGGCCGGGTCTACAACGACCACCTGTTCCAGGGCGGCGGGCAGGGGGCGTCCGCACACGGCGACGGCAAGTCGGGGCTACTGTGGCCGACCAGTGCGGGCAACACCTCGATCGAGCTGTTCGAGACGCGTGCGCCGATCCTGGTGGTCGAGAAATCCTATATTGCAGATACGGCGGGGCCGGGGCGGCAACGCGGTGGGCTGGGACAGGTAGTCCGCGCCCGTAAGCTGTTCGACGACGGACGGCCGTCGCAGGTGGGATTGTATCCGAACGGCGTCCTGGTCCAGACGCCCGGGCTGTTCGGCGGCCGGCCGGGCGTCTTGCCCCGCGCCGTGGTCCGCAATGCAAAGAGCGAACAACTCTCGGATCTGGGAATCGGCGCCTTGGTAACCCTGACCTCGCCGGGGGAGATCGCTGAATTGCGGCTCGCTGGCGGCTCCGGATTCGGTGATCCGCTGCAGAGACCCCTGGACGCCGTGCAGCGCGATCTTGACGGGGGTTACGTGACACCCGATGCCGCGCGCCGCGATTATGGCTGTGTGTTTGGCGCCGATGGTCGTATCGACATTACCTCCAGCCGGGAATTGCGCAGACAAGATGCTGCCGAGTTTCAAGCCCATTACGGCGAGAAAGTCTGACAGCGGTCGAGCAGGCAGCACTCCGAGACACTACTGGCTCGGTCGGTGTGGAAATGCTACGGCCCCCCGGCGTCAATGCCGCATCGAGGCGCTTTAGTTCGACGGGATTCAAGACCTGCCCGTCAGTGAACGCTGTCCGTATGAATCGGGCGGTGGCATTCGAAAGCACCCAATTCAACGGGATCGGGCGGCCGTTGTCGGAAGGCAGGTAGAAATGGATGAAGCGGGGGCGCGTATCACAGAACTGGTCTTAGGTCTGTCTCAGGGAGCACGGCCGAGTGCCCACCGCGCACATGACAGAGCCCGATGATGGGGCAAAGATTTGCCGCGCGCCTGGGTTGACGACATCGTCGCCAGCTGCGATCCGCAGGCCTGGTCCGCCGAGCGACTTCGCTGCCTACTCCCGGGCGCCCGCTATCGCAGCAAATCGTACGTCGATGGCAGCGACGGGAACGCTGCTGTTCGGCCTCGGCGTCCACGGTCAATAGCTGTCCGTCGACGCAGAACGGCAGCTGGTGATTAGCACTGGACGCAGCCCTCATAGCCTCGACATTGCGGGCGTATCGGCGGTACGGCGCACCTTAGCGGGCTAGCCCTTGCGCCAGACCGTCGCTAGCCACGGTTGTTTATGCCGGGGCAGCCCCGGCGGGCGGTAGTAATGGCCCACCTCCACGAAGCCGGCCGAGGTGGTGTAATCGCGCCAGGTGTCGAGATCGAAGAAGCAGGCATAGCGATCGTCGCTCCAGCCCTCCTCGTTGTTCCCCCTCGGATTTGAGCAGAACAGCACACCGCGCGGCTTCAACGTTTTGAAGAGTTCCAGCAGAACCCTCGGCAATTCCTGGCTGGGCACATGGAACAGCGACGCGTTTGCAAAAATGCCGTCAAAGCGACTCTCGGGCAATTGCATCGCCAGAAAGTCCTGATGAAAGACCTCGCACTGTGAATGCGAGCGTGCCATGGCGACGAAGTGCTGCGATCCGTCGAGCCCCACGGCTTCGTGCCCCAAGGATCGGAAGTGACTGAGATCGCGGCCGGGTCCACAACCAAGATCAAGAATGGAATAAGGAGGGTCGCCCTCTATCGCATTGAGAAATGCCGCGTAATTTTGGCTGACATCGTGGTGTCGCGTGCCGTTCCAGAAAGCCCGGGCGAACCGATCGTAATACGCGATCGTCGTGTCCGAGAGGCGCCGGATCTGATCCGCGTCATACCGTCCGGGGGTGCGGCTCATCGACGGTCGACATTCCCGATTTTCGCCGAAGGTCGCCCGCGCTCCCATCCGAAGACGCTGCGGCCGCCATAGGATGGCGAGTGCTGCCGCTCCCGCGCAATCAGTTCTTGCACTGGAGGCCCCGAGGCATGGCGCTCGAGCTGTCGAGCTTGGTCGTCAAGTCGTTTGAGCGCGCCGAGCTCCTCCGCGCGCCCCAATTTCGCTTTCTGGACCGCCGATTTTAGTACCTGAATGGTTTGGTCGTACACGGGGAGCGGCACAGGAAACGGATGCCGGTCCTTGCCGCCGTGGGCAAACGAGAACCGCGCTGGGTCGGTGAAGCGGTACGGGGCTCCGTGTACGATTTCGGCCACCATCGCCAACGCACGAACGGTTCGCGCTCCGATGCCGGGAATGAGGAGCAGCTCGCAGAAGTCGGAGGGGCCGCGATCTGCCGCCGCAGCCAGATTGCCATGCAGGCGCCGCACCAGCACGTCGCTCGCGCGGACCTCGTGATGTGCCGGCATGATCAGGTACGGCAGCGGCGGCTGCGGTGTCAGCGGACCGGGCTTCTCGTCCCGAACCTCCAACGCCCGCAATTCGCGCGCGATACCGTCCGGCCCCAACGATTGCAGAATATCCAGCTGCGTGCGGCGAGACGCTTCCGCCCGCCGGTCGGTGAGGTTGATGATCTCCCCTTGCTCGACCCCATCGATCGCAGCGTGCGGCTCTTCGACGAAGCTTCTGAGGGCTTCCGAAAGCCAATGATAGCGGCGCGCTTGCTTGCGCTCGCCGTTCATCCCTTGTTGAACCACGACCCACTGGCCGGCATCGGTAACGACGAAGCCGTGCAGATAAAGATCGAAGCCGTCCTGCACGGCGGCGCTGTCTACCTTGGCGACAAGCCGGCTCGCCTTTGCCAGCGCTGCCCCATCGAAACCCACTCGCTCTCCGATCGAGACCAGCTCCTGCGGAGTCTGCCGTGAATGCTTGCCGCGGCCGCCGCAGACGTGGATCCCGAGTTCGCCCGCGAGCGGCGCGAGGCCGCGCTTCAGCGCGCCAATCACGCTGGTGGTGATGCCCGAGGAGTGCCAGTCCATCCCCATCACGGCGCCGAACGACTGGAACCAGAAGGGGTGGGCAAGACGCCGCAATAGCTCATCGCGACCGTAGTGATGGACAATAGCCTCGCTGATCACCGCGCCGAGCCGCGTCATTCGATCCACGAGCCACTTGGGCACCTGCCCGCCGTGTAGTGGAAGATCGGCGCTTCCAGATCTTCGAGCCATGGGCCGTCCGGTGCCGCTAGCGATGTCCCCAAGCAGCTCATTACTCGGGGCTTCCCGAAAGGGCTACACGGGTCCGGCACCGATGACAAGCAAGCGCCGGAAGCGCCCTCTTCGCTCCGGATATAAAGGTCGGAGCAGAGGGGCCAAGGTGAGGTGGGGACCCTCAGCTCGGGACTCCGCGACCCACCGCATCTTCCCGTCCTTGGCGAGACAGTTCTCTCCCTCTCCCTGGAGCAGGCGGGCCGGTTGATTCGCGGGTCCTTCGATTCTCGGGTCCTTCGATTCTATCGTGATTAGGAGAACGGACAAGGCGCCGCCCGTGCCCATCGTCGTTCGTGCCGAGCTCGAGAAAATGACGCAGAAAACGCCCGCTGTGCGAGACGCCGAAGGCGAGTGCATGGCGGATGCCGGTACCGGCGGTCCACGCCCCGTCGGGATCAGCGGGGTTCGGCGTCCCGTTGCGATCGAGAACCAGGAGCGACCCCTGTTGCCACCCAGAGAGGACAACGCCCATCGTATCGGATTTGCCGCAACCGGTATCGGGCGTTAGGTCTGCTACGAATTGCCTCGTTGCTTTCGTTACCTACGTCTCGGCCGTCCCGCTAGGCGTGGGATGAGGACTCAAAAGGAGGAGTCGATGAACTGCTGGCCAGTCTTCCGACGCGGGCTGACCGCCGCCGTGCTCTTGTCGCTTTTACCGCCAGCTGGCGCTAGCGCCGCCGAACTCGACCCGGCGGCTGCGGTTATTAAATTGCCCGATCAGATTAAATGGAACGAGAACGCGACTTCGGGCAGCGCCAACGCCGTTCTCTATGGCGATCCGTCGAAGCCCGGTCTCTATATCGTGTTGGTCAAGTGGCACGCGGGTCATATGAGCCACCCGCACTTCCATCCCAACGACTGTTTCATCACGGTGATCTCGGGCACGTGGTGGGTTGGCACCGGAACCAAATTCAATCCCGAAGCCACGGTGCCGATGCCGGCAGGCAGCTTTGTCACGCATTTCGGCAAGCAAGTTCATTACGACGGCGCGAAGGACGGCGATACAGTGCTCGAGATCGTCGGCGAAGGTCCCGCCACCTCGACCCCGGCCGAGCAGAAATAGCGGGTCTGCCAAACTGTCGCGATCGCGTCCGGCGGCGCCCGGGACCCGCAGGGGTTGGGCCGTCAGCGTCGGGCATTTCGGGCTTGCCGCGGTCGTTTGGCTCAATGCGGCACTGGTCGCCGCGGCATTCGCCGCTCTATGGGTGCCGCAGCTGCTGCCGACGCAAGATGCCGCCCAACCAGCGGGCTGTGATAGACCATAAACTGTAGCGGGTTCTGATGAACCATTCAGGGGTCAGTCGGAAGCAGGCTGGAAGTTGACGAGTGGCAGAGACGGGCACCGACCCGCAGCAGATTTCTATTGCTCCCGCTTGGGTCGGCGAAGGATCGGCAGCATTTCGGGTGGGACGAGGACCTCGATACTGCGCGCGACCCCAGGTTGACGTCGGATCAGCCTGGCTCGTTCGAGGGAGACCACCATCTGGTGGACGGATGGTGGACTGACGCCGAAGTGTCGCTGCAGGTCGGCTTCGGCGGGAGGCCGACCGAGGACGCACGTATAGGCATAGATGAACGCTAGATACTGACCTTGCGTGGGTGTGAAGCTTGGAATAGCAGGCTGAGGCGACATCTGTACTTGGTCTACACGGGCATGGCCCCGCGGCAAGCGCCTCGGTGCGTCCAGCGGAGAACGCGCTAGCGATGATGACAAAACCTACTTATCCCCTGCGGAGACCGGCGTCCCCAACAGCCGATCGAGCACCGGTCCAAGCGTCGGCAGTGGGAAGTCGTCGCGGCCGATCTCAGCGATATCGAGACCGCGCGCTCGTACTGCCTTTCCCGCCGCCTCGATCTCGGCAATCTCGGCCAATGACAGTCGGTAGGTCCACTCCGCCTTCGCGCTTCTTCATATCCGCGCCGATCCACGCGGAAGGGCCCCTGATATGCGGCCGCGCCGGTGCCGTTCGCGCCGGCGTCACGACCCTGTCGTCGTTGGCGAGCATCAGGGAAGCCAGCGGTCGGACATGATCAGTTCGACCTGTTTGTTCTCGACCGAGTCACCCCGCATCTCTCTGCCGTCTGGTTTGATGCGGCCGTGCCGGTCGACGCCGTCGAACGCCGCGGCGCCGATGCGGACCATCACCAGCGGCTCCTCGCTCGTCGCCTTGAACCAGTAGAAGGTGCCGTGCGGCAACAGCACGCCTTCGTTCTTGCCGATCGTTTGGGTCTCGTCGTTGGGCCCATAGAAGGTCGCCTCGCCCTGGAGGACAACAAAGGTGTGGTCCTCGTTGGGGTGTGCGTGCAGCCCGTTCTCGCCGTCCGCCGCGTAGGTCTTTAGAACGACCCACATCTTTTCCGAGGCGGCGAGCGGCGTATCGGTGCGGCCCTGCTTAGGAAGCTGCCCCTCCAACTTAAAGAAGGAGGGCTTATTGCCGATGACCTGCGACTGCACCTTGGCGCGGAGATCCTCAGGGCTTTTGGCGATGGTAGTGGTTCCATCTGGCGGCATGGCGGTCTCCTTATCAATCTTCGGTGAAGGCTAGGGCTGCGCTCGGCGGCCTGTCAATTTTGCCCCTCACTCTTGAGCGCAACGGCCTGCGATCGCCGTATAGACGGCAATGTCGATCATCGAAGCAAAGATGGTTCGCCACTGCAGATTGCGCCTACGGTGAACAAGCGGCCAGGAACCCGAGATTTGCCGACGATGATGTGGCCGCGGCCCCCATGCCGAGCTCCGAGAGGATATCTCGCGCGTCCGCCGCTTGCGGGTCTGCCTGATCCCACCCACGATTTGCGTACGCCCTTCACCGCCGATCCTCCTCTGTGAGCGTATGTAGCAGCGCTTTAGCAAATAAGAGTTGCGGCGCGCCCGCGCGCGAGTCAATCCGGGAAACCCTCCCTTGGAATTTCAGACGAGCGGAACGGCGGCGTTCACTGTCGCCGCCACTGCATCATGGGCGTCACGGAGCGCTACTTGTCGAGCCAGACGTCCTCCATGCGCCAGCCGTTGGAGATGCTGTTGACCATGATCGTCAACCCCTTCACATAGGGCTGCCAGCAGCTCGCACCTCGATTGTAAAAGATGATCGGGCGGGCGCTGTCCTCGGCCAGCTTCCGTTCGATCTCCCAAACCAGTTGCCTACGCCTCTCCTGATTGGCCTCTGCCGATTGTTGATCGATCAGCTCGTCGATCTCGGGATTGCAGTGACCGTTATAGTTCAAGTCCCCGCCGCACCCATAGAGCAGGTAAAGGTTCTGGTCGGGGTCGGGCCCGCTTCCCGAGAGGTTGAGGCCGACGACATAGTCCTTGCGCATGACCTTGGGGAGCCAGATGGTGCTGTCGATCGTGTCGAGCTCGCCGTCGACGTAGATCTCCTTCAGCTGATCGATCAAGATTACCGCAGGTCCGGGTTGTCGAAAGGCGGCACGTCGCGATTGATGATTAGGTTGCGGTTGACGGCAGTAGGCGTCAACTCGCAGATCGCCTGTGGCATCCGGTTATTCACGTCCTTCAGCAGCGGAACCGAGAGGGCATAGGGGAACGTCATGTCAAACGTCCCGGCAACGAAAGCCAGATTCGCCGTCGATAGAATCTTGATTATCGTATATTCGATGCCTTCCAGATAAGGTCGGTCCTTTTTCCAGTAATCCGGGTTTCGGGTTACCTTGATGTATTCGTTGGGCTTGAATGAACCGAATTTAAATGGGCCCGTGCCGACCGGATGTTGTCGCATGTCGCGCGGCGAAACGTGGCAGGGATAGATCGGCGAATACCCGGAAGCGAGAGCCGTGATAAAAGCTGGTTGCGGCCGCTTCAGATGAAATGTGACTTCGTAGTCGCCGTTCGCGGTGACCGCTTCGAGATTCCTATACCATGACTTGCGGGGGTTGACCCGCAACTTCTCACTCGACTTGCCGCTCAGCAGATCCCATGTGCACACCACGTCCTTGGCGGTGAACGGCTTGCCGTCGTGCCATGTAACGCTTTGGTGTAATGGGAACGTCAACTCGGTCCCGTCCTCGCTCCACGACCAGCTCGTCGCGAGGTCGGGCACGATCGACTGCAAGCTGTTCTGTTTCACGTGCTGGTCGAACATGACGAGGTTGTTGAAAACCCCCATCATTGGTCGCTCGGCGAAGACCGTTGCTTCCTCGAGAATCGACATGCTGGCCGGGCTGTCGACCGTATACATCGTCAGAATGCCGCCTGCTTTTTGGGCAGATGCCGGCTCAGCCGCGAGCAAAGCGACGAGCAATAGCCCCGCGCCAGCGCATGCTCTCCGATTTCGCTTCATTCCCATCTTTTCCTCCCTTTGCTGGCGTGCGGCCCATTTGCTGGGCTCTGGCACCGGATGAATGCTATTTGGCCTGCCAAACGTCTTCGAAGCGCCAACCGTTATAGATGCTGTCGACCATGATCGTCAGCCCTTTGAAATAGGGCTGCCAACACGTCCGCATGGGGTTAAATCTCTTTAACGGTAACCCAGATTTCGCCGGAGGGCCCGAAGGTTCGAATCCCACTCCCTCCGCCACTTAGCTCGTAAAATCAATTAGTTATAGGTCGCTTCTGGATTTGTCCCATACTTAGTCCCACGGTCGGAGCGTTCATCGAGGCGATGCCAGAGCGGTTTAAGGCACCGGTCTTGAAAACCGACGGCGGGCGTCCCTTCGTATATCGGCTCGTGTCACAACGTAATGTATGTCAATCGCTTAGGCGGTACCGCCATCCGTTCCTGTCTCGGCTTGTTCCTACGCGTATCGGCGCGTTTGGGTCCAAAGTTGGGTCCACCACCGGCCGAACTCGTGGTACGATGTGCAATCCGGGGGCAGGACGCGAAACGAACCAAGGCGCATTATGTCGCGAAGCAAGTCGGCGCCGCCGACACGGCCGGCAGCAGCCGATCAGACCCACCAAGTCAGCACTTCTGTCGGCCTTGGCGATGGGGGCGCGGATGCTGCTAACCGCGTCGTCGCGTCCAGGGTCCGCAGGCGGGCGCGGGTTTTAGAGCAACCCGCACAGCCATCTTCGTCTTCATGGCCGCGCGTGCAGGATACGCCTTCCGCCACAGGTGGTTCTGCCCTAACGGCCCACGCCACAGTCCAACCAGCGGCTACCGCGGCGACCGGTCCCACAACGCAAGGTTCGCTATCGAGGATCGAGACAGATTACGCCAGTCTGCGCCTCCTAGCCATTTCGCTTGAAAAGATGGCGCGGGATGAAATAGCCCGGCTTTCAGGCGAACGCCCAAATGACCCTTACACGATCGAGAGTAACAAGAAACAATCTGATCTTCTCTCTATTCTAGCCGATGGATTTGCAAAAATAGCAGCGGCATTGGAGGAATATTCTAAACAGCCTCAACCGCTATTAGCAGGCAAGGCCAAGGAAATTGTGGATGCGGTCGGTGCACAATTCAAGGCATGGTGGAACGACAACGGCGCCGAAACGATCGATTGGGGCATTCGGCTTCCCGTAATCACTGCATTCACCGCAGCTCTCGGTTGGGCAGGTGCCGACATGACCTTCGCGACGGCGGCGGTTTGCACGCTCGTCGGCGGCCCAAAGGTGATCGCCGCGGTCCAGGCGGCAAAAAAGCGCACAAAGCGGCCCTGATCGAGTTTGGATCCCGCCGCCGCAGATGGTGGAACAGATCGAAGAGGAATTGCCCACGAGAAGCTGGAACCCGCAAAGGGACGGCCCCCCTCGCCGTAATAGGGCTAGGTGTGCATCGTTAGCCACGAGATCGCGCTCCGCCCGAATGTTGGATATCCCGCGATATTCGGCGGTTGCCGGGCCGGTTGGTCAAGGCCAGATCGAAGCGCCCATATAGACGGGATCATGACGTTTGACCTTTCCGATGACGAGAAGCTGGCCCTCACGGCCCTTCTCAAGCGGACGATCGAAGAGGACCGCTACCCGCTGTCGCCGCGACTTCATCCCCTGAAAGCGATACTCGCGAAGTTGAAACCCCCGCGACCTGTTGCCCAGCCCTATCTCGCGCCGAAGTAATATAAGCCGCCGCGAGCCGTCCGCGCCGATCACCGCTTGGTCCCGGTCACGACCATATCGACCTGCCGTCCGCCGCATTTGGAGCAAACCAAACCTCTCGCACCAATCGAGCACTGGCGTTTCGGCGCCGTACCGAGCAGCCATTTCGGCCGGATCTGGCTCGACCTGATGACCGCAACCCTTGCACCAAACGATTAGCCGGACCTGGGCAGCGGTAGCGATCCCGAGCGTCATCGGCGGGCCGGGTCGAGATTTCATTGTTTCCGCCGCCCAAAGATTGACTTTGCGCCCACTTTTCCGATCGTCAGACCGATGTAGGCTACACCGCTGCCCTCCGCGCGGTCCCGCGGTTCCACCAGCTCAATGATCCGCCATTCATGACCGGGGATAGCGCGATAGGGCGGGCCGTCGGAAAATGGCTCTCGAAACCCCCGGGCTATGAGTTCACCGCGGATCAAACGTTGGCGTAAATCTCCATAGACAAGATCAGTGAAGCGGTCGAGTACCCGCTCCGCATCCTCGTACCTGTTATTAAACGCGCGAACCTTTTCCTGCATCTCCTTTTCAGGGTCCTGCCTATCCCACACTTCGTCACGCTCGGCCCACACTCTCTTTAGCTCTGCTTTAGCATTTTCAAGATGTTGTAAAAGATCCTGATTTCCGAACTTTTCGACCGCTAGGGCCGGATGATACCATTGATCTACCGTCCATCCTCTTGCCCTAAGCTGGAGGCGGCGGCCCCGCAACCGGGTCAAGCCCCAGCTCCATATATCTTTGAGCACGGAATAAGCGAAACCGGGAAGAGGTATCATACTCGCCGTTGCTATCCCCGGCGCCTTCTAGTAACGGGTCGCGGCGGAGCATATACCTTGGGTGGCGGCAAGGGCTCGCGCACCGGCTCGGGTCGGAGTTTGTTGAGGATCTCCCTCAGGGTGCGGATGCGTGGCGAGACCGGATAGCGGTCGTTCTCGACGATGGCGTGAAGCTCTTGGGCGAGCGCGGCGGCTTCGTCGTCGGATAGGTCAAGGTGCTGCATAACCCCGATATAGGGTCGCGGTTGCGAAGGGGCTACGTCGTCCTATTCTGACCGGGACCGTTCCGCGCGAAGCCCGCCGCCGGCTCCGTGCTCGTGAGCACACGGTGGGTGCGTTTATGCCCGACTGACGTTTCGCTGACCGTCGGCGTGTAGGATCAAGCCGGCCTAGCGCATTTGGGCCAATCCTGAGTGCCGAGCAGCGCCGGCGTTGACCTCCTCCTCCTCCTTAAACCCGGCGCTGTTCCTTCCCCAGGGCGGGTCAGTCCTTATGGAAAGTCAGCGGCGCGGCCGATGCCGGTAGGGTTGTTGTGGGGCTACGGGCGGCCGGCCGAAGCACCGGGGCAGCTCTCGCTATCCACCGAGCGCGATGCTTGCGGATCGCGGCAAGATGCATCCACTCACCGGCTCACCTGCTCTCGCGCTGCCACTTGATCGAAACGACGGCTCGTCCCCTCGCTCCGCATCCGCGGCACCTGACGCGCGCCCTCAGGTTGAGCACCTTGGCCTGAGGGCTGAGCCCGAGCCGTAGCAGGAACTTCGGTGTCAGCACTGCGACGTGATGGCAGGCGGCGCAATCGACGCGCTGCGCTACCAAAGGCAGACCTCGACCGCGTTCCCCCAGATGAGCGTTTTTTCTACGTGATGGCTGGTCACCTTGCGAACGAGGTAAACATTCTCGGCAAGCTGCTTATCATCGGTGGGAGGTCACAATTTATTTTTGGGAGGCGAAGTGGTTTTTCTAAATGCGATGAGTATGATTGTCGATTGGGTCGCCTGAGGCGAGGTATAAACCCTTAATGGGCTATAAGTGCATGGACGAATGAAAAAGCACCAAGTACAAAAAACGATATCGACAAGACCACGATCGTTGTTACAAGCCGGCTATACACACTGCTCATCCGTAGGTCGAATAAGACCATCTGAGAACTAGCAGTTGCTGCCACTTGCTTCAGCGCCTCCGCAGCCAGAGCAAGGGACGCCTGTTGTGCGGCAATGGCCCGATCAACGGTCGCCTGTTGTGTGGCAATGGTCCGATCAACGGACGCCTGTTGTCTGGCAAAGCGTTCTTCCAATCGCCGGTCGCATTCGTCCAGATGGACATTAAAGCGTTTGACCAGTTCAGCTGTCGTGATCGCCAGGGTATCGGTTGTAGGAACGAGCGTTGTCATTTCCCTACTACCTCAAACGTCGACGCCTAAGGCGAGGCATGTGTGGCACGCAACTGAGGGGTCTGATTAACCGCGTCCGGAACTATCCGCGTCTGTGCGGCAAGCGTATCGTTATCAATGTCGCAATACACCGCTATCGTCCTTAATGGCTCTGCGCTTTACTAGCACGGCGCCACCCTAAACGAAACTGATGAAATTGTCAATGGAAAATACGTTTTAAGCAACAACTTGCACAGCAGCCCTGCGTGTCGCGGCGGAATGCCCGACAGTCTGAGGCCGGTGAGAAAGCGGCTCGGGCTCGGCCAGCTGATTTTGCGCGTCGACCACGCGCCAAAAAAGGCTGCCCAGCCGTCCGCTAGCCATCGCCGCTAGGTCCGTGACGAGACCCGGCACCAGTCCTCGCGGCGATCGAACCTGACCGAGAGAGCGAGGCGTTCGTGCCAATGTGCCGCATAGGCCCCCCCGAGAGCCGGGGAGGAGACGAGATTGAGGTTTTCCGAGTTCGCTGCGGCGCAGCGCGTCCAATTCATCGAACCCGTCAGCGTGACGGCGCCGTCAATAACCATTGTCTTGGCGTGCTCAGCCGGGTGAGCCAGCGCCGATCACGCGGAAAGCCGGCCATGATCGTCACCGCCGCCGAAGCAACGAGCGTCTTGCCGAGGAATCGCATGTCACGGTTGTGAGCCTGACGGAGCAGGCGGACTTCTTGCGCCAGTCGTCGTCCCACTTCGGCATATCCGCCCGAGCCAAACAGCTCGACGACAATGGAGCCTGGAACGTCCAACACCGGCAGCACCTGGCTGAGGAACAATGCCGCGGCCGCTTCATCGATCGATCCCGACAGGCGCACTGTCGGGTGAGCTAAGCGCGCAAAGAGCTCCGGGGGGATCCCGGCGGTTGGGGCGGTCATCAGTTGGCTCGATTTTCCTGCGGAAGCGCAATCATGCACGACACAATGCAAGCTGCGGTCCGCAACAACGGTCGGATGCGCGGGGCGATTATGTTCGGGCGTGTAGTCAGTTTCTTGCATGGTGCGAGCAGCGCGGCCTGACGCTCGCCGCGATCCGGCCCCATGTTGCTTGCCGCCTTTCTCATGCATGCTGTTCCGCACCGCGCGCGGGCACGACGGCAGTGCCCTGTCCGATCAGGCGATGAGCCAGCCGGACGCCAGGCGGATGATCCGCCGGCGCGCGGCCGCCGCCGGCATCATGGCGCCGATCGGCTGCCATACGTCGGGCGACCAGGATCACCGCCTATCTCGCCAACGGCGGCGCACTCGGCACGCGCAGGAAATGGCCGCGCATGAGAGCCCGCGCACCACAAAGCTCTACGACCGGCCGAAGGAGCGGCTCACCCGGGACGAGGTCGAAAGGATCAGATTGTGAGGGCTGAGAACGCCTCCAGCTCCAACCCGGCTAATCGAACAGTCTGGCGAGTTCATCGAGTACCTTCGCAATCAGCTGCTGGCGGCGCGGGTCCTGCGCCTCGGGCGTGACAGCAAAAAGCTGGATCAGATATCGCG
>Ga0209039_10003061_pt1 | contig 13452 bp, 12 predicted proteins | sample BogFormECP12_OM1_FD_188238 | JGI IMG/M metagenome (GOLD analysis project Ga0209039, IMG submission 188238) | Bog forest soil microbial communities from Calvert Island, British Columbia, Canada - ECP12_OM1 (SPAdes) (version 2) | ecosystem: Environmental > Aquatic > Freshwater > Wetlands > Bog ...
ACAGCAGGCAAGCCGTCGACATCTTCTCGATGGAGTTTAGTCATGACCACGGCATTTCCCCCATGCCTGAATCGCTGGAAGACTCTGTACAGAGCTGCCATTCTGGAAACCAACAAAGGGCTTCTCCCGCAGCGGGTCTCGGAGGCTGAAGAAGCCGTGAGAGCGCGTGGACGCGAAGTTTCTTACGGAAACGGAACATCGGAAGAAAAGGAAGCCTTGGAAGACGCACTCTATGCCTTGCGTGCGTTCAGAACCGCTTGGCAGCACGCCGAAGCTGCGTGATTCCGTACCTGATGGAGCCCGGAACGACTGCAGTCTGCTCTCCAGACTGCTGATCCCGCAACCCTCTGCCGCATAACTGTCAATCAATGATCGATTGCACTCACTCACCCCTTGCAGCGGGGGGTAATGAGATGGTCCGCCGGCGGGTAGGATTACGGCTCGGCAGTTTACATGAGGAGGATCATCACATGCACATCGCATCCATCGGCATCGATCTGGGCAAGGCCACCTTTCACCTGGTTGCATTGGGAGAGCGGAACAAGATTCTGCTCCGCAGGAAATTCTCACGCTCGCAGTTGCTGGCCTACACCGCCAACCTGCCCGCGTCGTTAATTGGACTAGAGGCATGCGCGGGATCGCACTTCGTGGGTACTGTGCTGCGCGAGCAGGGGCACCAGGTGCGACTGATCCCAGCGCAGTTTGTGAAGCCTTACCGCAAGTCGAACAAGAACGACTTCATCGATGCGGAAGCGATCGCCGAAGCCGTGACCAAGCAGAACATGCGCTTTGTGCAGATCAAAACGCAGGAGCAACTCGATTGGCAGGCCATGCACCGTGTGCGCGACCGACTGATGCAGCGTCGCACGGCGCTGATCAACGAGATCCGCGGATTCCTGCTGGAACGCGGCCTCACCTTCGCGGCGCGGCCCATCTACCGCGGACTTCAAATCTGGACACTTCCTCTCTTCCTCTTGCTGTGGAAGTTGTCGGAGATTACCACCTGCGGTGCGTCTGAGCGTGGCGCCGGCGAACCGCTCGCCGCGGTGCCGAAGGCATACTGTTGACGAGCATGGCGTGGACGATGCTGAACGCCATGGTGTCCCAAATCTACAAAAGAAGGTTCCGCATGGGTAGGGCAGGTACAGGCTCGCGATGGTAACGCACGTTCCAGTAGGTCCATGAACGACGGTCAAAGACTCCAGGAGGTGGATCGTTGAGGACTGCTTCGAAATCAGCGTCGGAGAAATATTGCATCGTTGTGGTGATGTCACTGAGCGTGCCGTAGGTCATCACATGCGCAAGGAACGACCTCACATCTTGGAGGGCATCATCAGGCGTCTTGAACCACACAACTCGCTTGGCCACGGTCTGTAGATCCGAATGATTCATTTTCGGGAGGCTCCCTCCTCAGTGACGCCGACTTTCGCCTTCATTAGCGGAATCTGCCTTAAGTCGACTTGCCCCGCCAACATACGAAGCCTGGTCTGGGTCTCAGGGCTGAGCTTGGGTAGGTCCCCGTCCGCGAAGTACGTCAGCGCTTTTAGACTTAGGGCGCCATTAAACTGTTTCCCGTAGGCGGTCGTGGCAGCCGCCAGAGCTTCGGACAAACTGATCCCTGCAGCAACAATCGCCGCAAGATCCTCGTAATCTCTGGTTTGGGCTCGCTGTTGAATCGTTGCCAGCTTGGTCGCAGCGACGTCGAGGAGCGACGCCACTTGGATTCCGTTGTCTTGTGCTATATCTGCGTCTTCTACGCGATTTAGCTTAAGCCCTCCAAAGAAGGAAACCTTCACGGGCCCGGTCCGATCCACGATGGCGGTCAGAGTGTTGTCCTCAAACTGGCTCATTTCGGCGTCGTGCAGGTATGGAATCGTCTTGCGCAAAAAGTCCGGGGAAAACGAATGGTTCGAAAAGAAGTCAAAATCTTCGGAGCTGCGGTGCCCCAACCGCAGGGCGAGAGCAGTCCCCCCGTAAAGGACGAACTCTTTGGGAGTATGCTTCAGTTCGTCCCAAAGCCTGCGTTGGGCGAACGCGAGGATCTCCAGTTTGGGAGTAAACATTGTCCCTCTTGCTCTACCGTTTCAAAATCATTCACACTGGCTCTGTCGCTCCCCAGAAGAAGTGGACCACCCTTGAGTGGAACACCAGAAATGTGATCTCCGCTTGCACTGCGTGTTTGCAGCTTGTCCCCGCTCTTCGAGGCCTATCTTATCACCGTGCCGACAACTTCCCCTTGCGCCATTAATTTGCGGGCCAAGCGCATCCAGTCGCTGGCTGCTGCCACCGTAGAAGAACTTCAGCCTTCCAGCCATTTCAGACTGCGTCTGCAGGCTTTTGGTGCCGCGGGCAGGGTTGAAGTTGCTCTCACGGTGCGTTTGGGCGTGGCAGGCTGTACATAGCGTGATCAGGTTCAGCTCGGAATCGTCCCCGCAGTGGCTGCGAAATTCTCTGTGGTGGACTTCCAGGTGCGACATCGTGCCGCACGACTGACACCGGTTGCTCCCGGGAGTGAGGTTAAACAGTCCGCGCAACATTGACGTAACCCTTACGAAATTAATCTTGAGTGACCGGGTATAACGTTTATCGCGCGTTGTACACCACCTCGTGCGGATCCTTCGCCAAGATCAATGCGGTGCTGAATACGACCACGCTGTACACAGATCACTTTGTCGACTGTCTGATCGGCGCCACCGCCGTGGCCGAGAACGTGCCAGTCTCCACCTTTGATCAGGACTTTCGAAGGTTTGTTGACGTGCGAGTGGAAACTGAATAGTTGCGAGCGAATCGCCGCTGACATTCTCTCCCGGACGTTGCCATGCCCGTTTAGGGCTGGTGACACAGTTGTTGCCCCTGTGGGGTAACGGCAGCATCGGGATATTTCGGTGACGGCCCAGTCAGCAACGGGTCCAATGGTTTATCTGGGAGATTCGCATCCAGGAACGCCGCCACGTAATCGCGTATCGCCGCCACGGTCCGATCCGGCCCCATGGGACCAGTCTGGATCGCACCCTTGGCCAGCCAGACGGCGTCCGACGGCGTCACATGCTCGCCACCCCGGAGATTCACGGCGACATGCGGGCCAGTGAGGTTGCCCCACAGGCCGCATTCATTCTGATTCCAACGTTCACGCCCAGCGGCAAGAATCAGAACAGGCGTGCTGGTTGGCATGACGGACTCATCGGCGATAGACCCTTCGAGCAACACTCCCGCGCGGAAGCGCTGATCCTGCTGGAGACCCGTTAGCGTAGCTGCGCCTCCCAGCGAGTGTCCCATCAGGCCGATGCGAGAGGTGTCGAGCTTGCCGCTAAACGGGCCACCCGGCATGGCATTTACCCGCTCCAGTTCGCTGACCACGAACTCGAGGTCGGCCTGACGCGTGGTCAGCACCAGAGACAAGGTCTGGTCATCGAGCCGGTAGCTGTCGTTGAAATGGCTGCCCACTGCGGATGTGACAAGGCGCCCGTCAGGGAACTCGACGGCCGTAGCTTCGTAAGTGTGATCCACCGATACGACCACGTAACCGCGGCTGGCCAGATCTTCCAGCAGGAAGGTGTAGTCCGTAAATGTGGCCGTATAGCCCGGAGTGAATAGGACCACCGGGTGGGCGCCGCTGGCGACAGCAGCATCCTGGCAGCTGTTGGTGGTGACCTCGGGCAGCGGCAGCCCGGTCAGTTGGGAGAAATAGGCCCGAGCCCGCGGTGAAACATATGCCGCCGGCCGGCAGGTCTGATGCTGGGTTGCCGGATACCAGAAGCGGACGAGCAGTTCGCGCTGGCGGCCGTCGGTGGCGAACGGGTCCGGGCGGTTCGATTCAGCCAGACGCATGACCTGCGTTCCCACCATTCTTGTCCCGCTGACCGGCGGAACAGCGATGGCTTTGTCCTGAGTGATGGCAGACCTTACGGGTGGGCGTGAAATCGCATTGTCTCCTCTGCATTTGCCGAGGCGGATCTCCGTGCATCCTCTCCCTGAGAGAGGCACGAGTTGAGGGCTGCCGCCTCCGTCATCGGCGACAGAGAGGTCCGCACTCTTCCCCCCAGCACTTCCCGGCTGGAAAGTTACCGTAATTACGCACGACTGGCCGACGGATACGGTTGCGGCACAGGTGTTGGTCTGGGAGAAGTCGGTGGTATCCCCGGTAACCGAAATCCCGCTGATGTTCAGAGTGACCGAGCCGGTGTTGGTCAAGGTCGTGTTCTGAGACTTGCTGCCTCCTACCGTAGTACTCCCAAAGCTCAGGCTGGATGGATTCAGGTCGACTACAGTACCGACACCGGTGAGAGCCACGGTCTGCGGACTGCCAGAGGCATTATCGGTGAACGACAGCGAGCCAGTCCGGGTTCCACTCTGAGTGGGCGTAAAGGTCACGTTCGCAGTGCAACTCCCAAGGGAAGCCAGACTGGAGGTGCAGGTGTTGGTCTGGGCAAAGTCTCCGCTGGCGCTGATGCCGGTTATGGTTAACGCCGCCGTGCCGTAGTTCGTCAGCGTGACGGTTTGTGCAGTGCTGGTCGTAGTGAGCAACTGCGTCGCGAAGGTCAGGCTTGTCGGAGCTAACGTTGCATTCGGCCCCACTACGACGCCGGTTCCGCTCAGATTCACCGATTGTGGGCTGCCTGCGCCGCTGTCGGCGATCGCAATGGCTGCCGTTTCCGGTCCAGTCAGGCTGGGCGTGAATGTAACGTTGATCGTGCAGCTTGCACTCACAGCCAGACTTGATCCGCAATTATTGGTCTGGATGAAATCGGCCGCGTTGGTTCCGGTGATCGAAATGCCGCTGATGCTCACCGGCAACGGACCATCATTGGTCACTTGCACCGCCTGCGCGGGGCTGGCCGTTCCCACCTGCTGAGCGCCGAAGGTAAGACTCGCAGGCGTCAATGTAAGCGTTGATACCTGCATCAGGATAGAAACGGTGTTGTCACCGTTATTAGGAGCAGCCAGGTCAAGCCGGCCATCCTGGTTGAAGTCGCCCACAGCCAGCGAATGTGGAGAGGTACCGGTGCCAAACGTTAGCTGCGATTGAAATGTTCCGTCCCCGTTGCCGAGAAGGATCGAAGCTGAATTCGAACCGGAGTCGGCTACGGCGATATCGAGCTTGCCGTCGCCGTTGAAGTCTCCAATGCCAACGTCGCCGAAAGGAAAGGACCCTACCGGATAGTCAGTCCGAGCCTGTAGGGTTCCGTCGCCATTGCCAAGGAAAATCGAGACCAGGCCGGTGTTGTCGACAACGGCTACATCAAGCTTGCCGTCAGCATTGAAGTCGGCTACGGCCGCGGAAGCACCATTCGTGTTCAGCGGGTAGCTCGTCGGGGCCTGGAAAGAACCATCCCCATTCCCCAGCAGGATCAACAGAGCTGTGGGTGTGCCGCCGCCGTTCCCGTTGGTAACTGCCAAGTCAAGGATGCCATCCCCGTTGAAGTCCCCGACTGCCACCCAGTTGGCGGAGGCCCCGGCAGGGTAGTCGGAGTGGGCCTGAAACGTTCCGTCGCCATTTCCAAGCAACACTGAAACTGTGGACCCTCCGCAGACGTTGTTTGGACAATTCTGATTGGAGACTGCAATGTCTAGCTTTCCGTCTTCGTTCAAATCGGCCATAGCGACTGAAGTAGGATTCACTCCCACGGAATAGGTGACTCCCGCCTGGAAAGTTCCGTCCCCGTTCCCCAGAAACACACTTACGTAGTTGTCGTCGTAGTCGGCTACCACGAAGTCAAGCTTGCCGTCGCCATTCACATCTCCGACCGCCACCCAGTAGAACTGGAAGGAAGCCGCTTGCCCCACCGTGTAATTCACGGGGGCCTGAAACGTTCCGTCAACGTTGCCCAGCATGACACTCACGTTCCCGCTGCCCGGTTCAGTCACCACCAGGTCGAGCTTGCCGTCGCCATTAAAGTCGCCGGTCGCCAGACTCATCGGTCCCGCGGCAGTCGGGAAGGTAGTTCCATTGAATCCAACCGAAGGACTCGATGAGGTTACGCTGAAGAGAACTCCGTTGGACGTTCCTCCTCCGGGACCTGGACTAACCACGGTGACCGCAGCCGTATTGGCTGCGGCGATATCGGAGGCAAGGATTTTCGCTGTGAGCTGCGAGCCACTCACAAAGGTGGTCGTGCGAGCGCTCCCGTTCCAATTCACCACCGAACCGGAGACGAAGCCCGTACCGTTTACGGTCAGCGTGAAGGCCACGCCTCCGGGCGCTGCCGTGTCAGGGACCAGCGGTTGATTGATCAGCGGTTGAGGATTCCGTGTGACCGCGTTGACCGTAATCGCGGCGCTGCCTGATTTGGTGGTGTCACTGACAGAAGTTGCGGTGACCGTCACCGCGGTCGGCGACGGAACGCTGGCCGGTGCACTGTAGGTCGCAGGCGCTCCACTTGCCGTGCTGGCTGGCGCGATGGTTCCGCAAGCCGGCGAGCACGATGTCCCATTTTGCGAAAGCGTCCAGTTGACGCCACCGTTGCCGGGGTCATTAGCGACGGTTCCGGTGAACTGCTGGGTTGTGTTGATCGCAACATTGGCGGAGGTCGGTGAAACGGAAACTGCGATCGCAGGAACAGTGATCGCTGCCGGCGTGGATTTCGTCGGATCAGAAACCGAGGTCGCAGTAACGGTGACCGTCAAGTTGCTCGCGGGGGCTGCGGACGGCGCAGTGTAGGTAGTGGCGACTCCGCTCGGGGTAGAAGCCCGGGACACTGAACCGCACGATGCTGCAGAACAGGCCACCGTCCAATTGACGCCCTGGTTGGCCGAATCATTTGAGACCGTGGCCGTAAGAGATTGCGTGCTGTTGGCCGGCACCGTAGCCGTAGCCGGAGAAATCGCAACGCTGATGGGCGGCGGAGGAGCACTCGGCGAGCCATTGCCACATCCAAAGTTGCCGATGGTCAAAACCAAGGAGAGCAACATCTGGAGCAGTAACCCGCGATTCTTCGAATTCATAACAACCTCCCATTCGGCATCTCGACTTCTTTGGCTTGTTTAGTGTGGCCGCATCCGACACGATCATCGCTGTCTGGCGAATCGAATGGCGGTCTCCCCTCATTTGAGGTCGGCCCCAGTCAGGCATCTGCTACGAGCGCAGATTGGTGGTGGGAATTCAATCATGCTGAAAGAAAGCGGTCACCACCTGTTCACATCGCGTGCCACGGTGCGCCAAAATGGACTGGTACGTCAAGACCTCGGTTGTGGTTTGTTTGTTCCATCACAAGATATTGATTTGGCTGGACTTGATCAGCATTTGTTCCCTGCTGAAAACGCTCGCCTAGGTGTCCAGAACGAGTCAGAACCATGGTAAACTCGACATCGCTTCTGTGGCCGGAGCGGCTGATGGCGCAGGCATCTGTCCAATCGCGCATCCTTCAGTTCGGAGTATTCGTGGCGGACCTGAGCGCTGGGGAACTCCACCGGGCCGGGGTACGGGTAAAACTCGCCGCACAGCCGTTCGAGGTTTTGCGGGCTCTGCTGGAGCGTCCTCAGCAGGTTGTCACTCGGCAAGAAATTCAACAGCGCGTCTGGCCGCAAGAGACATTCGTTGACTACGATCTGGCGCTTAGGAAAGCGATCACACGACTCCGTGAGGTTCTGGACGACTCCGCCGACAACCCGCGCTTTATTGAGACGGTTCCAAGGAAGGGCTACCGTTTCATCGCGCCCGTGACTGAACGCGGGAACCAAGACTCGGCTCAGAATCCCGAACCGCTTGTGGAGAAAGACGATCGCCCATCTCAACGGTGATACCGAAGCAACGCCATCCTCTTTGTCTTTGGGGCTCTCGTTTTGCTGGTTGCATTCGATGCCGGTAGAATTCGCAACAAAATAGTGGCGAGAAGATCACCGCCAAGAGTCGAATCGATCGTCGTTCTGCCATTAGACAATCTCTCGAACGATCCCAACCAGGCGTATTTTGCGGACGGGATTGCCGATGCATTGACCACCGACCTCGCCCAGATCGGCGGACTTAAAGTGATATCAAGGACTTCAGCAGTTCAGGCCAAGGCCAAGAAATGGTCCCTGCCCGAAATTGGTCGCGCTTTGAACGTGGACGCTGTCGTTGAAGGCACAGTGGTCCAGTCGGGGGACCGAGTGCGAATCACCGCCCAGCTAATCCATGCGCAAACCGACAGGCACTTGTGGGCAAGGAGCTACGAACGGAATGTAAGGGATGTTCTTGCCCTGCAAGACGAAGTGGCTCGCGCCATCGCGCAGGAAGTCCAGTGGGAAATAAGCCCTCAAAAGCAGGGGCGTTTTTCCCCGCAACGCTCGGTCAAACCAGAAGCATACGATGCTTACTTGCAAGCGCGTTACCACTGGAACGAAAGGTCTCCGAAAGAGCTGCGCATTGCGATGTCTTATTTTGAACAGGCGATCGCTCTGGATCCGAGCTATCCACTCAGCTATGTCGGGCTGGCCGACTGTTACACGCTCTTAGCGACAACAAAAGGTAATCCCCCCAGTGAGGTTCTGCCCAAGGCGAAGGAGGCGGTGCTCAAAGCTCTTGCATTCGACGACAAGATTGCCGAAGCGCACACCACCTTAAGCCTGGGTGAAAGAGTCCGAATGGGACTGGGGCGGCAGCGAAGCAGAGTTTCAGAAAGCCATCGAGCTAAACCCTAACTACGCCACCGCGCACCATCGCTACGCCCAACATCTCGCCGCACTTGGGAAGCTACCTCAGGCTTTGGTCGAGATGCGCCGGGCGCAACAATTGGATCCCTTATCTCCTGCAATTACAGCGAGCGTTGGATGGGTGCTCTTGCGCAGTCGCTTGCCCGATCAAGCTATGCCTGAATGTCAGAAGGCGATTGACATGGACTCTACATTCCCCCGCGGGCATCTGTGTCTCGGCGAAGTATATGAACAGAAGCAGATGCTTCAGCAAGCGGCCGAGGAATTTCTTGAAGGCAGAATCCTTGCTGGCGACGATCCTCGGACTATTGACGCATTGAAGCGAGCAATTGCCACGGCGGGTTATGTGGGGTATTTTCGCGAAAGACTGTCGCAACTGACAAACAGGTCCAAGGAATCTTATGCTTCTCCCTATGATCTGGCTGAGATTTCGATACGGTTAGGTGCAAACGAGCAAGCGCTCAAATGGCTGAGCGCAGCTTATGACGAGCGATCGCCTTCGCTGGCTAATGTCCAGATCGAACCTCGGCTTGAGCCACTACACTCCGATCCCCGTTTTCAAGAGATTGTCCGCAAAGTGGGACTGCCCATGACGCAAGCCACCCAAACCGGGTCATAGAACATCATTGGTGGTTTCCTGGCGGCCAACGAGAAACTGGTCGCCTCTGGTTCGGAACTGAATCGGATTGTCACAACGAGCGTTATGGAACGGCGCTCGGAAGGCACACGGACCGCACGTTGACGGGGTAATTCGGGAGATCCTGCGAGGATAGAGGATTAAGCCACTCCGCAACGGCGGCATCTGCCGTCGCCAGTTCTGCTTGATGTATTCTGCGCAAGAATCTGCCCTGCTTTCCAAGACGTTTGGTAGTTTCTGAGTCAGGTTCTTCCATAAGCTGCATACTTCATTGTACGGAGAATCTTGGGGAGAGGTCCGTACCGAAGTTCCCTCCGAATAGCCAGCCGCTTTCCCCCTCCAAACACGCATTCACCGCGCCGATTGTCCGTGCCCGGAATCTCATTGCTATTGGTGAGGCAGAGGACTAGGCTTAAGAGGTCCCTTTCGCATTTCTCCGTCGCCCTTCCGGGCAGCACCTAGTCCTTCCCGACGGTTTCTTTGCGCAACCGATAGAAATGAGGGTTCACTCATGGAACCCATCCTTTGTTCCCTACGGGCAGTCCTGCGGGGCGCTTTGATTCTAGGTCTGTCACTGTCTGTCTTCGCGCAGATTCCTGCTGCTCCGGACGGCTCTGGGTTTCCCTTGGGCCGCAAGGTTCCCGATTTTTCATTGACGGTTTTGCCGCCTGCTCTTATTCCGCGCCCAGTGTTCGAGTTTCGCGGGCTTCGGATCGGCGATGAAATGAAGGAAGCCGAACGAAGGTTTCTTGCCTTGAAAGCACCCTTGTTCTCTTCGAAACCCGGCTTGTGCGGCTCCGATGGTATCAATCGGATCGAAACCTGTACTGATGTCTTGGACACTGGGGAGTACATAAATATGACGATGTTGGATCGGAGAGTAGCCCAGATTTACCTGTCCACGGACCGTCGCACACAGGGAAACACCTACAAAAGCTACGTTCTGGCGTTGCGTACCAAGTACGGCAGCCCTGACAAACTCGAAACTAAGTACTACCGCAACGGCGTCGAAACCGGGTCTTCAGGAGAACGCCTGCTGTGGTTGAATGGCGACCAATACATGGAAGGCAGCCAAATCGAACGCTCCATCACCATCGGGAGCAAAGCACTCGATGCGGAAATCGCCGAACAGGAGAGCGTTTATGAGCGCAACTAGCATTTCTTTCGCGCTGCTTATTGCGCTATTCACGATCCTGCTGCTCTACAGGATGCGCGGGCTGAAACCACAGATCGCCGGCTTCAGATCACAAAGAATGTGCCCGTCTTGCGGCTTGATCACATCTCGATTAAAGACATGTTGCTTGGAGTGTGGCAAGTCTCTCTTATAGCAATGAAGTGTGACCCCGACTGCGAAGAAATGAACTACTGGTTGCAGGCATCACTGGAGGATTTCATGGAATACTTCCGCCTTGACCATCCACCGGATCGACTGACTCTTTGTAATCGTTCGAACTGCGAAGACATCGCCGACTATCTAGAAGTCAACGAACATGGACGGGAGGACTTCGTCTGCGCTGTCCACACCAGCAGTGAAAGGCACGCTTCAGTTCTGCGGAAGGGCGTACCCAGCTCCGAACCGCACCGAAGCCGACCTGCTGCTTGAACCGTGGCGGTGCACCCCTGCACACGGCGACTTGCAGACTGCGTTGGCAAGAACAGACAAACGAAAGCGCCCCAGACTCCGTTTAGAGTCATGGGACGCTCGTTCGAACAGCCCTCCCCCGAAAACTGCTCTACCTCAGGCTAATCGCCTTTGCGGTCACGAGGAATGGCTCCAACGTGCTACGGGGCGCTGGACGGGCCAGCATGATGGACGTTCGGTGTTCATCGGCTGTCCGCCGGATGCAACGATGCAACCAGAACCTACGCCTTTTGTGCCTTCCGCATCCCCTCCACCCGCTTCGAAATCATCGCAAATCGCTCCCGGCCGCTTTTGCTCTTGTTGATGATCTTCTCTACGGTGGCAAACGCAGCGGGACTCTGCGTTTTTTCACGGATTTCCTTCAGGAACGGGTGCACCTTACCGAAAACGAAGAGCATCTCGTTCCCAATACCTGGCGCAAAAAACAATTCGTCATTGAGCGCGCCATGCAGCACAAACGCGGCCACCATATCCCAGTAACTCGTCACCTGCCGCAGCCATGCGTTCTCCTGAGTACCGACTGCGGATGCCACCTTGATATAGTCGTCAGCGCTCTGCGGCCAGAACTGCGTGGCCACCCAGTTGCGGGCCTTGCGCATCTCCGCTTCCCGGCGGAGATCATACAGTTGAAGAATTAGTTGAGCATCAGCGTGGGTCACCTTCTTGGGCACGGTTCCTCCAAATCATTCGTGGGTTGGTGTTGAAAAATACGAACTGCATCCCCTTGGCCAGGGTTTCCGTTTTGCCATCTGGCCAGCATCGATGGTACCTCCAACCGCCTCCGTTGGAGCGTTTTTTCATCCCTTTCCCATCGGCTCCTCACAGAGTAATGCTTCGGTTGACTCTAAATGTAGACACAATGAGACAATTCACCCACGCTCTTAACCTTATGATGTTAAGAGCGAACCTCATTGCCTCCCGAGCCGCTCAGCGGTCGGTTGGCTCTACGAAGCGTCGATTGTCGGTAAGGTTAGAGTGCGCCCTTAAATTGCCGGCTACCTTGACGGTGAAATTCTCGTGCGCCGCTACCCCGTCCACTCCGTCCACTGTAAGGCGAATCGTGAACTCTCCCGCGCTTGTGTAGGCATGAGATACCTTGGGGCTATCCGCGCTCGTGCCGTCGCCCAGGTCCCAGTGATAAGCGACCGCGGGGACACCGCCAGCTTCGGCCTGCGCGGAGAGCGCCGAAAGAGAGATCGTCTCACCGGTATTTGCCGCTGCGGGCACCTGCGCAGTCACGGTTGGGGCAGCCTCGGCAACACTCTTGTCGATCAGCTTGATCACCCTCACCGACTGGGGTGGCTGGTTCTCCAGCCGCACTGCGCCACCTACGAGCGTAACCGTCGCGTTCTGGTTCAGCACATCCGTCGCCGCAAACGTGTGGCCGGCAGGAAGCCCGAGGTCCGCCAGTCTTAGCGTGTGCGAGCGCACCGTGTTCGTCCAGTTGAAGACAGTCAGTATGGCCTGGCGCTGACCTTCCCGGAGGAAGAAAATGCTTGGCTGTTCGTCCTCCGGCTCATAGGTCATCAGGTCTAACGGCGTGGAAGCTCGGCCAACTTTGGCCATATTCAGTAACTCCCGGTTTTCAACCAGCCCCAGCCTATCTTTCTCAGAGCCCAGGACCAGCAAGTCATCGCCGATCTCATACATTCCGCCAGATGCTGCGGAGAGCGCAATCGACGCCTGGGCCGCGCCCAGCGAAATCGCAGGCCTTTCCTCCGCATGTTCCATGAGATGTGTTTCGGTGACGTTGAAGGCGTCCGGATCATTGACGAAGAAATTACGGTGCATATAGAAGCGGGCAGCGATGCCGGAGGCAGCATTCTTGGTTCTCTCAAAACTGTGGCCCGTATCCGCGGAAACTCGGCCCGTATCTACCAGCCCCACTGGATTGAGCATAGGACTTCCGTCCTTATCCAAGATCACTTCCTCGCCCACGGCATCGCGGATTACCTGGAGGCCAATGCGTTGGGCTTCCAGGGCTGTGGTGTTGGGGCGGTAACGGTAACCCTCGATCGCGGTGGTATCCATGAAGTCGAGTTTGATGAACCGGACCCCCCATTCGCGGACGAGTGTCCTGTAAGTATCCCGCATATACTCCTGGGCTCCGGGATGGGTTGTGTCCAGCGCGTAAAGCACATCCGTCTTCTGGTGCCAGACGTCGCCAATGGGGACCGGCTCGCCCTTGGCATTGTGCACCAGCCAGTCCTTGTGGTGCTCGTAGATCCATGCTCGGCTTGTCACCTCAAACGGCGCCGTCCATACGCCGAATGTCAGGCCCTCTCCGGTCAGGTGATGCCCGACAAACCGCAAACCATCCGGAAATTGTGTTGCATTCGGAGTTGCATATTCTCCGCGGGCGTACTGATAACCTTCATCAATTTGGAAATACTTATAACCTAATGACTTCAGATGTTCGGCTTGCCAGTCACCGTTGGCCAAAACCTCGCCTTCGTTGATGGCGCCATAGTAGACGGTCCAACTCCACCAACCGATGGGAGTCTCACTAGAGACGCGCGCATGGTGCAGACGACGAACCGCATCA
>Ga0209039_10003062_pt1 | contig 13448 bp, 10 predicted proteins | sample BogFormECP12_OM1_FD_188238 | JGI IMG/M metagenome (GOLD analysis project Ga0209039, IMG submission 188238) | Bog forest soil microbial communities from Calvert Island, British Columbia, Canada - ECP12_OM1 (SPAdes) (version 2) | ecosystem: Environmental > Aquatic > Freshwater > Wetlands > Bog ...
AGCATGCAGATGCTTTTCATCTATCTCGAAATCTGTCATTCTCTTTAGGTCAATGAGTAAAGCTCCAGGAACGTTAGGATGAGAACGAGGACCCATAAATCCGGTGCTGAAGGGAACATAGGGGATCCGGTAGCGGCCGCACGCCTTCACTACTTTCTGCACCTCTTCCGTCGTCCGTGGCATAATAACGCATCCCGGTACCTTCGCCATCACCCTTTCGTACCCTGCACCACACTCGTACCCTCCTGGACCGGACCGGTAACCTTCACAGACAGCCGGACTGTCGGAAATATGCTGCTGACCAACAATGGATTCTAAGACTTCAAATGCTTCTCTCGGTATAGCCATCTTTTTCCTCTCCGCAGTGTGAGGTTTCTCGTAGAATCAGTTCGGAAGCGTAAAACATTCTATTTTTTCGCACCCGCCCCATATAGACCATAAAGAAACGTCTGCACCAAAGTCTCGGCTAGTTCCTCGTCGTTGCCTTGGCGGCTGTAGTCCCACCAGTATATTGTCCAAAATGCCATGCCGACTCCCAGGAACGTCAAAAAAGACCGTCTGAATTTACGAGCCGCTCCCGATTTTTGGAGTTCTTCAACGGCTCCGCGTACAAGTTCATAGCCCTTTCTCCACATCGCCGTTATTTCTTCTTGATGGGCCTTGTCGAGACTTCTCATATCGTGAACGAGCGCTTGAGAGGCCTGGCTGGAAGTGCACATGAGTGTAAACTTCCGTAGAACAAATTCAAGCCGCTCTTTGGGATCACGCAATTTTTCCGCTTCGGCGACGATGGGATCAAAGTGTTTCTGCAAAAAGTCCAGGTGAATTTTGTAAAGAAGGTTCTCTTTGCTGGAGCAATAATAGTAAAGGTTAGCTTTGCTCAGACCAGCGGTCTCGGCGATCATCGACATGGACGTCGCGTCATATCCATTTTTTACAAAAAGGTCCAGGGTCTTCCGATAGATTTCAGATTTTCGATTCAAATTTTTCGTATTTTCAGTCGCTTTTTTCATTTACCTCACTTCCATCATTCCAAGCCTTATTATTTTGTCAACCCATCGGTTGATATATTTATCAAACCTCTCGCTGTTGTCAGGCAGAAACTGTTTATTTTCGTAACATGTTTCGTCAACTTACCTATCCTATGCCGGTTTCTATAAACTCCGATCAATTATACCTCCAAGGCCTTAGTAAGCCCAAATCGATTGTTTGGAGAGTATGCAGGCGCCAAAACATCGACTAAGATGCCTCCAACTCCACGTACTGCTCCAGCTTTGCGTCGACCACGTAGCACCCCCTCCCTTTTTCAAGGACCATGAGCGGATTGAGATCGAGGCTTACGATCTCTGGATGCTCGATCATTAATTTTGAGACGGAGACGAGACAACGAGCCACTGCCTGTTTATCTAGAGGCTTACTTCCCCTGTAGCCATCTAGAATTGCCGATGCTCGGGTTTCTGCTAACATGCCAAGTGCGATTGCCTCGTCGATTGGAATGAAACGAATGGCAATATCTTGAAGCAGTTCGACAAATATACCACCAATCCCAAAAAGAATAACAGGACCGAACTCATGATCCTGTTTCGCCCCGACAATGAACTCGTGGCCCGGTATCATTTTTTGAATAAGGTATTCTTCGGCATTCATTTCATCGAATACGCGTTTGAGACCTACCTCATTTCCTACATTGAGCCGCACTCCACCTTTTTCTGTTTTGTGAAGGATGCCGGTAGTCGCAATTTTCACTGCCACAGGATAGCCTATGGTTTGGGCGGCTGCTAACCCATCTCGAAAACTTGAGACGAGGGCGTAATCAGCAATAGGGAGTCCAAAACCGGCGAGAAGTATATAAGTTTCGTTGACCGACAGGATGCGCCTTGTCCGCCTCCTTTTCGTTGGCTTCGCAGCCGTTCGAGCGGGTGCAGGCGCTTCCGTCCTCATCAATTTAGCATAAGAATGGGTAAGAGAAGTTTTGAGTGCGGCTAAACCGGCGCCAGCGTCAGAAAAGAGATGTGGATAGGCAGTCCTGTCAAGATGCGCTTTGTAATCAGGGAGGCCACAGATTAGGACCGGTTTATCGTGGGTGCGGCAGAGGGCAGTGATGTGTCTCAGCAGTTTCTGAGCCGCGTCACTCTCTTCAATCCAGGCGAAGTGGGGAGAAAGAACGATACCATCGACTTGCTTCTGCTCAAGGCCTTTCTCTATGATCTCCCCCCAGCCCTCGACATCGAGGATGCCGCCTACGTCGATGGGATTGGTAATCTTGATGTAACGAGAGGGACCGAATCTTTTAGTCATGAAACTTAGAAAGTCAGGCGAAAGGGGAGCTAGGGTGAGGCCGGAGCGATGAGCAGCGTCCACCAGCAACACCGCTTGACCGCCAGAACGGGAGATGATGAGTAGGTTCGGCCCTTTTAGTACGGGCAGATGGAAAATCTTGAACAAGTCAACCATCTGCGTCAGATTTTCCACGCGGTGCATGCCTGACTGGAGGATAGCCCTGTCCAGTACCTGGTCATTGCCCGTCAAAGAGCTTGTATGAAATAGAGCAGTCTGCTGGCTCGATTCGCTCCTGTTCGCCTTCAGCACGATAATTGGCTTTTCGCTCGAAGAAGCAAGTTCCATCAGGCGCCTGCCGTCTGCAATGCTCTCCAGGTACATTCCAATAATACCTGTATTCACGTCTGCGATCAAAGATTCGACGAAATCGTTTTCATTGAGCATTAATTTGTTCCCAATGCTGACCAACTTATTAAGTCCAAGCTTTTCCTCGCCACAAAGGGCGAGCATGTCATGGAAGAGGGCCCCGCTTTGTGAGATAAAGGAGATGCGCCCCGTTGTCATTTCCTGTTCTTCAAGGGGATAAAAGGGAAGAGCTAGGCCGTTTTCCATGTTGATGATGCCCACGCAGTTCGGTCCCATGAAACTGATGTTCCATGTCGTGGCTACCTGGCGGATTTTTCTTTCAAGCTCTTCCCGGTCCCTTTCGAACTCCGAAAAGCCAGCGGTTTCGATGACCACGTACGGAATGCCTTTGCGTCCGCAGGCTTCTAAAGTTTCAACAATCGTTTCCACTGGCACGAGGAGAACGGCGACATCAGGTGACCTATCGACGTTTTCAAGGCGTGTAAGTATCCTCCTGCCTTCCATCTCTCCTTGCCTACGGCCGACACAATAAACATTCCCCTTGAAGCCGAATCTGGCGAGATTCTGCAGAACCCCGCGCCCCATGTTGGAAGGGGATTCCGATACCCCAACGATGACTACACTTTCAGGATAGAACAGTTTGTTCATGCGAGCCCTTTCTTTTGGGAAGCCCATGGCGATTGATTTCCGATACCACGGCTCGCGCCCCCGCTTCAATCCACTTCTATCAGCACGGAGTCGCCCTGCGAGATCCCGCCACATATACCAGCGACTCCCAGCCCGCCTCCTCTTCGTCTCAGTTCATACATGAGTGTTACCGCCAAGTCCCATTCCTACAAAAATTCTTACTCGGTTGTTTCGAAGCGCTTGCGCTCCTCCGCTCTCAGTTCACGTCTTAAAAGTTTACCCACTTTCGACTTAGGGAGCATGTCACGGAATTCTATATACTGTGGGACCTTATAAGGAGCTAGCCTCTCGCTGCACCATTTAAGGAGATCGTAGGCACTCACCCCCTTTACGTCCTCTCTCAGGACAGCAAAAGCTTTGATCCTTTCACCAACCTTAGGATCGGGAACGCCCACAACGCAGGAAGCAACCACCGCGGGATGTTCCTGCAATACAGCTTCTATTTCTGAAACGGCTACACGATACCCTTTGTGTTTGATCGTATCTGCAGATCGATCCAAATAAAAAAGCCATCCGTTTTCATCTATTCGCAGGATGTCGCGGGTTCTATACCAGAGTTTGCCATCTATATTCACAAAACACTCGGCCGTCTCGGCAGGTTTGTTCCAGTAAGCCTTTACCATATAATCGGAGGAGGTGAGTAATTCCCCTGGTTCGTTAGGGGAAACAGGCTCAAGGGTATCGGGGTCTACGAGCTTAACCTTTTGGCGAGGTACAATTTTGCCTGCGCTCCCCACAGGAGCATCTTCCCCCATTGGAGTTTCACATATTGAACCGGCACTTTCTGTTGTCCCATATCCCTGATATATTGGCTTACCAAATTTCCTTAACCATCTTTCCGCCACCTCTTTAGGCAGGAAATCACCACCACAGAAGCAATACTGGAGTGAGCTCAAATTGTAATAGTCCACTCGATCATGTTCAAGAATCATGCGATACATCATAGGAACACCGAAGAAGCCTGTTACATGATATCTTTGAATATGGTCAAAGAGCCCGTCCAGATTCACCCTGGGGAGCAGTAGCAAAGTATCACCGGAAAGAATTGCTCCCACTCCCATTGCTTGACCGAGAATGTGGAAAAGCGGCGCACTTTGAATCATTATGCTCTTTCCCTTAGGAATGTAAGGCTCCATCATCGACCGCTTTTCAATCGCGCTTGCCAGAAATACAGCATTAGAATACGGCACCCCTTTGGAAAAACCTGTGGTACCACCGGTATAAAGAATTTGGACTATCTCTTCGCCGTCTCCTGGTTCGAAGGGGGGTAAGGAGGAAATGTGGCGACGTGTAAGCAGTTTCCTAAATGTAAAGATATTTTCTCCTAAGGCAAACTTTCCTCTAGGAGTCTTATCAAACGCTAAACCAATAAACCTCTTGACCCAGGGGAGGAGGTCGTCCAGTCTGGTTACGATTACTCTCTTCACTTTGGTCTCAGGGAGGACTTGAGTGACATAACCAAAGCCGGAGTCAAGACAAAAAATTGTTTCGGCCCCGCAGTCATTAGCCATATATTTGAGATCAATTGGAGTATAGATTGGTGAAATAGGTACGGGGATAGCACCGATGCGTAGTAAAGCAAACCAGGCCACCACCCATTGAGGACAATTGGGGAGATAGAGAATAGCCTTGTCGCCTTTTCTCATACCCAGATGATACAGATTTGAAGACAGGTTCTCGGCAGCCTCGCGCAACTGAGAATAATTGTATTTTTTGCCCAAGAACACAAGCGCTGGGTTTGTAGGGAACTCCCGCGATATTTTCTCAAACTGTTCGTAAATGGAATCGGCGGGAAGCTTCATGAATCCTCTCAAGGATTTCGAAGTTTGGCCTTCTAAAACTTGGCCCACCATCAAACTCCAAAATATGCTGCCTTCACCTCTGGGTTATTTATAAGCTCCTGTCCTGTTCCGGAGAGGACGGGTATCCCGTTCTCTATTACATAGCCCCGATCAATGACGGGCAGGAGGGGCCTGGCGAACTGTTCGCTGACCAAAATAGTGACTCCTTCCCCCCGAATCTGTTTAATCGCTCGAGTCAGGTCTCGCTGGAGAACGGGAGATAGCCCAAGGAGCGGTTCATCCATGAGGAACAGCCGAGGTTTGGTCATCAATGCCATACCGATTGCAAGCATTTGCTGCTCTCCACCACTACAGAACCCCGCTTTTCTTTTCCGGAGATCTTTCAAACGGAAAAAGACGGTATAGACGAATTCATAGGTTTTCTTTACCTCACGATCTCTCCGCAGATATGCGGCGATCTTCAGATTTTCCTCTACACTACTGTCTGGGAAAATAGGATGCCTTTCACGACTCAGGACGATCCCTTTCTTAACCCTTTTGCCGGGCTCCATGTTTGTAATGTCTTCGCCTTCGAACCTCACTTCACCCAGTACAGTAATTCTCTCGCCTCCTCTGCGGTCTTCTTTTCTCTTGATGTCAATCATCAGACCGGAGATGGTGTTCATTAAGGTCGTCTTGCCGGCGCTGTTTGAACCGAGAACGCCGACGATCTCGCCTTCGTGTACCTCCAGGCTAAGATCGTTAATAGCCAAGGAATTCTCGAAGAAAACCATCAGGTTTTTTATTTCGAGCATCTTAGCCCTCGTCCTCATCCCCAAGGTAAGCTGCCTTCACCGCATCGCTGTCCATCACCTGACGCGGAGAACCGTCGACAACCTTCGCTCCGAAATTCAGCACCATGACCCGGTGAGCGATTCGGAACAACTCTTTAAGCCGATGTTCTACCATAATGATGCTGAGACCTTCGGTGTTCAATTTTTCGATGATGGGCAGTGTGCCCGCCACTTCTGACATCGACATACCCGAAAAGAGCTCATCGAGGATGAGTAAATCTGGTCGAAGGGCCAAGCAACGTGCCAATTCGAGGCGCTTAAGGTAGCCATGGGGAAGACTTGAGGCAACCTTGTAAGGGACGAAGGAGTCTCGCTCAAAGCCGACATCCTCCAGGAGATCAATGGCGACATCATCCCGATTACCATATTTACCCCCTCTTAATTTCTTCACCCTGGGAGAATACAAAGGGATGATGAGATTTTTAAAGGCGGACAGCTGGTAAAACGGCTTCGCCATCTGGAAGGTTCGCGCAATTCCCAATGCGGCGACCTTGTAAGGCTGCTGACCTGCGATATCCTTTCCCTGATAAATAACCTTCCCAGAATCCGGCTTCACAAAGCCCGTCAGTAAATTGACCAAGGTAGTCTTTCCCGAGCCGTTTGGACCGATGACCCCAAGAAGCTCACCCCTTTGCAAAGAAAAGCTTACCGTGATGATGGCCGCCACTCCACCAAACCACTTAGTCACATTTTCGACCTCTAAAATGCTTCCGTCTTCCATTTATCCAATCTCTCTACGTCTTTCGAATTGGTGATACTTTCTCCGCATGTAGTGAAAGATACCTTCGGGTAAACCCACAACACAGATAATAAGAATGGCTGAGTAGAAAACCACTCTTAGTGTCCCAAAACCACGCAGGGCTTCCGAGAGAGGCACCAGAATAAAAGCACCAATGACTGAACCGGCAAAGGTGCCGGGTCCACCTAAAACAGCTGCGGTCAGCGGGACAATAGAATAATCCATTGCAAAGGCAGGAATTCCCACGAACTGGTAGTAATGGGTCATGAAAGCACCGGCAAATGAACCTGCCAAGCCAGCAATAAAAACGGCCTCGACCTTGAATCTGTAAATATTAATCGCTCCGCTCATCACCGCCCGATCATTGTCACGAATTCCTTGCAGCACCAGTCCGTAGTCCTGGTTGATCAACCTGCGAAAACCGAATAGGCATACGAGCATTGCAAAGATAGCCACATAAAGTTCAAACCATAGGTTAGGAAGGGGAGAGAGGCCACTGATTCCCTCGCCACCTCCGAGAATCTTAGTCGTATCAATGAATCGACCTAACAGCAGTGGTAAGGTTAAAGTAACAATGGCGAAGTATACCCCCCTTAATCTGAGAACTGGCAGGAGTAGGAAGGTAGAGAAGAGTGCTCCACCGATAGTGCCTAAGGGAATAGTCAAAATGGGTGACAATTTAAAGGCATAGTTTAAATAGCCCGTTAGATAAGCCCCTGCCCCGAAGAAAAGGGCTTGCCCTAACGATATCAGTCCTACCGAAGCCATCAAATCCCAACTCAGGGCAAGCAAGGAAATAGCACAGGTGATCACTAATGCTTTTTCATAGTACAATCCAACGACTCCTTTTAATAGCGGAAAAATGAGCAGGATCGCAACCGGCAGAACCTTGGGCATCGCGAGATACAGCACCTCCCTGTAGGACGAGAGGGCAAACACATCATCACATCTCACTTTGATCCCGCGGTCGAGCCTCTCCTTTCGGTAGCGCATAGCCATTTAGACCCTCTCCTCCAGCTCTTTGAACTTGCCAAACAGACCCGACGGCTTTATAGAAAGAACTAGGACGATTGCTGCCAGATAGACGACCGCCATCCATTCCGGTTTAAGGTATGTACCAGTGATGACCTGAGCATATCCAAGAATGAGGCTTGCCACAAGAATCCCCGGGACGCTTTCTAGCCCTCCGACAATTCCCACTGCCACGGCGATCAGCAAGACCTCGTATCCCGTATTGATCGAAATAATACCGAGAGGAAGAATTACGATGGCAGCGACAGAAGCCATAGCTGAACCAAGAGCCAAGCTAAGCGCACCTGTTAAATCCGATTTAATACCGAGTGAGATCGCAGTCCGCTCGTTCTGGGCGATCCCCCTGAATGCCAAGCCGATTCGGGTGTAGTGGGTAAAAAAGTATAGAAAAATAACCAATGCCAATGCAATCCCAATGATGAAGAGACGTTGATAATCCACCGGGACTCCAGCGATCACAACCATACCCTTTATGAAGGAGGGGAGGGTGAATTCATAGGTTACAAATCCCAACCAACGAAAGAGTTCGAGTATCCCAACCCCCAACGCAAAGGTGGCGATCACCTCGGATAGTACAACTCCCCGCACACGCAAGAGGATGCTCCAGTACGTAACAAATCCCAGACCGCCGACGACGCCTATGGTCACCACAATCGCCAGGACGAACGGAAACTTGAGATAGTTGAGCAGCGCCCAGACAAGGAAACCGCTCAGTATATAAAAAGCTCCATAGGCAAAATTTGCCACTCCACTGATACCAAAGGTGAGGCTGAAGCCCATCGCAGTGAGGGCTAAGACGGCGCTACTCACTAAACCATAAACAATGACACTTCGTATCATTCTTCGCCCTCGCTATTGAATTTCGCGATCAATCCTTCCCTAAGGCCTCAACCAGAATAAAGCATGACAGAGTACTAAAGATGAGAAGCCCGTGAATATCTACTTCATAGAGAGGGGAACCTCAATTCTCTCCTCTGCAATCTTCTCAGGGAAGACGACCACTCTTCTACCGGGCTTTTTCCACTGAAAGGCACATTCCATCGCTGTCTCTTTTGGATCAAACCCATAGACGACCTGGTGAGTTTTGTCAAACCTTACCCTTCCGACGGCTCCACTCATATCTGTCTTTTCAAGGGCACGCACGAGTGCATCCGGTTCGAGAGTCCCTGCACGCTCAATAGCATCAGCCAGAATATAAAGTGAGTCGTAAGCAGTCGCAGTGCCTAAGGCCCCCATTGAATTTTTTGCGTCTTCTCCCCATCTCTTGCCGAAACGTTCAACAAAATCGACGGATTTCGGCACTGCTTTTGCGGGAGGGGATCCGATCTCATATTGAGTGATTATCACTCCTTCCAATGCTCCTCCAAATGTCTTCCAGGCATTTCCAGCAGCAACAGGAACGATTTGACCGACAATAAGGCCCGGAACTTTCATGTCAAATGCCTGTTTTGCTAGAATGCCGGCTTGCGGCATGTCAGTTTGCACCATGATCACTTGGGCCTTTTGAGCCCCCGCCTTAATTAAAGTAGGAGAGAAATCGGTCGCACCTGTAGCATAAGAATCAAAACCAACAACTTCCCAACCATTTTCCTTGTACCACTTTTGCATGACCTCCCCAGTACCCTTAGCCCATAGCACGTCCTGAACGACAATATATACCTTGTTGAAACCAAACTCTTTTTTCATAAACTCCATCATCCCTTGCAAATACATAACAAGGTATATGGAGTTAGAAGAATTTCGAAAGCAGTACTTATATTTGTCATATTCATCCGAGATCTTTTTTTGAAATAGTGGAACCATGGATTGTGAGGCAATAAAGGGCACTTTGTACTTAGCAATCAAATCCATAGAGGATAACAATACCTCTGAGCGAAGAGGTCCCAGCAGGATAGCATGAGGTTTCCTCTCTAAGATCAGTTTCTCCGTCGCCAACAGGGCGTCATGCACTGGGATGCCCGGCTCCGCGTCTCTTGTATCTGTCATATAGAGTCTAATAGGTCGTTTTACTCCACCTACCAATATTCCCCCTTTTGCATTTATCTCTTCCGCTGCCATTTGCAGCGCCTTCCACCCGCTAAGAACGTTTGGGTGACCCATAGCGCTCGGGGCTCCAATAATAATGGGGTCGACGGCCTTAGGCTGGGAATGAGCATTAACAGCATGCCCAAGGATGATTACCAAAACCAAGAAAGCAAAGCCCAAAATGACTACTCTTTTCATAACCCTACCCCCTTTTTGAATGAGTTAGAACAAGTACTACGTCAAGAAATTGGGTCTCCTGCCACCACAAGTTTTTGGTCTTTCAGTTCCTCTTTCGGTTTGCCTGATTCCAATCGGTCCACTTAGCTTATTTTTATCAACCCATCGATTCAATACCTATCAAAACCTCTATATCCTTGTCAAGCACAATGTTATATCATCGTAGATTTATTTTTTAAACTTATTGATATCATTTACTTTTAGTATCTAGAGTCACTCGCTCCTCCAACTGATGCCTTTCTAGCAATGTTCTATATTAATTTACCTATTGGTCAAATAATGTTTACCTAAAACTTTATAATGTAACCGTGGAGGAACGCCGTCCTTTCGGAGCTGTTCGCGTAACATAGGCTCCGGGAGGTCAGCAAAAACCACGTGGGCCACGAGAAACCCGTCGAGAGTCCCATCCCGCACCCCAAGTCCAAAACCCTGGACGGAAGAGGACACTACAAGCCGACTATCTTGCTGAGCACTTTCAGCTGGAGCGGTGCACCTTTTTGATAGCTCCCCGACTCCCTCCAAGAAGTCCTGGGCGACCTCCTTGGTTTGCCATTCGCTCTGTTGTTTGCTTATCCACCTTATGCATCCACCCGGGACAGAAAGACGACCGCGACCCCTTATCCTGACGGATGGTCGAGCAAGATCGAGTGCACGTCTCCGGCATACCCCATTGAAAGCTTTGTCCAATTTCCTTGTTCAAAGATTCGATCTCACCAATAATCCCTGTGATGATCCGGTCCCGAGAAAGACGTTTAGTGCGAGGGACTTCTCTTGACAATAAATGAAGGCTTTGATAACTATATTAACCGATTGGTTGATAAAAACTCCATGGCCAAAAGGATGGATATCACGCAGGCGAAAAAGTAAGCGAATAAACTAAGAATGTGAACTGAGAATCTGAAATCTACCGGCACACTCTGGACCCCTTTTGTGAAAATGGATACGAGGACACGACATCCATGTCAATAAGCACTGAGAGGACACACGCACCCGCATGCGATGGATATAGGAAGATTCCTTTGCGCCAGACGGACCCCTGGGATTGACCTGATGTGCGATTCTATCTCCCATCCGGTCAAGGAGGCATTCATCAACGGATATCTCTGAGGAATCCGCGTATCTGCCATTAAAGTCTAGGATTGTTCGGCAAGGGTTCTTGACGACGTCCGGGCATCTTAAAGGAGGAGTTGATCTCTATGAAGAGCGCTGAAAAACTGAACATAACAAGGAGCCTTGAACTTTTCGGTGATGCGGAAAAATTAGTTCCCGGCGGTGTCTTAGGCGCCCGGAAGCCGAGCGATTTTATCGAAGGGGAATATCCGATCTTTCTTGAATCCGGCAAAGGCGCGCACTTAATCGACGTTGACGGCAATGAGTTCATTGACTTCCTCTGTGGTTACGGGCCGATAATCCTGGGCTATAGGGAAGAAGAAGTTGATGAAGCGGTGATCAGGCAAATAAGAGATAAAGGCTTCTGCTTCACGCTGACCCAACCGTATCAGAACCAGCTCGCGCAAAAACTCTCCGAACTCGTGCCCTGTTCGGAAATGAGCATCTTTTTAAAAACCGGTTCCGACGGCACCACGGCGAGCATCCGCATTGCGAGGGCATACACCAACCGGATCAAGGTCATGCGCTGCGGCTACCACGGCTGGCATGACTGGTCCGTTGAGATGAAGGGAGGCATCCCTGAGAAGCTCTATGAGGATGTGTACGAGTTCCGCTACAATAACCTCAATCAGCTCGAAGACTTGATGGCTAAACATGGCGACCAGACAGCCGCCATCATCATGACTCCCTTCGGCCATCCCAACCATCGGAAGATGGAAGAGCCCGAGGCCGGGTTCCTCGAAGGCGTAAGAGCAATTGCTACGAAGTATGGTGCAGTGCTGATCTTCGATGAAGTCCGGACGAACTTCAGACTCAGTATGGGCGGTGCGCAGCAGCTCTACGGGGTTACCCCTGATTTGTCGGTGCTGGGAAAAGGCATGGCCAACGGCTATGCAATAAGCGCCGTCACCGGAAACGTGAAAACGATGATGGCCGCGGCGCAGAAGCTTTTTATATCCTCTACCTTCTTTCCGAACAGTGACGGTTATATTGCCTCCCTCAAAACCCTTGAGATCCTGGAACGTGACCATGTGCTCGACAACATATGGGAGAAAGGCGGCCGATTTCTGAAAAGAATCCAGGCCATCATCGATAAATATGACGCCGGGGCCGAGCTGACCGGTGTCGCACCGATGTTTTACATAACCTTCAAAAAGGATCAGGCCGATACCTACAGGGCGAGGCGGGATGATTTTTACACACAGCTTATCCGTAAAGGCATCTTCTTACACCCGCACCATCATGGCTATATTTGCTACAGGCACACCGAAGAAGATCTGGACATAGCGGCTAAAGCAATAGATGAAGCGATGGCCTATGTGAGTGAAAAATATCAAAAATAGCCTGGAAGAATAGCCATGCAAGTCTATGGTGGTTACGGCTACATGAAGGATTACCCAGTTGAGCAATTCTTAAGAGATGCGAAAGCCCATTCGATCTTCGAGGGCACGAATGGGATTCAGGCCTTGACCCTGACAGGAGGCAATCTGGGCCGGGATAGCGAGGGTCTGTTCAAGGGACACCTCGAAGATATTGACAAATTCTGTAAGAGCAACAGGAACCACCAGACGCTGGCCGGATACGTTGAGATCCTGGAGACGGCCAAAAATGCGCTGGTGCCGAAAACAAACGTAAGGCTGTACCTCCTGACTATGTCACCTTTCGCCGGGCAGCCGTTCGAGCTGAATAGATTTCCACGGCGGTGCGAGATCACAGAGCGCCAAAGGCCTGAGTTCGTGAGAATCTATTCCAAGATCGACTTGGGTATCCGCAGTTCCTGGAGAAGTTTGTATTCTCCGCTCCTTACCTCTAAGAGCATTTCAGGGGCGCCGACCATCAGCCCGTTCTTCAGCACATCATTGTTGGGGAAGAGGAGCGGCAGCTTGCCTTCCTGAAGGGCCTTGGGGCAGGCAGCACGGATGGCATAAGCGTCAGTGACGCTGTTGCTGATTTCCATCGCCCGTACAAACATCAGGGCAGAGTCATAAAGCGATATACCTGCCATGGCACAATCTTCCTTGTACATGTCCCGGTACTTCTTGTCAAACGCCGTCACATACCCTCTCCTGTCCTGGTTGGGATACTTCCTGTAGAAGGTGTGGGTCATCGCCTGAACCATTGATCCCTCAAGCCTCTCGAGACCAACGATCTTTTCCGCCTTGCTGCCCCACTCGGACGTGTACAGGAACTTACCTTTGTAGCCCACATCTAGCGCGTGGTTAGTGGCCAGGGCAGTTGCCTCTTCGTAAGCTGATATAAATATTATGTCCGGATTCTTCGTCCTGATGCTCGTCATGATCGAGTGGTAATCGGTTGTATTTTTGATATCAACGCTTT
>Ga0209039_10003063_pt1 | contig 13445 bp, 12 predicted proteins | sample BogFormECP12_OM1_FD_188238 | JGI IMG/M metagenome (GOLD analysis project Ga0209039, IMG submission 188238) | Bog forest soil microbial communities from Calvert Island, British Columbia, Canada - ECP12_OM1 (SPAdes) (version 2) | ecosystem: Environmental > Aquatic > Freshwater > Wetlands > Bog ...
CAGACCGCGCACCTCGACTTCCTTCGGCGGAACGTATTCCCAGGGTAAGGACTTCGGGCTTATCAGGTTCACGCCCAGTCCGACGAATGAAGCGCAAACCAGGATTAGCTCTGCTCTGATCAGGATCAAAATATATTCTTTCATCAAGCGAATCCTAACATCGACAATTTACACCTTCAACCCAAATTGCCGTTTTCAATTCCATGTCTTTATACTCTTTTCAAGTCGGTACGTAAAACTCATGCGTAAAATCTTATTTACTATTGACAATCTGGCTTCCGACTTCTACCAATAACCGAGTTAGGGGACCAGTGATATTTGACGACCGGTCATCGCCGGGAATGTTCATGGCACACGTAAATAGTTCGTCATATCGGATTCTTGAGACACCATGCCCTTGTTAGCTGAAAAAATTATTCAGGGTGACATGCGGGCCACCGCCCAACTGATTCGCCGCATCGACGACGGGGACAGTGGGGTGTTTGCCGAACTGGCCCTGCTCTATCGTCACGCGGGACGCGCCCATGTAATTGGATTTACCGGCTCCCCAGGCGTTGGGAAGTCCACGCTGGTGGATCGCGTGGTCTCAAGGTTTCGCCAAGACGAAAGGACCGTCGGCATACTCGCGGTCGATCCCACCAGTCCATTCACGGGAGGGGCTATTCTAGGCGACCGGATCAGAATGCAGAAACATTTCCTGGACGAAGGCGTTTTCATTCGGTCCATGGCTACTCGCGGGAAATTCGGCGGACTCACTAGGTCTACTGCGGATGCCATTGTGGTGCTCGACGCCATGGGCAAAGACGTGATCATCGTGGAGACCGTCGGGGTGGGACAGGATGAGGTTGACATAGTACACAATGCCCACACCACAGTGCTGGTCACGATTCCGGGGATGGGAGACGAAATTCAGGCCATCAAAGCCGGACTCATGGAAATCGGAGACCTCTTTGTTGTCAACAAGGCCGATCGTGAAGGCGCGGCTAAGACGCTGCGCGAACTCAGGTTTCTGTTGCAGATGTCTTCCGACCGCTACGAGGCAAGTGGATGGACTCCGCCCATCATAGACACTGTCGCTTCAGCCGACCAGGGGGTAGACGAACTGTATCGGGCGATCCTAGATCATCATCACTACTTGCTCGAACATGGCAGAGAAAGGCTGATGGAACGTGACAAGATGAGGGCAAGAAATCAGATTTTGGACCTCCTGAAAGAAAACCTCATGGAGAGGACACTGGAAAGACTCGGAGGCGTTCAAGCCTTGGACGGGGTGGTGGAAGAAATAGTCGCTAAGACAAAGGATCCATACGGAGCAAGCTCCGAGTTGGTGGAAAGAATTTTGGGGGGTGCGGTTAATTGACTTCAGCCAAAGCCTTCCTGAAAAAAGACATTGATCCGGTCTGGCTGATGAGGATATTCACAGCGATCCCTGTAGCGCTGATCCTAATAGCCGGCGTTGGGGCCTTATGGATATACTTTTTTGTCGTTTCCCTGCTTCCGGATAGCGAAGCTCTTGTCCAGACCCCCGGCCTCATCGCCGATGTCCGCGTTTTGAGGGACCAAAGCGGCGTCCCCGGAATTATCGGGGAAAACGAAGATGATGTGGCCATGGTACTGGGATACGTAATGGCCCAGGATCGCTTATGGCAAATGGATTACCTGCGGAAGGCGGGTCAAGGTCGGCTCGCTGAGATCCTCGGAGCGGAGTACCTGGAAGGCGACCACCTCATGAGAACTGTGAGGGCGGGAAGGCTTGCTGAAGACGCAAGGGATCGTCTGGGCGAGCGCGAGCGCCGATGGCTTGAGAAGTTCGTTCAGGGCATCAACAAATATATCTCGGCGCATGCGAGAAAACTCCCCGTCGAGTTCTCGCTTTTGGATTACCGCCCTGCGCCATTTTCGCCGCAAGACGTCTCCTCCATACTGGCTGGATTGGCATGGGAAAGCTCCGTAGCTGCACGTGTAGATCCGATCCTCACCCGGCTGGTCGCCCGGCTAGGCAAAGATAGGGCTCTACAGCTCTTTCCCACCGATCCTGGAGCTTCAGCGGCTTTTGTGGCCGCTGACCTGGGGCGGTGGGACCCGAACGGGATTCTATTCCCAAGACCCGGGAGCGGTCGCATTTTCGACCGCGTCCCCGGTCTTCGCGGGGGCTGCGTTTGGACAGTTGGCAGTGGGAGGAGCCAGAGCGGAAAACCCATGGCCGCGTGCACAATTTATCAGACCCTGGCAGCGCCGGGATTTTGGTATAAGGCGCGACTGGTCGCTGGAGACTTTCATCTTTCTGGAACTTTTATTCCGGGCGTACCCGCGGCAATTGCGGGCACAAACGACTATTTGGGCTGGGGCTGCGTCCCTGCGCTTGTCGACGATGCGGACCTGTTTTTGGAGCGTCTTGAATCGGACACTCCAAAAAGCTATTGGCGGGTAGACCGCTGGCGGAAGATGGAAGAACAGAAAGAGAATTACCGTATTAAAGGTGGCTCTGTTGCTACTCGGGTCATAAGAATGACCGAGACAGGGCCTTTGGTGTCAGAAGTCGACAAGGGCCGGGCACTCTCCCTGCGGTGGACGGGGCGGGAGGGGCTTGGTCTTTTCCCGGCCCTGTACGGCTTGAACAGAGCCCGCAACCGCGCGGAATTCGAAAAATCGCTTAGTGTGCTGATCGCTCCATGTCTAAATGTGGCATGGGCTGACCGGGAAGCGGACTTCGGAATCCAGTTCGCCGGTAAAGTCCCGCTCCGGCCTCCTGGCAGCGACGGGATATTACCCATGCCGGCGTGGACCGGCATACACGACTGGGGGGGCTTCGTCCCCTTCAAAGAGCTTCCAGCCTGGACCAACAGTTCTGAAGGCTATTGCGTCGCGGCTGACGGTCGCCCCGGCGGCAAGGATTATCCATTCTTTGTGAGTTGCTATTGGTATGACACGGACAAATCCGCCCGAATCAAGGAGCTGCTCGAAGAAAGCGATGTGCACCAACCAGAGAGCTTCCAGAGAATACAGTGTGACTCTCTTTCACCGCTCGCAAGAGACTTTGTCCCGATTCTTTTGAATTCCCTCAAGGGAAACGACAAAAGGAATCAATCTGAAGAAGAAGCCGCGCGTATTTTGGGAACGTGGGATTTCCAAATGGGGGGAGAATCTGCCGCGGCTGCAATATTCGGTCTATTCTACCAGGCTTTGGTCGAGGAGCTTTTCTTAGAGCCTCTGGGTGAATCACTTTACGCAGGATTCACGGGTTACCCTCCGCTGGCGTCTAGAGCGGTGAAAAGAATCTTCATCGAGGATCAAACCGGCTGGATCGAAAGCGTCAAACCTCAAGAGTTGCTGAAAAAGAGCTTTCAGAAAGCTGTGACTCGCGGGCAGAGCCTCATGGGATCTGACCCCAAGAAGTGGAAATGGGGCGAGATTCACACGACAGAATTCCGTCACCCTCTTGCAGTGCGGTCCAAGTTCCTGGAAGCCCTGTATCAAGTGGGGCCCATTCCCATTTCGGGCGCTTCGGACACGATCAATTTTGCAGGCTGGTCTCAGGCGCATCCTTTTCATGTGCCGGCCGGCATCTCTCTAAGGCAGGTGGTTGACATGACCCAGCCGGTGCAAGTTGCCGGAGCCAGTCCAATGGGCGCCTCTGCTCACTTCTTTTCCTCACATTACAGGGACCAGACTCGTGCCTGGCTCAGCGGTCGGTCATTTCGTGACCCCGTCCAAACTGCGGACATACGGAAAAGCGGATTCAATACTGTCATCTTCAAGTCGGTCCCGCCTGGATCCATCTCCCTGAAATGACCGGAAGCGCTGCGAAATCAAGAACCCTTCGATGCACAGGATACCGGACAAAATCCTTATAGCAACGACAAACCAGGGGAAGGTCCAGGAAATCCGGAACCTCGTTAAGGGGCTTCCTGCTTTGTTTCTCTCGCTGTCAGAAGTGCCCGGCATCCCGGAAGTCGTGGAGGACGGAGCAACCTTCGAAGAAAACGCTCTGAAGAAGGCGAGAATGATGGCATACTCGACCGGCATAGTGACTCTCGCTGACGACTCGGGGCTGTGCGTTGACGCTCTGGATGGTCGTCCGGGAGTACATTCCGCGCGATACGCAGGTGACAACGCGTCTGATGAAGAAAAATACTTGCGCGTCCTTGACGAAATGGAGGGCGTCCCGGATTCCGAGCGTTCAGCCAGATTTGTCTGCGCTTTGGCCCTCGTGGCTTCCGATGGTGAAGAGAAGCTTTTTCGCGGTGCGTGCGAGGGCCGAATAACCCGCGAACCTCGGGGAAGCTCTGGCTTCGGGTACGACCCCATTTTCTACTTCGAAGAGGCAGGGTGCACCTTTGCAGAAATGGACCGAGAGTCAAAAAACCGAGTCAGCCATCGTGGCCGGGCTCTGAGGCAATTTGCCGAGTATTTGCGAAGGATAGCTCAATGAAACCGAGGGAGATCGAATCCTAAGGGAGGCTCCGGTGTCAAATCGGTCAAAGGACTGGCTGGCCCAATCGGTCCGGGATCTTGAACAGGCACGGTCGTCCAAATTGGAAGGCCGACATGAATGGGCATGCTTTGCGGCTCAGCAGTCTGCTGAAAAGGCCGTTAAGGCACTGCATCTGTCGCTGGGCCAGGAGGCGTGGGGGCATGTGGTGGCGCGACTTTTGATGGAACTGCCCTCACCTCCTCCAGAAGATTTGATCGAAAAAGCGAAGGTTTTGGACAACTTTTACATGCCCACCCGTTATGCGAACGGACACCCTGAAGGAGCCCCGTTTGAGCACTATGGGGCGATTCAGAGCGCGGAGGCAATTCGATATGCCAGTGAGATCCTTGAATTCGTCCGTGTTCAAATGGCCTGATCGCGGCAAGGTAGACCACGCGGTTCGTGATTGGGCCCAAAAGGCCGTGAACAGCCGCGACGGAATAATCAAGCTCGGATACTTCGGATCGTACGCGCGTGGAGATTGGGGGGTCGGAAGCGACCTAGATCTAGTCGCAATAGTAGACCATGCCTCGGAACCGTTTGAGCGGCGCTCGCTCACCTGGGATCTCAGCCCTCTACCTGTTCCCGCGGAACTGCTCGTTTACACCTCGACGGAATGGCAAGCGCTCCAGAAAAAAGGCGGCCGTTTTGCCCGCACTCTGGAGCAGGAAAGCGTTTGGTTGTTCGAGGCACCCGACAGCGCGTCGGCGCAGTGATGTGCCTTCTTTAGAGTGAGCCATCGGGCAATGCGCTGCACGGTGAGGGGAATTCGTGAAAAGGACGGCTCTCATAAAACATCTCGTGAGCCACGGAGCGTACCTTCTGAGGGAGGGGAGAAGACACTCTATTTATATCAGAGGCAACCTCAAGGCTCAGATTCCGAGGCATAATGAGATTGTTGATGAGCTTGCAAGAAAGATATTCAAAGACCTTTCTGTCCCTTTTATGAGGTAAAACATGAAGCTTAGGGCGGTGATAAAGCAATCTGGAGATTGGTGGATCGGTTGGTTGATAGATCTGCCGGGAGTCAATGCCCAGGAAAAAACCAGGGAAGAGCTTCTGAAATCGCTCCGCATCGGCGCGGAGGACATGTTGGCAACCGAGGTCCCTTTCATACCCGATGCGCAAATGGCTACCATTGAGATACCGGAACCGCAGTGGGGCTGCGCGCCCCAATGACGGAAGTATAATTAGAAGAAGGGGAAGCCGAATCTTAGTTCCGGAGGCTTAAACATGGGGCGAAAGCGGCTCTAAGAGGTTGCGGAAGCCATCGTTAAAAGTTTTCATCCCAAACGGATTATTCTCTTTGGCAGTCACGCAAGGGACGATCAGAAAGAAGACAGCGACCTGAATCTCTTCATAGAGATGGAAACCCAACAGCGGCCGCCGAAACGCGCGATCGAGGTGAGTTATATTTTTGGTCTGCGTAAATGGTTTCTCGAAGTCGTGGTTTACACTCTAAGTGAAGGGTAGCAATTGAGCAAGGTGCACGGCACCTTGCTTCCCATAATTGAGGCAGAAGGCCAGGTCCTTTATCAGCGGTCCTGACCGGAGGTATTCGGCCCGGCTAACCGATGGAGAAAATGATCTTCTGAATACCTTCAAATAAGTTGCGACAACTCATTTCTTCCTCCAAAGACTCTTGCGATTTGGGGTCCTCCGAACTATAAAGAGAGGTTGCGGGGTGTAGCGCAGCCTGGTTAGCGCGCGTGCCTTGGGAGCACGAGGCCGCCGGTTCAAATCCGGCCACCCCGACCACCATCTTTAGGTTTTCTGCTCCGATGCGCGGGACCCTCGGTTAAGGCTATCTTCCTCGGTTGCGTTTGTACAGTCACATTCAATTCAAGGGGCAAAGAGATGCTTCTCAACTTTCGCGCCAAGATTACTCTCTCGCTCGTTCTCACTTTGTCGTTTTCATGCCTTTTCCTGGTGGGCGCGTCCCAAGCGGCAGAGGCGCTCAAGCTGACGATTCTCCACATGAACGATCCTCACGCACACTACCTGCCGTACGCGGAACCGGACGTTGAGGGGTTGATTGGAGGATTCGCTAAGGCCCAGACAGTTTTGAAGGAGGTGCAAGCCCGCAAACAGGCCGAAGGACGTCACACCCTGTTGTTCATGGCGGGCGATCTGCTCATGGGGACTCCGTTCTCCACGGCATTCAAGGGAAAACTCGGCGTAACTCTTATGAACAAGATGAAATTCAACGCCATGACTGTGGGCAATCACGAGTTCGACTACGGTCAGGATAACCTCCTGGTCAATCTCAAGCCGCTAATGGAGTTCCCCCTTCTCAGCTCAAACACGAGGACCTCTTCAGGCCAGAATGTTTTTCAGGACGTCCTCGAAAAGAAATACCCGGATTCCAATACAACGGTGGTAATTTTCGGCCTCACCACCACAGACACCCCCACGACCACCCATCCTGACAACGTAAAGGGACTGGTGTTCGACGATCCCATATCCACTGCAAAAGGAATTCTGGACCGGGTCAGCGAAAAAGACCTGGTGATCGCGCTCACCCACATGGGTGTTTACGAGGACAAGAAATTGGCGGAAGCCTGCCCCAAAATCAGCGTCATTGTGGGGGGGCATTCTCACACAGCCATTTTTGAACCCATGAAGGTCAATCAGACCATCATCTCTCAAGCTGGGGCGTATGCCCGATATGTAGGGAAACTCGATCTTGACGTCGTGGACGGAAAAATAACCAATTACAAGGGAGAATTGATTGAGTTGACTTCCGCTATCAAGGAGGACCAGGAAATTGCAGCCATCATTGCAGAATCCAAGGCTAAACTTGACGCCAGCTTGAGTAAGGTGATCGGCAAGACCGAGGTGTTCCTCGAAGGTACCCGCAGGAGTGTCAGGTCTGGCAAGGAGACGAATCTCGGCAGGCTTATTGCCTATAATATGGGAATGAATTCGCGATCGGATGTAGCGATACTCAACGGCGGGGGGATACGAGGGAGCATCAAGGAAGGGGACATCACGTTGAATGATGTATATACGGTCCTCCCCTTTCCCGACACTGTCGTGAAGATGAATCTTTCAGGCGAGGATATTATTGCTGTGCTCCAGAGGGGTGGAGAGCTGGATCCGGGCAGTGGTGGCAAGCTCCAAACCTTCGGCCTGACGTATACGCTTGACGAGGACAAAGTTACAATCGAAAAGATCTCGGGCCAACCCTTTGACCCGGGCAAGACACACTCGGTGGCTACCAACGATTTTCTGGCTGCAGGCTGAGACGGATATAAGGTATTCAAGGAGAAAGGAAAGAATCTCTACAATTCCGGTCCACTTATCAGCGATCTGTTCATTAACTATATTAGTGAAAAAAAGGTTATTACTCAGCAACTGCTCGACAGTTTGAAATAGCCTGGGCATCTATCCAGAAATGGCAAAAAATGTTCGAGACCGTTCGAAGGCAGGCCGAGGGGAAACGCCGCGTTCTCGCAAAGGCTTCAGCCTCAGTCCTTGCCCCGGAGGAGAAGAGAGCAAAAACTCTTAGATCTTGTAGTCTTCCCTACTTGTCTGGCTCATCTTCGCCCATCCGTTCTCGGATTGTCTGCTCGAAGCCTCTGTCGGTCGGATGGTAAAAGCGCTTGCCTCGAATGGGCTCAGGTAGATGTTCCTGGTCCACTTTTGCGCCGGGGTAATCGTGAGCGTAACGATATCCTTTGCCATAGCCCAATTGCTTCATCAACCGGGTCGGCGCATTGCGGATATGCAAAGGAACCGGAAGATGGCCCGAACGGCCTATCTCTTCCTTCACCGCAATATACGCGGCCTCCAGGGAATTGGATTTCGGCGCGGTGGCAAGAAACACAACCGCTTGAGCAAGGGCCAGGGCGCACTCCGGAAGTCCGACAAAGCGGCATGCCTGGTAGGCAGCCACGGCCTGTTCCAACGCCCGCGGAGAAGCCAGCCCAACGTCTTCACTGGCAAATCGGACCAGGCGCCTAGCAATGTACAGCGGGTCTTCGCCCCCTTCGATCATCCGTCCCATCCAATAAAGGCCCGCGTCCGGATCGCTATCTCTGAGGGATTTGTGAAGTGCACTAATCAGGTTGTAGTGCTCTTCGCCGGCTTTGTCATATAAGAGGCTTCGCTTCTGAGCCGCTTCCTGAACTGTGTCAGAGTCGATTCTTCCGCCTCGGTGCTCGTGAGCTTCCGAAGCAGCTAGTTCGAGTATATTCAAGGCCGATCTGGCATCTCCTCCGGCCAGGGACACTATTAGATCCACGGCGTTCGGATCGCATTCGAGTTTCAGGTTTCCCAGACCGCGTTCCGGATCTTGGAGGGCTCTCTGAAGAATCTCACTTACGGCCTCGGGCGGCAAAGCCAGGAGGACAAATACCCTCAGCCTTGACAAGAGTGCTGAATTGACTTCAAAGCTTGGGTTTTCAGTTGTGGCGCCGATCAGGATGACTGTCCCATGTTCAACGTGAGGGAGCAGATAGTCTTGCTGTGACTTGTTAAACCGGTGGATTTCATCAAGGAAGAGGATGGTCCTGACTTCGGAATGTGTAAGATCTTCCCGAGCCCTGCTTGCAACTTCCTTTATTTCCTTTACACCTGCGGTAACGGCAGAATACGGCACAAACCGAGATTTCGATTTGTGAGCTACAATGCGGGCAAGGGTCGTCTTGCCAGAGCCCGGTGGCCCCCAGAAGAGCATCGAGAAGAGACGATCTTCTTCTATGGCCCGACGGAGAATCTTTCCCGGCCCAAGTAAGGCATCCTGACCCAAAAAGTCGGACAGCTCATCGGGACGCATTCTGTCCGCGAGCGGCCTCTTGGAATCGGTTATTCTTGCATTGTCGAACAGATCCATATGTTCAGCGTATCGTAATCCCGACACCCAGGCAAGAGAGAATCGGTGAAGACCTTCTTGCAACCCAGCGGATCATCATGCCCCAATCTTGCTGTTTTGTGCTTCGGCCTGCCGCCCCATTTTCCTGGATTTTCACCTGCATTCGTGGTACTCAGTGCAGCAATCTCACCCTGACCAAATAATCGAGGATTGAATGCAACGCATAGGATTGGTCTTGAAGCGCTCGGACGAACAAGCGCTCCTGTTAGGTGAAAAAATTGTCAGTTTCTTGAAGGAGTCCGGAAAGGAAGTTCTGCTGGAACCCTCTTGTCAGGAGTTGGCCGTAAAATGGAGTGCAAATGCCACCGAACGGCTGACAGATGAGGCGGATCTTCTGGTGGTCCTCGGAGGAGACGGCACCATCCTGCGGGCCGCTGCCTTACTCAATACCAAATCCATGCCGGTTCTCGGTATCAACCTCGGGCGCGTGGGATTTATGGCAGAAGTGTCTCCTGCCGAAGCCATTACGGAGCTAAACGCGGCGATGGATGGCACCGCCGCGTTTGTGAACAGGATGTTGCTGCAGATTACTCTTCCTGATGGAAAGACAGCGAGGGTCCTTAACGACATGGTTATCCATTGGGGAGGTATAGCTCGTCTGATCGACCTGGGCCTAAGAATGGGGAAGGCCCGGGAAATTGAACTTCGAGCGGACGGCCTCATTGTGGCTACGCCCGTAGGGTCCAGCGCGTACTCCTACGCGGCCAATGGTCCTCTAGTTCATCCTGAGATTGAAGGCATTCTTCTGACTCCGATATGCCCGTATGCTGGCCTTAAACGTCCCCTTCTAATCCCTCCTCATCTGGAGACGGAGTTGGTCCTCAAGAAAGGAAAAGATTTGACCCTGACCCTGGACGGTCATACGACGGTGGGGCTGGAAGAAGGCCAGTCCGTTAGAATAGTACGGGCGCCCTTTCCATTCATCATGGTTAAATCTACGGCCAGGGACTACTTTGATGTCCTGAAGGAGAAGCTGGACTTGGTATAGACGGATGGTGAGGGTCCACAGGTCACCACGGCGCGGTCACCTGAATGAAGGATCACCCCATTCGCAATTCCCGCGCACGCGGGAATCCAGAATGGATCGTATCGGGTCTTAAACTGGATTCTCGCTTTCTCGCTAATAACGAGAGATTTTCTGCGCCGGGCCGCTCGTACCGGAATGTTTAACCTATTCGACCGATGGGCCTTTTGCGCCCCTTAATTTGTGGCCCTTGAAAATTCTATGTGAGCGTCATATCTTAACACGTGGGCATGTTCGTCGGTGTGAGGTTGTTTGCGTAGCCAAACGATTCCTATGCTGAAGTACCTGAAAATATCAGACCTGGCTATAATCGACAAAGTTGAAGTCGAATTTCGCGAAGGGTTTAACGTTCTTACTGGAGAGACCGGAGCGGGCAAGTCGATTCTTATCGGCGCTCTGGATCTTCTTCTGGGCTCTCGGAGTTCGCCGGACATCATACGCACTGGCGAGCAGGAAGCTCAGGTGGAAGGTCTGTTTGAGATCCCATCAGGGATGACGCTCCCAGCCGAGCTTGGAGGTGGCCTGAGCGGGGTGACTGAGCTTGTCCTTTCGAGGAAAGTTTCGCGGACGGGCAAGTCCAGGGCTTTCATAAACGGTAATCTCGCAACTCTGGCGATGATTCAGACAGTGGGCCGGTGTCTGGTAAGCATCTTCGGCCAACATGAGCATCAGGTCCTCCTTGATCCGGAGGAACATGTGGGGATCCTGGATCGATTTGGAGGAGCGGCAGAGGCCCGAAAGACTACCTCGGACACATTCGCTGGTTGGACAAAGGCCGCACGAGAGCTGTCCCAGGCTGACAAGAAGCGCGAGGAATTGGAACGCCTTGGACGCGATAACGACGCTGCAATTGAAGAACTGACCGCCGCTTCCTTGAAGGAAGGAGAAGAAGACGAACTGGTCCAGGAGCGAGAAGTGCTGAAAAAAGCGGTACAAATCCGCGAAAAGGCATTCGAAGCTCACCAGACGCTCTATTCCCGAAGTGGCAGTTTGATGGAAGGCTTCACCGAAGTAAAAAGGGCTCTGGAGTTCCTGGCATCGACTAATCCCAAGCTGGTAGGGATGCGGGAAAATTTTGAAGAAGCTGTTTATCGACTGGAGGACGTAGCCCTCGAACTGAGAAGTGTCGCGGAAACGAGCCACAGCGATCCTGCGCGTCTGGAACAGATCGAGGAACGGCTAGCCCTGATAAGGCGGCTAAAAAGAAAGTACGGTCAAGACCTGGCGGGCCTGATTAACCAACTTGATACTCTTTCCGAGGAGGCCGGAGACGTCCTTGAGGCTAGGACCGATGTTAAGAAGCTGACAGGCAAGGTATCCGAGCACCGAGAAAAGTATCTGAATGCTGCCCGCAATCTTTCCTCTGCCAGGCGAAGAGCAGCCAAAGAGCTTGAAGACGCTATGAAAAAGGAACTCAAGGACCTGGCCATGCCCTCCGCACGCTTTGGCGTGTCTTTCCAGGAAGTTGAAGAAGACAAAGGGTCGTCTAACGGGCTGGAAAAAATCGAATTCTTTCTGGCGTCCAATCCCGGTGAGGCGCCTCGGCCCTTAAGCCGCGTTGCTTCTGGAGGAGAACTCTCAAGAATTATGCTTGCTGTCAAAGCCCTTCAGGTTGACAACCTCGGGTCCCCCACGGTGATCTTTGACGAGGTGGATGCGGGGATCGGGGGCCATACAGCTTTTGCCGTAGGCACCAGGCTGGCGAGGGTGGCCCACCGCCAACAGGTCCTATGCGTGACGCACCTGCACCAGATAGCGGCCCTTGCAGACCATCATCTCTCGGTTCGAAAGTATGTGAGCCAGGGGCGCACTCATATAGACGTGAAGCCTCTGGACCGGGAAGCCCGCGTCGGAGAACTAGCCCGCATGCTGGGGGCGAGTCCTGATTCAGCTTCGGTGAGAGAACACGTTCAGCGTTTAATGGATCTCGACTGTGCGGAGGTTTCCGGGTGATCCGCAGAGCCACTTTGAGGGACGTGAAGAGCATTCACCGTCTGATAGCCGAACAGGCTCAATCAGGACATATCCTCGCCCGGGCCATGAGCGAGCTTTATTCCCAGGTGAAAGATTTCATCGTAAGCGAAGACGACGGCTCAGGAGAGATCGTCGGCTGCGGTGCCCTTCAGATTGTGTGGGAGGATCTCGCTGAAATAAGATCATTGGCTGTACAGACGGAGTACCAGGGACAAGGTGTAGGCACGGCACTTATTGAAGCGCTTTTGGAAGAGTCCGGACAAATGGGCGTAAGCAAGGTTTTTGTTCTTACCTACAGGCCGGAACTGTTTCAGAGGCTCGGCTTCGCTCTTATGGACAAGGGCCTTCTTCCACACAAGATATGGGCGGATTGTATACGCTGCACTAAATTTCCGGAATGCGACGAAATAGCTCTTGTGAAGGCTTCATGATCAGGGCTTGTGAGATGCACGGCAAGGCCATTGGAACGGAAGCCGGAAAGCAGGGAAGTTTGCAACTGATGTCGTTGAAAGGCTTGTTTCATTTGCTGGTATTGGGCACCACTCTCCTTCTCCTGGCTGGCTGCGGAATGTTTAATCTAGGAAAGTGGAAAGGAATCGAAAAGTCAGCCGCTGACGAAAAATATTACCTTGTCAAAGACGCCTTTCTGACAGCGGGGTCTGCGTACAACCGCAAAGAAACTTTTGATCACAACATGAATGAAAGCGTGAATCTTATTTTCACCCCCAAGATGGAACCGAATACGTATGTCGCCGAAAGTATATGGTATGACCCCAACGGGGAGGAATTTCGCAAGATAAGAACTACCTACGACGCGCAGAAAGAGAGCAAGAAAGGCGATGACAGACAAGCATCCGGCAGCACCAGAATCCATTCCATGGCCACCAAGGAACTCTATGACCACAAACCTGGGCTTTGGAAGGTAGCGCTTTACATTGAGAAGGATCTGGTTCGAAGATTGACTTTCTCACTCAGGTGACCCTGTAATGCGTTCAAGGTAATCGCTTCCATCACGCACACTTGCATGAACCCGGAATTCTTGGTAATATACCTAAAATCAGTTTAACTCCGGAGGCTTGGTGAATATTACCCGAAAC
>Ga0209039_10003064_pt1 | contig 13436 bp, 13 predicted proteins | sample BogFormECP12_OM1_FD_188238 | JGI IMG/M metagenome (GOLD analysis project Ga0209039, IMG submission 188238) | Bog forest soil microbial communities from Calvert Island, British Columbia, Canada - ECP12_OM1 (SPAdes) (version 2) | ecosystem: Environmental > Aquatic > Freshwater > Wetlands > Bog ...
TCGCCACAGGTTCAGCAGGATGAAAATGAAGGCCAAGCTGATCCACGGGCCGGTGATGGGCAGGATGGTAAAATGCGATGAAACCAGCCGGATGATCCCCCCCGATATCAGGAAGCAGACAAACGCAAAATTAAACGCATCCGAGAACCATTGCACGCAGCCCGCCAGATAAAAGTAGCGCTGCGCCTGTGTGAGGTGGTTTTCCGGGTCGATCCAATGTGCCCACGGCATCAGGGATTCCCAGTGTTTACGGAGTATCTGGATGTTTCCAAAACACCAGCGGAAGCGCTGCTTCTTCAACCCGGCAAAGGTGCAGGGCATCAGCCCGCGGCCCAAGCTGCGGTGGAAGTATAACGATTGATAGCCGCGCTTTAGGACACGCAGGCTGGCCTCGGCGTCTTCCGTGACGCACCACTCGCTCCAGCCACCGATCTCCTGCAGGACTGACTTGCGAATCAGGCCCATCGTCCCGGAGAAAATGATGGCGTTGCGCTCGTTACGGACCGGCATGGGCACTTTGAAGAAATATTCGTATGAGTAATACATTGCCTCCGAAAAGGATCCCGGTTGGAAACCCCGGTAATCCTGCGGAGCCTGGATGAAACCCACCTGTGGATCGATGAACGCTGGAACCAGTTCTTGCAGGAAAAGCGGGTCCACCTGGTAATCCGCGTCGATCACGCCGATGAGTTCTGCCGAGGGAGAGGTCTGGGTCAGGGCAAAATTAAGCGCGCCAGACTTGAACCCCGGCCAATTTTCCAGATGGATAAAGCGGAAACGTGGTCCCAACTCCTGGCAGAGTTTTTCGATCGGTCGCCAGGTTTTTTCCTCCGGCGTGTTATTATCGACGACCAGCACCTCGTAGGCGGGATAATCCAGGACGGCCAGGGCCCGCAGCGTTTCTTCGACAACCTCCGGTGGTTCGTCGTAAACCGGCAGATGCAGCGAAACCATCGGCAGAAAACCTGGTGCTGGATTGACCCTGTCAATCCGACGGTGCCAGCGCACGCGGCAACTTACATCGATGTTTTCAAACATATGGGTCAGCGCCACCAGCGACGCGATGAATTGAAGGAACAGGAACATCTGGGCTGCGAGGAATGAGGGTCGCGCGAGGTGAGCGGAAATAATGATGGAATACGCGTACACCAGGAAGAGCGGGGTGATGATGATCGTCGTCAGCCAGGCCACCTGGCCGAAAGCATTCCAATCGCGCAACCGCCATATAAAGACCAGCCCTAGCGCGGCAGTCAGTCCGGTGAGAAAAAATACTTCTGGCGGTCTACCAAAGGTGGTCAGCGCCCAGGCATCGCCTACCCCCAATACCACGGCCAACCAAACAAGCGAGAGCCCAGAATGGGTCCGGCGCAGGTGCGTTCCTCCCAGCAACATTACCACCAGGCTGAAGGTAAACCACGCCCCAGCCAAGAACAATGCACGGGTTATCATGAGAGTCATCCTAGGACGAGAAACGCGCCATTAACAGTGCGCTTACGGGGATTGCAATTCCGAGCAACCCGGCGGCAATCCCCCAAACAACAATCACCCGAATGATGTCGCTCCGGCTTAATGAACGGGTGGTCAACATCGCCAGTGCCCATAACGCTGCGAGCGGCGCCAGAACGAGCGTGCCCAGCCCGGCGGGTGCCAACCCCAGAAAAGCCAACGCCAGCAAACGGAACGCTGGGGTGAGCGGTTGCGAGGGTTGATCGAGAAACCGCTTCGGAACGCTGCGGTTCTTGGGCGCGCTCAAGTGCGCTCCGTTGAGGCCAGAAACCAAGAACGATTGATCATCCTCACCTTCGTATCTCAGGATGAGTGTCCGGTCCGGGTTTATTGGAGCATGGATATTCTTTTGCGATCGGTTCATAAGGTGTGAAGGAGACCCATGTTAGAGACGACCAGGAAGGATGCGATCGCGGCGATCAGCGCCAGGACAGACAGAGCGATGGCTAGCCTTCGGATGTATAGCTTTCGTTCGACGGCGAGGTCTTTCGTGCTTCTCAGCCTCTCTGTGTCGCGCAGCATGCGGTGGTTTTGAGCCTCCCGGTGCAGTTCGTCCAGATGGATCTTATTTGCCTTTTCACGGGTGTACATATCCAGGTTGTTCATATTTGCCTCCTTACGGCATGTTTTTCGGGGTTATCCTGACAGGGCGGTTTTATTCTTCCTTGGGCCTCGAAATCTATTACCATTAAACCAATAAGCGGGCAATCCTCTAAGGCCTTTTTCGATATAATAAATGATACATAAAGCGATAATCTATCTGGAAGCAGGGGATATGGCTGAAACGAAGTCTTTTGGTGAGTGGCTTCGACATCGCCGCCGGGAACTGGATCTGACCCAAGAGGAATTAGCGCGCCAGATCGGCTGTGCCCGCATTACCGTCCGAAAAATCGAAGCGGATCAGATGCGTCCGTCGAAGCAGCTGGCGGAGCTGTTGATGGAACAGCTTCGGGTTGCGCCGGATGAACGTGAGAATTTCATGCGTTTTGCGCGGGGCGGAGAATCGGCCAAGTCCATCGCCACGACGGCACCCCACGACAATCTGCCAAATCCGATCAGTAGTTTCATCGGCCGGGAACGTGAAATCGGGGAGGTGAAACGATTGATCGGATTGTCGCGTCTGGTGACATTGACCGGCGCCAGTGGGTGTGGCAAATCACGGCTGGCTTACAAGGTCGCCGATGAAATGATGGGGGAGTTTGAACATGGCATCTGGATTGTGGAACTGGCACCGCTGGCTGATCCGGCGCTTGTGCTCCAAAGCATAGCTGCTACTTTTGGCATCCATGAAAAATCGGGCCGCACACTGAACCGCCTGCTTGCGGAGCACCTCCAGCCTAGACGAACCCTGCTCCTGGTTGATAATTGCGAACATCTCATCCACCCGTGTGCGGTCATCCTCGAGGAACTTCTGCAGGCCTGCCCGGATCTCAAAGTTCTTGCCACGAGCAGTGAAATGCTGGGTATTTCGGGTGAAATGGTATGGACCGTACCACCACTGTCGATGCCGGATATCCAACCTTGGAAAAACCCTGCAAGCGCTCAGGACGCTCTTCAAGCCTATCAGCAATCGGAGGCAGTTCGCTTGTTTGTCGCCCGCGCGGCTTCAGCCGAATCCGAGTTCACGATGACCATCGAAAACGGCGGGCGGATTGCGGAGATTTGCCGCCGCTTGGACGGTATGCCGCTTGCCATTGAACTTGCCGCGGCGCGTGTGCGGAGTCTATCGGTCGCACAGATTGCGGAAAGGCTGGATGACCGTTTCCATTTACTGACGGGAGGCAGCCGCACCGGGCCACTTCGGCAACAGACATTAACCGCCACTTTGGATTGGAGTTACAGCCTCCTTTCAGACCAGGAGCAGAAGGTCCTGCAACGACTTTCGGTATTTGCGAGCGGCGCGACGGTGGAAGCGGCTGAGGCAGTGTGCGCGGGTGAGGGGGTTGAATCGGGTGGGGTATTGGACGTATTATCGAATCTTGTGAATAAAAGTATGGTCACACCCAGCCGGCCCGAGGGAGGTGAGACCCGTTATCACCAGCTTGAAACGATCCGACAATATGCGCGCGAAAGGTTGGAGGAGTCGGGCGAAGGAGATGAATCAAAAAACCGTCATTTAAATTATTTCGTCCATTGGGCCGAGAAGGCGGAACCTTACTTGAGCGGTGGCGAACAAGTCCTCTGGCTGAAGCGATATGAGATTGAGCATGACAACTTGCGCGCCGCGTTGGAATGGAGCCTGACTTCGGAAGGCAAGGTTGATTTGGGCCTGCGTTTGGCCGAAAGCCTTGAAGGGTTCTGGCACACGCGCGGCTATTACAGTGAGGGGCGCGCGCAACTCGCCGCGGTCCTCGAAAAAACCAAAGCCAACGCCCGATCGGATATACACGCCAAAGCCTTATACCTTGCCGGAGGTCTGGCATTTGTTCAAACAGACTACCCCGCGACTCGTGCCCTGGTTGAAGAAAGTTTATCCATTTATCGGGATCTTGGCGCTTCTGGTCGGCTCGGTCTTGCCAATGCGCTCATCCGGCTTGGAGATATGTGGCGCCAATTGGGAAGTTACGAGACGGCGTTCTCATTGTTGGAAGAAGGTTTGCGATACATGCGAGAGCTGAATGACTTGAAAGGCCTGGTAAAGGCTTTGTGGCAGTTGGGCTATTATTCTATCTCCATGAAAGATTATCGGCAGGCCGAACAATACTTTACCGAGGCATTGCCATTGTCGAGACAAAAAGGTGATGAATCTGACACAACCGTGATCCTCTCTGGACTCGGGGAGTCTGCGCTACGACAGGGCAACTTTGGGCGCGCCGCGGCATTTGAAGAAGAAAGCCTGATGCTGAGGAGAGAAATTGGCGAAAAATGGGGTATTGCAGTATCCCTGGCCAATTTTGCATGGATCGCGCTTCATCAAGATGACTTCGGGAAGGCTGGAACATTGTTGCTGGAAAGCCTCGCAATCCGTCGCGAAATCGAGGACCGAGGCGGTATGGCCTGGTGTCTGGAGAAGCTGGCGAAAATCAATATCCTGTATGGACAGAAGAAATCCCGGCTGCAATCCATGGGCAATTTGCGTCGCGCGACGCGGCTTTTTGGCGCTGCGGCTGCACTCAGGGCGCCGGTCGGGTCTGTGATTGATCAGGTGGATCAACCGGAATACGACCGCGACCTGGAAGTCCTGCGGACCGCATTAGGGAAGGAAGCATTCTCGAATCTGTGGATCGAGGGGGAAGCCATGCCTCTTGAAGAAGTCATTGACGAGGTATTGGCTCAGTCAACCCAAGAACCCATACGGAGCGAAAAAGAAAAATTCGGCGGTTTAACCGGGCGCGAACGCCAAGTGGCTAGGTTGATTTCGCAGGGCAAATCCAACCGCGAGATCGCAAAAGCGATGACCGTGGGTGCGAAAACAGTCGAGACTTATGTTACGCGTATCCTCAACAAACTCGGATTCAATTCACGCGTGCAGATCGCCACCTGGATGATTGAGAAAGGTTTCGAAGGAATGGAGTCACAATGAACCCAGACGAACGGAACGAAAAGATCGAAGAGTACGGACGCGGATTCGATTTGGTTACCGCCGCACTGGCCGAGGTGCCGCGTGAGGCGTGGGAGTTCAAGCCCACACCCCAAGAGTGGAGTGTCCATGAAGTCATCCTACACATGGCGGACAGCGAGACCATGGGCGCGATCCGTCTCCGCAAATTGATTGCAGAGCCAGGCAGCACCCTGATGACGTATGAAGAAGCCAAATGGGCTGACTTGCTCGACTACCAAAACCAGGACGTGGAAGACGCCCTCCAGATTTTGAAGCTGGCACGGCAGACAACATATCGACTGCTTAAAACTTTGCCCGATCGAGTCTTCATGCATTCAGTGACGCATCCTAAATACGATATGCCTTTCACAGTCGAGAAATGGCTTGATACTTACTCGCGTCATATCCCCGCACACATCGAGCAGTTAAAGAAAACTTATCAGACCTGGAAAGAACAAAATAAATAATTCGATTTTTTCAGCCTAACTCGAAATTCGTTCTCGTTGAGGGGCCGCGCTCGTAAGCCGCGGCTCTTTTGTTGCCAAGAATTGTAGTGAGGCATTGTAGAGTTTTCCCTGACGACATTCCATCGTGTTTCATATATAGTATGCTCATGTTGGACGCGCATCATTTCAATATTGGTTTGAGTTGAAAGGAGAAAAAATATGTCACGTTATCTTGTTGAACGCACCTTTCCCGAGGGCCTTGCCATTCCCATGACCGATGAAGGCGCACAGGTCTGCCTGACGGTGGTTGGCAACAATTCTATGGATGGAGTGACTTGGGTGCATTCCTACGTCACTACTGACAAGACAAAGACCTTCTGCATATACGATGCCCCTTCGCCGGAGGCCATCCGCAAGGTTGCCAAGCGCAACAATTTGCCCGTGGACAAAATCACCCAGGTGAGCATGCTGGATCCGTACTTCTACAAATAACTTTGCCCCCCTTGCGGGGTCACTTTTGAGGAATCAATGGCACACGCCAGGAAGGGAAAGGGCATGAGCTGGACCCAATGGTTCATAGATTTCAAATGTTCTCAAGGTTGGAGTCGCCTTTCCCTTTTGGGTGTAATTCGAGTGCAGTTCAATGCACCCCATAGAGCGATTGGCCTGTACATCTGGCACTGTATCGCCTCTGTGGCTTCGTGCATTCGCTTGAGACACGCTGGTGACGAATCTGAACAGGCCCGGTATATTAGACGGTCATCTCATCAGACAATTAACGAACTTAGACGTATGTCCATTTATGGCCGAAGGAGGCACACATGTACGACCCATTTCTGAACCTTCACGAGCCCGCTTCGAGTCAACGATACCTGGACGAAGAGCAGTATGCTCAACTCCACGCTCGCCTCGTGCACCTTCCATCCCTGAGAGATCGGTTCGCCCTGCAGCTGGGAAGGCTGTTCTCCAGGCTGGGGGAGCAATTGACCCATGAGGATCCTTGCGGCGACCTCACCCGGGAGATTGCATGACCACACCCTCCCGCGCCAGGGAACTCGGCCCTCGTTTGGGATATGGGCAGGGGTACGAGCTGTTTACCAGCCTGTCCGTCCTGCACCAGACGGAACACCACGGCCTGCGCGCCTCCTGGGCGGCCGGGATGTGTTGCCGCGTCCCGGCCCCGGAAGGCAAATTTCTGGAGGGGGTTGTCCCCTAGATGCGCTTCCTGCTCTTGCGGGTGTAGCTGGACCTCGGTCACGGGACAAGATGAAGAGTTTGTTCCAGTTCGGCGCCCGGTCATCAACCATCTCCGCCCTGCCGGGAGAGTTCGTCCCGGATCGGTTGTTGAAGTCCCTCAAGACGCTGGCCGATCCCAGCCGCCCCAAAATCTTTTACTACATCAGCCAGGAACAGGTAACCCATCCCGGCTGGCACGACGGCTGCATTTGCCCACCCCGACCGTCACCCATCCCCTGAACGCACTGCGCCTGGCAGGTTTGGTGAACTTGACTTTTCGGGGTCAGGAAAAATCATACCGGGCCTGGCTCGAGGCGGTTGAGGCCACCTACGCCAGCCCCGGTCACTTTCTGCGCAATCCCCCAGCGGATCCTGGTCACCGACTGGATTTCGAACCGCCCGCCTTCAGTCCGGCTCCCTCTGGATTTTTCTTAGAAACTCGGGCGTATTTAACCCGCGCTCCAGCAGGTAGGTCAGGTAGGCCTGCATGAGCGCTTCGATCTCTTTCCGGGTCCCGGGAGCCAGGCGCGCCCGCTGGGCTTCGGCATAGCTGCTGCGTTGGAAGTGGCGCAGGTATTTGAGGGTTTCCACCGACACCTTCCAGGCCCCGGGCAACCCGGCCCCACAGCGCGGGCACAGGACCCCACCCTGGGAGGCCGAAAAGAACTGGTCGACCGCCAGGATCTTCTCGCCGCAGTTCGCGCATTCGAACAGGTGCGGGCGAAAACCAAGAAAATCCAGGAGCCTCATTTCATAATAACGAATCGCCAGGAAGGGGTCCGTCTCGAGAGTGATCCGGTCGAGCGTTTCCGTGAGCAGGCGGAAGAGGGCGGAATTCTCGCTTTCGTCCTCATAGGTAAAGCGGTCGAGCAGCTCGACGACGTAAGAGGCGACCGCGGTCTTGACCAGGTCCGCGCGCAGGGCCAGGTACGCCTGGCGCGTGTCAGCCTGGGTGACGATGGGCAGGTCGCGGCCCCTGGCCAGCTGCAGGGTCACATGGGTGAAAGGCTCGAGATGCCCTGCCTTGCGCGAGCGTATTTTGCGCGCCCCCTTGGCAAGGGCGCGCACCTTGCCGCGCTCGCGTGTGTACAGGGTGAGCAGGCGGTCGGCCTCCCCCCATTCGGCATGGCGCAGGACGACGGCCTCCACACGAAAAGAGCGCTGCTCTCTCATGCTGCCCTAGGACCCATACGGAAATGCTCCTACCTTTTCAGATCCTTGGGGGTGAATGCCCCCGGCAGGAGGGCCGAGACGGTGGTCTCCTGGACCAGGTGGCCTTCCCCGTCCCCGATCAATACCAGCACGTCCAGGCCGAACTCCGCCATGACCTGCCGGCAGCCACCACATGGGGAACCGCCGTTAGGGGTGACCACCGCCAGGACCTCGAAGGCCGTTTCCCCTTCCGATACCGCCTTGAAGATCGCCACACGCTCGGCGCAGATGCTGGTCGGGTAGGCGGCGTTCTCGATGTTACAGCCGGTGAAAACCCGCCCGGATTTCGTGCGCAGCGCCGCGCCGACCGGATAATTGGAGTAGGGCGCGTAGGCCCGGCGGCGGGCCTCGTTGGCCAGGTCGATCAAGGCCTGCCGTTCCTGCTTAGAGAGCTTGGTCATCCTTCGCCTCGTTCAATTTTTTGATCGGCCGGGCGGGCACCCCGACCACCAGGGTGTCCGGGGCGACGTCCCTGGTCACGACCGCTCCGGCCCCGGTCTTGGCATGCGCCCCGACCTTGACCGGCGCCACCAGCATGGTGTCCGACCCAAGGAAGACCCCCTCCCCGATCTCCGTGGGATTCTTGCGCACGCCGTCGTAGTTGCAGGTGATCGTCCCCGCCCCGATGTTGACATTCGCCCCGATCTGGGCATTCCCGATATACGAGAAATGTCCCATCTTGGTCCCGGGTCCGAGGGTCGAATCCTTGACCTCACCGAAGTTGCCCATATGGACGCCGCGGCACAGGTGCGCGCCGGGGCGCAACCGGGCATACGGTCCGATCCCGACATGCTCTTCGAGCACGGCCCCCTCCACCACAGAGGCCAGAATTTCGCAGGAGTTGCCGACAAGCGTATCCTGCACAATGGAATTGGGCCCGAGGCGGCAATCCTCCCCGATGGTGGTCTTGCCGCGCAGGTGGGTGTTCGGGCAGACGACCGTGTCCCGGCCGATGACCACTCCAGCCTCGATATAGGTGGTGGCGGGGTCCAGGATGGTCACCCCCGCCAGCATATGGGCGCGGTTGATGCGCGCCCGCATGGCGGTTTCCGCCTCCGCCAGGTGGAGGCGCGTGTTGATTCCGATCGCCTCGGTGGGATCATCGCTCGCCAGGGCTTGAACCGGTAAATGCTCCCGGGCCGCCAGGGAGACCACCTCGGTCAGGTAATATTCGCCTTTCCTGGAGAGCGGGATGCGCCGCAGGGCGTCCCACAGCCAGGAGGCCGAGAAGCAGTAGGCGCCGACGTTCAATTCATCAATCTTCAACTGCGCTTCGGTCGCATCAGCTTCCTCGACCACGGAGAGCACATCTCCATCCGGGGCCCGCACCACCCGCCCAAACCCGCGCGCCTCCGGGGCGCGTACGGTGAGGAGGGTGAGCGGTCCGGGGTTGGCCTTCTGGGTCTCCACCAGGCGGCCCAGGCTTTCCGGGCGTAAGAGCGGCATATCCGCGTAGGCGACCAGGACCAGGTCCGTCTTGCCTTTCAGGAGCCCTTCGGCCTGCTGCACGGCGTGTCCGGTGCCGAGCGGAGGGTCCTGGACGACGCAGCGGGCGGAAGCCTTGAGCAGGTCGCCCACGGCGTCAGCTCCATGTCCGATCACCACCACCGGCCTCTCCGTGCTGACCGCTTGCGCAGCTTCAAGGACATGGGTGATCATCGGCTGCCCGCAGATCGGGTGCAGCACTTTGGGAAGGGCGGATTTCATACGCGTACCCTGCCCCGCAGCAAGGATCACAGCAGTGATTTTCATGGTTGGCTCCTAACAAAAAAACTGGCGCTGCCAGCGGGGCGGCGCCAGACCCGTTCATGGAAAAAAAGCCCCGCTTGCAGGCGGGAAATTCAGGCTGGGGCGCCTGGATTCGAACCAAGATAATCAGCTCCAAAGGCTGACGTGCTGCCATTGCACAACGCCCCAAGGCGGCGCGAATTGTATCACAGCCGGTCGGGGCGGACAATGGCTACGATTTATCCTCCGGCGCCAGGCCCAATTGCTTGGCCTGGTCGTACGAGAGCATGTCCGGCTTGGTCGGCGCTTTATGCTGGTCAGCGGCCTGATCCCAGAACGCATCCAGCTCGGTGGGTTTAAGTTTTTTCTTGGCATCCTTGAAGAGCGGCTCCAATTCCTTGGCGCTCTCTTCCACGGCTTCGACCGCAGGTGCATCCGGCTCCTCGACGGCCTTGTCCGTCTGTTCCAGCACCAGCGCTTCGCCCAGCTCTTTCTCGATATAGTCCCGGGAGGCCGAGAAGACGGCAACCGCCTTCCGCACCCGGGATTCATCGGCCAGCTTCTTGCCCATGACCAGCATGGCGTGCGTCTTCCCCACGGGGGCAAAAAGCAGGTCGTATTTTCCGCCGTCGAAGACATGCCAGCTGGAAAAGGCTTTCTGGCCGAGGTGGTAGGAGATCTTTTGGCTGGCGCTGTAGATGGAAAGCAGCGAGGAAAGCAGGGAGACCTCGCCGCTGTTGTCCGGCAGGTCCCCGGCACGGGCCAGCACGCGGCCCTCGTCATTGAGCAGGAGCACGGCGGAGGCTTCCAGCTCCTGGCGCAAGCTGGCCAGAAGGTCCGGCAGGCTGCGGCGCACCTCCTCTTCATCCACCGCGATCGGTTCGGGTGGGAGGAAGGTCTCGACCAGGCCGAGGTGGCGTTCGACCGCATCGAGAAAATCGGCCATCGGGACCGGCTTGATGAAAAAGGCATCCGCACCCGCCTCCGCAACTTCCTTGCGCACCCTGGGGTCGGTCTGGCCGGTGACCAGGATGACCTTCGCCTTGGGGTGGTTTTTGCGGACCTTGCGCATCAACTCGATTCCGGTGATGCCTGGCAGGCGGTAGTCGGCCACCAGCAGGTCGATCTTATTGCGAGAGCTGTCCAGAACCGCCTCCTCGCCGGAGGGGATCTCGGCAACGGTCAATTTATAGTCAAGGGTCTCCAGCGCGGTGCGGAGCAGGCGGCTGACCTCGCGCTGGTCTTCAACAATCAGAATACGGTAAGGGGCCATCATTGATTCCGAAATTATGCCTTCAGGCCGATCCGCTTCCGGCTTGGCGAAGCGGGGGATGACAACGCCCGTTCAATCCACCAGCCAGCAGGCGGCCCAATGGTCCGGCCTGGCTTCCTTGAAGACCGGCTCGTCAACCGAACACCGGTCAATGGCCACCGGACAGCGCGGATGGAAGCGGCAACCCGTGGGTGGATGGAGAGGGCTCGGGACATCACCTTTAAGGATGATGCGCTCGCGCTTCAGAGTCGGGTCAGGGACGGGGATGGCAGACATGAGCGCCCGGGTATAGGGGTGCAGCGGCTCCCGGTACAACTCGTCCCGCTCCGCCAGCTCCACCATCTTGCCCAGGTACATCACCGCCACGCGGTCCGAGATATGCTCCACGACGCTCAGGTTGTGGGCAATGAACAGGTAGGTCAGGCCGAACTCGCGCTGCAGGTCCTTCAGGATGTTCAGCACCTGCGATTGAATGGAAACGTCCAGCGCCGAGACCGGTTCGTCGCAGACGATGAACTTGGGCCGCAAGGCCAGGGCCCGGGCAATCCCGATGCGCTGGCGCTGTCCGCCGGAGAACTCATGCGGGTAGCGGCGGGCGTGGTAATCCTCCAGACCGACCTTCTTCAGCGTTTCCAGCATGGTTTCATAGCGCTCGCGCCGTGTGCCGATGCCGTGCACGTTCAATCCTTCCATGACCGATTCGCCGATCGGCATGCGCGGGTCCAGCGAGGCGTAGGGGTCCTGAAAGATGATCTGCATATTGCGGCGCATGGCCTTGAGCGCCCGGCCCTTCAATTTCAGGACATCGATCCCATCGAAGGACACCTCCCCGCGCGTCGGCTCGATCAGGCGCAGCATGGAGCGGCCGACCGTTGTCTTTCCGCAGCCCGATTCGCCCACCAACCCGAGCGTCTCCCCTGGACGGATGGTAAAGGAGATATCGTCCACCGCCTGGACCCAGGCCACCGTGCGCTGTAACAACCCCGCCCGTACAGGAAAGTATTTAACCAGGTTTTTGACGACGACCAGGTCGCCTGGGGTGCCTGGTTCGGTTGCTGGAGTGCTCATGACGTCTAACTCCCAGTTCCAGAAATGATGTCGAGCTGGTGCAGGGCCGACCGCTAGCTTCCCCCCCTGGCCAGGGGGGCGCGTTGGGCAGGTGAATCCTGATACAGCCAGCAGCGGACCAAATGTCCGGGGGCGATCTCGTTCAGGTCAGGTTCGATGTCCGTACAGGCCTGCAGCTGGTAGTCGAGGCGGGCCCGGCAACGCGGCGCGAAGCGGCAGCCCACGGGCAGGTTGATCAGGTTCGGCACGCTGCCGGGGATGACATCCAGCCGCTCCTTGATCTTGCCCAGCACCGGGATGGAGCCCATCAGGCCCTGGGTGTACGGATGCATCGGCTTGGCAAACAGGGTTTTAACGTCCGCCTGCTCCACGATCCGGCCGGCATACATCACCCCGACCCGTTCCGCCATTTCGGCGATCACCCCCAGGTCATGGGTGATCAGGATGACCGAGGCCCCGACCTTGTTGCGCAGATCGCGCATCAGGTCCAGGATCTGGGCCTGGATGGTCACGTCCAGGGCCGTGGTCGGCTCGTCGGCAATGAGCAGCTCCGGGACGCACGCCAGGGCCATGGCAATCATGACCCGCTGCGCCATGCCCCCCGAGAGCTCGTGCGGAAAGGAGGAGGCCCGCCGCTCGGCCTCCGGGATGCCCACCATCTTTAACAATTCAATCGCCCGCTTCCAGCCCGTTTCCTTGCCGAGGTCCTGGTGAATGTTGAGCACTTCCGCGATCTGGTCCCCGACCTTGAACACCGGGTTCAAGGCGGTCTGCGGCTGCTGGAAGATCATCGAAATGCGGTTGCCGCGCACATGGGTCATTTCGGATTCGGTCAGTTTGAGCAGGTCCTGTCCATCGAACAGCACCTCCCCCTCCACGACCCTGCCGGGCTTGCTGATCAGCCGCATGGCGGAGAGCGAGGTGACGCTCTTCCCGCAGCCCGACTCGCCCACCAGGCCGTAGACCTCGCCGGGATACACCTCAAAATCGATCCCGTCCACAGCCTTGACCACGCCGTCCTCGGTGAAGAAATAGGTTTTCAGATTTTTCACTTCGAGCAAAGGTTGGGTTTTGTCAGCCACAAGTTTTCTCCGTGCCGTGCGTATCCATAAAATAATATCACATCTTATCGGAAATGGAATCACCCCTTCGGACCAAAACGGTTCTTGCCTGTGTTCCGGAACTGACTGTAAAAAAATCCAATCCCCGCTTTCATCCAGGGCGCCACTTGAAAACGGGGATCAGAAGACACGAAAAAGGAAAGAGCCCGGAAAGCTCAAGGTTTATTTTTTGGCCCGGGTTTCACGGATGATGGAACTCGCGCCGAGTATTCCAATAAACAGCCCCACGATCGAGGCACCGTAGGAGAAGAAATTCAGAAAGAAGGTGGACTGCAGCACCTGCAATACCATCAAAAAGGGTAGGA
>Ga0209039_10003065_pt1 | contig 13432 bp, 11 predicted proteins | sample BogFormECP12_OM1_FD_188238 | JGI IMG/M metagenome (GOLD analysis project Ga0209039, IMG submission 188238) | Bog forest soil microbial communities from Calvert Island, British Columbia, Canada - ECP12_OM1 (SPAdes) (version 2) | ecosystem: Environmental > Aquatic > Freshwater > Wetlands > Bog ...
GACGAAGCGGTGGGGAAGGAAGGCATGGAGCAGGGCCTCGACCGAAGGGTTTGGAGCCGCTGCGTCGAACAGATGCGTGCGGAGCTGGTTCACCATCTCCTCGTCGGAGAGGGAGGGCAGGGCTTCAAGGCGGCGCAGGTAGCCGAGGTCGAGGGCGGGAAAATCTCGGGGCCCGACGCGATCGAGGCTCGATCCGGAGCCCTTCACGTAGAGGCATTCCAGGTGGTCTCCGAGCAAGGTCCGGTAGGGTGCCTTGAGGGAGGTATTGCCGCCGCCGTGCAGCACGAGCTCCGGCTCGGCGCCGATTAAGCGTGAGCTGTAGATGCGGAGTGCAAGGAGTTCGCCCTCCTGAGGCCCCCATTGGTCGACGGCCCGCCGGGCATCGGCATCACTCCAGCGGCTTTGCATGGCGTCGAGCCTAGCGCGCCTGACTGTCGCCCTACCCGGCCTTCTGCGGGGGGCTCTCCGCTTGCGGTCCCAGGCTCGGGTGGAAAAACCGGAGAAGTCGCGAAGCGGACGACGAACGCCTGCGCGCTGGTGGGCGATTCTTTGCGTCGAGCGCAGTGCCGCGGATGCTGCGTTCGGAGTCACGCCCCGGGCTTCGCGGGCCCCTTTCGGGCCGCCCTAACTACCGGGTCTGCTCGTCTCCAGGAAGGAGTGGCACCGGGCCTTGTGGTGGATCTCGGCGACGGCCTCAAGGCCCAGCTCCGCCGCAACCAAGGCGCTCTCACGCAGCTGCGTCGTTCCCGAGACCGTCACGTTGTCCGTACAAATCGCCACCGGCACGCCCGCCTCGAGGAAGCTGAAGAGCGGGTGCCGCTCCCCGCGACGTGAGGCGCCGGTTTGCCAATTCGAGGTAAGGCAGCATTCGACGAGGATGCTGTCGCGGGCGAGGCGCCGGACGAGTTCGCGGTCATGAACCGCCGAGCACGCATGCCCAAGGCGGTTTACGCCCAGCTCGTCGATCGCCTCCCAGACGCAGGCCGCGCCCTCGTCTTCGCCGGCATGCGCGGTGGTGCCGAGGCCGCCCTTGGATGCGATTTCAAAGGCGTCGCGGAACAGGCGGGGCGGCGTCCCGCGCTCCGCGCCTGCGATGTCGAACCCGATGACCCCACACACTCGGTGCAGGTGGTGCGCCTCGCTGATGGCCTGGCGCGCCAGGATCTTCGCGATGTGCGGACCTTGCTGACGCATCGCGATCACGACCAGGCCGCAGCGCAGCCGATCCGGTCCGTGCGTGCGGATGCGTTCACGCATCGCCGAGAGCACCGCGACGATCGACTGACGCAGCGTGAGCCCGGCATAGGTATGAATGATCGGTGAGTAGCGAAGCTCGAGCGTGCGCACGCCTTGGGCCACCGCCTCGTCCACGATGTCGCCCACGACGCGCTCGATATTCTCAAAGAACTGCGTCACCCACAGGGGGTAGTGGAACTTGTCGAGGTAGGAAAGGAGCGTGCCCTCCTCCTCGGGCTGAAGGACCAGCAGCTTCTCGAGCTCAGCCTCGGTCGCGGTGGGTGCGAGACCGTGGCGGCGCATCAGTTCCCATACCGTCCTCACAGGAATCGAGCCGTCGACATGCTGATGCAGCTCCGTCTTCTCGATCGCAGCGAGCTGCTGAGGGTCGACGCCGGGGGGTAGCTCGAGGGCGTGCGGCATGCGCGGATACTATCGTTCCACTGTGAACCTCCACCTTGGCCTGCGCTACGACTTGCGAGGCCCTGCGGAACCTGAGCGGCTGTACCCGGCGATCCTCGAGCACGCGGCCCGTGCAGAAGCCGCAGGCTTCGATGGGCTCTGGGTCTCGGAGCGGCCGTTCGCGCACGCTGCAGTGGTTCCCGCGGCGCTCCCGCTCCTCGCGGCGATCGCCGCACGCACGACGCACATCCGCGTGGGCAGTGCGCTTTTGCCTCTCCCGCTCTACCACCCGCTGCGTCTCGCAGAAGACGCGGCGACCCTCGACGGCCTGTCCGGCGGACGGCTTGAGCTCGGCCTTGGATTGGGTGAGCACACCGAAGGGTTCGACGGCTTCGGCGTTCCCGTACAGGGGCGGCTCGAGCGATTTGAAGAGAGCCTGCTCGTTCTGCGCCAGGCCTGGGGCGAGAGCCCTGTCCAGTTTGAGGGTCAGTACTACCGACTGGTGGGTCCTGAGGTGTTCCCGAAACCCGTGCAGCGCCCGGGCCCCCCGGTGTGGATCGGCGCATCCGCCGACACGGGAGTGCGGCTTGCCGCACGCCTTGCGGATGGCTTTGTGGCGGGAACGCGCCGTGCGGCGGAGCGCTTCCTCCAGGTCTGGTGCGAGAGGGGCCGTGACCCGGCGTTTGCACGGGTGGCCCTCGAGGTGGGAGGGGCCGCGCATCCCGATGCGGCCCGGGCGCGGGCCGCCTTTGCCGCCGAGACCGGTGATCTCGGCGCCACCCCGGGGGAGCTCCACCTTTTGGTGCCGGTGCTCGATCCCCTGTCGGGATCCGCCCCTGGCCTCGGTTTCGCTCCGCAGGCGTTAGAGCGGCTGCAAGAGCAAATCTGGCGCCCCTTCCGCAATCGGCAGGAATGAGGCTCAAGACTGCAGTCGGACTGACCGATCAACTTGTTCGGGGTGTTGGGGGGTGAGGTCCGCGCAATGACGGTGCCCTCGATCAAGGGGACGGGGTTTCAGTCCGCTATTGATGACATTCAGCGACTCCTCGACATCCGTCAGCTGACCCGTGAGGAGCTCGAGGCGCAGCTCACTCCCGACGACCTCATCATCCTCGAGTCGAAGATCGGCCCTACCACATGGGTTCCCATCGACACCTATCGCCGCGTGGTCGATCTCCTGATCGCGGTCGAGGCCCAAGGCGACCCCGAGGGTTACCTCTTCCAGCGAGGCTGGCGCGCCGCCGAGCGCCTGCACAAGGCCGGCCTCTACAGCCAGTTCGATGCGACCACCGAGAAATGGGGAATGCGGGTCGGCAAGCTGATCGTGACGCTCGGGTCGGTGCTGTGGAACTTCACCGAGTGGACGTTTGAACTCGAGCCAGGGCTACCGGTGCGTGGCTTTCGGCTGATCGTGCGCGACGCGGCGGCGCTCCCTGAGTGTGCGCGATTTACCTCGCACGGATTCATCGAATACCTCGCGCGCTCGGCGGCGGGTCTGACGCTCCGGGTCACGAGCGAGCGCCGGCCCGGCGGACTGATCATTTTCACCGCAAGCACCGCCTGAAGCTATGATAGGGACCCGTCGAAGAAGAGGGGTCCAGATGACATCTCAAACCAAGACCGCTGCAAGATGGCTGATCGTGCTATGGCTCGGCGCCGCAGCGATCCTCGGCTTTGTCGTTTCGGGCCGCTTCCTGTACCGCAGCTTCATCGGATCCGATCCCAGCGCATTTCCGGCTGGTGCGCTTCTGCAGCCGCTCGCGGAGCTCGTCCTGCCACGCGCGGGTGTGACACGGGTCGGCGTACTTTGGGTGGTGGGAGTACTGCTCGCTCTCGCCATCGTGGGATTCTTCGTCGGACGGGCAGCCTCGCGGGCAAGTCGCCGGGCCGCGGATCCGGGCCGTCGGCGGGTCCTCGCGGGTGCCGCGTCCGGGGTGGGAGTTGCGATTGGGAGCTTGGCTGTCGGCGCAGCGGGCACCGCCTCGCGCGCGCTGCTCGGTCTTGGCAACGACGGCCGTGGCTGGTGGCCCGTGGCGGGGGAGATCTTCGGAGCGAAGGTGGAACGCACCGCGCCGGAGTGGAAGGAGGAGTGGAAGGGGAGCCGGATCAAGAGCTACAGGCGTTTCGGACGAACCGGCTGGCAGGTCTCCGACATCGTACTCGGCACCGGCGCGATCCAGGGCGAGAACGGCGAGAAGATCGCGCGACTCGCCCTCGAGCGCGGCGTGAATTACTTCGACACCGCTCCCGACTATTCCGGCTCCGGCAGCGAGCAGGCGATGGGCCGGGCGATCAAGGGACTGCGTGATCAGGTTTTCATCGCCACGAAGTTCTGTACGCCCGAGGGTCACGTGCCCGCGGGAGCCTCCGTCGAGACCTACACGCAGGCGATCGAGGGCAGCCTGCGGCGCCTCGGCACTGATCACGTGGATCTCGTGCACATCCACTCCTGCGACGAGCTCGACCGGCTCATGGACCCCAACGTTCACGAAGCCTTTGATCGCTTGAAGCAGCAGGGGAAGGCGCGCTTCCTGGGCTTTTCCTCGCACACCCCGAATCTCATCCAGGTCGCAACGCAGGCGATCGAGTCGGGTCGCTTCGACGTCATGATGCTCGCCTACCACCATGGCATCTGGCCGCGACTCGGTGAGATCATCTCCAAGGCGCGACGCGAACAGGACATGGGCGTGGTTGCGATGAAGACGCTGAAGGGCGCGCGCCACCACGGACTCTCCGGTTTTCGCGACGAAGCCGACGCCTACTCCCAGGCAGCCTTCAAGTGGGTGCTCTCGAATCCCGACGTCTCATGCCTCGTGGTGTCCTTCTTCGAGCTTCAGCACGTCGACGAGTACCTGTACGCGTCGGGAAAGGGCGTAGCGCCGCGTGACGTCTCGATCCTCGAGACGTACGACCGGGAGATCCGCGGGAGCTACTGCTCGCCCCACTGCGGTGCGTGCCTCTCGTCCTGTCCGGAAGACCTGCCGATCGCCGACGTACTCCGTCACCGCATGTACTTCGAGGACTACGGCTGGGAAAAGGAGGGGATGCGCCTGTATTCTCGACTCGAGAAGCAGGCCTCGGTATGCGCTTCTTGTAGTGCCCCGTGCCTTGGGTCCTGCCCGGTGGGGATTGATATCCAGAGCCGAATGAAAGGCGCGCACGAGTTGCTGACACTCAGCTGACTGCGCCCGAAGCCTGTCCGCCTGCAGCCTCGCGACTCGTCCGGGTGCGTGCTCCCGAAGCATCGCCTCGCGCCGCCGTGCGCCGCTCCGGAGAATCAAGGACAAGGGGAGGAGTTAGGCCCCAAGCGTCCGCTCGACTGCCTGAATCACGTCCGCAACGTCCTCGTCCGTCAGCTTCGGCGAAAGCGGCAGCGAGAGCGTACGATCGGAGATCCATTCGGCGGCCGGGAACTGTCCCACCCGATAGCCATAGCGCTCTTGGTAGAAGGGATGGAGATGCACGGCGCGGTAGTGGACGCCCACTCCGATTTTCTGCGCCGTCATGCGCTCCAAAAATTCGTCACGCGTGAGGGTCACGCTGTCCAGGTCAAGAAGCAGGGTGAACAAATGGTGTGCGTGGCGCGTTCCCGCGGCGGGGGCCTTCGGGAGAAAGACGGGCAGCTCGCACAGGCCTTCGCAGTAGGCGTTCCAGATCTCGCTTCGCCGCTTCCAGTAGCGTTCGATCCGCGCCAACTGGTGGATGCCGAGCGCAGCCTGTAGGTCCATCATGTTGTATTTGAACCCGGCATCGACCACGTCGTAGTGGATGTAGCCCTTGTCTGAAAAGCGTCGCCAGGCGTCTTTCGTCATGCCGTGGAGCGCGAGGGTGCGCATTCGATCCGCGACTTCGCGCGAGCGGACGATCGCCATGCCGCCTTCGCCGGTCACGATGTTCTTTGTGACGTAGAAGCTGAAGCAGCCCACGTCACCCATCGTTCCGGCTTTTCGGCCTTGGAACTCGGTTTCGATCGCATGCGCACAATCCTCGATCAGCGCGAGGCCGTGGCGCTGGGCGATGGCGGTGATGCGTTCCATGGCGCAGGGTCGACCCGCGAAGTGCACGACCACGATCGCGCGCGTGCGGGGCGTGATTGCCGCCTCGATCAACTCGGGGTCGATATTCTGGGTGTCGCGCTCGCAGTCGACGAGCACGGGCACGGCGCCTGTATGTACCACGGCATTCGAAGTCGCCACAAAGGTCATGGTGGGAACGATCACTTCGCTGCCGGGGCCCACCGCCAGCGCGGCGAGGGAAAGGTGTAGCGCTGCAGTACACGAGTTCAGGGCGAGGGCGTGTTCGGCTTCCTTATACTCACGGAAGCGTTCTTCGAATTGCGCAACCCGCGGTCCGGTCCCGATCCAACCCGAGCGCAGGCACTCGACGACCTCGGCAATCTCCGGCTCTTCGATGAGGGGCGAGCCAAACACGAGAAACTGGTCGCGGGCCATGGCCGAATACTTCGGCCGAGCGGGTCGTTTGCATAATAGAATGCACAAATATGAGGCGAGTGCAGGGGCGAAGCCATGGAGGAAAGGGTGGCCAGCCTGGGCCTCGGAACGGGCCGAAGCCGCGGGCTTCTCGCCGCGGCATGGCTCGCGGCAGCAGTGCTTGCGGCATGGCCTGCCGGTGCGCCAGCGGGGTCCGAGTCCGGCCCCTGGGCGCTTCCCCCCGCGGGCTCCTGCGCTCCAAGCGGAGGGCTGCGCGGCTGGCCCATCGGACAGGACGCTCCTCCGATCCCCTTCCAGACCGGAGACGTGATCGACCTCGGCAAAGCCGAGGTCTTGAAGAACTATCTCCCGCCGGCGCTCTGGGAGCAGCGCGATCACTTCTTCTACGAGGGCCAGCGACTCGAGATCGGACCTTGCTTCCGCGACTACGCACCGCCCGCATTCTTTCAGGAGGTGACGGAAAAGGAGCGCGGCAAGACCCACCTCCAAGACAACGGTGGAATCTCCGGCTACCGCGCAGGCCTTCCTTTTCCGCACGACACGATTGCCCCTGACGATCCGCAGGCCGGCCTGAAGTGGGCGTGGAACGTGGCCCAGCGTTACCAGGCGGGCGGGCTCAAAGCCAAGTTTCGCGTCTCGGACATGGTGGGACGCACCGGACGCGCGGAACCTTTCGAGGGCGAACTCTTCGTGCTCCCGCTCTCAGGCCGCGCCGACCGGGCGGCGGCGGACTACAAGGTCCCGGGCGCCGGTACGCAGGCATGGGTAGGCGGCGGAATGATGACCGAGCCCTTCGCAGCCCGCGAGTACGCGTGGCGCCAATACCGCGACACCGCAACCCTCGCCGATCCCGATCGGTCGGACGACCTCCACGCCTTCCTCCCGGAGTGGCGGCGGGTGCGCCGCCTCAACTCCAATCAGCTCGAAGGCATCTTTATGCCGTCCTTTAGTGTCGGGGTTCAGCCCGCGGCCCAGCTTTCGATGGGAGGTGGGAATGCCGGCGGCGCGGTCGGCGGTGTCGCGATCGGAGTTGGAGACGGGGGATCCATCACCCCCAAACGAACGGGCTTTGAGGGGCTCGTGCTCCGGCCCCTGCTCTACGACTTCAAGCTGCTCGGCCTTCAGGATGTGCTGACGCCCCTCAACGCGGCGGCGCCGTCGTATCCGGAGGCAAACGAGCGCAACTTTGGTCCCTGGGGTCTCTCCTTCGGGAGCGACCGCTGGGATTTGCGGCGGGCCCTCGTGCTCGAAGGGCGTTTTAAGGGGACACGGGGCGGGGATCAAACCGCGCGCCTCGTACTGTATGTCGATCTCCAAACGCTGCAGCCGCTCTACTACCTCTCCTACGACAAACGCGGGGAGGCGATCGACGTGGGAATGTTTGTCGGTCGTTGGAGCGAGGATCGCCCCGACTATCCCAAGTGGCCTGACGACCCTGCGCGGCCGGTCCGCGTGATCGACAGTGTCGGTGAGAGCTTTGCGAACCTCAGCGAAGGCGGAGGCTGGCGCCGGGAGTCATGGACCGCGGTCGCCATTCCGCCGAGCGATGCGAACTTACCGACGCTCTTGTCCGTCGACAGTCTCACGAAACGGCGCTAGTTCGGGCCGCGGATCGGCCAAACGCTTCAGGAAGAGGAAGCTCGACCAGCGATCGCGCTCAGCCGACGCGCGAGTTCGAAATCGAGCTCCGTAAGGCCGCCGGCATCGTGGGTCTGTAGATCAACCACCACGCGACTCCACACGTTGAACCACTCGGGATGGTGATTCATCGACTCGGCTGCGAGCGCGGCGCGGGTCATGAAGCCAAAGGCCTCGCTGAAGTCGCCGAAGCGGAACTCACGGTGCAGCTTGCCACCTTCGACACTCCAGCCGGTGAGTCCGCGCAGCGCGGCCGCAACCTCTCCGTCGGTGAGTTTGCGGGGTCGTGTCACGTTTCTTGCCGCCGGATGGCGCGCACAAACGCGTCGTGGAGCGCACGATGGATCCGCATCCGACCCGCGTCTCCATAGACCTTGCGGAACGCCGTAAGCGGGATGATCCCCTTTGCCATGGTGCGGTGTCCGCCACCCACGCCGAGCCCTTCGACGACCGCGCGCACGACATCTCCGGCCGCCCGCACGTAGCCCACGTTGCGAACGGAGAAGACGAGGTCCGAACCGACGATGCCCGCGGCAATCGCCCACTCCGAACCTTCCGCCTGGAGCGCCATGTCCGCGACCTGTGGGATCACGTCCTCACGCACGCGTCCCAACACGAGGATGTGGATTCCTTGTTCCACCGTCGCGCGCGCGAGGGCACGACCGAGCGCGCGCAGGCCATCGAGCGGCATGGCGGGCTGCTCGATGCGCCGCAAAAGCGCGGGACTGTGCTCCGCATGGAGGAATGAGAAGGCGTTGATGTCATGGCGGCTCGTCTCCCGACCGAGGAGCTGGGTGTCGCTCTTGATGCCGTAGAGCAGGCCTGTGGCGAGTTTGGGTCGAACCTCGAGTCCCGCCGCGCGGACATACTCGGTCAAAATGGTAGACGTCGCACCATAGGAGGGTCGGATGTCCTTGATCACGGCGTCGTAGCCGGGACGCTCAGGGTGATGGTCGATCACAACGTCGACACTGCGCAGCCGGGCCGGTGGCGGTTCGCCGAAGACCGGCGGCTGGACGTCCACCAGTGCGATCCCATCGAACTCCTCGAGCTCGTTCGGGCCGAGGGTGCGCACCTCGATGCCGAGCGCGACTACCATGGCGCGGTTTTCGGGACGCGTGACGGAGCCGAACGAGATGAGGGGAGCCGTACTGCGATTCCGTCCGAGCAGAGCGCGCAAGGCGTACCCGCAGGCGATGCCGTCGGGATCGGGATCGGGCTGAAGCAGCACGCCAACCTTTTGTCGCGGGCCGAGCAGGGCTCCGATCTCGACCACGCGCCGAAGGTTCGTGAGGTGGGCAAACTCGTCGTCCACGTCGTCGCGAATGAGCGAGCGCAGTCCTGTTCGACGCAAGCAGGGATGTGGGGGAAGCAGCTCGGCACCGACGCGGTCGGAGAGCACCAGGATCGGAGCGTGAGGTGCGGCCTCGGCAATCGTCGCGACCGCGGTGCGGAGGAAAGGGCCGTCCTCTGAAACCAGGGCGAAACCGTCGCCTTCCTTGGGATCGAGCTTTTGAATGACCTCGACGGTGACCCCGCCCGTGAGCGCCCGGAAACCCGCGGGTCGGGCTCGAGCCTCGTCTTCGCGTGGGACCCAGGTGAGCTCCTCCTGCTCTCCGGCGCCGATCCGGCACCACAGCCGCGCGAGCTCCGCGCCATCGCACACGATGATCCGACGAGCCACCCAACCCCCATCGCGTCGGCCCGCGCCTCGCGGTCGAGGAGCTTGGCCGGCTCACCCATTCTAGCCCTTGCCCCGAGGCGGGCGCCGACCGACCCGGTGTGGCCGGGCTTGGGGCGCAGCCTTCGCTCGCGCTGCTTCGGCGCGGCGGCGCAGGGGTGCGCCGAGAACGGCCCGCATGGCGCGCGCGTCGACCGGCTCTCCGCAGTGTGAGCAGGTGAGGGTGCGGGTCATCGTTCCGTTCCAAATTGCGTGCGCGGATTGCCGCCGCTGCCGCGCCGGGCTCACCGGAAGCTGCGAGTCGGTGCCGCGGCTCTCGATGTACGGCTTTGGAGCTGCCGGCCGAAACTGCGGCGGGGCACTCTCCGACCTCGTACGGGTGCCGTTCGCAGACGGGATGCTGGTGCGCGTCCCGAAAGCCGTTGGAGGCGCTCGCCAGCGCGAGCGACAATCTCCCCGACGCCTTCCGCACGGTGGGCCCCCACCTGCGCGAGAACCCGGGGGCGGACGTTCTCGTGGTGGGGGGCATCGGTCGCATCCCCCTGTACGCCGCCGGCTTGGCGCGCGCGCTCGGGGCCGGACGGGTGGACTACCTCGACGTGGACCCCGGCCGCCTTCGAATCGCAGAGGCGCTTGGCGCTCGTGCGATCGAAAGCCCACCGCCGAAGCGGGCCGACACGTACGCCATCACGGTGGACGGCAGTAGGGATCCTGCGGGGTTGGCCTGCGCTTTGCGCTCGCTGGAACCCAACGGAGTGTGCACGAGCCTCGGGATCTACTTTGCCGAGACGCCGCTTCCGCTGCTCGACATGTACACGCGAGGTGTCCGCTTCTTCACCGGGCGTGTCAACGCGCGCGCTGAGATTCCACACGTGCTAGAGCGCGTGGCGTCACGCCGCTTTCATCCCGAGCTCGTGACCTCAGAGGTTGTGCCATGGCACGAAGCCGCCGAGGCTCTTGCGCGGCCCACGCTGAAGCCTGTCTTCGTAAGACCTAGCTGAGCAGCTCCGCCCAGCGCGCAAAGGCACCGCGGGCGATGCGCTCGAGAGTCGGGAGGTGTGCGGCCGCCTGCGCGAGAATCTCGCGACCCTGGAGTCCCGCTCCCGCAAGCTCGTCGGGGAAGGCCTGCACCATCGCGGCCACCAGCGGCTCCGTCACCTCCATGTGGAAGAGCAACCCCCAAGCGTTCGGGCCATAGCGGAACCCTTGCCAGGAAGTCTGTGCGGAGCGCGCGAGGCCGACTGCACCCGCGGGTAGGTCGAACACATCGCCGTGCCAGTGGAAAGCTGTGAACGCGCGCGGTGCGCCCGAAAGCATGAGATCGGCCGCCGCCGCCTGGTGGAGCGTCAGCCTATACCAGCCGATCTCTTTGGCCGGACCCGGACGCACGTCGGCGCCGAGGGCGTGGGCCAAGAGCTGGCTGCCAAGACACACGCCAAGCATTGGCCGCTCGGCGCGGAGCGCCTGCTCGATGAGCCGCAGCTCGTCGTGGAGGGAGGGGAATTGGTCGCGCTCGTAGACGCCCATGGGGCCACCCATCACGACGAGCCCCGCCACCGCGTCGAGCGACTTCGGCACCGGCTCGCCTGCGAAGGTGCGCACGACGCGCAGCGTGTGGCCCGCCGCGGCCACTGCATCGCCGATCCGTCCAGCGGTCTCGGCAGCCACGTGCTGGAGCACCAGGACTTCGGCCACGATGGGCTAGCCCGGCATCAGGGCCAGAGGCCCGGCCGGCCGATCGGGTAGGGTGCAGGCTGCGGCGGGGCGGACGTGTTGCGCCGGAATCGGACTGTCCTCGTACACTTCACTCCGCCTCCGCACGATCACGCACGTTCCAAGGCTTCGCGCGCCCGGGCCTTCAGTGCTTTGTAGTCGACTTTGCCCGAGGGGGCGCGGCCAATCGAATCGACGAAGAGTACACTCTTTGGAGCTTTGTAAGGCGCGAGGCGCTCGCGCACGTGGGCGCGCAGCTCCTCCTGCGTCGGCGCGGCACCTGCACGCAGTTCGACCAGAGCCGTCACGGCCTCCCCCCAGCGTTCGTCGGGCAGCCCCACCACCGCGGCATCGTACACCGAAGGGTGTTGTTTCAGCGATTCCTCGATCTCCTCGGGGTAGACTTTTTCCCCGCCGGTGTTGATGCACACGGAGCCCCGACCGAGAAGATTCAGTGTTCCGTCTTGATTGACCGTGCACCAGTCGCCCGGAATCGACCAGCGCTCGCCGTCGATCGTGCGAAAGGTCTCGGCCGTTTTCTTCTCGTCTTTGTAGTAACCAATGGGGATGGGGCCGCTCCGCGCGACAAACCCTGCCTCGCTGCTGCCTGGATGGACCTCGCGGCCATCAGGCGTGAAGACTTTGCAGTTGGGACCGAGCCGAAACTTCCCGACCTTCGCCTCCGAGTCCTTGGTCGTCAGTTCGGCCCCAAAGCCCGTCGCTTCGCTCGATCCGAACGAGTCGAAGAGGATCGCGTGGGGGAGGTGCTGAAGCAGCCCGCGTTTCACTTCGGGACTCCACATCACGCCGGAGGACACGATGAGAACGCACGACCGCAGGTCCCAGCGACCTGGATGCGTCTCGAGGGCGCGAAGCATGGGCTTTGCAAAAGCGTCACCGACGATCGAGAGCGCCTGTACGCGACGCGTTTCGACGGTGCTCCAGAGCTCCTCCGGCTCAAGAGAACGCGAGCGTAAGGTCACCACAGAGCCGCCGCCGCCGAGCGCGGTGAAGCTCGTAAACAGCCCTGTTCCATGCATGAGAGGGCTGCCGGGCAAAAGACGCTGGACGCGCGCCTGCTCTTGGATGCGGCCGCGCTGTTCCTCCAGCGACTCCGAGGCCCTTTCACCGAGCACCGCGTTGCCGCCTCCGCCGATGCTGCGGAACAGGGCGGACTGCTCCCACATCACCCCCTTCGGCATACCCGTGGTGCCTCCCGTGTAGAGAAAAAGCAGATCGCGTGGGCTGCGCTGAATGTCCAGGCGTTCCGCTCCCGCTCCGGCGATCTGTTCGTAGGGCGTGGCGAACGAATTGCCGGGTGCACCGTCTTCGAGCTCGACCCACTCCCGCACGCGAGAGACGCGGTTGCGTACCTTCGCGATGCGATCGGCATAGGTCGCTTCGTACACCACGATCTCGCTGTCGGAGTTGTCGAAGAGATAGACGAGTTCATCTTCGAGGTAGCGGTAGTTCACGTTGACCGGCACAAGGCGCGCTTTCATGGCACCGATCAGGGTTTCGACGAACTCCGGCCGATTGTGAGAGTAGATGGAGATCTTGGCGCCAACCTCGTGCTGACTTGAGAAGTGACGGGCAAGAGCATTGGCGCGGCGCTCGAGTTCACGCCAGGTACGGGTGACACCATCAAGCCCGTGTTGGAGCGCCACGCGCTCCGGGCAGGTGTCTGCCACGAGCTCAAACAGGTCCGCGAGATTCCACTCCATACCGCCTCCCAGATGGTCGTTTCCGCTTCGAGGACGCTTTCCAGAAGGAGTTCCCGTGACGGGGCCTCCCGGGGGGCTCATCTTAGCTGCGGAATCGCTAAGCTCGCGCCGTGCAACCCGTATTCATCGGTGACGTGCAGGGCTGCGTAGTCGAGTTCGAAGAGCTGCTCGGCCGGATTCGCTGTCGGTTCGGGGACCGCCATGAACTGTGGCTGGTGGGCGACCTGGTGAATCGGGGGCCCGGGAACCTGCGCCTGCTCGAGCGGGTCGCGGGCTTGGTCGAGCGCGGCCGCGCCCACTACGTGCTCGGCAACCACGAAGTGGGACTCTTGCAGTCTGCCCTCGGCCATCGGCCGCTGCGGCCGCTGGATACCTTCCACGACATTCTCGACTCGCCGGACCTCTCGTTCTGGGTGGAGTGGCTACGACGCCGTCCACTCGTGGAAACTGGCTTCCTCGGGGGCCGACCCTTCGCCATGGTCCACGCCGGCGTCCACCCGGACTGGGACTTGGCGGAGATCGAGAAGCGAGGGCGGCGCGTGGAGGAAAGGCTCGGGGCGGCGGACCCGGAGACAGCCTGGGGGCTC
>Ga0209039_10003066_pt1 | contig 13426 bp, 9 predicted proteins | sample BogFormECP12_OM1_FD_188238 | JGI IMG/M metagenome (GOLD analysis project Ga0209039, IMG submission 188238) | Bog forest soil microbial communities from Calvert Island, British Columbia, Canada - ECP12_OM1 (SPAdes) (version 2) | ecosystem: Environmental > Aquatic > Freshwater > Wetlands > Bog ...
CCTCGCGCGTGAGGGAGCGCAGGTCCAGATCCTTCTCGAGGCAATGGGCCACGATCCGTCCCACGGCCTCGTGCGCCTCGCGGAAAGGGACCCCGGCTCGCACCAGCGCCTCGGCGAGGTCGGTGGCGAGCAGCATCGGGTCCCGTGCGGCATCGCGCATGCGGATCACCCGCACCCGTAGCGTCGCGATCGCCCCGGCCATCACAAGGAGCGCGCCCGAGAGCGTCGCCGCCGTGTCAAAGACGGGCTCCTTATCCTCCTGCAGATCTCGGTTGTAGGCGAGGGGGAGCCCTTTCATCACCGTGAGCAGCGAGACCAAGTTCCCGATCGCGCGGCCGGTTTTTCCGCGCACGAGTTCCGGGACATCCGGGTTCTTCTTCTGCGGCATCAGGCTCGAGCCCGTCGCATACGCGTCCGCGAGCTCGATGAACCCGAACTCGGTCGTCGACCAGAGCACGAGCTCCTCGGCCAGCCTCGAGAGGTGCACCATCGCGATCGCACCCGCGGCGAGGAACTCGAGCGCGCCATCCCGCGCGGAGACCGCGTCGAGACTATTGGCCGCCGGGCGCTCGAAGCCGAGGGCGCGGGCGGTCTCCTGCCGATCGATCGGGAGCGTCGTGCCGGCGAGGGCGCCTGCCCCCAGAGGGCAGCTCGCGAGGCGCGTGCGCAAGTCGCCGAAACGGTTCGTGTCGCGCCCGAGCATCTCCACAAAGGCGAGCCAGTGGTGGGCGAGGCGCACGGGCTGGGCTCGCTGCAGATGGGTGTAGCCGGGGAGAACCGTATCGAGATGCTCGCGCCCGCGCGCGAGCAAGACGCGCCGCAGCTCGGCCAGACCGCGTTGTGCTGCGAGCGAAGCGTCGCGCAAATAGAGCGCGAGGTCGGTGGCCACTTGGTCGTTGCGGCTTCGCGCGGTGTGGAGCCGCCCCGCCACCGGACCGACCAGCGTGCGGAGGCGAGCCTCCACATTCATATGGATGTCTTCGAGGGCGGGGTCGAAGGGGAACTCATCCGCCTCGATTTCCCGCGCGATGTGCAAGAGGCCGCCCACCAGGGCTTCCGTGTCCTCGGCGGAAAGGATACCGACCCGGCCGAGCATCCGGGCGTGGGCAATCGAGCCGCGGATGTCATAGCGTGCGAGCGCGCGGTCGAAATGAATGGAGGCGCTGAAGCGCTCTACTGCTGGATCGGTCGTTTGGCGGAAACGCCCGCCCCACGGCTTCTCTCTCGCCATGGGACAAATCTCGGAAAGATCGATGCTTTTCGCAACCGGGCGGCGCTGGCCTCGAGCGCTCTTTGCCGCCAGACTAGTGGTCTCTAGGACAAGGAGAGTGGGCGTCGATGATCATCGTGATGAAGGCGGACACCCGTCCCGATTCGCCCGAGGTGGCGCGCGTGATCGCGCTGGCGGAGAGCTTTCCGGGCGTCACGACCCAGGTCCATCACATCCAGGGAGCGACGCGCTCGGTGACCGAGGTGTATCTGCTCGGCCCGACCGGAGTCATCCCGGCGACGCCCTTCGAGGAGTTCGAGTTCGTCGAGAAGGTCGTGCGCGTCACCGAGAAATTCCGCGCCATCGGTCGCCACGGCGGTCACCTCGAAGCCGTGGGTTTCGAGTACAACGACGTTCGCATCTCCCAAGACACACTCCACGTCTTCCCCGGCCTGTGCGCGGTGGATAGCCGCGAGAATCTCGACGACACCTTTCGAGCGCTCGCGCGCCATGGCGTCGTGACGGCGCGCGCGGGCGTCTACAAACCGCGCACCAGCCCCTATGACTTCCAGGGCCTTGGGGCCGCATGCCTCCCCTGGGTCTTCGAGTGCGCAGGCAAGCACGGAATCAAGATCATCGCGATGGAGGTGACGCGGGAATCCCACTTGCAGGAGATCCACAAAGCGCTCACCGTTTCGGGCTTCCCCACGGGCGTCATGCTGCAGATCGGGACGCGCAATGCCCAGAATTTCGAGCTGCTCAAGGCCGTGGGAGCACAGACCGATCTGCCTGTGCTGTTCAAGCGAGGGATGGGCATCACGCTCGAAGAGTCGCTCAACGCGTGCGAGTACGTGGCGAGCGGAGGAAACCGCCGCATCGTGTTCTGTCTGCGCGGCATGAAGACCAATCTGGGTGACCCGCACCGCAATTTCGTCGACTTCGGCCACGTCCCGGTGGTCAAGCGCCTGACCCGGCTCCCGGTGTGCGTCGATCCCTCCCACTCCGTGGGACGACGCACGGCGGGCCCCGATGGAATTCTGGACGTGTTCCACGTGACCGCGCAGGGCGTGATCGCAGGCGCCAATCTTGTGCTCGTCGACGTGCACCCGCGGCCCGAAGAGGCGCTTTGCGACGGGCCGCAGGCGCTTCTCTTGCCTGAGCTCCCCCACTTCCTCGACGACGTCGCGATCGCCCGGCGGGCCTACGAGGAGCGTCTCGCCCGCGCTGCCCGGGCGTAGCGCGGCGCATTCGGTCTGCGAGACTTCCGTCCGGAGGACCGCTGTGGCCTCTGCCAGCAAAAAAAAGGCAAAAGACGAGGGGAATGGCAGGGCGCCCCGTGGCCGCCGGGCGGGGAGCTCGCGCCTCTTGCTCCTCGGCCTTCTCGTCCTCGCCCTGGGATCGTTCATGGTGGGGGTCAAGGTCGGCCGCCTGCTTGTGCGCCTCGACCGCACGGTGACCCAACGCTTTAATGGACAGCGCTTCCGGGTGGCCTCGCGCGTCCTCTCGGCCCCCACCATCCTTTACCCCGGGCTCGACTGGAAGAACGTCGACCTCCCGGGTGCCCTCACGCGGCTTGGCTACCAGGCGGAGACGGGTCCCGGCCCGCTCCTGCCTGGCCGCTACGTCTTTGGCAAGAACAAGCTCCGGGTGCATCTGCGCGCCCTCGAGCACCCGACCCGCCCCGAGCCCGATCGCGATGTCGAAATCACCCTCGAAGGGAGCGAAATCGCCGAGATCCGCGACGTCCCCAGCGGACGCGAGCTCGGGGCGGTCTTGCTTGAGCCCGAGCTCGTGGGCTCCTACTACGGGCCCGACCGGGAGCAGCGCGAGCTCGTGCGGCTTGGCGAAGTCCCGCGGCATCTGATCGATGCCATCCTTTCCGCCGAGGACCAGCGCTTTGACGAGCACCACGGGATTGATCCCGTCCGCATCGTGGGCGCCTTTCTTGCCAACGTGCGCCATGGCGGGGTAAGGCAGGGTGGGAGCACGGTCACCGAGCAGCTCGCCAAGAACTTCTTCTTGACGCCCGAGCGCACGCTCTCGCGCCGCATCCGAACCGCCCTGCTCTCGATGATCATAGAAGCGCGCTACAGCAAGGACGAGATCCTCGAGTGCTATCTCAACGAGATCTACCTCGGCCAGCGCGGCGCGACCGAGGTGCACGGTGTGGGCGAGGCCTCGCGCCTGTACTTCGGCAAGCCCGTGCGCGAGCTCACCGTGGCCGAGGCGGCTCTGATTGCCGCCGTGATCCCGGGACCGAACGGGATCTCCCCATACAAGAATCCGGATCGGGCACTGGCACGGCGAAACCTCGTGCTCGACCTCATGCACGAGCAGGAGCGCATCGACGACGCCACCTGGAACGCTGCGCGGGCCGAGCCTTTCCATCTGTCGGCGGTGACGCCCGAGTCGTCCGATGCACGCTACTTCCTCGATGCGCTCCGGCGTCAGCTTCCGGAGGTCTACGACAACGAGGGTCTCACCTCCGAAGGCCTCAAGATCTATTCGACGCTCGATCTGCGGCTCCAGCGGATCGCTGCGACGGCGCTGCGCGATGGTCTTGCGACGCTCGAGAAGCGCTATCCGAAGCTCAAAGCCGAGAGCCCGGACAAGCAGATCGAGGGATGCCTGATCGCGTTGCGCCCGCAGACCGGGGAGGTGCTGGCGCTCGTCGGAGGGCGGGGCTACGCGGTCTCGCAGTTCGATCGCTGCGTCCAGGCCAAGCGCCAGATGGGCAGCACCTTCAAACCCTTCGTCTACATCGCGGCGCTTGAGCCCCAAGGCGGTCGGCCCGTGATCACACTCGCCAGCACCCTCGAAGACGAGCCCCTCTCGATCCCGACGCCGAGCGGGCCGTGGACCCCCGTGAACTACGATCACCAGTTCCACGGCGTGGTGACCGTGCGCGACGCACTCGAACACTCGCGCAACGTCCCGACCGCGCGCCTTGCCCAAGAGGTCGGCATCGAGCGGATCGCGGCGGTCGCGCAAAGGCTCGGCATCGAAAGTTCACTGCCCCTTGTGCCAAGCCTTGCCCTGGGCGTCGCCGATGTCGCCCCGATCGAGGTGGCCCGAGCCTACGCCGCGATTGCCAACGGCGGGATTCGGCCGGAGATCCGAACCTTTGAAGATGTGCTCGACCCGCAGGGCCACACGCTTGCGCGCCGCGAGATCGAGTTCCAGCCCGTGCTCGATGCGGGGACCGCCTACCTTGCGACCTCGCTCATGGAGGGCGTCGTCGAGCGGGGTACGGCCGTCTCGGTGCGCACCTCGGGCCTCCTCGGGCCGATTGCCGGCAAGACCGGGACGACCGACAGCGGGCGCGATGCCTGGTTCGTGGGCTTTACGCCAGAGCTCTTGGCCGTGGTCTGGGTGGGGTTCGACGAACCGCGAAACACGCCGCTCACCGGCGCGACCGGCGCGCTGCCGATCTGGATCCGCTTTATGAAGGAAGCGACGAGCGGCCAGATTCGGGGTGCTTTCCTGCCGCCGCCGGAGGTCATCACCCTCGACATCGATCCGAGTTCCGGCGCAATCGCCCTCGCCGGCTGCCCCCAGCGGAAAAGCGAGGTCTTCTTGCTGGGCACCCTGCCCGCACGGGAGTGCCCCGAGGGAGGCATGATCGAGCGCGCCGCAGAGGCGCCCGAGCCCGAGCCTTCGCCGAAGGCTCCGGCCCACGAGTCCAAGCCACGCGGCCGGGGCTTCGTCGACTGGCTGCGCGGGGTCTTTTAGAGCGAGATGGCGCGTCGGCGCGCGACCCGTCTCGCCCTCCTCGGCCTCTTGCCCGTGCTCGCCCTGGCCTGCGCACGTCCCGGGCGGACGCCCCGTCCTGCTGCAACGGCCGGGGCCGCGAAAGGGGGCATCGAAGAGCCGGCGCCTCCCCAAGGAGGCGCTCCCCCTCTCCACCTCTCAGAACTCGCCCTGGAGGGCGATCCCGCGCGCCGAGCTTCCATGCGTATTGTGCTCCAAGGTCTCGACGCGGACTCCGCCGGTTCTACCGACCTGGCGGCAAACCTTTACGGGCGTGCCCTCCAGGTCGACCCGTCGAACCCCTACGCCTACCTCGCTCTCGCGCGCCAACGCGCCGAGGGCCCGGAGCCCGCGCATGCCCTTTCCTACCTCGAGAAGGCCCGTGCGCTCTTCGCCGCCCAGAAGGCCGAGACTCCCTCGGTAGAGGCGCATCTTTGCGGCCTGCGCGCTCTCGCACTCGATGCCGCGGGGCGCGGCGAGGAGGCGAAAGGACAGATGGCGCGCGCGAAGGCGCTCGCGCCCGACGCGTGGCGCGACGGGCGGCTCGACGCGGACGAGCTTCGATAGCCCGCCCGCGAGTCGTATGGTAGGGTGCCCGTCCGCATGACGCCGAAGCTTCGGATTCTCCTCGGCGCCCTTCTTGTTGCGATCCCCGCGGACCAAGGCAGCAAGATCTGGATCGAGTCTCATCTATCCTACGCGGATCGAATTCCGGTGATCGAGGGTTTTTTCTATCTCACTCACGTGCGCAATCCCGGCGCAGCGTTCAGCCTCTTCACCACGCTCGATCCGACGCTGCGCATGACATTCTTCGTGTCGATTTCGCTCGTCGCGATCGGCATCATCGCCTCCTTCTTTCGCAAGCTCGCCCCTCGGGACCGGCTCTCGGCGCTTGCCCTCGGCCTCATCTTGGGCGGCGCAGTCGGCAATCTGATCGACCGACTGTGGCACGGCGAGGTCGTCGATTTTCTGCATTTTCGACTGTGGAGCGGCTATTCGTGGCCGGATTTCAACCTTGCCGACAGTTTCATCGTCGTCGGCGTGGGCCTGCTCGTCCTCGAGCTCGTCGCGAACGAGGGTGAGAGCCGCGCCGCGTCCGCGTCGAATTCGCCTTCCTAGCGAGGCGGATGCACTGGATTCCAGAATACACTTTCTTGTGGAATCACTGCGCCTCCGTGGAAAATTTCGACAGCTTGCTTGACACCTCTCCCAGCGCTGCGATAGAAGGGGATCGTCGGAGCGGGGGTCTCCGATCATCCTCGAAATCGCAGCTTTCACACCGCCGTCGGAACGTGCGCGATGAAATGCATGGTGAATCACCGATGAGGGCGCAGGCTACGGGTGTGGCAGGTGTCGGCCCCGAGGGGTTCTCTGGATGAAGCGGCCGAAGAGTGACTACGCAATCCAAACCGTGAGCAACGCGCTCAGTCTCCTGCACGCCTTCCACTGCGAGGAGGAGCTCGGCGTCACCGAGCTTTCCCGTCGGCTCGGCTTGCACAAGAACAATGTCTTCCGACTGCTTGCAACGCTAGAGCAATCCGGCTACGTGGAGCAGGCGCCGGCGAGTGATCGCTATCGACTCTCTTTCGCCTGCCTCGAACTCGGGCACGCGTTCGTTCGCGGCCGCAGTCTCCTGCGGGAAGCGCAGCCGCTGCTCGAGGAGTTATCGAACGAGGTGCAAGAGACGGCACATCTGGCGGTGCTGAACGAGTACGAGGTCGTGCACCTCGCGGGCTGGCTGCCAGACGAGTTTTTGAGCGCAGGCTTGCGGATCGGCCGCCGCGCGCCGGCCCACTGCACCGCCCTCGGCAAGATCCTGCTCGGCTGTGGCTGCGAAGCCATGCGTGGAACCTATGAGCGGCAGATTGCGGGCCAAGGGGCGCTCGGTGCCCGCACACCCGCGACGATCGTCGACAACCTGAAGCTCCACGAGCATCTGCGCGAGGTGGCGAGCCAAGGCTTCGCCATCGATCTCGAGGAGTGCGCAGTGGGGGTATGCTGTGCGGCCGCGCCGGTCTACGACGGCACGGCTCGCCTGGTGGCTGCGGTCTCGGTCTCCGGCCCCGCGGTGCGCCTCGGTCAGGAGCAGCTCCTGCGGGGCGTGGTCCCCAAGGTCGTCGCCTGCGCGGAGCGCTTGTCCGCACGGCTTGGCGCGGCGGTTGCCTCGGGTTCGCCCATCGCCTAGGTTCGACCTGCCCAAGTCCTTGTTTTTCAAAAGAATATGACCCCGAGTCACGGGACGTGCAGGGGCTGCGCCCGCGTTCCGTGCAAGGCAGGAGCGCCATGGAGTTCGCACTCACCGACGAGCAGCTCGCGCTGCAGGCAACCGCCCGACGCTTTGCCGAGAGCGAGATCGCGCCCGCCGCCGCGCACTACGACGAGACCGGAGAGTTTCCCCGCGAGATCATCCAGAAGGCTTGGGAGCTCGGTCTCTCGAGCACCTGCATCCCGAGCGACTACGGCGGCATCGGGCTCAGTGCGGTCGAGAGTTGCCTCATCACGGAGGAGATCGCTTGGGGTTGCGCGGGCATGGGCACCTCGATCATGTGCAACGATCTCGGGCTCATGCCGATCGTGATCGCCGGCACGAGCGAGCAGAAGAAAGACTGGCTCACGGCCTGCGCGGAGAGCTTCAAGCTCGTGTCGTTCTGCCTCTCCGAGCCTCAAGCCGGCTCCGACGTCGCGGGGCTTCAACTCCAGTGCGTGAAGGACGGGGATGCCTACGTCCTAAGCGGCACGAAGTGTTGGATCACCAACGGTGGGGTCGCAGACCTCTACACCGTGTTTGCCACCCTCGACCGTTCGAGCCGTCACAACGGGATCTGCGCCTTCATCGTGCCGACGGCAACGCCGGGCATCACCATCGGCAAGAAGGAGGACAAGATGGGTCAGCGGGCGAGTGACACCCGCGTGATCCATTTCGATAACGTCCGCGTGCCCACCGCTCAGCGCCTTGGCCAAGAGGGCGAGGGCTTCAAGATCGCCATGCGTACCCTCGATCGCACGCGGCCGCCGATCGGCGCGCTCGCGACCGGCATCGCGCGGCGCGCGCTCGACGAATCGCTCAAGTACGCCCGCGAGCGCAAGGCATTCGGCTTCCCGATCGGCGGGTTCCAAGCCGTGCAGTTCATGCTCGCCGACATGGCGAAGGACATCGAGGCCGCGCGCCTTCTCACCCTGCAAAGCGCGTGGATGGTGGACCGAGGCCTGCGCGCGTCCAAGCACTCGTCGTTCGCGAAGTGCTTCGCGACGGACGCGGCCATGCGGGTCACCACGGACGCCGTCCAGATTTTCGGTGGCAACGGCTACACGAAGGAGTATCCCGTCGAGAAGCTGATGCGGGATGCCAAGCTCATGCAGATCTACGAGGGCACGAACCAGATCCAGCGGCTCGTGATTGCCCGCGAGCTCTTGAAGGGCTGACGCCGCGTGGGGCTCCCGTTTGGGCCTCACGCCGGCCAGGGGAGCGCCCGCGACCGAACGTGGTCAGGCGAGGGAGCGATCTGATAGACTCGCACGCCTCCCCGGGCCGGGGCCACCGGGGTCTCGGGCGGTGGCATCCGCATACGCAAGAGGATCTTGAAGTGAGCATGATCACAAAGGAACAGGCGCTCGCGTACCACTCGGAGGGGCGCCGGGGCAAGATCAAGGTCGTCCCCACCAAGCCCACGCTGACCCAAACCGACCTGTCCCTTGCCTACACCCCCGGCGTGGCCGAGCCCTGCCGCAAGATCGCGGCTGACCCCGAGGATGCGTTCAAGTACACGGCCAAGGGCAATCTTGTGGCCGTCGTGACCAACGGCACGGCGGTGCTCGGCCTCGGAAACATCGGCCCCCTGGCGGGCAAGCCCGTGATGGAAGGCAAGGCGGTGCTCTTCAAGCGCTTCGCGGACATCGACGTCTTCGACCTCGAGCTCGCGACCGAGGACCCGAAGGAGGTGATCCGGACCTGCCAGCTGCTCGAGCCGACCTTCGGCGGCATCAACCTCGAGGACATCCGCGCTCCCGAATGCTTCGAGATCGAAGAGACCCTGATCGAGACCATGGGAATCCCCGTCTTTCACGATGACCAGCACGGGACTGCGATCATCTCGGCTGCGGCGTTCCTCAACGCGATCCAAATCACCGGCCGCAAGATCGAGGACGTGAAGGTTGTTTTCTCCGGCGCGGGTGCTGCGGGCATCGCCTGCGCGAAGCTCTACATCGATCTTGGCGTGCGACCCGAGCACATGGTGCTCGTCGACAGCAAGGGTGTGATCTTCGAGGGCCGCAAAGACGGGATGAATAAGTACAAGCAGCAGTTCGCGCGAAAGACCCCGCTCCGAACGCTCTCCGACGCCCTCGAGGGCGCGGATGCATTCATCGGCGTGTCGTCGGCAGGGCTCATGACGCAGGACATGGTCGTCCGCATGGCGAAGCAGCCGATCATCTTTGCCATGGCGAATCCCGACCCTGAGATCACGCCGAAGGAAGTGGCCGAGGTGCGCAAGGATGCCATCATGGCGACCGGCCGCTCGGATTTCCCGAACCAAGTGAACAACTGTCTCGGCTTTCCCTTCATCTTTCGTGGGGCCCTCGACGTGCGTGCGCGCAAGATCAACGAGGCCATGAAGCATGCCGCGGTGAAGGCCCTGGCCGAGCTCGCGCGCCGCGGTGCGGACGGCATCCCGGACGCCGTCGCGCACGCCTACCCGGGCGAGAGGTTCGACTTCGGACCGGACTACATCATCCCCAAACCCTTCGATCCGCGGGTGTTGCTCCACGTCGCACCTGCGGTGGCGAAGGCAGCGATGGAGTCGGGTGTGGCGCGCGAACCGGTGGACCTCGTGTCCTACCGGGCGCGCCTTGAGCAGACCGCGCGCGAGCTCGCGCAGCTCTGAGCGCGACGAACGCCCCGCATGTCGATCGACGAGAAGATCAAGAGACTCGATGAGATGAACGCCCGCGCCGCCCTGGGCGGCGGCGCCGAGCGAATCGAGCGCCAGCACCAGGCCGGGAAGCTGACCGCCCGGGAGCGTGTGGAGCTCTTGCTCGATCCCGGCACCTTTGTCGAGACCGACCGCTTTAAAGTTCACCGCAATACCGATTTCGGGATGGCGGAGCAGAAGCACCTGGGAGACGGCGTCGTCACCGGTCACGGCAAGATCGACGGACGCCAGGTCTTCCTCTTCGCCCAGGACTTTACCGTGTTCGGCGGCAGCCTCTCCGGTGCCTTCGCGGAGAAGATCTGCAAGATCATGGATCTCGCGCTGAAAACCGGAGCTCCGGTGATCGGCTTGAACGACGGCGCGGGTGCCCGCATCCAGGAGGGCGTGGTCTCGCTCGGCGGCTACGGGGACGTATTCCTCCGCAACGTCCTGTGCTCCGGTGTGATTCCTCAGATCTCCGCGATTCTCGGCCCGTGCGCCGGCGGCGCGGTCTATTCGCCAGCGATGACGGATTTCATCGTGATGGTGAAAAGCACGAGCTACATGTTCATCACCGGTCCCGACGTCGTGAAGACCGTGACCCACGAGGAAGTCACCGCCGAGCAGCTGGGCGGCGCGCTGACCCACGCCGGTCGCAGCGGCGTTGCCGACTTTGCGGCGAACTCCGAGGAAGGGTGCATCCAGACGATCCGCACCCTGCTCTCCTATATCCCCCAGAACAACCTCGAAGACCCTCCCTTCGTGCCGACGACGGATGACCCGCATCGGCTTGAGCCGCGCCTGCGAACCCTCGTGCCGGACAACCCGAACAAGCCCTACGACGTCAAGGAACTGATCCAGCTCGTGGTGGACGACGGCGTGTTTTTCGAGACCCACGCGGCGTACGCGCGGAACATCGTGGTCGGCTTTGGACGCTTCGGGGGCCGCAGCGCCGGCATCGTCGCCAACCAGCCGGCCTTCCTGGCGGGCTGCCTCGACATCGACGCCTCCGCCAAGGCGGCGCGCTTCGTGCGCTTCTGCGACGCCTTCAACATCCCGATCATTACCTTCGTGGACGTCCCAGGCTTCTTGCCCGGCACGAACCAGGAATACGGCGGCATCATCAAGCACGGCGCGAAGCTCCTCTACGCGTTCTGCGAGGCCACGGTGCCCAAGGTCACGATCATCACGCGCAAGGCTTATGGCGGGGCTTACGTGGTCATGAGCAGCAAGCATATCCGTGGAGACGTCTCCCTCGCCTATCCGACCAGCGAGTTTGCGGTGATGGGGCCGGACGGCGCGGTGAATATCGTGTTCCGGGATGAGCTCAAGCGGGCGAAGGATCCGGTCGCCCGCAAAGAAGAACTCGTGGCCGAATACCGCGAGAACTTCGCGAATCCCTACAAGGCCGCGGAGCTCGGCTACATCGACGCGGTGATCAAGCCCGAGGAAACGCGCCCGCAGATCATTCGAGCCCTCGAGATGCTCGCCAACAAGCGGGACCAAAACCCCGCCAAGAAACACGGCAACGTTCCGCTCTAGCGGGGTCTACGCGCCGCCATGTTCAAGAAGATCCTGATCGCAAACCGGGGCGAGATCGCTGTGCGCATCATCCGCGCCTGCCACGAGCTCGGGACGAAGGCGGTCGCGATCTACTCCGACGTCGACCGGGACGCGCTCCACGTGCGCTACGCGGACGAAGCCTACCCTTGCGGACCGCCGCCCGCGGCCGAGTCCTACCTCAAGGCCGAGCGTGTGATTGCGATCGCCAAGGCCTGCGGCGCCGAGGCCATCCATCCCGGCTACGGCTTCTTGTCCGAGCGCGGCTTCTTCCCCGACATGTGCCGCGACGCCGGCGTCGTCTTGATCGGCCCGCCGGGCGACGTCATGCGCACCATGGGCGACAAGGTGACCGCCCGGCAGACCATGGAGCGTGCAGGCGTGCCGATTGTTCCCGGCGTGACCGAGCGCCTTTCCGACGAGGCCGCCGAGCGCTGGATCCGCGACGTCGGCCCCCCCGTGATGATCAAGGCCAGCGCCGGCGGCGGTGGAAAGGGCCTGCGGCTCGTGCGCGAGCTGTCGGAGGTCCGCTCTGCGCTCCAGCGCGCCCGCTCGGAAGCCAAGGCCTCGTTCGGGGACGATGGGCTGTACATCGAGCAGTTCATCCGCGAGCCGAGACACATCGAGATCCAGCTCTTGGCGGACCGCTACGGCAACGTGGTCCACCTGTTCGAGCGCGAATGCTCGGTCCAGCGTCGCCACCAGAAGGTGATCGAGGAGGCGCCGGCCAACCGCATGACGCAGGACCTGCGGGCAAAGATGGGCGAGGCGGCTGTCGCTGCGGCGAAAGCCGTCGGCTACCAGGGTGCGGGCACCTGCGAGTTCTTGGTGAACCCGAAGGGCGAGTTCTTCTTCTTGGAGATGAATACACGCGTGCAGGTCGAGCACGCGATCACCGAGGCGATTACCGGGTTCGACATCGTGAAGGCGATGATTCGCGTCGCGGCGGGGGAGAGGCTTGGGATCCGCCAGGACGACGTCACGATCAACGGCCATGCGATTGAGGCGCGCATCTACGCCGAGGACCCTGACGCGAACTTCGCGCCGTCCCCGGGTGAAATCCTCACCTATCGCGTCTCGGGGGGACCTGGGGTGCGGGTCGACAGCGGCGTGTACCAGGGCGCGCGCGTCACCGTCCACTACGACCCGATGGTCGCAAAGCTCGTGACCTGGGGGCAGGATCGCGGCGAGGCCATCGACCGCATGAAGCGTGCGCTCTCAGAATTTGTGGTCCAGGGCATTAAAACTTCGATTCCCTTCCATCAGCGCGTGATGCGGCATCCGAAGTTTCTCGCGGGGGAGTACGACACCGGCTTCATCGAAACCTATCTCAAAGGCAATGAACCGGCGGACGACGGCGCTGGCGAAGCGCGCCGCGTCGCGATGATGCTCGCCGCGATCGCCGCCTACCGCCGCGACAAGGAGCGCGCCGAGCGGCTCGACTTCCGGCCGGTCGCCGCCGCCGCGGAGAGCCCGTGGAAGTCTTTCGGGCTGCGCTCCCAGATGCGAAACGGGCTGCGATGATTTACGAGGTGTCCGAGGGCAAGACGACGGTCCGGATCGGCCTGCGCGAAGTGGGAGAGAGCGTCTACGAGCTCACGATCGACGGCAAGACCTGTCGCGTCGACGCGGCCAAGAGTGGCCGCATGATCTACTCCGTCATCGAGGGCGGTCACCAGTATGAAGCCATCCTGGACGAGCGGGGAAGCCACGGTTTCGACGTCCTCATCGCAGGACGTCTTTTTCACCTCGACGCCACCGACGAGCGTCGCAAGCTCCTGACCCACGCCTCGAAGGTGAAGGCGGAGGGCAAACAGACGATCACCGCACAGATGCCGGGCAAAATCGTGAAGCTCGCCGTCGCCGTGGGCGACGCGGTCACCGAGGGCCAGGGGCTCGTGGTGATCGAAGCCATGAAGATGGAAAACGAAATCCCCTCTCCCATCGACGGACGGGTCGTCGAGATCGGCGTGCGCGAGGGAGAGGCCGTCGAAATGGG
>Ga0209039_10003068_pt1 | contig 13426 bp, 9 predicted proteins | sample BogFormECP12_OM1_FD_188238 | JGI IMG/M metagenome (GOLD analysis project Ga0209039, IMG submission 188238) | Bog forest soil microbial communities from Calvert Island, British Columbia, Canada - ECP12_OM1 (SPAdes) (version 2) | ecosystem: Environmental > Aquatic > Freshwater > Wetlands > Bog ...
CTAGCTGGCCGCCGGAGCGCTGATCGTTTCCACCGCTACCGGCAGCTCGATCACGAAGCGGCTGCCGAACGGCTTGTTTTCTTCCACCCGGATCGAACCACCATGGTCTTCCACAATTCTGCTCACAATGGCCAGCCCGAGGCCCGTGCCGCGCTGCTTGGTCGAAAAGTAGGGCAGGAACAGCCGCTCTTTCACATCGCGCGAAACTCCCTGCCCGGTGTCGGAGACCGCCAGTTCGACGGCATCGCGGCTGGCCACGAGTGAAGTTGAAATCGTGATCTCTTTCAGCATCGCATCCCGCATCGCCTCCGCCGCGTTATCCACCAGGTTCGCGACCGCGCGCTTGATCGCTTCCGGGTCCGCCATCACGGCCGGCAGATCCTGCGCCAGTTCTGTGCGCACGCGAATGTCCTCCAGCCGCCCGTTGAACATGATGAGCGCGCCTTCCACCAGGCTATTCAAGCTGGCGGGTTGTGGGCGGGAGGCCGGAAAACGCGCCAGCACCGAGAATTCGTCCACCAAAGTGCGCACGGTTTCGACAGCATTCCGGATGGTTTCCGCGCAAGTGCGGATCACCTCGAGTGAAGCTGCATCGGGCGCGGTGCCCCGCGTCAAATGGCGATGAATGCGCTCGGCGGAAAGAGCGATCGGGGTCAGCGGGTTCTTGATCTCATGTGCCACGCGCCGCGCCACCTCACGCCAGGCTGCCTGTTTCTGCGCCCGCAGCAGGTCTGAGAGGTCTTCGAACACCAGCACGTATCCCAGTCCCTCGGCGGCGTGGCTCAGCGCGGACACGGTTACGGCCACATTCAACTGAGTTCGGGGCAGGGCAAGTTCCATGTTGGCTGCCGTGATGCCCATACGATCGGCGCGGCGGAGCAGCGGTTCCAGGTCCGCCAGCACGTCGGCGGGCACCACCTCCCGCAGGGGCAGATTCACCAGCGCCGCCGGGCTCACGTATTCGCTTCGCTCCAGGTAAAACATGCGGGAAAAAGCGGCGTTCGCCAGTGTCACCCGGCGCGCCGCGTCGATCGAAATCACTCCGGTCGGAATGCTTTCGAGGACGGTTTCGATGTACCGGCGCCTTCTTTCCAGCGCCTGGTTCGCGGCGCCCACATCGCGGCTGGAGGCTTCGATCTGACGCCGGCTGGATTCCAGCTGTTCCGCCATGCTGTTGAAAGACTGCACCAGTTCGGCCAGTTCGTCGGTGGCGCGGATATCGACGCGGTAGTCCAGTTGCCCTTTGGAGATGGCCTCCGTCCCCGCCGCCAGCGCCGCCACTGGACGATTGACCAACTTCGAAAGCAGGAGCGCGAGCCAGGTGGAAGCGAACAGCACCACCACCGTCAGCAGCAGTAGAAATCCGATATAGGTCCGGCGAAACAGCTTTCTTTTCGCCGCCAGTTCGATGTAGCGGTTCTGGCTATCCTGAATCTGCTTGGCCGTTTGGGCAAACTTTGGCGGAAGAGGCATGGCGACGAGCACCGCGCCGTCGTGGACCGTCGCCGCCGCAACAATGTAGTCCGTCTGGCCCCATTGAAAATGGGGGTACCCTCCGCGCAGCGCTGCCTGCTCCGGGAAGCGATTCTTCATGTCGGCCCACTGCGCCGGGGGGTTCAGACTGGCGGCCAACTTGCCGTCCGCCAGCGCCAGAACGAATCCGCCCTGCAGCGTCGGAATGTGTTCCTGAAGTTCTTCCCTGGCTTCAGAGAAATTCTTGCTGGCAAAAGCTCTTTGAAATTCCTCCGACTGTGCGATGGATTGTGCTTCCGAGGCTGCATTCTGGCCCGCGTAATCGTAGAGCAGAGCCGACATGGCTGCGGTGTCCGCGCGTACTTCTTCGACCGGCTGGGAAAACCACTTGTCGATCGAGCGGTTCATCAGCCCGTAGGAGAACCAGAACATCGCAATCACGGGCAAAAACGACAGCAGCAGGCTGACCACCACCAGGCGCGTGCGGAACTTCGAGCCGGCTACGCCCTGCCGTCGTTCGGCGTAGAGCTTCAGCAGGTTGCGTCCGAGAACCACCGTCAGCGCCACGAAGGCAAAGAAGATCAACCCGCTCAGTCCGGCGAAAAACAGAAGCTCCTGATTGCTGTCAGGGCTGATGAACTTCAGATTGAACGAGGCCTGCGATACCAGGATCGCGAGCAGCAGAAAAGCGCCGATCGTCAGCCCGATCACCGCCTTCCGGCGGCCGGAGGTCTTGGGTTCGTCGCGAATTGGATTCGGTGCGGCCAAGGCAAGCGTCCCGGCAAGAACACAAAGCCGGCGACGGGATTGCCTCCATTATAGAGCCGCAGCGATCCGGTCACAGGTGAAATGCGAGGTTGCCTGGTCCCTTACTGATCCACTCCGACCAGTTGTACCGCATCGATTTCATTCCACCCGGGTACGATATTGGTCGCCAGCGTCACCTTGACACGGGCGGTCGTAAAAGCGGTCTTGGGAAATTTCACGATCAAATAGTTTAAGTCTGTCGTCGGATCGGCCCCCGCCCACACGGTGTGCGCACCGCCCTGTTCGTCGAAGAGCTCCACTTTAACCACGGCTCCCGAGCCACACGACTCGCGCACGCGCACCTCCGTGGCGTGGACGGGCTTGGCATATTTCAAATCCAGCCATTCGATGCCGCCGTTCTGGGTCTTTGGCGCCCAAGCGTGGGAGTCGTCGCCGTAGCGGTCTACATTAGGAGGACCGGCCGCTTGATTAGCGGACCAGCCCGCTTCGCCCTGCGCATCGTTGTAAGTTGAGGACGCGCTGACCTGAATGGCCCACTGACCCTGCGGGTCGTGCTTGATCTCATCCTGTTTCGTTGCCCATTCAATCCCAGCGAGTTTGGCAATGGTCTCGGCAGCCGAGGGACTGACGGGCGTCGTGCCCGCCGCCCCGCCGCCGCCCGAACTTTCAGCCGCCGGGCGAGACTGAGCTGGAGGCTGAACGTCGGACTTCGCTTGCTGGTCGGATTTCTTGCAACCGGCGAGAAACAGAAGAGAACCGATAGCCAGCACACTCACGATGTTCAAGAATGGAACGTTAAAGCCCGACAATCGAGTTAGTTTGTGCATTGGAATCATCCTTCCGTCACACGCTCGTTAGTCAATCTGCAAGCAGAGCATTGTACCAGCCAGCAAGGCAGGGCACTAGCCGACCGCTGGCGAACGACGAACGACCATCGACTAACGACGAACGCCGCCCTGCCTCCAGCGCCTTCCGCAGCGCCTCGTGGGCGGGCTTGGCCCGATAGTTCCGATCAAACGGCAGAGCCGCGCCTTGCGTCTTTTTCGAGTGCGATCCGATCCAGGAATACTTGTCCGTGAAACCCCAGGTTTGGATCGCCGTGCACCCGGAATGAGCCAAACAAGCGCCGGCAATCTGGCGATAGATGTCCGCCTGCCTTTGCAGATCTTCAGGGCGAGCGTTGCCGTTAGGGTCTACCGGCAGAGCCACGTCCATCTCGGTGATGTGGACCTGCACTCCCAGAGCCGTGAAGCGCTTGATATTCGAAGAAATGGACGCAACATCGGCACGCAGGTTCGCGATGTGCATCTGTAATCCCACGCCGTCGATGGGGACACCGCGCTGCCGGAAATCGCGCACCATGGTGTAGATCGCGTCCGACTTGGGATTCATGACCTCCGCCTCGGCCTCGTTGTAAAACAGCAGAGCTTGCGGATCGGCTTCATGCGCCCAGCGGAAACAACGCTCGATATAGGAGTAAGTCTGCTGCGAGCTGCGAGCTACGAGCTCCGAGCGAGCCGGGTTGCTCGAATCTCGCGGCTCGTCTTTCGCAACTATGCTCGAAGCCAAGCCGATTCCGGGCTGGTCGCGCCAGATCGTGCTCCGCAGTTCGCCCGGCTGCAACTCGTCGAAGGCCTCATTGACCACGTCCCACGCAAATATCTTGCCCCGGTAATGTCCGGCCACGGTCTTAATGTGCTGCTCAAGAATCTGCGCAAGCTCGCCGGAAGTGAATTTTCCCTCCGTCAGCCATTTTGGATTCTGCCGGTGCCAGACCAGCGTGTGCCCGCGCACCTTCATGCCGTGCCGGGTCGCAAAATCCACAATTTGATCCGCTTGAGAAAAATCGAAAGACTGCCGCTCCGGATGCACCACCTCCCATTTGAGCGCGTCCTCCGGTTCCACCATGTTGAACTCGCGCGCGAGCGTGGACGCGTACGCCGCCTCGGAAAGTTGAGCCGGCCTCACCGCGGTGCCGATGAGCAGTCCAGAACCCCGTGCCGCCTCACGCAGCGATTGCTGTGGGAAGCCAATGCCAAATCCCAGGCAAAGGGCCGCGTTCGCCAAAGTAAGAACAAGAACTCGCCATTTCATACGGTCACTCCCGCCGACTTACTTTGCCGCAGGAAGGAACTTCTGCAAAGGACATTGCTCACACTGCGGTTGTGACTTTAGGCAGTAATTCTTGCCGACTCCGACGATCAGTCCGTGCATCTCATTGAATACCTGGACCAGCGTCGTGCGCTCGGCTTCACTCACGGCAGAAGGTGGATGCGAAGAGCCTCGCGGGCCGGCCCCCGCAGCGGGTGCCCCGTCCAAGCTCTGCTTGGGCGGGCCTGTGGGCGCGCCTGTTCCGGCCAGTGCCTGCTCGAATAGTTGTCGAATTTCGTCATAGCCTGCCGCGCTGGAAACAATCTGGTGCCGTTCCAGAGTGCGCCTCGTGTAAGCGTCCACCACAAACACCGGGTGATTGCCGGCATACAACAGAATCGAGTCCGCGGTCTCCGGCCCTACACCGTTGAGCGCGAGCAGTTCGTCGCGGAGTTCGGCCGTTGGCCGCGCGAACATCCGCGCCAGCGACCCGCCGTAACCCTCATCCAGAAAGCTCACAAATGTTTTCAGCCGCTGCGCTTTCTGCCGGAAGTAACCCGCCGGGCGAATCAATTGCTCAAGCTTAGGTTGAGGCGTGCGCCGAATTCCGCTGACCGTCAGCCGCCGCGCTTTCCGAAGGTTGCCGAGCGCCTTTTCAACGTTCGTCCACGCGGTGTTCTGCGTTAAATACGCTCCAACAATCACCTCAAAGCGCGATTGCGCCGGCCACCAGTGCTGGCGTCCCCAGGCGGAAAACAACGTGTGGTAGTAAGCGCGGATCGCGTCGTATTTGGTTGCGCTCATGGCGGGAGCAGGTTGGAATGCCAGCGTCACCATTGTAGGGCGTCGTGGGTCGCTAGTCGTTAGTCGTTGGCGTGCAAGGGCTTGCTTTCCGGCGGATACGACGAACCGCGAACGACTAACGACCAACGACTAACGACCATCGTGACAGATCGCAGCCCTCAGAAACCACTAACCGCGCACCGAAGAACATGGTCTCCCGGCTGTGATCCTCCGCACACCGCGATTTTCTGCCACAAATGCCGCCAATAGCCGCCAAAAACGGCATGCCCCGCGAAGTACAAGTACCTAAGTTACTTTTGCGGAATGCCCATCGGGTTGACAATTTGTGTCAGTGCGAATGCGCCTTCGTTGATCCCTCCGGGAATCAGCGGCTTCGCATTGACCTCGCAGTTCGTGGGATTACAGGAGAGATATGTCTCAGCGGCTGGGTGACCTGCTCGTCAAGGAAAAGGTCATCACCCCAGAGCAGTTGGAACAGGCGACCAAGCTCCAGAAGGACTCTCACACCCGGCTCGCCTCCGCGCTGGTGAAGTTGGGTTTCCTCTCGGATGAGGATGTTACCAACTTTCTCTCGCGCCAGTACGGCGTTCCCGCCATCAATCTTTCTTATTTTGAAATCGACCCCGCCGTCGTCAAGCTGATTCCCTACGAAACCGCGAAACGCTACCAGATTTTACCGCTCAGCCGCGTCGGCGCTTCGCTCACCATCGCCATGGTGGACCCCACCAACGTCTTTGCCATGGACGATATCAAGTTCATGACCGGCTTCAACATCGAACCGGTCGTGGCCTCGGAAAGCTCCATCATCGCGGGCATCGATAAGGCCTACGGCACTTCCAAGGAAGAAGAGCTCGAACAGGTCATGCAGTCGATGAATGACCTCGGCGAAGGCACTGATATCGAGCTTCAGAACGAAGAGCAGGAGCTCGAGCTCAAGGAGCTGGAGAAGGCGGCCGACGAGGCGCCCATCGTCAAGCTCGTGAACCTGGTCCTCACCGATGCCGTGAAGCGCGGCGCCAGCGACATTCACATGGAGCCCTACGAAAAAGAATTCCGGGTCCGCTTCCGCATTGACGGAATCCTGCAGTTGATCATGAATCCGCCTCTGAAACTGAAGGACGCCATTACTTCGCGCCTCAAGATCATGGCCAAGCTCGACATCAGCGAAAAGCGCCTGCCGCAGGACGGCCGCATCATGCTGAAGATGCAGATTGGCGGCAAAAAAAAGCAGCTCGATTTCCGCGTCTCCACTCTACCCACGCTCTGGGGCGAGAAGATCGTGCTCCGGCTGCTCGACAAGGAAAATCTGCGCCTCGACATGACCAAGCTCGGCTTCGAGGCGGAGTCGCTGGTCAAATTCGAGAAGGCCATCCTGAAGCCTTACGGCATGGTGCTGGTCACGGGGCCGACCGGATCCGGCAAAACCAACACGCTCTACTCTTCCATCTCGCGACTGAACCAGCCCGATACCAACATCATGACCGCCGAAGACCCGGTTGAGTTCCAACTGGCAGGCGTGAACCAGGTGCAGATGAAGGAGCAGATCGGCCTGAATTTTGCGGCGGCCCTGCGCGCCTTCCTGCGCCAGGACCCCAACATCATTCTGGTCGGCGAAATCCGCGACTTTGAAACCGCGGAAATCGCCATCAAGGCCGCCCTCACCGGCCACCTCGTTTTATCCACGCTGCACACCAATGGCGCGCCCGAAACCATCACCCGTCTCATGAACATGGGAATCGAGCCCTTCCTGGTGGCGACTTCGGTTCATCTGATCTGTGCCCAGCGCCTGATACGGCGGATCTGTAAGGACTGTGCCGAGCCCGTCGAAGTGCCTCCGCAGGCCCTGATCGACGAAGGCTACACCCCCGAAGAGGCCAAGACGGTGCAGATCATGAAGGGCAAAGGCTGCGCCACCTGCAACAAAACCGGCTACAAGGGCCGCACCGGTTTGTACGAAGTGATGGAAGTGGATGACGAGATCCGGGAACTGGTTCTGGTCGGCGCTTCGGCGGTCGAACTCAAAAAGAAAGCGATTGAACGCGGAATGATCACCTTACGACGCAGCGGACTGATCAAGGTCGCGCAAGGCTGGACCACGCTCGAAGAAGTGGCTCGGGAAACGATCCACTAAGAACCGTCGTTCGCCGTTCGTCGTTCGCTGTTTCGCAAGAACGATGCGGGGGCGAAAAGCGAACGACGAACGACGAACAGCGAATAGCTGAAATTGCAACCGAAAATTGCGAACGGAAAGAAAGAAAGAAAACTATGGCACTCTCGTTAAGCGATCTGCTCCGCCGCATGCTGGAGATGAATGGAAGCGACCTCCACATCACCACCAACTCGCCACCCCAAATCCGCGTGCACGGACATCTGGTGCCGCTCGACCTGCCCCAGTTGACGCCGGCCGAGACCAAGCAACTGGCCTACAGCGTGATGACCGATTCGCAGAAGCACCGTTTTGAAGAAAGCCTCGAACTGGATTTCTCCTTCGGTTTGAAGGGGCTGGCTCGTTTCCGCGCCAACGTCTTCAACCAGCGCGGGGCTTCGGCTTGCGTCTTCCGCCTGATTCCGTTTGAGATCAAGTCGTTCCATCAGTTGGGCCTGCCTCCGGTCGTCAGCAAGATGTGCGACAAACCACGCGGGCTGGTGCTGGTGACGGGGCCGACCGGTTCGGGCAAGTCCACCACCCTGGCGGCCATGATCGACAAGATCAATACCGAGCGCCACGAACACATCCTCACTATCGAGGACCCGATCGAGTTCGTGCACATGAACAAGAACTGCGTGGTCAACCAGCGCGAATTGCACTCCGACACCAAAAGCTTTACCGACGCCCTGCGCGCTGCGCTTCGTGAAGACCCGGATGTGGTGCTGATCGGCGAAATGCGCGACCTCGAAACCATCGAATCTGCGCTCCGTATCGCGGAAACCGGCCACCTCACCTTCGGCACTCTGCACACCAATTCCGCGTCTTCCACCATCAACCGCATCATCGACGTGTTCCCGTCGCACCAGCAATCGCAAATCCGCGCCCAGCTTTCGCTGGTGCTCGAAGGCATCATGTGTCAAAGCCTGCTGCCCCGCAGCGACGGCAAGGGACGCGCCATGTGCATGGAAATCCTGGTGCCCAATGCGGCCGTGCGCAACCTGATCCGCGAAGACAAGATTCACCAGATCTACTCCTCCATGCAGTCCGGCCAGGAGAAGTTCGGCATGCAGACGTTCAACCAGTCGCTCGCCACCGCCTATTTCCAGAAGCAGATCACGCTGGAAATGGCGCTGACGCGCTCCAGCAATCAGGACGAACTGCAGGAAATGATTTCCCGCGGCGCCACATTTGTGAACCGGGGCGGTCCGGCTCCGATGGCCAAGGCGGCGGCGCCGGCGAAGCGATGACATCGAGAAATGCCCGCTAGCACAACGGGCCGCAAGACGAAAGAAGAGACGAGCAAAGAGGCAAGCGAAGAGACAACAAGGCGCGGGCAGCCCGCGGGATCGGCAGCCCACGCCGGCAGAACACGGATAAGGAGAAAGCAACCATGCCGGTTTTTACGTTTTCGGGAAAGACCGCTTCGGGCGAGAAAGTTCAGGGCGAGCGCGTCGCCACCACCAAGGACGGACTGGCCTCGCAGCTTCGCAAGGAGCGCATCACCCCAGGCCGCATCCGCGAGAAGGGCAAGGAATTTTCCCTGCCCACTTTTGGCAGCGGCAAGGTCAAGGTCAAGGAAGTTGCGATATTCTTCCGCCAGTTTTCCGTCATGATTGACGCTGGCCTGCCGCTGGTGCAGTGCCTGGAAATTCTCGGCGCCAACCAGGAGAATCCTGCCTTTCAAAAAACGCTGCTCGGCGTCCGGACTACCGTCGAAGGTGGCTCCACCCTGGCCAATGCCATGCGTCAATATCCGGTCATCTTCGACGACCTGACGACCAACATGATCGAGGCCGGCGAGACCGGCGGTATTCTCGACATCATCCTCCAGCGCCTGGCCATCTACGTGGAAAAGGCGGTCAAGCTGCGCGCGGCCATCAAGTCGGCGTTGATCTACCCGGTGGCTGTCGTCGGCCTCGCCATGGTAATCGTAGCCGCGCTGCTCAAGTGGGTGGTGCCCATCTTCGCCAACCTCTTTGTCGGATTGGGAGTCGCGCTTCCGCTGCCCACCCGCATTGTCATCGGCCTCAGTGACTTCGTGGGTCATTTCTGGTGGTTCTTTATCGTGGGTGGCGTCGGCCTCGTCTTCGGCATCAAACAGATTCGCAAGCACCCGCGTGGCCGCTATTACTTCGACGCCATGTTGCTCAAGCTGCCGATCATCGGATTGCTGCTGCGCAAGATCGCAGTTGCCCGTTTCACCCGAACCCTGGGCACGCTCATTACCTCCGGCGTTCCCATTCTCGAAGGCTTGGCCATCACCGCCCGCACCTCGGGCAATGCCGTGCTCGAAGAGGCGCTGATGAAGGTGCGCAAGGCGATCGAAGAAGGCCGCACTATCGTCGATCCCCTGCGCGAATGCGGCGTCTTCCCCAACATGGTGACTCAGATGATCGGCGTTGGCGAAGCCACCGGCGCCATGGATTCCATGCTCCAGAAGATCGCCGACTTCTACGAGGATGAAGTCGACTCCGCCACCAAAGACATGTTGGCCATGCTGGAGCCGGTCATCATCGGCATGCTCGGCATCACCATCGGCGGCATCGTTATTTCTCTGTACATGCCGTTGTTCTCGATGATCGCAAAACTGGCGGGATAGAAAAGCAGTCGTTGGTCGTTAGTCGTTAGTCGCTGGGCACAGCATTCCGCTCTTGCGACGAACTGCGAACGACCAACGACTAACGACTGACGACCAAACTCATGCACCCCATCTCCGATGAGCGGAACTGGCTGACCTGGCTGGTGAAGGTTCGCATCCTGATCCTGATGGTCCTGCTCGCCATCGAACTCGCCGTCATCCGCCTCACTCCCAGCCCCCTGCCCATCCTGCCCTTTCTTACCGGGATGGTGCTGTGGTTCGTGCTCTCGCTGTTCTTCCTTTTTCTGGTTTCGGTCTGGAGCGAACACCGCCTCCAGGCCATTCTCCAGGTCCTCGCCGATCTGGCCATGGTCACGCTGGTCGTCCATGTCACCGGCGGCATCGACAGCTTGCTCAATTTTCTCTACCCCCTGGTCATCGTGGTCGCCTGCATGTTGCTGCCGCGAGCCTGGGGATATCTCAGCGCGGCCCTGGCTTTCATCCTCTTCGGAACCATCCTCGAGCTCGATTATTATTCGGTCATTCCCTCCTATTCGATCTCGCATCCCAAGCTGCAGGCGCTCCAGGTAGTCATCTTCGTCAACCTGTTTGCCTACTTCGCCATCGCCTACCTGGCCGGCTTGCTGATGAGCAAGCTCCGCCAGGTGGATGTGCAACTGAAGGACGCCAGCGGCGCGCTCGAAAATCTGCAGGCGCTCCACGAAAATATCGTGCAGTCCATGAGCGGCGGCGTCATCACCACCGGGCTCGACGGACGCATCACGCTGGTCAATCGAGCCGCCCAGCAACTGCTCGAGATCTCCGAAGCCGAGTTGCGCGGCCGCTCCGTGGCCGGCCTCTTTCAGGATCCATTGCCCCACTTCGGCGTGGCCCGGGCCGATGCCGAAGTCCGCTACCTGGCCGGCAACGGCTTCCGCAAGACTTTTCGCGTGATGGTTTCCGCGCTCAACGTGAACGCCCGCGGTGACCTGGGCTTTGTCTATTCCTTTGACGACCTGACCGAGATCCGCCGCCTGGAACGCGAGGTGCGCATGCAGGATCGCCTCGCTGCCGTCGGCCGCCTGGCCGCCGCCATCGCTCACGAAATCCGCAATCCCCTGACCTCCATCGCCGGCTCGGTCAGCATGTTGTCGGATGCGCCCGCCCTGAATTCCGAAGAGCGCCACCTTTTGCAGATTGTGATCCGCGAGTCCGATCGCCTCAACCACATCATCACCGATTTTCTGGCCTACTCCCGGGGCAAGCAATATCGCTTCGAGCGCGTGAATCTGATTCCGTTGCTCGAGGATACTCTCACTTTGCTCGAACACCGCCTCACCGCCGAGAACGCCGGCATCAAGCTCGAGCGCAGCTTTCCGAAGTCCGAAGCCTGGGTGCTGGCCGATGGCGACAAGCTCAAACAGGTGTTCTGGAACTTCTCGGAAAACGCCGTCCGCGCAATAAAAACGACGAAACAAGGTGGAACGCTGACCGTGGCCCTGGCCGAGCGCGGCCTGGACTGGGAGATGAGCTTTGCCGACACCGGTCCCGGCATCAACCCCCAGCAGACGGAAAAAATCTTCGAGCCCTTCCAGTCGAACTTTGAAGGCGGAACCGGACTCGGCCTCGCCATCGTGTACCAGATCGTCCAGGCGCATGAGGGCAAGGTCTGGGCGCGTTCGGAAGTCGGCAAGGGCACCAGCTTCGTGCTGCGCTTGCGGCGCCTGGAGCATGACCATGTCCAGGGCGCCGCCAGCGGAACTTCCTCCTCCACATCGGCATCCGCCGGAGCTGCGCTGGCAGCCGCGGGAGCGGGAGCAGGAGCAGGAGGAGGTTCGCGTGGGTAACATTCTCGTCGTTGACGACGAGCGCTCCATCTGCGAACTGCTCGACATTGCCCTGCGCCGCGATGGCCATAAAGTCGAAACCGTCACCGGCGGCGAAGCGGCCAAGCGCAAGATCGACAGCGCCCTGTTCGACGTGATTGTTACCGACATCAAAATGCCGAACGTGGATGGCGTCGAAGTCCTGCGCCACGCGCACCAGATCTCGCCCGATTCCGCCGTCATTTTGATGACTGCGGTCGATGATTACGAAGCCGCCGTGCAGGCGGTCAAGGCGGGCGGCGCCACCGATTACATCCGCAAGAGTCCGGGACTGGTGGATGAGGTCAAACTCGCCATTGCCCGCGCGTTCACCAAAGTTTCGCTCAGCCGTCAGAACTTTGCCCTGCGCCGCGACGCCGCCACGCGCAACTCGCTCGACAACATCGTCGGCGCCAGTCCGGCCCTCGAAAAGCTGAAGCAGACCATCCGCACCGTCGCCACCACCAGCAGCACGATTCTCGTTTACGGCGAAAGCGGAACCGGTAAAGAACTCGTTGCCCGCGCCGTGCATACCTGCTCGCCGCGAGCCGCCGAAGCCTTTGTCTCGGTCAACTGCGGCGCCTTTCCCGAAACGCTGCTCGAAAGCGAACTCTTCGGATACGTCAAGGGCGCCTTCACCGGAGCAACCCAGAACCGCCGCGGACTGTTCGAAGTCGCCGACCAGGGCACCATTTTTCTCGACGAGATTGGCGAGATGACCATGCCCATGCAGGTCAAACTGCTGCGCGTCCTCCAGGAGCGCACCGTTCGTCCGGTGGGCGGCACCAGCGAAATTCCGGTGGATGTGCGCGTCATCGCCGCCACCAACCGCGATCTCGACCGCCAGGTCACCGACGGCACCTTCCGCGAGGACCTCTACTATCGCCTCAACGTCATTCCCATTCGCGTGCCGGACTTGCGCGAGCGCCGCGAGGATATACCGCTCTTGGCGAATCACTTCCTGAAAAAATATGCCCCCGGAGCAGGCAAGAGCATCCACGGCATCGCCGCCCACTCGCTCGAAGTTCTGACCGGTTACGATTGGCCGGGTAACGTCCGCCAACTGGAGAACACCATCGAACGCGCGGTCGCCCTCGAAACCACGAGCGAGCTGCGCGTCGAGTTGCCAGTGGAGCGTCCCAAAGCTCGCGCCGTGGCCGCCGGCGCGGAAACCGCTGCCAGTATGCCCGCTGGCGCGGTCGCCGTTCTGCCCGAGGGCGTGAACATGGAAAACTACGTCGCGCAGATCGAGCGCTCCCTGCTGCAATCTGCGCTGTCGCAAACCAACGGCGTGCAGGTCCGAGCCGCCGACGTGCTCGGAATCTCCTACCGCTCGTTTCGTCATTTGATGAAGAAGTACGAGCTGTAGGAAAGCAGCTCTCAGCCGTCAGCTCTCAGCTCTCAGTAAGACCTGTTCGTGGAGAGACGGGCGTCCTCGCCCGTCCAGCCACCCCATCCAAGTTGTCATCCTGAGCGCAGCAGAAACTTCGCGAAGCGAAGTCTCTGCGGAGTCGAAGGACCCCTGGGCCCAATTTAAGCCAGTTAGCGGGCGTGAACGAAGCGGGAGCCCGCTGGCGAAATCCTGAGCTGAGCTAGAGAGAAACGAAGATGTTTGGTCGGGGCGCGCGGATTTGAACCGCGGACCCCCTGCGCCCAAGGCAGGTGCGCTACCAGGCTGCGCTACGCCCCGACTGTATT
>Ga0209039_10003069_pt1 | contig 13425 bp, 10 predicted proteins | sample BogFormECP12_OM1_FD_188238 | JGI IMG/M metagenome (GOLD analysis project Ga0209039, IMG submission 188238) | Bog forest soil microbial communities from Calvert Island, British Columbia, Canada - ECP12_OM1 (SPAdes) (version 2) | ecosystem: Environmental > Aquatic > Freshwater > Wetlands > Bog ...
TAAGGGACGTGCGTTCGGCGCGTCCTTCACCTCGGGCTCCGCATCGAGGATTTCGAACACCCTGCGCGCTCCCGCCGCGGAGCCCTGGATGAGTCCCATGGTCTGCGAGATCGAGTTGATGGGGCCGTAGAGAGACGCCAGATACGTCACGAACACGATGATGTCGCCGGCAGAGAGCGTGCCCGCGAGCGCGAGCCGGCCCCCCACGTAGAGCACCCCGGCGGTGCCGAGCGCGATCAGGACGTTCACGATTCCCGAGTAGCTGGTCTCGAACACGTAGAGCCGAAACGCAGAGCCGAGCGCCCGCGAGGAGGCATCCATCACGCGCTCGCGCTCGCGCGCCTCGGCGGTGAAGGCCTGCACCACTTGAATGGCCCCGACGCCGCGCTGCGTCTCCGAAAGGAATCGGCTCTCGGTCTCGCGCTGTTCCGTGGCGAGGCTCGTGATGCGCCGTCCCACGGTACGGATCGTCACGAAGAGCAGCGGCGCCACCGCGAGGAAGATCCCGGCGAGGAGCGGGTTCATGCGGACCATGACGACTGTCATTCCAACCAAAAGCACGACCGCAGTGACAAACGGGAATAAGCCATTCATCGCCATCGATTGCACAGCGTACGTATCGAAAGCCACCCGATACACGAGATCCTGGCTCGGTCGCCGGCCGAAAAAGCCGAGAGACATGCGCTGCAGGTGGGCGAGCAGCTGCGCACGCAGGTCGCTCACCATGCGCTGGCCGATGCCGATGGTGAGCCGGTTCAGGTACACGCCCAGCAAGGCAAGGGTCGCCTGGAGCGCGAGGAGGCCCACGCAGGCGGCTGCGAGGAGCGCACGGGAGTCGAGGTTGCGCGCCCAGGGGAGCGCGAGCGGCTTCCCGCCCAGCACCTGGTCGACCACGATCTTGAGCGGCCAAGGCTTCCCGATCTCGAGGACGGCGCTGAGCGCGACGAGCGTCAGCGCCAGCACGAAACGCGCCCGGTGGGGCCGCAGGTAGCGGCCGACGCGGCGGTAGATGCTCATCAGCCCTGAGGCTTGGTCCCGGTGCGCTCGGGCCGCAGCGGGTCTAGCGGCAGCGACTGGAAGGTGATCTCAACGGCGTGCCACAGGGTGCGGCCGAGGCGATAGCCCTGGTAGGCGAGGAACCCGGCCGTGCCCACGACCGCGGCGATCAGCTCCGCGCCGAGGAGGGGCTGGCCGCCGACAAACGCGAGCAGGGCCGCAAACCCGGTTACGGCCTGAACGCCTTTGGCGAGGGTGGTCTGGCGGATGCGCACGCCCACGTCGACCTGGTGCTTTGCGCCGCCGTGGTTCTCGATCAGCACCTTCACCTCGGAGCGCACCCAGATGCCCCGAGCGATCGACACGTCCCACGGCTCCCAGCCGTTGTCGAGGATGATCGGGTACTTGCGGGGCCGGAGGAAATCGACGAGCGCGGAGATGCAGGCCCCCTTCTCGATACCCGTCTCGTTCCAGTAGGAGAGCGCGTAGCGCCGGCCCAGCCAGTTCACGTCGGGCTTCTGGCGCAGGCTCGGAAATCGGATGCGTTCGACCCGCGAGAGGCCCTGCATGCGGTAGCGATTGCGTTCGATCGCCCGCATGAAGGGACCGAGGTAGTTGAGCGCGGCGATCAAAAGGCGCGCGCGCCACGGTGCGACGGGGACGCCCTCCACGTCGACCTGGAGCGCCGTATACACGGCCTGCGCGATCGACAACCCGAGCAGCGTGAGCCCGCCCAAGACGAAGGTTGGCAGGGGGATGCCCACGCCGTAGGCGAGAATGCCGACGAGCGTCAGCCCGAGCCCTGTGAGGTTCCACTCGAGCGTCGCAGGCAAGTGTCGCAGGAGCGAGGAGGGCGCCTCATACAGCGTCTGGAAGAGCCCATTGCCGAAAGGTCCCCAATAGATGACAGGGCGCCGTCCGAGGATCCCAGGGCCGAGATCGCTGTAGATGCGGCCTAGCCAGCGCGAGTTGCCGAGGAAATTGAAGCGGTAGGGATGTTTGAAGTAAAGCAGCGCCTCGGCCCGACCGTAGCCTTTCTGCTGATTCAAGTAGGCGCGAACCGTGGCACGGCGGCGATGCCACACGAGGGCAGCGGCGGAGAAGCCAATCTTGTGGCCCGCGTTCTGCAAGCGCCAGCACAAGTCGACATCGTCGCCGGCGGAGCGGTAGATCGGGTCGAATAGGCCCACATCGATCAGGTGCTTGCGCCAGAACGCCATGTTGCAACCGGGGATGTGCTCAGCCTCCCAGTCCGTGAGAAGCACGTGCGTGGGTCCGCCAGGCGAGCGCGCCACCACCTCTTGCACCCAGTCGGATTCGGGCGGCGGAAGGTTCGGTCCGCCGACGCCGGCGAAGCTCGGCTCCGAGAGCAGGCGGTACACCAGGAAGTTGAGCCAGTCGGGATCGACGGCGCAATCGGAATCGGTGAAGGCCACAATTTCGCCCGTGGCCGCGAGAATCCCCTCGTTGCGCGCCACCGAGAGCCCGCGGTTCTCGTGGGAGATCAGCCGATAGCCGGGATGGCGCTCCGCGATGGCCTTGGTGCGATCGGTCGACCCGTCATCGACGACGATCACCTCGTAGTTCGGGTAGCGGACACGTTCGGATCGCAGCGACTCCATGCACTCCTCCATCGTGCTCTCTGCGTTGTACGCGCAGACCACGACGGAGACCTTGGGCGCGGGATCCGGAGGCATCGGCAGCTCGCTGCGATAGATCTGGCGCACCGCCTCGAAGGCGGGCTTGGGTTTTCGCTCCCGGGTGACAAGTCCAAAGGACCAGTCCGAGATGTCATGACCACCCGTGTACCACTCATCCGTGAAGGAGAAGATCACCGTGCCTGCGCACCCGAGCTCTGCGGCGGCGGCCACGGTCGCACCCACGATGCGCGCTTGCTCCTGCGGCCCCTCGCGCACGGAGTCGACGCCGAACTCCGAGAGCAGCAGGGGCTTGAAGTCCGCCACGTTCTGGAGCCGGGCCGCGTAGCGGCGGAAGTCGGCTTCGCGGTGCAAGTAGACGTTGAAGGAGATGAAGTCGAGGAAGTTGAGCTCGAGGTATTCGGTCATCGGGAAGTTGGCGTAGGAGACAAGCGCTTGGGGATCCGCTTCGTGGGCGACCTCCGTGAGCTCCTGCAAGAAGGCTTCAACCCGCGACGGGCCGTACCAGCGCACGATCTGGGGCGGAACCTCGTTGCCGACCATGAGAGACAGGAGATTCGGGACGCCGCGCAAGGTTCTCGCGGCCTCGCGCACGCGGCCGCGGATCTCCTCCCGATCTTCTCGGACGTCGAGGAACCGCACATGCTGCGCCCAAGGGATCCCGACCATCATGCGCAGACCGAACTCCGCCGCGAGGTCGCACAGCCAAGGGGGTGGGATGTGGTAGACGCGGATCGTGTTGGCGTTGAGCTGGCGCAGGAGCCCGAAGTCGCGCTCCACCGCGCTTTTCTCGGGAAACGGCTCTCCCATGAGGTTCGAGCGGAAAGGGCCGTAGGACACGCCTCGGACGAAGAACTTGGATTCGCCATCGAGCAGGAACATTCCGCGGGTGCGAATGCGATTCACGCAGCCAACCTCTTCGAGCCGGCCACAACCCCTTGCCGATGGACGAAAAGCCCGGCATCGGCCGGGCTTCGCGGGGTCGGGTGGCGGAGCGACGGGAAGGGTCGGGGGTCGGTTCGAGGCTGTCAATCTGGGCGAAACCACGGCGAGAAGCCCTCGAAGGCCGGCAGCTTCGTGGCTAGCGCTTCGCCACGCCATCGGAATCCGTTCCGGCTGCGGGCTGGAATGCCAGCTGGCGTAGGCCCCAGCGGTTCTCGAACGGCCCGCTCGGAGAGAGCGCGAGGGCGCGAAGTTCGTGGGCAAGCTCTGCGAGACCACGCTCTCCCTCGCGGGCCTGGGCGATGGGGTTTCGCCCAAGGGCAGGGAGGTTCATCCCGAACATGCGGGCGGCATCCACGGTCGCGACGCGGTGAAAGGCCACGCGACTCGCAAGCCGCTCGAGACCCGCAGGCACACCCGCCCGGTCGAGGATCGGGCCCACATAGAGCTCTTGGCCCTGCCCATCGAGGGTCGCCGCCACGAGCGCGAGATAGCGCCCAAAGACCGGGCAGTCCGTAGAGATCGATTCGACCTCCTCGACGAGAAGCCGGCCGCCCGGTGCCAGGAGTGCTGCCCAAGAGGCGACGACCCGTGTCGGCTCACGCAGGTGCGAGAGCAGGAAGCGGCAGACCACGAGCTCGGCCGGGTCCAAGGGCAACGGAAGCACCGTCACGTCGTGCCGCAGGAAGCGCACGCCGGGCCTCGCCGTGCGCTGGGCCGCGCCGAGGAATTCGGCCGAGGCGTCGACGCCCACGGTCTGGGTCGCGTCCACGCTTTGCGCCAAGGCGTGCGTCGTATGGCCGGGACCGCAGCCGAGATCGAGAGCGAGACCTGGGGCCCGGGGTGCGAAGGCGCGCCAGAAGGTGCGGCTCGGTCCATCGAAGACCTGCGCCACGAGGGCGAGTCGCTCCGCCGCCAGAGCCGAATCGCCAAACGCGTAGGACATCCGCTCTCCCGCGCGGAGAGGCGCCTCCCGCAAACGCAGCATACACGCCGGTTGTGTCCCGTGCGCACCGGGGATAGGCTGCCCTGCGTGTCGGAGGAGTTCATGGACGAGCGGCCGAGGCGCGTCGAGTGCTGGAAAACCTCGATGGACGTCTCCTGGCAGTTTGACTACGCGGCCGAGATCGAAAAGCTCACCAGTCTCTACTCGAAGTCGAAGCGCCTGCAGTGGGACGCCGAACGGGATATTGACTGGACCCGGCAGATAGACCCTTCGAAGCCGATCGTGGACGAAGGCCGCTTCGGCTTCGACCGGATCCCCTTTATCCAGCGGCTCGGTAAGAGCACCCGCGAGGCTTTCACTGCGCAGGTCGCCGCGCATCGCCTCTCCCAGTTCCTGCACGGCGAACAGGGCGCGCTCATGGTGGCCGCGGCGCTCGTGCATGCCGTCCCCGACTACGAAGGCAAGCTCTACGCCGCGACGCAGACCATGGACGAAGCGCGACATGTCGAGGTGTTTGAACGCTACATCCGCAAGCTTGCGCTCGTCTATCCCATCTCCCCCGCTCTCAAGCGCCTGATCGACCTGACCCTCAGGGCCGATCACTGGGTGAAGATCGCGATTGGGATGAACATGGTGGTGGAAGGACTCGCCCTCGGTGCTTTCCACAACATGCGCCGCGCGACGTCCTGCGAGCTTTTGCGCCAGGTGATCGAGTACGTGCTGCGCGACGAAGCGCGGCACGTGGCGTTCGGAAACGTCTACGTGCAGCATGCTCTTTGCCAGATGCACCCCGATGATCGAGAAGACATCGCAGACTTTGCGTATCAAGTGATCAAGATGATGAGCGACGCGACGGGCGGCCCCGAGGCTGCGGGACGGCCGGAACCCGATCCGGGCTTTCGCGAAGCACTTGTGCGTTGCGGCATCGATCCCGGCGATTTCGTGCGCGGGCTCGCGCAGGCGCGCGAGGCCGGTATCCGTACCGACCAGGCCCCCGGAACCATCCGCTCTTTCAGAGATCTCATGATGCCCGCGCTCGTGCGTGTCGGAGCCGTGACCGCGCGGACGCGTGCCCGCTTCGCCGAGGCGGGGATTCACGTCTATGACGACCCGCATATCCTCGAGTCGCTCGAAGACCGGGAAACCGGTGAGGTGATGCCGCAGGGAGACTGAACTCCCGGTGTGCCTCCGCCTCAAGCCTCCCGACGCGATCGCCGAAGGAGCCTCTGGATCCACCGGGTGGATGCGGGGCATGGCCCAGATCAAGGGCACTGCAATGCTGCAGTGCGTGAAGCTGTTGCGGGCGCAACGCGAGAAGGCTGCAGCCCTGCTATCTCCCGAGCTTCGGCAGTATCTCGAGAAGCGCATCGCGATTTCCGTCTGGTACCCGGAGGAGGATCACCTCGGGCTGCTGCGCGTCGTGGCGGAGCTCGTCGGCACGGGGCACCGCGACGTGTGGGAGTTTCTCGGGCGCGCGAGCGCGCGCAACGACCTTCAGGGCATCTACCGGAACATGCTGAGGCTGGGCGATCCCGATGGGACGCTGCGGCGCGGGCCCGCCCTTTGGCAGGCCTACCACGACTCTGGGGCCGTGAGCGTGGAATGGGAAGGCGAGAACGTGGTGCGCGTGAGCCTTGCGGAGTACGGCCTGCGCGCGGCGGAGATGTGCGGGGTTTTCGGGGGCTACTACCACGAGCTTCTCCACCTCTCGGGCGCCCGCGAAGTTTCCGTCGCCCACACCGCGTGCCGCCTGGGCGGAGCGCAGGTGTGCCAGTGGCATACGAAGTGGCTCTCCATGCTGAGCGCGCCGGCCTGAGCGCACGTCGCTCGGCGCTCGCCCGCACGGCCCGCGACACGAAAGCCAGGCGCGTCTTGCTGCAGGGCTAGGAAGCCGCGAACTCGCGCACCGCACGCAGCCGGCGCACGAGGGCAAAGAACCCCTCGGGCAGTCTGTTGCAGTACGCGAGGAAGCCCGGGAGCGTCGCGAACTGGCACTCGGCGGCCGCAAAACGCGGATCGGCGCGCAGCGTCTTTTGCTCGCGAACCAGGGGCGGAGTCGTCGGGTCGGCACGGTAGCGACCCACGTACTCGAGAAGCCTGGCGTGGTAGCCGGGGTCCTCGACCACCGCGGCGATCGTGCGCGCGCGCGGATGCGTTCCCGCGACCATCGCTTCGAGCTCGCGTTCGAACACCTCGAGGCCCTCGGGAAACGCCTCGAGAAGCTGCAGATCGTAGAGCGGGTTTAGATGCACGACCTGCATGACGTGCCCCATGATGGTGTCGCGTTCGGAGAGGAGGCCCGTCGGATCGATCATCGAGACGGGGTCATCGAGGATGCGAAGGCACTGATGAAAACCGAAAGAAATGTTCTGTTGCCGGTAGTATTCGCGCGCGGCGGGCTCGATCACGAAGCGCAGCATGTCGAGACCGCCGAAAAGCAGCTGAAGCCGGGTCGGCCGCGCCCGTGCGAGACCCCTCGCCTCGAGCGCCTTGAGGCGTCGGTCAAGCTCCTCGGGGTTCAGCCACAGGCGCACCGTGCGCACCAGGCGCTCGAGCTTGCCGGCGATTTCGTGCGGGCCGCCGATGGCCTGTCCGACCAGCGTCCAAGGCGGCGCCGTGTGGCGAGGGGAGAGAGTGCCAGGATTCGACGGCGAAGAAATCTCCACGCCGAGAGTCTACCCCTTGGCATCGGGTTTACAGGCGCTCTGCGTAGTGGGCGGCGCCGAGCAGCGCCGTGCGGGGCTCGAGCGAGACGCTGAGCTCGAGGCTCTGCATGAGCGGCGTGAAGCGTCCCTTGTCGTTGAAGCGTGCGAGAAACTCGCCCCGCTCGAGGATCGGTAGGATCTTCGGTGCGATGCCACCACCCACGAAGACTCCGCCCGTCGCGAGCCAGCGCATGGCGAGATTGCCGGCCTCAGCACCGTAGATGCGCGAAAACAGGGCGAGTGCGTTCTCAGAGAGAGGATCGCGCCCTGCGAGCGCAAGCTCGGTGATGCCCGCGTTCGGATCTCCCTGCGCGAGCTTCTGCGTAACGAATTCCGGCTCGCTGTAGCCCGTCGTCTCCTTCAAGAACTGGTAGACGTTCGTGAGACCCGGACCGGCGAGGATGCGCTCGTAGCTCACATGCCCCTTCCACTTCGCGCGCAGCCAGCGCAGGAGCTCGATTTCCTCGTCGCTCTGGGGAGCAAAATCCGCGTGTCCCCCTTCGGAAGCCACAGGATGGTGTTGCTCCCCGTCGAAGTAGAGCATGGCCTCGCCAAGGCCGGTTCCGGCGGCGATCACGGCCACGTTGCCGCGCAGACGCGGGCGGGTCCCGGTCTGGAGCACACGAAGCTGCGCCGGCGCGAGAAAGAGCATGCCGTAGGCCATGGCCTGCAGGTCGTTCAAGAGCTTGACGGGCGTCCCCGTCGCGCGCGAGAGCGCGCGCTCCTCGAGGGTCCAGGGCAGGTTTGTGGCGTGGGATCGGCCGTCCACCACGGCGCCGGGCACACCGAAGCAGGCGGCCTCGAGCTTGGGCCTGGCTCCGTCCCGCGGGAGAAAGGAATCGAGGATGGCCTCGAAGGCCACGTGATCCCGGCTCCTGAACTCTTGCTCGCGCACCGAGCGCACTCCCCCCGGCACTGGCTCGAAGAGACCGAGCAGGGTCTTCGTGCCGCCGAGATCGCCGGCGAGGATCACCCCTTGGTCACCGGGGTGCGCACCAGCTTCGCCGCCGCCCCCGCGTCCACGATCCAGGTCAGCGTGCCCGCCGAAGGTCTCACCCCCTGGGCGGGGAGCCGCTCGTGATCCTCGGGACCTTCGAGCACCTCGGCCAAGATCGCGCTCTTCTCGACTCCGGTGCTGAGGAAGACCAGATGGGCGGCGCGATTGAGCAGCGGATAGGTGAAGGTCATGCGCCGAGCCCCGAGCTTGGGCACGAAGTTCGCGACCACCCAGCGCTCGACCTCGCGCAGCGCTGCGGTTCCCGGAAACAGCGACGCCGTGTGGCCGTCGGGACCAAGGCCGAGCAGGATGAGGTCGAAGACCGGTGTGGGAGCGTGCTCTGTGGCCCCAAAGACGCGCGTGACTTCGCGCTGGTACTCGCGCGCTGCAGCATCGGCGTCCACCCGCTCCGCCTCGATGCGGTGTATACGGGCAGGAACGGCAGGGACCCGGGAGAGCAGCGCCTCGAGCGCCATTCGATAGTTCGAATCCGGATGGTCGGGCGGAACGCAGCGCTCGTCTCCCCAGAAGAAGTGGACGCGCATCCAGTCCACCATGTCCCGAAACGGAGCCTCCGCGAGGATCTCGTAGGTGCGCCGGGGTGTGGCGCCGCCGGAGAGCGCGACTCGAAATGCACGCCCCTTGGCGTGCGGCTTGCGAGCCAGCCGCACGAACTCGCCGGCCGCCGCGCGCGCCACGGTCTCGGGGTCGGCAAGCACACGCACGACCGGGTGGCTGCTGCGTGTCGACTTTTGACGGGTCGCGGCCTTGCCGGAATTCCCGCGCCCACTCGCTTTTGTTTTGGGTCGCGGCTTGGTCATCGCAGAAGGGCCTCCGCCATGCGCCGCGACAGCGCAAGTGTGTCGCGAAACAAGGGGTCGTGGAAGAGCTTCGGCATCTGTCGCGCCACGAGACTGGCGCGCGACTCGCGGCGGACGGACAAGATGCGCGTGGACGCGGAGCTCGTCCCCGCCAAAACGGCCAGGCGATCCCGCCCGTCCCATGCAAAGGTGGCCGCGCCGCGTCCCGCCTTCGCATTCCAACGGATGGCGACGCGCGAGAGCTCGGGCTCCCCCGTCGGGAGCCGCCGCACGGTGACCCGCAGCGGCGCCTTCGCGGATTCGAATCCCCAGGTCACCTCGACACCCGGCGCGACTTTTCCGGCGATCGGCCGCCAGCCCAGGCGCCCCGCCAGCCAGCCAATCAAGAACCACGCCTGCGGAAGCGCGTGGGGGCCGTGCTCGATCTCGACCTCCTCGATGGATTCGAGCGCCCCCGGTGCGATCTGCGGGTCGAGCGCCTGGCCCACCAGGCGACGCCACGGCTTGCCGCGTCGCCACGCAAGGTCGGAAACGACCCTCCGCGTCTCAAGTCCCATCGCCCAACGCGCCACCGACACCACCCCCCGCACCGGATCCAGCCATTCCGCACTGTCGTAGATCACGTGATCCGCCATACCGGCGAGATCGTCGAAGAGAGCTCCCGCGGTCGGCGGCTCCGGCGCCGCCCACCAGAGCGCGGTCGGTAGGTCGCCGATCAGGAGCGGGAGTGCAATCGACGGCAGGCGATTCACCGACGCCCCCGGCGCCGCGAGCGTGACATGCTCGGAGCAGATCTGCCGACCCGCGCTGGCAGGATGACACAGCGCCGAGACGCTGGCGGAGAGCCCCGCATTCGCGGACTCGGGCTCGCCCACGAGCAAGAGCACACGGGAGGGGTGTTTTTCCACGATCGCGCCGATCTCGATCGGGAGTCCGCGGGCCTGCTCCTGGGTCCCACACCAAATAAGGAGGTTGGACATACAGGCGCGGGTGGCGGGCTCCATGCCCTCGGCTCCCGCGGCCACGCTGCCGAGCGGCTCGTTCCACAGCTCGGCGAGTTCGCGCTCGATGGCGCGGACGTCCACGGGCCGCGGAGACGTCATCGACTCGCTCACAGCGTGCGCCACTTTCGAGCGTCGGCACCAATCAGCTTCTCCGCCTCGAGCGGACCCCAGCTGCCAGCGGGATATTGAGGCAGCCCGCGCGTGCTGTGCTCCCGCCAGGCCTCGAGGATCCCCGTCACCCATACCCACGAGGCTTCGACCGCGTCTCGACGCATGAATAGCGTGGCATCGCCGGCCATGACGTCGAGCAGCAACCGCTCGTAGGCCTCGGGAGACTGCTCGCCAAAGGTCGTGCCGTAGCGAAAGTCCATCTTCACGGGGTAGATGCGCACCTTCGGGCCGGGCAGCTTGGTCGCGATCTTGAGCGAGAGCCCCTCATCGGGTTGGATCCGCACGCTCAAAACGTTCGGCTCGAGGGGAGACTGCGGATCGTAGTTGAAGAGGATGGGCGGCACTTCCTTGAACTGCACCGCGATCTCGCTGGCGCGCTTCGGCATGCGCTTGCCTGTGCGGAGGTAGAAGGGCACGCCAGCCCAGCGCCAGTTGTCGATAAAGCATTTGAGGGCGACGTAGGTCTCGGTCGTCGAGTCGGGCTTCACGTTCGGCTCGTTGCGATAGCCAGGCACCTCGACGCCGTGATGGAAGCCGCTCGCGTACTGCGCCCGGATCGCATACTGGTCGACGTCCTTGCCCGAGATCGGACGCAGGCCCTGCAACACCGCGAGCCGGTTGTCACGCACCACGTCGGGGGAGAGCGACCACGGGGGCTCCATGGCCGTCAAGCAGAGCACCTGGAGAATGTGGTTCTGCACCATGTCCCGTAGCGCGCCCGCCTCCTCGTAGTAGTTGGCGCGAGTGCCCACGCCCTCCTCTTCGGCCACGGTGATTTGCACGTGGTCCACGTACTTTTGATTCCAGAGCGGTTCGAAGATCGAGTTCGCAAAGCGCATGACCAGCAGGCTCTGGACCGTTTCTTTCCCGAGGTAGTGGTCGATGCGGAAGACTTGGCTCTCGTCGAAGACCCGCGCCACGGTGGCATTGAGCTGGCGCGCGCTTTCGAGGTCATGGCCGATCGGCTTCTCCACGATGATGCGCGAGAACGGTGACGAGCCGGTCGGCCGCACGAGGCTCGCCGTCTGGAGCTGATCGACGCACACGCCCATCACGCTCGGCGGAATCGAGAGGTAGAAGATGCGATTTCCGGGAACGCCGCAACCCGGCTCGACCTCGTCGAGGCGCTTTGCCAGCGCGGCGTAGGCCGCCGGATCGGCAAAGCCGCCGCGCACGAAGAAGAGATTGCGGGCAAAGTGCTCGAAGGCATCGGGATCGAGAGAGCGCCGCGAGTATTTCTCGATGCTTTCGCGGGCGAGCGCGCGGAAGCGCTCATCGTCGAGATCCGTACGCGCGAAGCCGACCACGGCGAAGTTCGCGGGGAGGACACCGTCGCGCATCAGGTTGTAGAGGCCGGGCAAGAGCTTGCGCCGGGAGAGGTCGCCTCCGCCACCGAAGATCACAAGGCTGCAGGGCTCAGGCAGCAAGGTTTTCGAGAGACCCACCAACAGCGGATTGTGGGACGCGGTCTGCATCTACTCTCCTCCTCCGCCAGAAGACCCGTGGGGAAAGGCTAGGTCGCCCTGCGCCTTCGCACCTCAACCCCTCCCTCGTCGTCCTCCACGATCACGACGTCGGCCATGCCGAGGAAGAGCCCGCTGCCGACGAGGCCGGGGATCGCCTTCAGTTCGCTCTCGAAGCGCGCCGCATCCTCGAGGGGACGGATGCCGCAGTCGAGGATGTGGTTGCCGTTGTCGGTGAAATAGGGTGCCCCGCCGTCCATGCGCAGCTTGGGTTCGCAGCCCAGGGCGCGCAGTCGTCGCGTCGCGAGGCTAAGGCCGAACGGCACGACCTCCACGGGCAGCTGCCCGCGTGCTCCGAGCCTTTGCACAAGCTTCTCCGGGCCGACGAGGATGACAAGCTTCCGGGCACTTGCCGCAACGATCTTCTCGCGCACGAGCGCGCCGCCGTAGCCTTTGATGAGGTCGAGCTGCGGATCGACCTCATCCGCGCCGTCCACGCACACATCAAGCGTGCCGGCCTCGGCGAGGCTCACAAGGGGGATCCCGAGCTTTCGTGCGAGGAGTGCCGAGCGCTCCGAGGTCGGCACGGCGCGGAGCCGCAGCCCCGCCTTCACGCGCTCACCCAAGAGCTCGATGAAAGCGCTCGCCGCCCGGCCCGTCCCAAGGCCCACGGTTTGACCCTGTTCGATGAACTCGAGCGCCCGTTCCCCGGCAGCCATGGCCGCTCCCCTGCCCGCGCATACCTTCGGCTCTCGGCGAGAATACACGGGCCGTCGGGCGGCGCTGCACGGTCGCCCTCTCGCGCGAGCGGTTGTCTCTGCGCGACCGATCGGGTAGCCCTGTGCGGTCTGGGGAGCCACGCTGTGCCCCGGGCCCGGGCGCCGGTCGTCGGAATCAGAGTCGGAGTCAGAGACGGATGGAAGCCCTCCATCACGCGGTCGACATCTTCTTGCATCTCGACCAGCACCTGAATGACTGGGCGGGTATGCTGGGTCCCTTCCTCTATCTCCTGCTCTTCGCGGTGGTGTTCTGCGAGACAGGCCTCGTGGTGACGCCGTTCCTGCCCGGGGACTCACTGCTCTTCGCCGTGGGCGCCCTTTGCTCCATCGAAGGCTCGCCCGTTTCGCTGCCCCTCATGGGGGGGGCGCTCTTCCTTGCGGCGGTCTTGGGCGATGCCTGCAACTATGCGATCGGCCACTACCTAGGGCCCATGGTCTTCACGAGCGAGCGCTCCCGCCTGCTGAGCCGTCAGCACCTCGCCCGTACCCAGGAGTTCTATGCACGCCACGGGGGCAAAACGATCTTTCTCGCTCGCTTCATCCCCATTATTCGCACCTTCGCCCCGTTCATCGCGGGCATTGGCCGCATGCGCTACGGGCACTTCGCGCTCTGGAACGTGTCGGGAGCGGCGGTCTGGATCGTGGGCCTGGTGCTCGCCGGCTACCAGTTCGGCCAAATCCCGATTGTGAAGCGCAACTTCGAAACAGTCATCTTCGCCATCGTTGCGATCTCGCTCTTGCCGATCTTCGTTGAGTACGTCCGCGCGAGGCGCGGCCCAGGCGCCCCCGGCACGCCCTAGGCCTGCGACTCGCAGTCCTCAACTCGGCTCTCGGCCCGGCCGATCTACGAAGCGGCGATGAGTGCGCCCGGGCGAGCCCACACGACCGCGATCGACGACGAGCTCGCTCCGGAGAGCTCGGCCCCGGACACGCCTCCCGCTGC
>Ga0209039_10003071_pt1 | contig 13408 bp, 9 predicted proteins | sample BogFormECP12_OM1_FD_188238 | JGI IMG/M metagenome (GOLD analysis project Ga0209039, IMG submission 188238) | Bog forest soil microbial communities from Calvert Island, British Columbia, Canada - ECP12_OM1 (SPAdes) (version 2) | ecosystem: Environmental > Aquatic > Freshwater > Wetlands > Bog ...
CATTACTTGTCATAATGTGGATGTTGTCAACGGGTCCTTCAGTCTGCTAATATAATATATTCAGCGCACACATCACGCCGGTCAAACAAGTTCGTTCGATATGTTTTTCGTAACGCCGCGAAGGTAGCGTGTGACATTGTGATGGAACCATCGAGCTTGAAGGCATAGGCAAACAGGATCATGGCAAGAAAGCGAGTTCGCGGAGGCAAATTAGTTTATAGTATCGTTGCGGCTAAGATCGCGCGTGTTACTTATGGCATGTTGTGAAATAGCGCTTCCTTCTCCCCGGATCTTGCAGCCAATGCTCATGCAGTAACCAATGAAAATAAAAGCTCCTTCACTCTCAGCATTCGAAAAGCAATCAAGACAGCTTGCAATTTATTGAGGCGAATTGGATCAATGCAAGATCTTAAAGAAATATCAAAGAGAGCTGCCCAGTTTGCTGAAGAGCTCGATAAGGCGTTAAAGGAAAATTAGATACCCGTCCGAAGCGAATGCGAAGCGTTCGCGAGGACATTTATTCGATTTTCTTGATTATAAAGAAAGGGAAGACTTTTGCCAACAATTCCTTGGAAATTCGGAACTGCGAGGTTTCAGTGCAATTATTTTGAATTAAATCGTGAAATTGCCGATCAAATTCTTGCAAATAGCGGTGTAAACTTCGCCTGAGCATGGTGGTTGGTTTTGCCCCGATCACGATTCCTACCAATTCATTTGTAGATTGCATCATTATCATTGCATCTTCATTGGTAATTGTTTCAATATTCTTGGTTGACTGCAATGTTTCGGCGAATATGGAATTTAGTGCCGAGATAAAACCCGATACCAAATCACTCTCAATCGTGATGGGATTGTGGGCTTGCAGTTGGACGACCTGGATAGCAATTCCGTTTTTATATGTAACCATCAGCAGGTAATGATCATCAGGGAGACGAATGACGTAATTGGTATGGCGGGCATAGAGGTATACCGCTAACAATTGTGCTGCTGCGCTGATAAAATCACCATAATCTGCAAAATGGGTTGCTATTCCGATAAATATCACAAACATTGCATCAATAGCTTCGGTTAACGTTCCAACAACGAGACATGAAAACACCACGACAAATAATAGTGCGACTAATTCCCGCGTCTTGAGAAAAATCCTGAAGAACGTCCACCCCGCGATGGCAACAACACTTATCTGCATTAAACAATAAAAAAACCATGGAACTCTCGAACTAACGTTTAGATTTAACAAATTTACTACGCACGCGACTGAAAGCGCGATTATGATAAATAAATGCTTCGAGTTCAAGCGAACATCGTTCATTTCTTCCAACATAAAGAAAAAGAAAGTCAATCCCACAATCCACGAGATAATAACGATGGAGAAAAGCATTCGTTCAAAAGGATTCATCGGGTACACGTTATTTGAAGGATCTATTTGGAACAGGTACGTGTTAAACACGAACCCTGCCGTCATAAATAATTGGAATAAAACGAGATAATATAATTGCCATGTTACTTTGCGGTTATACCAAACGAAAACAATTAGTAAGAAGGACTGTACGACGTCATAAATGTATTCGATTAAAACGTTCAAATCCATGGACGATCCTCGTTCTACATCGCATCATAAACTAGTTCTCCATAAATATGTGTTATTTGTTCCTAGTTCTAATTAAAGATTATGCACGATTGGGGGCAAACGTTGGTTGTCTAAGATAAATATTTTCTTGATGCCTCCGTTTAGGTTTGATAAGTCAGATCTCTGGCTGCTTATCGTATTCATCATCAGAAACGCTGTCGCCACGGTCTAACTTTTGCCTCCACGGGTTCACAATAGCGAATAGCAAGGCGGCGCCAAGCAGGCTCGTGCTGATGGACAAGACGTGCCAGATCATCAACCACTTGCGCGGGTTCATATACTGCACGCACTATTTACTCACGAAGTGTATCTGGCCGGCTTTCTTGTTCGACGACGCCGAGACCCGCAAGGCCAGGAATGCCGTGTCCAAGCACCAGTTGCACGACAAATACAGGACTGCCAGCAAGATGCACGACCAAGCAGTGCAATCCGGCGCCATCCCAGTTCTTTTGATAGGACTTTCTTCGACTGCTTTCTGCTTGAGTTTCTTGGGAGCACCGGATAGATCCTGCACCGGTTTCATTACCCGGGATAACAATGCACGATTTTCCTCCGCTTTTCTAACAATAGATTCTGTACCTTCGAGTATTGTTCCGCAATTTCACTAGGAGTTAACTCTTGATTTCAAAGAAATCAATTTGGGTCGGGATCAAGACTGGGGGGCATTTGCAATGCTTGCGAGACGAAATTCTTTCGTCTAGATTTCGCGATATTCCCCGACACGCACATCAAGGCAAGCCCTGCAATAAAACAAAGCATGCCTAGCATAAAGTAGAATGTATCGGTCGAGAAAGCCATGAAATCATTGATGGTAAATATTATCCCGAATATCCACAAGATGTTTCCCCCGATCGTGAGTGGGAAGCTTTGCTTTGAAATGGTCCTTAACGATGCTTGTTGCTCGGGTGTCAATGCCAAATTACAGTTCTTGCACAAGAAGAGCGATGCATTTTTAATGTCAAGACCCGCTAGCTCCTGCAACTCAAACGTGCGATTACACCCGATACACCTTCGTTTCGTGAACGCGTTTCGTAAACTCGGGTTCGATGGCGGTTTAGTCGAGCTGGTGAGCTCGGCTTGATTCGCTCCTGTATTTTGCGTCCATGCTTGCGCGGGAATAGGCCTGGTAAGAGCGACTGGAATGTTCGAGCCCGGTAAAGATTCTGGCTGAATCATTGCGAGCGGTTCACCGCAGTAAGGGCAGAAATCTGCCTTGACAGAGAGATTTAGCATATAGTGGCAATTTGGGCAGGTCTGAGGTTTTATTTTTTGCTGGAGACCAGCGTCGCGGAGTGGAGATGCTTGGTTTTCCTGGAAGTTGCGAGTGGGTGGCATCGGACGCTCTACAGCGTATCCTGACTGGATTTCGACAGGTTGAATCTTCTTTTTACCACGAACCACGATGGCGATGGAGACTACCACGCCGAGAATCATGATAGCGATTCCCACCAAAGTGAGAAGTAACATTGCTTGATTGGGATTTGTAGGGTTGTTTCCATGAGGCGGGCCTTGGAAGGTGACCCAGGACTCGATCGAGGTCGGCCCGTTGCCAATACTGTTAACCGCGCAAACCTTGTAATAGTAAGTCTGTCCTATCGTCACGTTTGTATCTATCCACGTGGTCACATTGCTCAGTGTTGCCATGAGGATCTCGCTTCCTTGAGAACTTCCACGATAAACGTTGTAACCGATGATAGCAGAACCCCCGTTCGTGATTGGAATCGTCCACGCCAAGGAAACGAAAGAAGAATTGTTGGCGGACGCAACGAGATATTGTGGTGCTCCGGGAAATCCCACGGGCATACCGCTGGTCGTCGCGTTCGGGCCGTCTCCTTGGTTGTTGTGTGCCGAGATGCTAAAATAATACATGATTCCTAGTGTTCCCCAATAATTAGTGGCGTGCGAGGCCGGGTTGACGAGATCATCTTCAAGCCATTCGGCTCCTGGATTTGTTCCTATATATAAAAGATATCCATCGATCCCGCCACCGCCATCGCTAATTGGTGCTGCCCAGGTCAGGTTTGCCTCGCCATTGTTATTAAATACTACGGTAAACGATTGCGGAGCGTCCGGAATTGTTGCGGGTCTCCCGGCTGTTTCTGAAGTATTAGCACCAGTGCCAAGAAGGTTCATTCCCGCCACTTTGATGAAGTAAAATTGACCATTCACGAGTCCAGAAGCGGTGTAATTCACCATGTTCCCTATAATCTTGAATAATGTCTCGTTATCCGAAGAAGGTCCTATGAATATCTTGTAATTGGTGATCATGTATCCGCCGTCATCCGAGGGTGCTGTCCATCGTAACTTTAACGTGAAATTTGCTGATGTCACGATGAGTCCAGTTGGTGCCAAAGGTGTCTCGGCGACGCCACCATCGGTTATGGTCCAGTTGAATTTCGAGATGACGGTTGCTCTTGCGGTCATTGAAGCAGTACTATAATGAGAATTACCAGCGGAGAAGGCGATATTATGATGCAAAACCAGTTGGGACCAACCAAGCAGCAAGGCATCATAATTCGGGGCTGATAGCTCGTCCAAAAAGAACATGTTCCTTAAGTTCGTCGCTCTCGTGACGTTCCACTCCCCCAAAGGCTGATCGAACGAAGTTGCTTCGGAAAACATCCCTTGCATGTCCGTCACCTTCGAAACATTCCAATTATCCAAGGGTTGATTGAAGGCGAGATCAACCTCGAACATGGAATCCATATTTATCACTCGCGAGACATTCCATTCGCCGATTGGTTGATTAAAGGCCTTTGCACACCAGAACATGTTATTCATGTTTACCACGTTGGCCACGTTCCAACCGCCAATGGGTTGGTTGTAATCTGCAGCCCAATAGAACATGGAATCCATGTCGTTCACTCGAGAAACATTCCATTTGTCAATCGGCTGGTTAAAATTCCGTGCATTATCAAACATAGCACTCATGTTCTCCACGCCTGAAACGTTCCAGGAATCCATGTTACCGTTACTTCCGAGAACGAGACATGCCCTGAAACAATTAGAGAGCGTTGTCGTGCCGGTCAAGTCCGGCGCATCGGTCGCCGAGAGGTTCAAGTTGGTGCATCCCCAGAAATAATTACCTGTGTTCCCAAATTGCAAGCAACCCCACTGCGAGATCCCCACCAGTTTCTGGCAATCCCCCGTGTCGTTAAACATCCACCCATCGATCGTTCCAGTGATGTTAATCGTGTATGCTCCTGATGAGGAAAACGCGTGCGTTATTTGTGCCTGGTTCCAAGTCGTGATCGTGCTCGTAGTTCCATCGCCCCAGGCTACGGAGAAATTATAAGTTCCGCTTGAGACCAAGGGAAGCTTAATGCTGTTGAAACTACTGGTGCCCGAATAATACGTGTCCCACGTGGAAATAAAAGCAGGTGTACCCGATGATCTACCGACGCGCACGACCGGCGCCAGATAAAATAAATTCTTCCCTTGTTGTTCCCGGAAAGAAAGGAAAACGCAACATGCAGCGAGCACGAGAATCGAGGTGAGAAAGATGATCGTGTTTCTCTCTCGAAATTTGATCCGATCCATGTTAATGAAAACCATCATAGGTTTGGCTTATAAATATTTCATGCCGAGAGACCATTCACAAATCCATCGAATTTCTGTTGATAAACATCCCTCCCCCGACCCATCCAATTCAATCACAAGAATTGGATGTCTATCACCCAACTTTGACCATTAATTCAGCGAGTTCACGTTGCTTTCTTGGAATACTTCTTGATGCTGTGTTCCTGGTAATACAAGTATTCCAACTTTGACCATTAATTCAGCGAGTAGTTACGACTGTTCGTAAATCCCATATAATGTCATCCAATTGTCATTTTCTGGTGTTGCGCCAGAGCGGTTTCATTGCTATCCATTCACCATCGGGACAAGCGTCACTCGCTACGGCGCTAGCCCATCATCCCTTGACCTTGAATCCTTAGGTGGCACCGGGCGCGGCGTCTGCGTTAAAGCAGGCGATCGAGTTCAAGTTGTGCGATCGAGTTCAAGTTCAACTCTCGAGTTCAAGTTGTTTCTTAAACCATTCACGTTCTGGCGTCCAAGTCGCTTTCTTGGAATACTTCTTGATGCTGTGTTCCTGGTAATACTCGTCGCGGGCTTCGATCGTCTTATTTAGGCGATTTTCGTCCCTTGCCAAGCACCGTTTCTTGAGCAAAAGATCATGCTTTATATTTTTCAGATCTCGTGATGCTTCGCTCCATTTTTTTCCATATTTTTCTCGCGGCGGCGTTGGTTGGTTCGATTTCCCGGAGAAACACGCTATATGCGTGGACGTGGCTGGTTCTTTTTTTTACGGAAATACAAGGTGAAAAATTCAGCGCTGTTGAACACGCACGCGAATCGTAACGCCGTTTCGGTCATACGGATCTTTCTCCAGGACTTTAATCATAGACAGGGACGTGGGGGAAGCATGCAGTTACGAGGTGTTCCGCACTGCTAAATTGCTTTACATTGTTCGGGTTCATAAAGCATTCGTGGAACTCGCTGCAGAATCGCTCGGCGAATAACTTTAAACCATCTCGCAAGCTCCGAGAGGAGTTCGTGGCCACAAGGATGAACGCGATGGGATAAACGGGGTTTCTGTACGCTATGATGATCGCGTCGGCCACGCGGATTTCCTGCACGTCCCCACGCTTAAGGGACTCCCGGACGATTAAGCTGACGCCTTGGAGCATGCCCGAGAAGAGACCTTCGTCCGCGATACCGCCCTGTTGGTTCCACATGTGGGTGAACAAGGGAAGACCCCCTTCCGTTTCTAACACCATTAATTGAATGGCTTTGAATGGCAATACGAAGAAAAGCTTGGGTTCGTGCGAATACGCGTAGGCCATCAATACCAATCCAACACTGAATAACATAAATAGAAACTCGAGGGACATGGATAGCATAGTTAATATGCCAATCACTCCTATGCAATTTCCCGCGAAAAACACACGTGAGTACCGTTTCAGCGCAGCCGGCGCCCGCTTGTGGACAAGGTAAATGCAATGGCAATAATACACCCAGGGGATCAGAGAAGCCAATACTCCCAGGTAACTTCCTAACGAGCTAAAAAAAATCCCGGTACCACCTAGCAAGTCCGGGGCGAAATAAATGAAGTTCGGGAGCAGATACATTAGAACGATTCCAACTGCACTCATCGCGAGAAATACCGCCAACTTGACCGGCTCTAATTGTTCCCGCTTCAGGGTATCTGCCGCTGGGAGCGAGATCAAACTACTAGATAGAGCAAAAAGGATTGCGACATGGGCGAGCTCGACTGACAGTATAAGTGTGGCAATACCTGCCAAAACGAAAAAAAAGGCCCCAAGTCCAATCACGAAGGGGAAATATTGGAAGGCCCGGTAGTTCCACCCTTTACGGAGCAAGTTTACCGACACCATAAATCCATACAAGTTTACACCAGCCGCAATGAAGGAAAGTAATACATCAATTGTAAGGTTTAAAGGCGTAGGGACACCCCGCACCAGAATCCAAGCAATTTCGTGAGTTTCCGAGATGACAAAAATAAACTGATCACATTGATTCAAAACCTATATTAAAACATTGGACACTCGCCATCATAAGCACGAGTGGAATGAAGCTATGAATCGAAAGTTCCATATTAAAACATTGAACAACAACCGCCCGCCGCGTGCTGTCCACGTCCAGCGACCCGAGATCGCCCTCGTCGATGAACAAGAACGGGGCGCGGAGAAGCTCAGCCCTTGAGGCAGCTTATTATCCGAGAATCGCGCCGCTGCGTTGAGCTGCGTCTTATCGGTGTTAATGTTGAGCAATCATTGCGACGATAACCTGGTGACGGCGCCGACCTACGTGGTGCCGGTGTGCATCGCCGGGGCGGTGCTGAGCATTGCCATCGCCAAGCCACGAGCGAATCGGAGGGGAGCGCCACGACCAACCGGGGAACGCAAGACTACTACATGAAGCGGTATCCCGAGTACAACCAGGCGTGCGCGGTGTGCGGCAAGGCGTTTAATGCCGTGCATCTCGGGTCGAAGCGGCGCAAGACATGTTCCGCGGCGTGCTCCGAGATCTACACGAAGCGGATACAGCGGGAAAACACGAAACGATACATCAATTCGGAGAAATATATTGCATATCGGAAAAAATATTACGAAGCCGTGAAAGCGCGGCGGCGACTTGCCAAGATCACGCGGGTTTTGGCTAGCGACGGATTAGTACCGGGTTTTCAAGATTAACAGTGTCATTTCATGAAGTTTAATGCTTTTTTAATGCTTTTTTTGCCTTGGCAAGCATGGCATACAACATTATGAAGGACATAAGGGATTCCACAAGGCCGATGAACCCATCTTGGAAATATTGAATCACTTTGATGATGAGACCTACGTCGAGGACAAAGTAAAGGCGAACTTCATTTCCAGGGCAATCTCGCCCCATCCATATTCCGGCGATTTGTGGAATGCCAAGATATAAATGGTGATGTTGAATCAAGGCCTAAATCCCGACGATTTATTGATCTTGTGAAATGTGCAACGGATGTAAAATGCGGCCTTTTGCCCCTGCGCTAAGGATTCGTTGAAGGATCCACGATCAAGCCACAATTCCTCCTTCCTCGCCGCCCCCGCGCCGTGGCTTTAATGAGTCGATGTCATTGGTTTCCTCGTCCCGTTTCGCCTTGGTATAGAGCTTTCTAGCTTCTTGCATGTACACTTTCGCGTTATTGAATTCTTGCATATTGATGTAGGAAAACGCGCTTTTCATGACAACATCGGCTTGATCCGTGTCCGAGAGCACTTTTTTCGAGTAGTTTAATTTCATTGCTTCCAGGTATGTCTGCATGGCTTTGGGATACTTTTGCTGGTTGAAGAGAATATCTACCTTGCAATTGATGAGCGCGGGGCTTTCCTTGTCGTCAGGATCATCGGCATGGATGCCGTCGACTTCGTACTGGGAGATTTGTTTCCGGTATTTGCGGTTACCATATTTTTGGCTTTGCCGGTAGCAGAACAGTGCGTACTCTTTCTTCTTCAGGAGGTCATATACCTCGCCGAGGATACCCCAAACCGTGCATCGCAACTCGTTATCCTTGAAATCCATCTGGAGAATTTTTTTGAGGTAGCCCATGGCGGCGATGAACTGCTCCATTTTCATCTCGATCATGGCCAATTCCAGCAAGGAATTACGCTCCGTGTCGACATCTTGCGGTTCTTGCATCTTGGCAGACGCCATAGCCTTCTTGAAGCAGACATTTGCCCCCTCGCTATCATTCTGTTTCACACGGCACATGCCCAAATAATACCAACCCTTGGCAGATATATCGTTAGCTTCCACTTACTCTTTTAGACTTCATTAAGCCGGTGGCTCCAGTATCCTGGTTTTCTGTTCAAGTGCATCACCGCGACGATGACGATCATGTCATGTATGACAAGGTAGATAATTCCAAATGGAAACCGACGAGTTAAGCATCGCCTGCAAGTTAGAGACACCAAAGGATTCGACTCGGGAGATTCGACAATGTGTTGAATCTTCGCATGAACTTCCCTTGAAAATTCCGAACCATTCCCGGTTTGCGTTTTTCGTAAAAATCTATCGATTCTTTCAATTCCTGCATCGCTGCTGGGTGGAACTTGTAATTCATTTTTTCAACCGGCGGCGAATGTCATCAAATACTTGCTCCCCGTCCAATAGCTCGACCGATCCCGAACGGACTTCCTCCGCACGACGTTCAGCTTCTTCTGCCCACGCCGCGTCGATTTCCGGATCGATTGGCACGTCTAAACTCTCGATGAGCATGTCGATCAAGGCAGTTCGTTGATCCGGGGAAAGTGATAAAACTTTTTGGAGCAAATCTTCATCGATCGTCGACATCGTGTGCGACCTCATGAAATTATACCGGATCTATGCATTTAAAGTGTTCAAATTTCTCGTTATTAATACCGGTTTCGTATAGAGGCAAAGGCAAACACACGCCCTCTCATAACAGCTCTAGACCCAGGTTTCCAAGTTTATCGTGGAGAGTCTCAGTTCGTTCGTGCCATCGGGACATGCGGCCTCGTAATACACGAGGATCTTGGAATCCACTTTCAACCAATGGGAATATCGCCACGTTCGGTACTTTCCTGGCGTCGTTGATTCCAGAAGCGGTTCGCGTCGGGTCAAGTCGTAAAATTCATCAAGATCCAAGGAGTAAGCGAGTCCCGTGGCGATGTTATACCCTGGATCAAAGCATGACACGTCGGAACCCTCGTAAACGAGCAAATACCCTACATCAAGCGGCAACACGCATGAAGGTCGCGTGTAAAAGTCGTGCCAGTCCATATTCGGCAGAATTGGCTTGTCAGCGGCGAGCCTCCACGACTCGCCATCCGCGCTCGCGAAATGGTAGGGCCGCTCGATGCGATCGAATCCAATGACGAACATGTGCCAGGCTTTGCCGATCGATATGATGAATGGGTCCTTGTATTGAATGCGGAACGTTGCATGGTGTTCTTGTGCTCCGCTTTCTTCAAGTTCAGGTTTTGCAGTTTCAAGCACGGCATGGATCGTGCTCGCATCGAAATCGGCAGGTTGGTTGACGTCATCCAGTTTCCATATGCCCCATCCATCGGGATATTCCCCGCAACCATACAGCTTGAACTTTCCCGATTTTTCGTCTTGCAAGATAGCAGGTCGCTCCACGCCCGGGAGGCCGAGATCTTCTCGCGTGATGCTGGCAATCCTAGCAAAATCATGACCATCCGAGCTTTCGAGCAATCGAATCTCGTAACCACGACGTCCTCGTTCTGAATACGCTTCACGCATGCGAGCGGCGAGGAAAAATTTCCCGTCAACCCCGCGGGTGATGCTTGGAGCACCAGCCCAATACCCTTCCTCGTCCTTATCCGGGCGAAGCACGACCTCGTAATTGGACAAGGCTATCTTGATATCTTCAAGAGAAACCATAAATTGCGCACCTTATCCTTGTGACTTGATAAGGTTAATAAGTTTTTTGGCTGATTCCAATTCGTTGGTCATGCCGAGTTCCTCGTAAATCCCACGTGCACGTTCGAGATACGACAAGGCTTTTGCATCGTCATTTTTTTTCTCGTGCCAGATGATTCCCATGGTAACGAGCTCGGTTGCAACTTCCCCTTTTTTCCCGGTCTTTTCGTCGATATCGAGAGCATCGGAAAAGTTTCTCAAGGCTGTTTCCACGTCACCTTTATCCATGTTGATTTGGCCAATATCTTGAAGGATCAATGCCTTTAAACCGAGATTCTTGGTACTATCGATGATCTGCAACGCATCTTTATATCGCTGCAGGGCCTTGTTGTGAAATCCCATCGAATCGTAAATGTTGCCGAGATTTCGAAGGCGTTTCACCTTGGCATCGAGGTCATTCAAGTCATCGGCAATGAGAAGGGCTTGCTCGAGATTCTTCAAGGCTTCCTCGTGATTTCCTTTTTCTTCTTGAATGAGACCCGCGTTGCTTAAACAACGTGCCTTCGCTGCTTGGTCGTTCAATTGCTCGGCGATTGCCAAGGCTTCGGTGAACTTGCTCAAGGCACCATCCTTGTCACCCCTGGCAAAGAGCACCTTTCCCAATCCCATCAACGCGACCATCTTTTCCTTGACAGCTCCCGCTTGATCAACAAGCCCGACAAGTTTTTCGTATGCCTTGCTTGCATCCTCTTCATTATTCTTTTTCTCGGCAATCGTCCCAATGCAATACCACAAGAGGATGGAATCTTTGTTATTTTTCACGGCTTTTTTGTATAATTCGATGGCGACGTCTTGATGTTGTTGTGCCTCCTGGGCAATGCCCAAGAGGGTCATGGCGCCAGGATCGCCGGGATTGGATTTCAAGAACATGTTGTAGGATTCTGCAAAACCATCATTAGGTAATATCTTGATTGCTTTCTCGCGGGCTTCCATTGCCCCTTTGATGTCTTGTTTTGCATCAAGCAAGAGTGCCATGTTTCCCCAGGCCTCATGATTGATGCCTTGGAGTTCGATGGCTTTCCTGAAAGCAGCTTCCGCGCTTTCGAAGTCTTTAGCTGCACGCGAAACGGCACCGAGATTAATCCAGGCAAGTGGCTCGTTGGGCTTTATTTCCGTCGCCTTCGTGCATGCACTAACTGCTTTTTCGTTATCTTTCTTGATCGAATAAAACCAGCCCAAGTTAGTCCACGCCTTGAACGAATCCGGCCGCAATTCCACGGCTTTCTCGCACGCTGCAATGGCATCGGTCATCTTGTTTTTTCTTGCATATGCGATGGCGATGTTATAATGAGCAGCATAACGATTGGGATTTACCTCGATGGCATTCTTGAATGCGGCAATCGCGTCATCCCATCGTTGATGTTCCATGCAATCGATGCCATGCTCAAATTCTTCTTGGGCTACCATACGCTCGTGCTCATAGTCTTATTTTTTTACGGCAACGCCGCAACTCGGGCATTTGATCGAACCGCTTGGAACTGGTTTCCCGCAGTTTGGACAGTACCGGGTCACTTCCCGGGACGTGATTTCGAGCACGCGGTTTCCGATTAGATGGAAATACTCCGCGTCGACATTTCGCTCGCCTGGTTGGTTGCACCTCGTGCATTTCACGTCGATCTTGTAACCTGTCTTCGGGTTAATTACAAGATTGACCTGTTTCAAGGTCTTTGAACCACAAGTCGTGCAAGTAAACATTTGATCAAAAATATAGGGTGCCCACTTCTCAACAGTTTCCTTATCGGATGGCAGGGAAAATGTCCACGTTTTCTTGCAAACAGGGCATTTCCCGATTGCCTTCACATTTCCTTGTTTCTTGTTGTCGTGCAATTCAAGGGGGATCAATTGTCCTTTACAATATCGATCCCCGCAAGCGAATTTTTTTTGCCAGAATTCTTTCTCGCTCATGATCGGGTCACGATCGTGATCATCGTTTTTCCCTGCCCATCGGGGTATCTAAGGGTTTAGAGGGCTTGGTTATTTTTTGGCCTGATTTAACGGCAGTCCCACACATGTTGCAGAAAACAGCGCCAGGAGGAAGATGATTGCCGCAAGTTGAGCACACGATGCCGGCAGGCGGGGAGACCGCGGAAATTGATTTTTTTGTTAAGGTTCCAAGTTGCACAGGCTCGCCACATTTAGCACAGAATTTTGACGAACCTTGGTTGATCTCGATTAGCGAGCCGCATTTTGAACAAAAGATATCTCGGCCGCAGTTGGGGCATTTCTTTTTCGATTCATCGGTTATTTTTTGCCCGCATGTTGGGCATGTGATGATCGTGCGTTCGGCAGATGGAAGTTTGTCACTGACCAGGAAAAATAATCCGCCGTCGACGTATCGTTCGCTTTGTTTCTGGCATTCGATGCAATCGAACTTGATCTTGTATTCGGACTTTGGAGAACCTGAAACTTTTTCGGTTTTCAACGTGGTTTGACCGCATTCAGTGCATTTGAACATGTGTTCTTGCAAAATGGGTAACCAATCGTCAATGTCGGCTTTATCAAGAGAAAGGGGAAATTCGTATGTTTTCTTGCATTCCAGGCATTTTCCTAGCACGTGAGCCGTGTTATCTTTCTTATTCTCGGTGATTTGTATCGGGATGAGCTCCCCATTGCATTTTTTATTACCACATATAAATTTTGATTGGTATTTCGACATGGGGATCATCTCTTTGACTAGATGAACACGTTTCACGTTTTTAGATTCTTCGAATCTATCCAAGAAGAAACGCAATTGTCCTTGAGGGAAACTCAGAATAATTTCGTCGAGATCGTGATACCATCATCCAAATGCTTGTTGCGGTTCAAGTCGTCGATCGT
>Ga0209039_10003072_pt1 | contig 13408 bp, 10 predicted proteins | sample BogFormECP12_OM1_FD_188238 | JGI IMG/M metagenome (GOLD analysis project Ga0209039, IMG submission 188238) | Bog forest soil microbial communities from Calvert Island, British Columbia, Canada - ECP12_OM1 (SPAdes) (version 2) | ecosystem: Environmental > Aquatic > Freshwater > Wetlands > Bog ...
GTTAAAAAATTTTTCGGTGCCTTCCAGCAGATCAAGAAGATTTTTGTGCACGGCAAAGCTCGTCTTTTGAAATCGAGAGAAATGTGTTGCTTCGCGGAATTCCAGATACAATCCAGCCAACCGTTCCGGATAGTCCTCCGCGGCCATCTGTCCAAGCATGTCCCCAGTTGCCACGATCGCTCCGATCAACCACTCGCAAGAGTCGCGAAACGGGATGTCCTCCATGCGTTCGGATATCGCCGTGGCGCTGATTGCGTTCTGGACTCGGCGTAGCTCGTCGCGATTGAAACCGAAGGCCGGCAACAGATCCCAAGCAAAGAAACAGCTGCGTCCGACGTGGATCGCGGAATACTTTGCGCCAGAGCCGTCGAGATCGTCGCGAAACTTCAGGTAACCTGTGTCATGGAGAATAACGGCAGCGATGGCCAGGTCCCAATCCCGCTGGGTCAGAGAGGAAATAACAGGATTGCGCCGGTGCGAAGCGAGCAATTCGGCGACCGTGGCGGTCGCCTGCATAGTATGATCAAAATCATGAAATGCCGTATCGCATGCCTGAAATCGCGGGTTGCGTCCATGGAAAAGGTCGAAGGAAAATGGGATCAAATCTTTGGCAGGACCGGGTTCTGCATCGCCGAAAGCTTCTTGGAAAACCCGGTCGGTGAGTTCCTTGGTGGCTAGATAGCTCTGGGGATGGAACATCTTGTTAGATGCTGATCACGGTTCATCGGCGCTGGAAAGAGAGCAACACAAAAGTTGCGATGTTGTGCGATCTCCAGAGGTTCTGGAGATTATGACTCTTTTGATCAAATGCCTTAGCCGATCCATTTATGTTTGAAAATGGCGAAAAAATCAGTTGATGAACAGTCAACCGCTGAATATTCTTTTTCTACCAGCTCGATTGGCCCCCAGAACGTGTTCCCCCTCTGATCGAGCTGGTTTATTTTTTTCTACGATCCAATTAGGGAACCGTCGATCTCGGACCGCTCGACGAAGCAGTGATGAAACAGTCGAACCACTTCTTCCACCCGTTTTCGATCCACCAGCCAGGTCACCCGGAACGACGAGGTGGCGATCCCGAAACAACGCACGTTTAGCTCGCGCAGGGTTTGCGAGCCTTGAAGGACCTTGCTATGCGATGCCGTAATTCCGGCGCCGATAATGCTGACAGCTGCCGCCGAATCATTCCAGCGCACCGGAAGGGTCTTGATTGCGACCTCCAGCTTGGCTGCCTGGTGGAGATTCTCTTTCGACACCACCATCGTAAGACCATCCTGTTCGGTCCCCGCGGTGCTAACGTGGAGTTGCTTCCCGGAGACACCTAAATCGTCCATTACGATCAGTAACCGATCCACATCGGGGCTTTGAACTATTAAGACCTCCTTTTCGCTCGCTATCCCTACGACAGAACCTGGCAGGCGCGGGCCATACTTGCGAACCACGGTGCCGTCTGCGGACGGGTCCTCTGCAGGCAATGGACCCGTCGTAGCTCTGGCGTATATCGAAATTCCTTTTTCTTTAGCGAATTCGACAGCTTGTGCATTCAGAACCTTTGCGCCTGACTCAGCTAGTTCTTGGCTCTCCTCATAGGAAAGAACGGGAATCCTCCTAGCTTGCGAAACAACTCGCGGATCAGCCGTGTAGACACCGTCGACATCAGAACAAATCTCGCACCATTCTGCTCCTAGTGCCGCAGCCATGGCCACAGCCGTCGTGTCACTCCCACCACGGCCGAGCGTGGTGATCTCTTTGCGGTACGAAACACCTTGATAACCTGCGACGACCACAATTTTTCCCCGGGCTAACTCGTCCTGCACACGGAACGGGCGGACTTCAATGATCCGCGCGTCCACATGGCGGTCGTTCGTTATGATCCCCGATTGGCTTCCGGTAAAACTGATTGCGTCCCCGCCAAGTTCTCGGATCGCCATGGACAGGAGCGCCATCGAAATGCGTTCGCCAGCCGAAAGCAACATGTCAAGTTCGCGCCGGTCGGGATTTGGCGAAATCGTTTTCGCCAGCGCTAGTAGATCGTCGGTGGTGTCTCCCATTGCCGAAACGACCACGACCACTGCATGGCCGGAAGCACTTGTCTGCATGACGCGCTCGGCAACTTTTTTTAGCTTTTGGGCGTCCGCGACGCTGCTGCCGCCATACTTCTGAACGACGATGGACATGAGGGAGAAAGGTTTTGAGTTTGGAGTTTTGGGTTTTGGATTTTGTGTAGCCGATGATGCGCGCTAGCGAACGGCGGCGCCAACCCAAAACTCAAAACCCAAAACTCAAAACTATCTTCTACGTTCGGCGCAGTTTTCCGCTTGGAGTGCGCGGAAGGTTTTCTACGACGTGAAAGCGTCTCGGAACCTTCCGTGGGTCGATCTTCTGGAGAAGCAGTTCTGAAAGGCGTTCGGTCGCGCCAGGCGAGCCCACGACCTCCGCAGACAGCGTCTGCGATGTCGAATCGAAGAAGACTCGACTTTCCTCAATTCCAGGCAAGGTGTTGAGAATTGTCTCTACCTCTTCGCAAAAAAACTGAATCCCGTTTATCTGCAGCCGATTTTTTCCGCGGCCAGCGAGAAAGATGTAACCGTCCTTGTCAATTCGGGCAAAATCGCCGGTTGGATACCCGTACTGCTTCAGAAGCAGTCGGACCGGGCGCCATGGGGCAAGGTAGGCGTCGAGAAGTCCCGGACCATTGATGTGCAGTTCCCCGATCTCTTCTGTTTCGATTCGCTTACCGTCTTTGCCGACCAAAGTAACAGCGTAGGCGGGCATCGCGAGCCCGACTGAGCCCACTTTATCGGCTCTGGTATTAAGGGTCAGGAGACCAACTTCTATGATACCCAGGGCGGGATTGAGATTCTTGCTGAAGCGTCTTGCAAAACCCTGGGCTACCTGCGCCGGGAGAGGCGCAGTAGTGGAGATGGCAAGGCGCACGGAATCGAGCGCTCCGATATCGGACTCGATGAGATTCTGGTAAAAGTCCGGCGAACCGTAGATGATTGTAGGGCGATAGCCGTGAGCAATCTGCCGCCGGTTTGCGCTGGTCGAAGCAGTGAGCACGGTCGCACCGCAGGAAAGATAAAGCAGTAGAGAGGCAATAAAATGGTCAGCCATCGGCAGCGCAAACCAGATCCTGTCATCGGAGTTGATCTGCAATATCGCATTCGCGGCGTCTAAACGATCCAGAATCGTTTGGTGCCCTAGTAGAATCCCCTTGCGAAGCCCCGTAGTGCCGGAGGTGAAGCGAATATACGCCGGGTCGCACGCGCGGAACTCCTCGTCGTTCCGATCGTCAACGGGCTTCGCAAGTGGCAACCGATATAAACGATAGTCCTCCTGAAGCAGCCAATGCACCCCGGCCGCCTTGATTACGAAATCCTTCTCTTGCTCGGGCAAAAATGTCGCGATCGGGACAAGGCAGAGGCCTGCTTTGAGTACAGCTAAAGCTGATTGAAGGAAATCTGCTCCGTCCGCCAAGATCAGACCGCATCTTTCGCCTCCGCGACATCCGCGTTCAGTCAGCCACTGAGCCACGCTGTCGACGCGCCCGATAAGTTGCCGGTAGGTCACGCGTTCACCTCCGTCAAGACTTGAGAAGGCCAAGTGGTCGGGCCGTGTTTCGGCTTGTCTGCGAATAATGGAGAGAATGTGCACGTAGTTTCCTTCGCTTATCTATCAGCTGGTACTAGCATTTTGGTCAACCCGTGGCGATATATACGGGCCTTGTATGTCGGATAAGCGGAAGCGGATTGTGATTAAGTTCGGGACCGGAATTCTTACGAAGTCAACCGGGAGTTCATTGAATCCCAAGCAACTTCGACGGCTTACTACAGAAGTTGCGGAATTGATCCGGGCTGGTCATCAATGTCTTTTGGTCAGCAGCGGAGCGGTAGGGGCCGGATTGATGTTGATGGGTCTGGCCCAACGCCCGAAAGATCTACCATCTATCCAGGCCTGTGCGGCGATTGGTCAATCTCGCCTGATGCGACTCTATGAAGCATGCTTTCAGCGACACGGACTTCATGTGGCTCAGTTACTATTGAGCCATCAGGACATAGACAGTCGCACCCGGTATCAGAACGCAAGGAACACATTGGAGCGTCTGCTTCGCTTCGGGAATGTCGTCCCAGTCATCAACGAAAACGATTCTGTGGCCGTCGAAGAACTCAAGTTCGGGGATAATGACCGTCTTTCTGCGGAGGTGGCTATCCTTGCTCAAGCGGATTTACTTGTGATCTTAACCAGCGTGGAGGGTTTGCTGGACAAGCAGAGAAAGCTGATTTCAAAAGTAACGGATATCGACGCGGTGGTTCATCTGGCGAGTAACGAGACCGGGATTCATTCGACGGGCGGAATGGTTACGAAGCTTCAGGCGGCAAGAATGGCTTTCCAATCCGGCATTCCCAGTGTGATCGCAAGCGGGTTCGAGGCAGGGGTCCTTGCCGCTGCAGTGGCCGGCAAGCCAGCCGGTACCCAATTTCCGGCAAGAAAATGACATTAAACCTATCACAAGCTCTTGAGCAGATTGGACAGCGAGCGCAATCGGCGAGTCGGATTCTCGCTCAAGCGACGACCAAAACAAAAAACGAGGCTTTGCTGGCGATAGCCCGTCGAATCGACGAAGAGACGGAAGCAATTCTCGCCGCGAACGAGGGCGATTTAAGAGCAGGTTCTGAACGCGGCTTGAGTTCAGCGATGCTGGATCGGACCCGGTTGGACTCCAAAAGGATTCAGACGATTGCCAACAGCGTCCGGGAGCTTGTTGATCTCCCAGACCCGGCGGGGGAAGTGTTAAAGCAGTGGTCGCGGCCCAACGGCCTCAAAATCTCGAAGATACGCGTTCCGATTGGAGTCATTGGGATCATCTACGAATCTCGCCCAAATGTCACGAGTGACGCGGCTTCGCTTTGCCTCAAGGCTGGCAATGCCGTGATTTTGCGGGGTGGTTCCGAATCGATTCGATCGAACATGGCCTTAGCGGAGGCGGTTAGCCGTGGATGTCAGGATGCCGGCTTGCCCGAACACTCAGTACAGCTTGTGCCCGGCACCGACAGGGCGGCTGTCACGCTAATGGCGCAGCTTGATTGCTATATTCATTTGATCATTCCGAGGGGAGGTCGTTCCTTGATTGAGGCGGTCACATCTGCGGCGCGTATGCCAGTAATTAAGCATTTCGACGGGATTTGTGCGGTATACGTGGACCGAGCGGCAGATTTTCGCATGGCGGAACGGATTGTGGTCAACGCCAAATGCCAGCGAACAGCCGTCTGCAATGCTATCGAAACGTTGCTGGTTCACGACGAGATCGCCCGCCAATTCCTGCCACAGTGTGCGGGTGCGCTGTGGGAGCAGGGCGTTGAGCTTCGGGGTGACGCTGTGACCCAAGAGATTCTGGGGTCCAAGGTGCGACCAGCAACGGAGGAAGATTGGAGCACCGAATACCTGGATCTGATCCTTGCGATCAGAACAGTTCGTACCCTTGAAGACGCGATCGAGCATATCGGAAAATATGGTTCGCATCACAGCGATGCGATAGTTACCGAGGATCATGCAGCTGCTCGAAAATTTTTGCACCAGGTCGACTCTGCGGCGGTGTTCTGGAACGCCTCAACCAGGTTCAACGATGGTGGCGAGTTCGGCTTTGGGGCGGAGATCGGCATCAGCACTGATCGGCTTCATGCGCGTGGTCCGATGGGCTTAGAAGAGCTGACGAGCTACAAGTATCTCGTAGAGGGTACGGGTCAGGTGCGGGGATGAGGGGCGGGGGTGAGAGGTGAGAGGTGAGAGGTGAGCGCGTCCGGCGTCGCTTGTCCATAGAACCTGAGCAGCGCACAAAAAGGGAAATAAGGATAAGGACGGGCGCGTTATCAGCAAAAGGAAGTTTCCGTACGTGCGACGCCGGATCCGCGGGAGAGCGTTGCGACCGGCTGCGGTGGTCATTTTTAATGCCCGATTCGGAGTTGACAACTAATCCATCGGACCAGCGCGAAGCCGCGTTGGAAACAAAAATTTCGCGGTTCGGCAAGTAAATTGTTTGTTCTGTGTCGAATTTCATTGACCCGAATGGCGTCGGGCGGGTAAAAGTGGGGCGTTATGGAGTAAAGTGGTTCGCTGGACCATGATTTGCCGATGGAGTCGCCTCAGATTGAGCAGCCGATATTTACCGGAGAATTCCGGCACGCGATGGACGCGAAGAATCGCGTTACCATCCCGTCGCGCTGGCGTCGGGGCGAGGTAGACGAGTTCTTTTCTATCCCCAACCTGGAGGGAGGATTTTTGATGGTAATGCCCCCGGGGGAGTTTAAGCGCTTAGCAGAAAAAGTGGAGCATGACGAGAGTTTGGCACCAGCTGAGAGGCGCAGATTTATCCGTCAATTTTCTTCCCGGGCGCAACATGTCACCAGTGATAAGCAGGGACGAATCGTGCTTCCAGACGAGCAGTGCAAACTGCTGAATTTGCGGAGCGAAGTGGTGCTCGTCGGGAATTACTCCAGATTCGAGATCTGGAGTCCAGAGGTTTGGCAAAAGACGATGGAAGAGGATGCCCCGACGTTCAGTTACTTGCTGGGACGGGTTGGGATCTAATCGATGAAGACGATTTACAGGCTTTTTTGGAAGAGGCAACTGGAGTGAAAGGGCGAGATGATCACGTTAATTGACGAGAAATACATGCCTGGAGAAGGACAGAGTGCCGGAAGCCGATTTCACGTGCCGGTTCTTTTGCGTGAGACTGTCTCGGCGCTTCAACCGGCGGTAGGGAAGATCTTTTTGGATGGGACAGTTGGAGGTGGCGGCCACTCTCTGGCATTGTTGGAAGCGGGCGCGTCGGTGATCGCTTGCGATCAGGATCCGGAGGCTTTGGCAGAAGCCTCAAGGCGGCTTGCCGCCTTTTCAGGTCGGGTTCGGTTTGTCGAGTCGAATTTCGCTGACCTAACTGATCGGCTGCAGAGTTTCGGCGTGACTGAATTTGACGGTATTCTTCTCGATCTCGGTATTTCGTCGCATCAGCTTGATACTCCTTCCCGCGGCTTTAGTTTTTTGGGGGATGGTCCGCTGGACATGCGCATGGGGCCGCAGGTCCGGCGGACAGCGGCAGATATCGTGAACCATGGTTCGCAGGCAGAGCTGGCACAGATTTTTTACGAATTCGGAGAGGAGCCGGCGGCGCGGCGTCTGGCGGCGCATCTGGTGAAGGTGCGTACGAGAGTTCCGATTCAGACGACGCAAGATTTAGTGAGGGCGGTGGAGTCGATCATCCCCAAACGAGGGCCGAAGAATCCCGCCACGAAGGTTTTCCAGGCGCTCCGCATCGCGGTAAACGCGGAGTTAAGCGTTCTGGAGCGCGCACTGCACGAGCTAAGCGATACGGTAAAGCCCGGGGGGCGAATGGCCGTCATTACCTTTCACTCTTTGGAGGATCGTATCGTAAAACGTTATTTTAGAGAAGTTAGTCAGGAATGGGTCGACAGGCCTGAGTGGCCGGCGCCGCGGAGAAATCCTGCGCACGCCTTTCGGTTAATAACGTCTCGGCCGATTGAGCCGAGCGAGGAAGAAGTACGACAAAACTCACGTGCTCGCAGTGCGAAGCTGCGGGTCATTGAAGGGATCAGTAAATGAATCGTAACCGCAGCAACATCACATATTCTATCAAGGTTGCTTCTATCTTAAAGGTAGTTGTCAGCACGGCAATTCTGGCGACTGCCGGATTGTCCTATGTCTATTTGAAGAATCAGCTCCAGCAGTATGGAGAGATTCAACGTCGATTGGAGCACGAGCTCACTGAAATCCGAACTGCCAACGAGGCCGTCCGTGTGCAAATTACACAACTCAGTTCGCGAGGTATTCTCGAAAAGAAGTTGGCCAAGAATTCGCTCGGCCTTGTGCCGATTGCGAGTGATCAAATCGTTCGCCTTAACCAGCGTCACGATGGCATCGGAGATGAGTTGAGGGTCGTCTCCAATCGCGGCTTTAACCAATGATACGGAATGCACAAGCGCGCGCCGTCACGGTCTGTTTTGGATTGGTCGGCCTATTCAGTGTCTACTCGTTTCGCCTGATCGATCTACAGATTGTACAGCACGAGAAGTTCACGACGCTTGCTGCGGAAAAACATAACCATAAACAGATAATCTATGCCAGGCGTGGTATCATCCGAGACTCTCATAACGAGCCTCTTGCAGAAAACATCCCGGTCAAGACCGTCGTTGCAGACGCGTCGCATATTAGGGATCCGGTGGCTGTGGCAGCGGCAATCGCGGATCAGCTTGAAATGGATCCGCGCGACATCGCATCTAAGCTGAGCCAGAGCGGCAAAGGCAGCAAACACATTGTTCTGAAGGCAGAGATTCCGGAGGAGACGGCCGAAAAGATCAAGGAATCTCTCCGCGTCGCGAACTTGCGCGGAATCTATTTTGATCAGGACTTTGTTCGGGTGTACCCGAATGGGCAGATGCTTTCGCAGGTGATCGGGTTTGTTGATCACGATCACAACGGAACGATGGGGATCGAGCGCACGATGCAGGATTTTCTGCAGGGCACCGACGGTTTTCGTTACATCGAGACAGATAGGACGGGCAAAGAATTGGTGCCCTATCGTGGACAGGAAAGAGCGGCCAGAGACGGCTGTGACGTGAAGCTTACCATTGACCTCAGCCTGCAGAATATTCTCGAAGCCGAATTGGACGCGGCATGCGCGGAGTTTAAGCCCAAGGATGCTTCCGCCATCATGATGCGTCCTCAGACCGGAGAAATCCTGGCGATGGCGAGCCGTCCAACGTTTGATCCGAATAAACCCGGTGAAGCAGCACCGGATCAGGAGAAAAATCGTTCGATTGTGGACATGGTCGAACCCGGCTCGACATTCAAGATCGTTACGACTTCTGCTGTGCTCGAGGAGAAACTTGTGACACCCGATACGACGGTGTTCTGCGAGAACGGACACTTTCAGTATGCGGGGCGAGTGCTGCGTGATGCGCACCCGATGGGGGTTTTGACGGTTCATCAAGTGTTGATGAAGTCCAGCAATATCGGCGTGGCCAAACTGGCGCTGCAGCTTGGCGAGACGAAGTTGTACGAGTATATTCGGCGTTACGGTTTTGGAGAGAGGACCGGGATTGCGTTGAGCGGAGAGATTAGTGGTCTGGTCAATCCGCCTCACCGCTGGAGCAAGCTTGATATCACCCGGATTCCCATGGGCCAATCGGTGGCAGTCACTCCGTTGCAAATGGTTACGGCGATGTCAAGTATCGCTAACGGAGGTAAACTAATGAAGCCAATGATTGTTTCTGAAATAAGAGACCAGACCGGGCGCTTAGTGGCCAGTTTTACTCCGGAGATGGTCCGTGACGTCATTTCCGCCGAGACCGCTGTCAAGATCGTATCAGCTTTGAAGGACGTTGTTAGCAAACAAGGCACAGCCCAAAGGGCGGAAGTACCAGGATTTCGTGTTGCCGGAAAGACGGGAACTGCACAAAAGGTCGATCCCCGAGGCGGTTATATGGTTGGCCGTTATGTCACCTCGTTCGTCGGGTTCATGCCGGCAGACGATCCGAAATTCGCTTTGCTGGTGCTCCTGGACGATCCGACGATGAAACAGGGAGAAGCATTCGGTGGTACCGTTGCAGGCCCGGTTTTTGCAAGAATCGCCGAGAAGGCGGCGCGTTATCTTGATCTCCGGCCCACAGAAGAGGTTCCTCCCCCACAGCTCACGAACGGTTCGAAAAAAGTGGCTTTATCTGAGCGGAATCGCGATTAGTGCAAGCATCATGCAACTGGCAGACCTAATTCAGCGGTTAAAAGCGATATCAATTGATGGTCCGGTTGATCGAGAGATAACCGGCCTCCGCTACGATTCGCGCCGGCTAGGGCCCGGGAATCTTTTTGTTGCGGTGCGAGGCTCGTGTTTTGATGGTCATTCATTCATCGCGCAAGCAGTCGACAAAGGAGCCGTTGCGATAGTCGGAGAGAAGCCCGGTCTTTCAAAGCGGGCGACAATGATCGTGGTGCCAAATTCACGTGAGGCGCTGGCCCGGCTGGCGGCGACTTATTACGGCGACCCGTCCCGCAGGCTGAAGGTGATCGGAGTAACAGGCACGAACGGCAAGAGCACCACGACTTTCCTTATTAAGCACCTGCTTGAACGTGCAAACCAATCCACAGGTCTGATCGGCACGGTCCGATACGAGATTGGCGAACGTGTGCTGCCGGCGCAGCGAACCACGCCGGAGTCGCTTGATTTGCAAGAACTTTTGAGCCAGTGCGTCGAGGCGGGTTGTCGGAACGTTGTTCTTGAGGTTTCCTCCCATGCGTTAAGTCAAGGGCGGGCGAGCGAAATTGCATTTGATGTTGGCGCTTTTACTAATCTGACGCAGGACCATCTGGACTTTCATCACGGGATGAAAGACTACTTCGAAGCAAAAGCGCGCTTGTTCGATAGCGTGCGGGACAACCAAAAAAAGGAGAGGGCCGCAGTAATCAACATTGACGATCCGTACGGACAACAACTGTCTGCCCGATTCGGCAAAGACCTTCCGATTATCTCTTACGGAATGGGTGCTCGAGCGCAGTTCCGGGCGAGTAACTTCAAGGTGGAAATGAACGGAACTTCCTACCAACTAAACGCGAAAGAGAAAAGTTACCTGGTTCGACTTCCATTGATAGGAAGATTCAATGTATACAATTCTTTGGCTGCGCTGGCGGTGGCGCACGCGATCGGTGCCGACGTTCGGACATCGGTGTTGGCCCTCGCCAATGCGCCCCAGATCCCGGGACGCCTCGAGGCGATACCGGCTAAGCGGCAGTTCCATGTGTTTGTCGATTATGCGCACACCGACGATGCATTGTTAAACGTCCTCAGAACCTGCCGCGATCTGCATCCAAATCGGCTGATTCTCGTGTTTGGATGTGGAGGAAACAGGGATAGGACAAAGCGTGTTCTGATGGGAACCGTGGCTGATCAATACGCTGATTACGCGATTCTCACGTCAGACAACCCGCGAAAGGAGGACCCGGAGGCGATCGTTCGAGATATCGAAGCAGGGTTTAAGCGCAAAAACTACGAGAAGATCGTCGATCGGAAAGAAGCAATTTCACGAGCTATCGCGCTCGCTCAACCGAAGGACATCGTCTTAATCGCAGGCAAGGGTCACGAAAAGTACCAGGAATTCGGCGATCACACAATTCCCTTTGATGACATTGAAGTGGCTGCGCGCGCCTTGGAAGAACATCCGGTGGAGTTGTCGAGGCATGGATCCTAGAACGCTGGAACATATCGCAAAGTGGGTTGACGGCAAAGTTCACGGAATGGGCACCGCAACGGTGACAAGAGTCGTCACGGATTCACGTGCAATTCGCAAGGGGGAATTTTTTGTCGCCCTGCGCGGCGAGCAGTTTGACGGCCATGCTTTCTTACCGGCGGTCTGGGAGGCGGAGGCAGGCGGTGCTTTGGTGAGCGAGGTTAATCTCCGCCTGAGCGGGCTACCGCAGATAGAGGTGCCGGACACCTTGTCGGCACTGCAACGTCTGGCCAAGGGATACCGAAACGAGCTTCGTCTCCAGGCGATTGGGGTTACCGGAAGCAGCGGCAAAACCAGCACCAAAGAGATGATCACCTCGGTACTCAGAGAAAGATTTTCGGTCGCCAAAACAGTGGGGAACTACAACAACCATATCGGGCTGCCTCTGTCCGTTCTTGGGGCGAGCTGCGCGGACGAAGCGGGCGTATTCGAAATGGGCATGAACCACGCCGGCGAGCTTGCGCTGCTTTGCGAAATTGGGCGCCCCGACGTTGCAGTGATAACCAACGTGGGCATTGCTCATATCGGTCACCTTGGGACTCGAGAAGCGATCGCGAAGGAGAAAGCCGTCGTTGCTGAAGCAATTCCGGCCGAAGGAATTGTCGTTCTAAATGCGAACGACGAATTTACGGACTGGATGGCGGCCCGCTGTAAGGCGCGTGTGATCCGCGCCGGGCTAGAACTCGGGGATCTCCAGGCGCGAAATATCGAGCACACTGACAAGGGCGCAAACTTCACACTGGCGTATGGCGCGGTCTCAAGGCGCGTCGCATTACCGGTCCACGGCGAACATATGGTAACGAACGCGTGTCTGGCTGCGGCCGTCGGCGTCGGGCTCGGCTTGACTCTCGAAGAATGTGAAGCCGGTTTGGCGAAGACCACGATTCCGGGAAATCGCCTTAAGATTCAAAGACTTGGGCGCGTGCTGGTGATTAACGATGCCTACAATGCGAATCCGGAATCGATGGTAGCAGCGCTCAGGACCGCGGCGCATTTTGCAGTTAAAGGGCGTCGTGTAGCGGCGCTCGGCCGGATGGGGGAACTTGGGGAACAGTCTGAAATCGGTCACCGCCGGGTGGGTCGGGCGGTGGCGGAATGCGAATTCGACCATCTTGTTACCGTGGGCGATGAAGCCCGGCTGATGGCAGAAGCTGCCAACTCGGCAGGCCTGAAATCCACGAAACAAGCAAAGACCCACGAGCAAGCGATAGAAGCGCTGCTCGAATATCTGGAACCCGGTGACCTTCTGCTCGTGAAGGGAAGTCTTTCGTCTGCCATGGATCGCATCGTGGCTGGGCTTGAGGCCGTAAAGAGTCAAGCGAAGTGGAGGTCCGCATGATGTTCTACTTGTATTACCTGAGCCAGGGACCAAACGCGATCGCCGGAGGATTTAATGTTTTCCAGTATGTCTCATTTCGAGCTGTTTGCGCTGCGATCACAGCGTTCCTGCTTTGTCTTGTTTTTGGGAATTGGGTGATTCGCAAGCTGACATCGCTCAAATTCGGTCAGCCGATCCGTACCGCGGACGAGGTACACCGCCTTTACGAGCTCCATGGAGCTAAAAAGGGCACGCCAACCATGGGTGGAGTGTTTTTCATGGGCTCGGTCGTCGTTTCCACAATCATCTGGGCGCGGCCAGATAACGGTTTTGTCTGGCTTTGTCTATTCACGATTGTTTTTACCGCCGGGCTTGGGCTTGCAGACGACTATCTCAAAGTCACAAAGAAAAAATCGGATGGTATCCCGGGAAAGATCAAGTTGATCTGCCAATTCATCCTTGCGGCAATCGTCACCGCGTTTTTTTTGCTGAATCCATCGCTGGAAGTCCAGGCAAAGGAACTTTACATCCCGTTCTTCAAAGAGCCGATTATTGCTAATTTAGGTTGGTTCACGCTTTTGTTCTTTGCGATAGTGATCGTGGGCACCTCCAATGCCGTGAACTTGACCGATGGCTTGGATGGCCTCGCGACCGGGTGCACTGTGACCGTAGCCTCGACCTACGCAATCCTGGCTTATGCTGCAGGCAACGTGGCTGTTTCAACCTACCTGGATCTACCTTTTTATCGTGAGAGCCAGGAACTGACAATTCTTTGCACGGCATTGGCGGGGGCGGG
>Ga0209039_10003073_pt1 | contig 13407 bp, 12 predicted proteins | sample BogFormECP12_OM1_FD_188238 | JGI IMG/M metagenome (GOLD analysis project Ga0209039, IMG submission 188238) | Bog forest soil microbial communities from Calvert Island, British Columbia, Canada - ECP12_OM1 (SPAdes) (version 2) | ecosystem: Environmental > Aquatic > Freshwater > Wetlands > Bog ...
AAACTCGGTTCTTCTTCATCAGGTTCAGTTCTCCATTCAGTGTAGAACTGTCCCTAATTTCTGCGTCTCACTTTGGGGGCGCACTCCATAGCCTGTCACTGGTTGTTTTGTCACCGGTTGTTTTGTCACCGGTTGTTTATCACCGGTTGTTTACCGGTTGTTTTGAATTGGATTACTTCCGGAGGTCCTGTTCGCGCGGAGTCCTTGGCCGATGCATTTTGGGGCCAGTCTACGAGAAGCCCATATCCCAGGAACGGGCGTGATACGGCCGAGTGGCAGGCGAGCCAGTTTCGGTAACGCCCCTTGGCGACCACTCGTAGGTTTATGCCCTACAATGGCGTTCTGGAGCGATGGCGCGAACACTCGCAAGTAAAGATTTACGAAGTTCCAGTGCGGCTTTCTTGCTGCTGCTGGCCGCCGGACTAACCGCCGCGCTGTGGTGCTGGCGACAGGGCTACACACTCTACGACTTCGACGCAGAAATGCATCTGAACATCGCCCGCCGCCTGCTCGATCCGCTCACAGCGGGACCGGAGGAGAGCGGCACTGGCTGGCTGCCGCTGCCGCATGTGCTGATGGCGCCGCTTGCTGCGGTCGACTCCTGGTGGCGTAGTGGCCTTGCCGGTGCGCTCCCTTCCGCTCTGTATTTCGCGATCGCGGGCTCGTTCCTGTTTGCCTCGGCCAGGCGCCTTTTTGATTCTGCAGCCGCCGGCTGGACAGCCGCAATCATCTTCGCCGTCAATCCAAACACTCTCTACCTGGCAGCAGTACCCATGACCGAGATTCTGTTTGCGGCGGAATTGACCTGCTTACTCTGGGCTGTCTTGTGGTATCGCGATTCGCGATCCGTCTGGGCGGTGTTGTTGCTCGGAGCCGTATCGAGCGCGGCCTCGCTCACCCGCTACGAGGGCTGGCTGCTGATCCCGTTCATCGCTTTCGCGGTGTGGTTAGCCGCCCGGCGTCCGGCGCACACCCTTCTATTTGGCGCGCTTGCGGCCCTGGGGCCTTTCGCCTGGCTTCTCTATAATCAGTTCTATTACAACAATGCGCTTGAATTCTACAACGGCCCCTCTTCGTCTATCGCCTTGCACCAGGGCTCGTTGGCGATGGGTGGGAGTCCGACGTACCACAGCTGGGGCGCCTCAATCCAGTACTACGTCGAAGCCGCACGGCTGGTGAGCGGTACGACTCTGTTCGTTGCCGGCGCAGCTGGAGCTTTGGTGGCTTTGTTTTTTCGGGCCGCCGCAAAACCAGTGCTTCTGTTGTTGATCCCCCCAGTTTTCTTCATGTTGAGCCTACAAACCGGAGGCACGGACCTGTACGTTCCTACACTCTGGCCGCATACCTTGCACAACATCCGTTACGGATTCGCTGGTTTCGTTTTTGTGGCCTCCGCCTCCTCTGGACTCGTGACTCTCCTGTCCAGGCGAAGATGGATCGGCTCAGTTGTTCTAGTGGGGGCGGCGGCGATTCCATGGTTCACGATCGGGCCGATATGCTGGAGAGAGGCTCGCGACAACAGCAAGGCTCGCCACAAGGCGCAGAACCAGGCAGTTTTCTTTTTGAAACCAGTTGCAGTTTCAGCCGCCGCCTGTTCCACCAGCTGCGAGGTGTTGGGAGATTCCGTCCCAAACTGGCTCGCCGAAAATGGCGTTATACTCGCTAATGGGGAACGCCCGCTCTCCACTTCACGCTGAACCAGCACAGACAGGCCGTATAAGTTTTTGGTCCAAGAGGCAGCAAAACAGATCATGCGGGCCATAGACGCCAAAGCCAAGAAATACGCTCCTATAGAGAAGCGCAAGCTCCTGTTGGCCTTGGATGCACTGGAAGCGCCGGGCCACGCGCTGGAAGCGGTCGTGCAACGTATCGATCCGGAGCGGACTGCGTCCGGTGGGTTCAGGGAGATTTGGCTGGTCGGCCTTACGCCAGACCTCTGCGTTCGGCTGCACCCGAGGTGAAGAGGTCTTTGAGTGGAGAACCTGTGACAGGCATGTTTCCCCTTTTCGCTTTCTGACTCCCGACTTCCCTCCGTTTTCCTCCCTAACCAAAGATAATCTGGACCCTGCTGTTCCCTGGGCTGCACAATAGAAGTGGGTTTTTGCACTCGCCCACAGACATGCTCCCGTCCCTGTTTCGCCGGGAATTTCCCGCGCCCTCGATGACCGTGTTTTTCGCCCTCCAGACCCTGGATGTGCTCACCACTCTGATTGGCCTGCACATGGGGGCCAGGGAAGCCAGTGTGTTCATCGGCCGGTTGCTGCAACTGGGACCCGTGTCGGGGCTGCTGATTTCGAAATGTTTCGCCATCATCCTGGCGTCGGCCGCTTTGGCCTTCCGGCGCCCGCGCGTGGTGGTCTTTCTCAACTACTGGTTCGCGGCGCTGATCGCCTGGAACCTGTACACCATTCTCTCGGCGCTGGTGGCGGCCAGAGCGTGAGAGATCACGGCACTTTGGCCTGTGATTCCCAGTCACCATTGACGGCATCGCAAAAACACCGGCGGCAAAGACCGCCGGCGCTACAAGCCGTGCTACGAGCTGCCGATCAGCACCCCGGTCGCGAACACCAGTGCGCCGCCGAGACCCACCTGCAAGGCCGCGGAGAGCGCCGAGGTCTCCATGTACTTCTGGCGGATCCAGGAAATCACGCCCAGTTCCACCACCACTACGCCGACGGCCGCGGTGAGCGCCGCGGAAAAGCTGGGGATCAGAAACGGCAGCGTGTGGCCGATACCGCCCAGGGTCGTCATCAGCCCGCAAACCAGGCCGCGCATCCAGGGGTGGCCGCGGCCGGTGAGGCTTCCATCATCGGAAAGCGCTTCGGCGAATCCCATGCTGATGCCGGCGCCCAATGAGGCCGCCATGCCCACCAGGAAGGCGTCGTGCGGCTGGTGGGTGGCAAAGGCCGCGGCAAAGACCGGGGCCAGAGTGGAAACCGACCCGTCCATCAGTCCCGCCAGGCCCGGTTGCACGATCCGCAGGACGAAGAGGCGGCGATTGGCCTGGTCCTCCCGCTGGCGGGCATCGCCGCCCAGTTTGTCCTCTTCGAGCGCTTCCGCGCGCTCCTCGTGGGAGCGCTCTTCCTGGGCGAGGTCGTCCAACAACTGGCGGATGTTGGCGTCCGCTGTGCGCGCAGCGGCCTTTTCGTAAAACTGCCGCGTCTCGATTTCCATTGAAGCCGCCGCATTGCGGACCGTTTCGAGCCCTAGCGGCCGGATCAGCCATACCGGTTTACGATTCACGAACCCGCGAACGTCCTGGCGGCGAATCAGCGGGATGTGGTCGCCAAACTTCTTCTGGAACAACTCAATAAGGCGGCGCCGGTGGCCGGACTCTTCCTCGCGCATACCGTCGAAGATGGCCGCGGTCGCGGGAAAATCCTCCCGCAGACCTTCGGCGAAGTCCGCGTAGACGCGCTCGTCCTCCTCTTCGAGAGAGATGGCCAGAGCCAGGATTTCCCGTTCAGACAAGCTGTCGAATGCGCGCATCTTTCCACTCTACCCTCTTCAGCCATGTTAGGATCAAGCCTGAAATGGCCTTCGCGGATTTGACCAAGCAACTGGCCCAGCAAGCGCTGCTCTCAGCCACCCAGGAGCCGGCGGCGGCGCCGGAGAACCCGGGCGCGGTCATGCTCGGGCAGATCGGCGCCATGCAAAAGGCGTTGAAGGACGACGAAGAGCTGGTGGTCTTCCTCCACTGCGGCGCGGAAAGGATCCGTGTGGTGGAGATCTTCCTGCCGTCGCCGCAAGTAGCCGTGCTGAGCGGTGTGGATGCGAACCGTGCGCAGACGCGCGTGGTTTCGGCGGTGGAAGCGCTGCAACTGGTCACCCGAACCGGCAAGGTGCAGCCCGGAGCCAAGGCCGTGCGGGTCAACCTGGTGATGCCGAAGGCAAAAGATTCCAGCAGGAAATGACGCGGGTTTCGTTCTCGTAACCGAGCATGCTCACTGAACCCGTGCTCAGCGCGAAGAGGCTTCCGCACCGCGGGTCGAGCCCGAGCCAGCATGCGGTCAGGACGCGCAGAATGTGGCCGTGGGCGAACAGGGCCGTATCGCCATCGGCAGCCATGGCGCGCGCCAGCACGGCTTCGGCGCGCGCGGCCACCTGCTCGATGGTCTCGCCATTCGGCACGCCATCGCGCCACAGCGACCAGCCGGGCCGTTCCTGCTGAATCTCGGGAGTCTTGCGGCCTTCGTAATCGCCATAGTCCCATTCGCAGAGGTTGGGATCGATCTGCGCGGCATCGCCGTAGCCGGCCAGGCGGCAGGTGTCGAAGGCGCGTTGCAGGGGACTGGTGAGCACCAGCTTGAAGGCGCGGCCTTTGAACCAGCGACCAATGGCGGCGTCGTCGTCGCGTCCGGCGGCGGTGAGCGGAAGGTCGAGCCGCCCGGTGTGCGCTCCCGAGCCGCTCCATTCGGTTTTACCGTGCCGGATGAGCCAAATTTCCCGCGTCATCTTCTATGATTATAGAGAATGATTCGAACCCTGCTCCTGACGGCCCTTGCCGCCGTCGCTACAATGGCCCATGCGGCGAACCCCGCGCTGATGCCCATGCCGGCTAAGGTGGAACTCTCCGCCGGCAAGCTGGCCATTGACGGCACATTCGGCGTGACCGTCAACCCCGGGGCTGTTGCGATCAATGGACCGGCGCAGGATCCAAGCGGCGGCCGCGTCGGCCGCGCGGTGGAGCACTTCCTGGCTCGCGTGGCGCGCCAGACCGGAGTCTTTTTCGCGCCAGGGGCCAAGACCGAAACCCTGCGGATCGAATGCTCACCCTGCACACTGACCGGGCCCGTGCTGGAAGAGGACGAATCGTATCAGCTCGCCGTCTATCCCGACGGCGCGCACCTGCGTGCCTCGACCGCCGATGGCGTGATCCATGGCCTCGAAACTTTTCTGCAGTTGATTCAGCCTGGCGCCGACGGCTTCTATGTCCCCGCCGCGCACATCGAAGACTGGCCGCGCTTTGCCTGGCGCGGCCTGATGATCGATGTTTCGCGCCACTTCATGCCCATCGAGGTGGTGAAGCGCAACCTGGACGCCATGGCCGCGGTCAAGCTGAACGTTTTCCACTGGCACCTCTCGGACGACCAGGGTTTCCGCGCGGAGAGCAAGCTCTTCCCCAAGCTGCAGCAGCTCGGCTCGGACGGCCTTTTCTATACGCAGGCGCAGATGCGCGACGTGGTGAGCTACGCGAGCGACCGCGGCATCCGCGTGATTCCCGAGTTCGACATCCCCGGCCACACCCTGAGCTGGTTTCCCGGCTACCCGGAACTGGCGGCGGCCGCCGGCCCCTTCGAGATCGGCAGGCGGTTCGGCGTGTTCGACCCGGTGCTCGATCCCAGCCGCGAAGAGGTCTACACATTTCTGGATGCGTTCATCGGAGAAATGGCGGCGCTGTTTCCGGACCCCTACTTCCACATCGGCGGCGACGAGGTGAATGGGAACGCCTGGAAGCTATCGGCCGGCGTGCAGGCTTTCGCGAAGCAGCACGGGTTCAAAGACACGCTGGCCATCCAGACGTACTTCAACCAGCGCATTCAGAAAATTTTGCAGAAATACGGAAAGAACATGATCGGGTGGGATGAGATCCTGGGCCCCGATCTTCCGCCCGACACGGTGGTGCAATCCTGGCGCGGCCAGGAATCGCTGGCGGAAGCCGCCGCCAAGGGCTACCGGGGGATTCTCTCGGCGGGCTACTACCTGGATCATGCAAGGCCGGCGGCTTACCACTACGGCATCGATCCACTCACCGGACCGGCCGCGCAGCTCACCCCCGAGCAGGCGAAGCTCGTTCTGGGCGGCGAGGCCTGCATGTGGGCTGAAATGGTGGATGCCGAAACCGTGGATTCGCGTATCTGGCCGCGCGCCGCGGCCATCGCGGAACGCTTTTGGTCGCCGAAAGAAATCACCGACGTGGATTCGATGTACGCGCGCCTCGAAGCGGTGAGCCGCCTGCTCGAATGGTCGGGTGTGACGCACCGCTCGAGCTACCAGCCGATGCTCGACCGCCTGGCCGGTGACCGCCGAGCCGAGCCCTTGCGCATCCTGGCCGATGCTTCCGAAGCCCGCGGCCAGGGCACCGGCCGCCGCGCTCGCCAGACCGACACGCCTCTCAACCGCTTCGTCGACGCAGCGCGCCCGGAGAGCGAAAGCGTGCGCGGCTTGGAGCTGATGGCGCGCCGCGTCGCCGCCGCGAGGCCGCCCGACGCTGGCGACGTGGCCTTGCTGCGTGCGCAGTTCTCGCAATGGGCGGCCAACGATGCGCGCTTCCAGCCGCTGGCCGAGGACAACGCGCTGCTGGCCGAGGTGAAGCCACTCTCGAAAGACCTTTCCGCTTTGGGTGTGGCGGGTCTGCGCATCCTCGGCTGTCTCGAAACCGGCCAGCCGCTTCCCGACGACTGGATGGCCAATGAAACGCGCGAGATCGCCCGCATGCAGCGCGCCAGCGCCGAAGTTTTGCTGGCCGCGGTGCGCCCGGTCAAAATCCTATTCGACGAGCTGGCGCGGAGGAAGTGAGTATTATCCAGTATTTGCGAAACGACGGTGAAGCAGCGGATCATTGGGATGAGCCTTACGCGCCCAGATCCGCCCTTCGCACAGGCAAGGTACCCGGGCGATTTAGGAGATCTGCGACGAAAAGCGATCAACCGCTTCTAGCGATCAACCGCTTCTTTAGATGGCGATACCGTGCTGCCGAAAACTTCCCCGGCTCGGCTATTTCTTGCTATCAGCTATGTGGCCACGTCCATCCCGCGCTTCGTTTCCTTTGAAGTGCGCGCTATCGACACGCTTTGCCGGCTCGGCTTTCTCGCCAGCTTTTGGCATTGGTCCCTTATAGCCGTGCTCTGGATGGAGACGGTTATTTACTTGGCCCTGGAAGTTATTAGAGCCATGAAACCACGGGCCAGCGCCAACGAAGACGTCCCCGGTAAACCATTCCGGGCCGTAGTAGCCAGCGGGGGCACAGCCATAAGGAGCGATGTCATAGTAACCATAGGGACAGTCAGGGGCTACTCCGATTTCGACGCTGACTTGAGCTTTTGCTTTGGGGGCTGCAGTGGTGAAGCCGATTCCTGCAACAGCAGCTAACACTATAAATGTAAATGCGCGCATTTAATTTTTCCTCGCAACTGTTTGAGCACTTCCCCGGCCAATTCTGGAGAAAGTGGACATTCATGGCAAACTATCGACCCGGCAGGCGCGAGAGTCGCCTGCTGCGTAGTGACGGCTTTACGGTGGCTTCATCTCGTCGGCTCTGTGAGGAGGTTGCTGCGGTGACCATACCCGGTCACTTGACCAGATATGGTTACTATCCTGCTTGGCGGCGTGCCGTGTCGACGCTATGCTGCTCTGTGGGATAGCCCTTATGGCGCCTCCGAGCCTGTCATCCTGACCGCACGCCACGCGTCCACCTGCTCGAAGCGCTGCGCTCCCGCTGATCCCACCTCCGGACACCGCTTTCCCAAGAACGGCCGCCACACCACCGCATGGACGCGGTAGACGCCACTGCCGCATAGCCAATTCACGGAACGCCGCGTGCAATCAGCCAGCCATGCCCAAAACTGTTCGTCTTCGCGAACCACTGTCTGGATCTCCCACCCTGGACTACCTGAACCAGCGCATGGCGGCCGGGTGGAAACTGGTCGCCCTCGAATGGGAGCGCGCGGCCGAAGCGCAGGCTCCCGACCTCCCGCCGGCTGCCGAAGAAATTCCTTATGGCGTGCAGGTATCGAGCGACGGCCTGCGGCTGGTCGAGAACCCCGTGGAGCGCGAGATCATCATCCTGGCGCTCGACCGCATCGTGGAAGACTGCCCGCTCTCGCAAGTAGCCGACGAGTTGAACCGGCGCGGCCACCGCACGCGCGATGGCGGGCAATGGACTCCGGCCGCGCTCTTCAACCTGCTGCCCCGGATGATTGAAGTGGGTCCGCGCCTGTTCGTCAGCGAGGAGTGGGCGGAGCGCCGGCGCCGGTTGCCGCGGGTGGTGTAGATTAGCGAAGTGCTTTGTTTTCAGCATATTCCCACTCTCGCCAGGTAGAAACCGCCAATACCCTCATTTAATGTATTGTGGGTCTCTTAATCTGGAACTATAATAATTACGGCAAGCGAATTAAGCACCAACTCAAAGTGGGGCTATCCCAGATGCGTGGGAGGAATCGGCGATGACGACAAATATGAAGCCTGATCGAGGCACCGTCGAGATGAATTCCGAAGAGTGCAAGGGCTGTGGCCTGTGCGTGGAGGCCTGTCCGCCCAAAGTGCTGAGCCTGGCCGAAGAGCTGAATCGCTACGGCTATCACCCGGCCATTTACCTGGGTCATGGCTGCACCGGCTGCGGGATCTGCTTCTTCGTTTGCCCGGAGCCCGGCGGAATTCGCGTGCTGCGACGCGAAATGGAACCGGTTGCGGCCTGAACCCAAGGGAGAACGCCATGAAGCCACAACTCACGAAGGGAAATGAAGGCATCGTCAAGGCCGCGGTGCTGGCCGGCTGCCGCGCTTATTATGGATACCCCATCACGCCGGCGAGCGAAATTGCCGAAGCGGCCGCGCTCTACCTGCCGCAAGTGGGCGGCGTCTTCATCCAGGCGGAGAGTGAAACCGCATCGGTGAACATGCTGTATGGCGGCGCATCCGCGGGCGTGCGCGTAATGAGCGGATCGAGCGGCCCCGGCATCAGCCTCATGCAGGAAGGCATCAGCTACCTGGCGGGCGCCGAGCTGCCCTGTGTGATCGCCGACATCATGCGCGGCGGTCCCGGCCTGGGCAATATCGCGCCGGAGCAAAGCGACTATCACCAGGTTGTCAAAGGCGGCGGCCACGGCAATTACCATACGCTGGTGCTGGCGCCGGCGTCGGCGCAGGAAATGGCCGACTTGACGACCCTGGCCTTCGATCTCGCCGACCGCTACCGCAACCCCGTGGTCGTGCTGGCGGACGGCAATATTGGACAGATGATGGAGCCCGTGCGCTTCGCCGATCCCATCCCGGTTCCAGCGCCGCCCGATTGGGCCGTGCTGGGAACGGCCGGAACGCGCCGCAACTTTCTGACTTCCATCTACCTCGAATCCGACACCCTGGAGCGCCACGTGCGCAAGCTGGAAGCCAAGTATCAGGCGGCGGAGCGCGCCGAAGTGCGAGTGGAATGCTGGCGCACCGACGACGCCGATATCGTGCTGGTCGGCTACGGCATTATGGGCCGCACCCTGAAAGCCGTCGTGGAGTTGGCCCGCCAACGGGGCCTGAAGGTCGGGCTGTTGCGCCCCATCACGCTGTATCCGTTCCCCGCGCCGCAGCTTCGGGAACTCGCCAAGCGCGTGAAAGGCTTCCTGGTGGCGGAGCTTTCCACCGGGCAAATGGTGGACGACGTGCGGCTGGCGCTCGCAGGCCGCTCTCCGGTAGAATTCTTCAGCCGCGTGGGCGGCAACATCCCGTCAGCCGAGGAAGTGCTGGAGGTGGTGGAGCGCAAGTTCGCGTCGTGCTTCGAGCGCGAGGAGGTTTTGGTCCATGGCTAGCTTTACCGTGACCCACGAGAAATCCCCATCGTTCTACGACCGCTTCGAACGCAAAGACGAGTTGCAGCACCAGACGCACTACTGCCCGGGTTGCGGGCACGGCATCGTGCACAAGCTGCTGGCCCAGGCGATCGACGATTTGGGGGTACAGGACCGCACCGTGCTGATCAGCCCGGTAGGCTGCTCGGTATTTGCCTATTACTATTTCGACGTCGGCAACATCCAGGTGGCGCACGGGCGCGCGCCCGCGGCGGCCACGGCTGTCAAGCGCAGCCGCCCGGATTCCATCGTGATCAGCTACCAGGGCGATGGCGATCTGGCGGCCATCGGCACCGCGGAGATCGTGCATGCGGCCAACCGCGGCGAACCCATCACGGTGATCTTCGTCAACAACGGCATCTATGGCATGACCGGCGGCCAGATGGCCCCCACTACGCCGCTCGGCAAGAAGACCACCACCTCCCCATTCGGCCGCAACGCGCACACCGAGGGCTATCCCCTGCACGTCTGCGAATTGTTGAATTCGCTGGAGGCCCCGGTCTTCATCGAACGCGTTGCGCTGGGCAACAACAAGCAGATCATGGGCGCCGCCAAAGTGTTGCGCCGGGCCGTGGAGAACCAGGTCAAGGGCCTGGGCTTCTCCTTTGTGGAAGTGCTGTCGCCCTGCCCTACCATCTGGAAATTCCAGCCGGTGGAGGCCCAGCGGTTCGTGCGCGATGAAATGGCCAAGGTGTTTCCCGTGGTCAACCTGCGCGACCGCACCAAAGAAGCGCAGCCCTGGGCCGGGCCCCCGCCGGCGCCTGCCATAGAAGAGATTCCGCGTGTCCTTGGCCTTGAAAAGGGCCTGGAGAACGGAGCCGGGCAGGTATCCGTCGAGCCGCCCGCCGGGCGCGCGCAAGATCTGCGCATCAAGGTGGCCGGGTTTGGCGGTCAAGGCGTCCTGATGCTCGGCGAAGTGCTGGCGGAGGCCGGTCTCGAATCCGGTTACGAAGTTTCCTGGCTGCCTTCTTACGGGCCGGAGATGCGTTCGGGAACCTCCAACTGCAGCGTCCGGCTGTCGGCCTCTCCTATTGCTTCCCCGCTGATCTCGCGGCCCAACGTTCTTCTGGCGTTCAACGAACCATCCCTGCGCAAGTTTCTGCCCGAGGTGGATCCCGGCGGCATCGTGCTCTACAACGGAGCCGCGCTGCCGGAGGATTGCGTCCGCAAAGACCTGCGCATGATCGCCATGCCCGTCGCCTCGCTCGCCGACAAGCTGGGCGATCAAAAGGTCGCCAATATGGTGATGCTCGGCGCTCTGCTCGAAGCCACCGGAATGCTGGAACCCGAGCAGGTGACTGGCGCGCTCCACAGCATGGTGAAGAACCAGAGGTACCTCGACCTCGATCTGAAAGCGCTGGAACTGGGCGCCGAAGAGGTCCGCAGAGAACCGCTGCCGGTGGGCGAAGACTACCTCTGGGGCGTCTGATCGCGAGCAGGACAGGCCTCCTGGCCTGTCATTCTCAATTGCCGCACGGGCTTGACCACTTCCAATTCTGCCGCCTCCGGACCAGCGTGACAGCCAGGAGGCCTGTCCACCTAGGAGGATCGAAGGGAGGCGGTAAGGTGTATACTAAACCGGACCCGGAAGTCCAATATGGAAATCCCGATCCACAACAGCTACGGAGTAGCGCACGCGGGGACCGTTCCGATCGTCAAGGGGAACCCGGTTCGCGTCTTTGCGACCCAAGAGGCGGTTCATCGGACGGGAGCGCCGGGATCGGTCAGGGGGATCCTGCTGCAGAGCGGCACTTACGTTTTGATGCCGGCCAAGCAGTCGCCGCGCCTGGATCAATTGAAGAGCCTTACCGTGACGCAAGGACGATTGGTGCCGGCGAAAACCGCCCTGACCGAGCTTGACGCGGCCGCCGCGGACACTTTGGAAGGGCGTCACCTACGTGACGTTCGATGGGGAGGCGACGCCTGCCACGTTCGTCATGGGCGCAGCGAGAAAATCGGAAAGAAGGACGGAAGGCCCCGTGAAAGTTGGGGCACTCGCACGCGGGAGTTAGCGCGCCGGCAAGGAGGTAGTGGGATGATGCGGGGATTGGTCTTTTTCGCGGCTGCGTGCCTGGCGCTGGCCGGGCCTCTTGGCGGCCAGAATTCTTCCGGAAGTGCCGGCCATCCAGCCAGCGAGGCCAGGTTGCTGAAACCCGGTAAACGACTCGAACGAACTCTTGCAGGCGGAGAGAAACACATCTACGCGATTCGCGCTAAGAGGGGACAGTTCATCCACGCGATCGTCGACCAGCTTGGCATCGATGTGGCCTTAACGCTCTACGCCCCCGACGACAAACCGGTGGGCTCGATGGATAGTTTTAACGGCAACTTCGGCCCGGAACAAATCTCCACGATTGCAGAAGCGCCGGGGATTTACAGACTGGAAGTGGCGTCAGGCGACAAGAATGTGCCTGCCGGCCGTTACCGTGTCACGGTCGAACCGATTCGAGCCCCTAGCGACCGGGATCACGCGCGCATCACTGCAGAGCGAATACTCTCAGAGGCCGTACAGCTTCAAGAACAAGGAAGTGCGGATTCGTTAAGGATTGCGATTCAAAAGTACCTGGCGAGCCTGCCATTGTGGCGCACAGCGGGCGATCGCTATGAAGAGGCCTTGACGCAGGATAGCATCGAGGCCGCCTATTTCGCCTTAGGGGAGAAACAAAAGGCGCTGGACTACGCCAACCAGGCCCTGCCGCTCATGCGCGGCGCGGCGGACCGCGCGGGTGAAGCGCTGACCCTGAGCAGCATCGGTTCAGTGTACGACGCCCTCGGGGAGAAGCAGAAGGCATTGGATTACTACAACCAGGCCCTGCCGCTGCGGCGCGCCGTGGGAGACCGACAAGGCGAGGCGATTACGCTGAGCAACATCGGTAGGGTGTACGCCACCCTCGGGGAGAAGCAGAAGGCGCTGGATTATTACAACCAGGCCCTGCCGCTCGAGCGCGCCGTGGGGGACCGCGCGGGTGAGGCGGCGACGCTGACCAACATCGGCATAGCCTACTCCGCCCTCGGGGAGATGCAGAAGGCACTGGATTACTTCAATCAGGCCTTGCCGCTCATGCGCGCCGTGGGGGACCGCACGGGCGAGGCGGCGACGCTGCACAACATCGGTTGGGTTTACGGCACCCTCGGGGAGAAGCAGCAGGCGCTGGATTACTACAACCAAGCCCTGTCCCTCAAGCGCACCGTGGGAGACCGCGAAGGCGAGGCGAGGACGCTAGATGGCATCGGCGGGGTTTACTCCGCCCTCGGGGAGAAGCAGAAGGCGCTGGATTACTACAACCAGGCCCTGCCGCTGCTGCGCGCCGTGGGGGACCGCGCGGGCGAGGCGTCTGCGCTAATCAGCATCGGTAGGGTTTACTCCGCCCTCGGGGAGCAGAAGGCGCTGGATTACTACAACCAGGCGCTGCCCCTCAAGCGCGCCGTGGGAGACCGCGAAGGCGAGGCGAGGACGCTAGATGGCATCGGCCTGGTATACGACAGCCTCGGGGAAAAGCAGAAGGCGCTGGATTACTACAACCAGGCCCTGCCGCTCATGCGCGCCGTGGGGGACCGCGCGGACGAGGCGGTGACGCTGGGGAACCTGCGGGACCATTTCGCAAAATCACACCCCGATCTCGCAATAGTCTTTGGGAAGCAGGCGATCAACGTGCTTCAGAGCATCCGCCGCGATAACCAGGGGCTGGAGCAAGGACTGCGGCACAGTTATGAAAAGTCCATCGACTCCCAGTACCGCTCGCTCGCTGAACTATTGATCGGGCGCAGTCGCTTCGGCGAAGCGGAAGAGGTACTCGACCTGCTCAAGGACAAAGAGGCCGCCGATTTCATCCGGCGGGATGCGGTCGCGG
>Ga0209039_10003075_pt1 | contig 13404 bp, 5 predicted proteins | sample BogFormECP12_OM1_FD_188238 | JGI IMG/M metagenome (GOLD analysis project Ga0209039, IMG submission 188238) | Bog forest soil microbial communities from Calvert Island, British Columbia, Canada - ECP12_OM1 (SPAdes) (version 2) | ecosystem: Environmental > Aquatic > Freshwater > Wetlands > Bog ...
GATCTCGGCGCTGACCGGCGGCCGTCCTGTCCGGTGCGGATAGGTCCACTTGCGAGTGACCAGGCGGCGGTGCCAGCGCAGGACGGTGCCGGGGGTGACGAGCCGGTGTGCTCGCAGTTGTGTCGGCAGGAGCCGGATCAGCGCGGCGAGGACGGCGCGGTCGGCCCAGTCGAGCCGGGGCCGCGGATGGGTGCGGCGCAGCACGGCGACCTCGTGCCGCAGCACGAGCAGCTCGGCGTCCTTGGAGGCCGATGACCGGCCGAGCAGGACCAGCCAGCCGCAGAGCCGGACGAAGATGAGATAGAACAGGCGCAGAGACACAGATGATCATGATGCCCTACGGCTGACGTGGGTCACCGCTGCAGCTCACAGGCCACGCAGACTTCTGGCACCCCACAAGATCTCCAACTCGGCAATATGGGGTACTGCATGGGCAATCGACGGTGGCGAGTTCGGAGTGTCAAGGGACATCGGGACTTCCCTGTGGGCGGACAGCTGATCTCCCTGCGGGTGGACAGGTTATGTCCGTGCCGGCGGTCAGCTGATCTCCCGGCGGGTCAGGTCAGCGGCGTCACTCCCTTTCCTGCGGTGGCCTCGGCGAGGCGGAGGCTGGTGCCCTCGGTGAGGATCAGGTGGGCGTGGTGCAGCAGCCGGTCGACGGTCGCGGTGGCCAGGGTCTTGGGCATGATCGTGTCCAGCCCGCTGGGATGCAGGTTCGAGGTGACGATCAGGGACCGGCGTTCGTAGGCGGCATCGGCCAGCCGGTAAAGCGCCTCGGCGGCGGCCTGCCCGGCGGGCAGCATGCCGATGTCATCGATCGCGATCAGGTCGCACCGGGTGATCTTGGCGATGGCCCGGGCGGTGGTGCCGTCGACGGCGGCGCGGCCGAGGGCGGCGGTCAGGGTTTCGAGGGTGAACCAGGCGACCCGCATCCCGGCGTCGATGGCCTGGTGCGCGAGCGCCTCGGCGAAGTGCGACTTCCCTGTCCCGGAGGGGCCGGCGATGCAAAGATTCTCCGCGCGGGTGACCCATTCCAGGGTCATCAGGGCGTGCTGGGCGGGCAGCGGGATGGAGGAGTCGGCTTCCCGCCAGGACGCGAAGGTCTTCCCGGCGGGCAGGCCCGCGGCCTTGCGGCGGATCCGCCGTCCGGCCTCGTCGCGGCCGCGGATTTCTTCGTCGAGCAGGATGCGGATGACCTCGGCGGGGTCCCACCGCTGGGCTCGGGCGGTGGCGAGCACGCCGGGCGCGGCTTTACGGAGGTAGGGCAGGCGCATCCGGCGCAGCGCGGCGTCGAGAGCGTCCGGGACCGGCGGCGGGACGGGGGCGGCGGGAGCGGAGACGGTTCCGGTCACTGCTGGTCTCCTTTACCGGCCGCGGCCGGGGGTAGCTTGCCGTTGCCGTTGCCGTTGCCGTTGCCGTTGCCGTTGGCTGGGCTGGCGGGTGCGGCCAGGGCGCTGGTGAGGTGGCGGCGGTCGGCGCGTTCGGTTTCGAGCAGCTGCTCGGCGCGTTCAGCGCGGGCGCGTTCGGCTTCGGTGAGCGCGGCGACGGCGTCCAGCTGGGCCTGGTGCTGCTCGCGGAGGGTGTCGCGTTCGCGGGCGGCGTCGGCGCGGGCGCGGCCGGTCTCGGCGCGGGCGTCGGCCTCGGCCTGGCGGGCGCGGGCGACCTCGGCGTCGGCGCGGCGGGCGGCCTGGGTCGCGTCGTCGCGTTCGCGGGCGGCCCGGGCGGCTTCGGCGCGGGCGGCGGTGACCTGCCCGGCGGCCTCGGCCTGGGCGGCGGCGATCTGGCCGGCTGCGTCCCGGCTGGCCTGCTCGAGCGCGGCCGCGGCGGCTTCGGCTTCCTGCCGGGCGGCGGCGGTGGCGGCCTGGGCGGCGCGGGTGTCCTCGCGGGCCGTGTCCAGGGCCTCGGCCAGGGCCTGGGTCTCGGCCCCGGCCTCGGCAGCGCGGGCTTCGGCGGTGACGGCGGCGGCCTCGGCGCGCCGCCGCGCGGCCTCGGCCTCGGCGATCTGGGCCCGGACCCGGGCCGGGTCCAGGCCGGCGGCCATGTCGCGGGCGGCCCGGGTGAGCACCGCGGCCTGGCGGATCACCGTGTCCAGGGCGGCCAGCGGGTCAGCGGAGCTGTCCGCGGGGACTGCCGCCGCCGGGGCGGGGACGCGGGCGTCGTTGTGGTAGCGGCGGGCGCACTCGTCGCTGCAGAACTGCCGCGTGCGGCCCCGGTCCTGCCCGGGCAGGGCGTTTCCGCAGCCCGGCCGCTTGCAGACGGCCGGTGCGGACGCGCCGGGAACCTGGCCGTCCAGGCGGCCGGCGGGGGGATTGCTGGTCATGACGGTACCTTCCGGTGTCTCGGTCATGCCTTTTCTTTTCATTTCTGATCGGAGGAGAAATGAAAAGAAAAGCATGCGCAGGGGGCGTGAGGGTTGCCGGCTGGCCGGCCCGGCAGCCGCCGGGCCGGCCAGGATAAGCGGGGTGTCAGGAGCCTGCGGCGTCCGGGGATGCGGCCGCGGCGCGCAGCACCAGGGAGTACAAGGTGAAGCCGGCCGAGTCGATGAGCAGGCTGGCGTCTTGCCCGGGGACCGCGCTGCCGCGCCGGTCCCGGTAGAAGTCCGCCAGCGCGGCCCGGGTCCCGGGACTGCGCAGGAACTCATCGACGTCGGTGAGCAGGCTGATCAGCCCGGCGAGGCTGTCCTCGCCCGCCTGTGCGCAGGCATCGGGGCCGTTCACTGTGCCTGCCCGGGGGCGGCGCCGAATCCAGCCCAGGCCGAGGTGCCGGGCTGGGCCGAGTACGCCTCGTCAGCCACGGCCGCCGGCCCGGCCGCGGCCACGCCGGCCTGATAGCCGGCGATGGACAGCAGGTCGCCATCGCCGAACCGGCCGGCCAGCGCCGCGGTGCCCAGCGCAGCGTCCACCGCGGCCGTCCCGGCCAGGGCGGCCAGCTCCACCGCCTCGGCCATCTTCGCCCGGACCCGGCAGGCGCCCGCGGCGGCGGCTTCGATCAGCCAGGCGCGGGCGCCATCCCCGATCGCCAGGAACGCCGCCTCCTCGGCCGTGGCCGCCTTGACGCGCGGTGGCCGCGGCGTGCCGTCGGGCTGCTGCGGGTGACCGGGATAATGCGCCAGGTCGATCCGCGGGTTCCCCGGTGTCGACAACGCATGGCGGGCGACCTCGGCCAGGCCCAGCGGGCCGTCCCCGGCCCAGTCCGGGCGCAGCGGCAGCGCCGCCAGGTCCGCGACCACGACCAGCTCATCACCGTTGGCGCGGACCCACACCTCCGCGCCGACCAGGCCCGGCGGGACCGAATACCGCACGCTGCCGAACCGGATCGTCTGGTCGGTGTTCACCACCCGGGTGGTCCCGAGCGCGGCGGTATGCGGGGCGTCCGGCAGCCGGTGCAGCCGGGCTCGCTCGGCCTCCAGCCGCTGCGCCGGGACCGCGCACGTCTCCCGGTGCACCCGCCCGTTCACCACCTCGCAGAACTGCTCGCACGCCTGCGCGAGCCCGGCGAAGCTGCCGTAGGCCTCCCGCAGGTTCACCTCGGTGGGCACCAGGTCGGCCTTCGCGACCCGGACCGTTGCCTCCGACCCGCCCTTGGATTCGGGGTCATACGGGACGCAGGTATGCACCGTCATCCCGTAATGCCGGCCCACCGCCACCATTTCCGGATGCCGGACCGGGACGCCGGCGACATGCTCGACGGTGACCGTTTTCTCGTTATCCGTCAGGGCATAGACCGCGGCCCCGCCGACCCGCCGCAGCGTCGCATCCAGGCAGGCGATCAGCGTCGGCAGCGTCCGGTCCCAGGTCGGCAGCACCACCCGGAACCGTGACCAGGCCAGCCACGCGCAGAACAGCAGCGTGTCCCGCGGCGTCCCGTCCGGGCCGGGCACCGGCGGCCCCTTGCCCCAGTCCCACTGCAGCCACAGCCCCGGCTCGGTGATCCACGGCCGGTACGTCCTGCGGTGCCCGGCCCGCCACCTGGCCTTGGCCGCCGCCACCGCCCGGCGCGTGGTCCGCTCATTACCGCCGAACCCCATCGCGGCCAGCCGCTCATGCACCTTGTCGGCCCGGACCTTGCCCTCCGAACGATCCACCCACTCCTCGACCTTCTCCAGGAACGGGTCGATCAGCTTCGGCCGCCCCGCCGGCTCCGTCACCGGCCGGCCCAGATCCCGGGCCTGCGCATAACGGCGCACCGTCTTCGGATCCGCCCCGGCCAGCTGCGCGGCCGAATGCGCGACCCCCGTCGCGTCGAACGCTTCAAGAATTTCCATGATCTCCCTGTCAGACTTCTTCACAGGTCCCTCCGGGCCAGTGGCTTGGCGTGGTCATCACAGCCACCGAGCCAACTCCCGGAGGGACCCCAGGTGCTGGACCGACACGTAACGGTCTTGTCCGGATAAAGGGAGATCAGCTGTCCGCCGGACGGGAACCGTCATGTCCGTCTAAAGGGATCTTGGCGTGTCCGCTGACATCGGAGATCTGCCGGGCACTCCGATCGGCTGATTGCCTTGCCCGACGATGGCTCGCCATCTCACGACCGGAGCGATCCGGACTACGACGGGTATGTCCGGGCAGAGTCGAAGTCATCAGAGCCTGCGCCGAAGGTGCTGCCGGAGGTCGTAGTGAATCCCGCCGAGCGGCGCGCCTGTCGGTCTGCGGGCGCAACGTGCGCTTTAAACTGGGGCGGGAGTACTACTACTCGCATACGCTGCCGGGGTCGGCGGTCACCTGTTCGCAGTCAGGACGGACATAGTGCCGGCCAGGCGCCATCCTGCAGCCGCCGAGCCGAAGATCATGCCCGGCGAAGATCCTCCAGTTGGCAGCCGAGCAAGGCAACGAAACAGAAACCGCTGACTTACCATTCGCATCCTGGGGTGGTAGCTGCTACGGGTCGAGGACGTTCTTTACGGCACCGAGGCGAGGAAACGGCTGGACTGGCCGTGCCAGGAGATCACCAGCGCATCTCGGGCTCGGGTGGCTGCGACGAACAAAAGCGACCGGGCCCGCATCAGCTCGCGATGCTGACGGGCCGGGTCGCCAGTGATGTACTGGCCGGGGACGGCCGCGTCGGTGATCCCGGCGAGGATCATTCGCTGGTACTCGAGCCCCTTGAACCGCTGCAGGGTCCCGATATGCACTCCGTCGGGCAGACGCGGCCCGTCCGGGCCGATCGACCCGGCAGGCACGCCGTGATCCGACAGGTAGCTCTCCACCTGCTCGACGTTTTTCTTGGTGGGCACGGATACCGCGATGGACGTGTCGCCGCCGGTCCACTCCTGGACCTGGCGCAGGATGCCGTCGAGTTCGTCCTGCCAGCTTCCGTACGCGTGGAACTTCGGCTGCGGGCCGCGGAGCACGGACCGGTACCCGTCCAAGGTGTCGGTCCCGTCGTCCATGTCGTCCCACGACTCGGTGCCCAGGATCCGCGACGCTGCGGTCAGGATCTCGTGCGTGCTGCGGTAGGTCAGGGTCAGCCGGGAGGAACGGCCCCGGATCTCGATTCCGAGGCTGCTCAGGGACACGTAGTTGTCGTAGATCCGCTGGTGGGTGTCGCCCGCGAGGAACAGGTCGTTCTTCCCCTGGCCGGCCATGGCTCGCAGCAGCATCCAGTGCGCCGAACTCAGGTCCTGCGCCTCGTCTACCACGATGTGCTTATACCGGGGCGCGCGGGTGGCCGCGAGCTGTCGTTCGAGCCGGGCCGCGTGCGCGGCAACGCGGGCGAACGTCCACAGGTTCGCCTCGTCCAAGCGCTTGTTGAACTGCTCGACAAGCTCCCAGATCGTGGCGCGCTGGGCGCGGTTGAGCTGCCGTCCCCGCCCGGCGCGGCGGGCCCGGAAGTACTCCTGCCGGGAGGTGATGACATGCCCGAGCACGACCTGGGACCACTCGTCGTACAGGAACCCGGCGTCCCAGCGGGTCTCCCCCAATTCCAGCAGCATCTCGTTCCACAGCTCGATGGCCTTGCCTTCGTTCATCAAGGGCAGCCGGGCGCCCGACTGGGCCTCGTTGACGATCCGGGTGGCGAGCTGGTCGATGTTGATCACGTCCACCCGGTCAAGGAGTTCGGGGCCGCCGAGCAGCAGCAACCGCTTCCGAAGGTCGCCGGCGAGGCTGCGGTTGAACGTCGTGAACAGCACGTCTCGGCCGGTGCTGTCGGAGGGCAGGTGCTGGACCAGCCATCTGACCCGGTGCAGCGCGACGATGGTTTTGCCAGTGCCGGGACCCCCGCTAACCCGAGCCGGGCCGCTGTAGGACCGTTCGACCACCCGCCGCTGCAAGGGATGCAGGTACACCTGCCAGCGTTCGAAACCTCCGGCGAGGATGGCCTGCAGCGTCTCGTCGTCGGTGGTGACGAGGGAGGCAGGGCGGTCGGCCGCCGCCGCGTAGTCCGTCGGGTCGACCGGTTCCGTGGCGGATACCGGGGCGGTGACCTGCTCCATGACCTCCTCGACGGAGGCGCCGTCGTACAGGGCGAGCAGGATGTCGGCGGTGAGCTGCGGGACGCATTCGGCGAACTCGAGTAGCTGTTCCTCGGTCGTGATCTTCCCGATCGTCGACAGAAGCGGCCTGCCTACTCCCAGGCCGGTCAGCTGCGACTGAGAGTAGCCAGCGAAAAGCGGCGGCGGTCCTGCCGACACGGGCGGTTTGACGGTCCCGTCGAGTGAGGCCATGTCATAGAAGTCGATGCCGCCGGTGACCTGGTTGATCTGGTGGGCGTACCGGTCCATGTGGTCGTAGGACTCGCTTCGGTGCTTGACCGTGACGAGCATGTACTCGTCGTCCTTCAGGTGCAGCATGATCGCCCGGTAGTCGTCGCTGACCCGCGCCGAGTACAGCCGCGAGTCGCCCTTGAGCTGCTTGAACCGCAGGCCGGGGCTGGACGGGTCCTGACGGAACTTCCGCATGAAGTCCCACATCGCGCCCTTGACCGGCCGGGCCAGCTTGTCGATGTCCTTGTCGGCCCGCTCGGTGAGCCGCAACCTGGCCACTAGTTGTCCCCTCCCATGATCCGTGCCGCCAGTTCCTCCGGCGGCCAGTCACCCGCTACGCGCGCGTCCCAGCCCGCCACCGCGAACGCGGCGACGCACTCCTCGTCCCCGTCCGCGACGACCGCGACCCGCGGGACAACCCAGGCGACCTCCGCCTGCCATCCCTGGTCGTTGAGCTCGTACCCGACCTGGTCCTCGCCCGGCGCGGGAACGCCGAGTTCGGCGAGCCGGTGCGCGAGCGGCCCGACCTCGGGCGCGAGCAGGCCAACCGGCCAGGACACGTCCACGCCAGCGGGCGGCACCGAGGTCTGCGGCAGGGAAGCGGCCCACGGGGTGGCCTCCGCCTGGCTGCGCCGGTTCAGCGAGTAGTACGTACGCAGCCCTGAGGAACTCGCGACCTTGAGCGCGGCCGCCAGCAGGTGGGGGTCGAACCTTTCCAGGTTCGTATAGGCGATCTGGTCGCCGTCACCGGCCCCGTCGGACAGGAACTGGACGATGTTCCCCCAGTACAGCCACGCCGCCCAGCGGCGACGATGCGCCTTCGGATCCGCCGTGATCGTCGCCAGGCGATCGTCGAGGACGGCCAGCGCGGTCCACCCGCCCAGTGGATTCTCCTCGTCCCTGGCTCTCGGGTCCAGGATGACGGTGACCGCGCAGCCGTTGTCATCCGTGACCCGGCTGAGCCCGAAGGCGCCTTCCCCGCCGGGAGCAAGCGGCTGTCCCAGAAGAGACGCAGCGATCCGCTCTGTCAATGTCTCCTGGTGCACGCGGAAGGGGCTGGTGAAAAGCCCGGCCACGGCGGCCTCCGCGCGGCGCAGCCAGCACGCCTGGTCCGGGTCGGTCAGGTACGCGAACAGAGTCCGCACCGGATTGCACCAGATGGTGCCCGGCAGCTCGGCCGGATCACCGCCCGCCTTCTGGTAGGCCGTCCGGGCCCGCGCCTGCGCGTTGCCTTGGTACGGCGGCCACGGCATGTCCTCGCTGACCGCTTCGCCGGCCATGTCGCTGACCGCTTCCCAGTCGAACTGGAACACCACGGTCCCGTCGGCCCGCAGCCCGGCCCGCTTGTCGGCGTCCTCGGCGACCCGGTTCTTACCAGGCGCCGCGTGGTACTTGTAGCCGTCCAGGTACACGACGACCTTCGGCGAGTCCTGGTCGGTGCGGGCGAACTCCAGATCCGGGATCGTGCCCCTGGCCCGGTGGTGCATGGTGACCTGCCAGTGCGCGCTGTCCGTCCGCAGCGCGGCGGTGGACCGCCCGTTGACGGTGGCGGCCGGGGTCAGCGAGATGGCGGGCTCACCCGCTGCCCACCTCGTGAGCACCTTCCAGAACCTGGCCTCGAGCTCGCTTTCCACCTGACCGGCCAGCGAGATCTCCTTCGTGCTGGCCACCGAGGTGGTCTTCCAGCGCTGCAGCAGGTCGTCCAGCATGGATAGCGCCTCGGCCCTCGAGACGAGGTGCCACTTGTCGTCGTCGATGTGGCTGAGCAGGCAGCGATGGCAGGCGGGCTTGCCGTCGTCCGCGCACCGGCACCCGGCGACGACCTCGCGGGCGCTGACCAGAACCTGCCGGAGTTCTTCCTGGTCGGCGAGCCGGTGCAGGTACCCGGTGCCGCCGGGGAGGGTGTCGTGCAGGACGAGGAACTGGCGGTCGCGTCCGGTATCCCGGTCATGCATGGTCGCGGTGATGATCGCGAGATGGTCGGGGTCACCGCCGTACTTCTTGGCCACGCCGGCCATCAGCGCCGCGGCGAACGACGCGACCCGTTCGTCCACCAGGGCGGTGGCGACGGGAAGCAGGACCCGGATCGCCTCGGTGTGCAGGACGTGGGCGAGGATCATCTCGGCGTGGTCGCCGGGTCCGGCGCCGCGCCGCTGCGGGCACCAGAGCCGGTGGTGGCTGGGCTGGCTGTAGCCGGAACTGACCAGCGGATCGCCTTGTCCGGATCCGGCTGGCTTGTCCGTGGTCGTGCCGCCGCACGAGACGCAGGTGAAGAACCTCCCGATCCTGGTGTCTTGCCCGGCGAGCCGGTCCGTCCCCTGCAGGTCGGGTCGGCGGATTCCCAGGTTAAAGGTGCGGACCACCGCGCGGCGAGTGAAATCGACACCGGACGTGCGGTGCTCATGCCGCCACGAACCGGGCTCGATGTGCTCGGGGTCGACGTCCACAGCGAAGGCCCGCTCGTAGAACTGGCGGTCCCGGTCGTCGCTGTCGTCGGAGATCCGCGCGTCGTCGCGCCGGTCGTAGGAGGTGACCCGGCTGGGCCGCAGGACCTTGTGCAGCGCGCTGGCGTCGCCGAGCTGCGTGTTGTCACAGCGCGGGCAGGGGCTGGTGTCCTGGGAGGCGAGTTTCTCCCGGACGTAGCCGCACTCGGAGCAGATCCGCCACTGCTCCCACAGCGGGCGGGCGGGCCGGCCGATGTCCAGGCCGGTGATCATGTGGTGGTAGCCCTGGATGTAGAAGTGGTTCCCGGGCGCGAGCTCGAACAGGGCCTGGCGGGCGGAGCGGCCGTACTCGCGCAGCTCGCTGAGGTAGATCTTCTTCCCGTCCCTGTCCTCGTCCTGCCAGGTGAGGGTGGCTTCCAGGGTCGTCGGCACGTCGATGAGCGAGTAGTTGGGCAGCAGCCCGAGCTCGGTCAGCGCGCCGTGCGCGTCGGTGCGGCTGATGGCGCCGATCTGCTTCTGCACCCCGCGGAGCTCGGCGTTGAGCTCGCGGATCTGGGCGGCCTGCACCGGATCGGAGGGCACCAGGGCGGCGACCGCCTCGTTGATCGCGGTGATCCGGTCCCGCAGGTCCTCCAGCCGCCGGTTCCAGGCGTCCTCCGCGTCGCGGACCTTGTCCTTCAGTCCGGCGGTGGCGAAGTCGCGCAGCTCCCCGGCGGCAACGGGGTCGAGGTGCGCGGGGAACAGCGCGAGGAACGCCTCGACGATGGCCGCGCCATCGGTCAGGGCGGCGTCGCGGAGCCGGTTCAGCCATCCGGTCTCGCCGAACAGCACCGACGCCCGGCGCGGTATCGGGAGGACTCCGGCGAACCGGCCCCGGGCCGCCAGGTCGACCAGGTGGGCGAGGTACTGGCGGCGGAGGATCTCGACGGCGGACAGGTAGCAGCCGGGCGGCACGATCTCGCCCGCGATCATGTCCCGGGGTTCGGCGAGGAAGTACTGCTCGCGTTCCCGGCGCCCGGCGAAGGTGACCAGGAACGCGTTACCGGCGCGCCGTCCCGCGCGGCCCGCGCGCTGCACGTAGCTGGCTGGCCGGCGTGGCACCGACGCGAGGATGACCGCGGACAGGTCGCCGATGTCGATGCCGAGTTCCAGGGTCGGGGTGCAGGACAGGACGTTCGGGTCGTTGTACCGGGTGCCGTCGCGGAAGGCCCGCTCCACCCGTTCCCGCTGGGCGCGGGTCATGGCGCCGATGTGCTCGGCGGTGACCACCTTGTACGGATGCCGTTCCGAGTACAGCTGCCGGTAGTAGTCCTTCTGGTACTCCTGGTCGGTCGTCGCGGTGAGCGTCCCGGTGCACCGGTACCTGGGGCACGGCTGGCCCAGCCATTCGGCGCGCCGTTCCGGGTGGACGACCTGCTGCCAGTGGCAAGTGTCGCAGCCGAGCGCCGCGCCCGGGACCTCCGCGGCCGCCAGCAGCCGGACCGCGACGTGACCGGGCCGCAGCCCGTAGACCCGGGTGGCGCCGTCCCCGGCGGTCCGCACGGCCAGCACGTCCTCGTCCGCGAGGAGCTGCAGCAGCCTAGGCAGGTAGAGCGCCGCCTCCTGGGCGCCGATCCCGAGGCAGCGCGCGGTCCAGTTCACATACCAGCCCTGGCGGGTATCCGCCGCGTCGAACTCGCTGCCCCGCTTGCGCTGGCCAGTCAGGAACCGGGGTGCCGAGACACCGCTCGGGAACGCGGGCATGCCGTCCGGGCGACGTCCCCAGATCGCGCCGAAACGCTTCGTCCCGGCTAGGTCGAGCCAGTTCTCCAGCCAGTGGTGAGTGATGCCGCCGCTCATCCGGAGCCGCTCCAGGATGCCCCGGACCAGGACCACGTACCGGTCCGGGCCCGGCAGCTCGCTCAGCACCGTTACAGGGCCCCTGAGCTGGAGGTCCTTCGCGAGCGCGGCGATCCGCTCCGGGTTCGACAGCGGCACCTCGACGGCGGCGGTCCGGGTGAGTTCCAGGGTGCGGCCCATCCGGGAACGGAGCCCGAACTCCAGGACCATCTGGAACGCCAGCCGCTGGGCGATCAGGTCCCAGGTGTCCCTCGTACCGGAGTTCTCGCCCGCGAGCAGGCGGTCCACGTCCTGGCGGCCGTGCAGGTCGGGCGGGACCACGGTGGTCAGCCACTGCGGCGCGCTCGCCTTGGTGATCACATCCGCGATCAGGTCGTTCAGGTTCGCGGCACCGCCGCCGTCGTGCAGGATCGCCGCGACGAGCGTGCGGAGGGAGAAGGCATAGGAGCGGCTGGCGACGAACCCGGCGCGGTGCGCCGCGTCCTGTACCGCGTCGTTGAACAGCAGCGTCTTGCGCTGCTGGTCCTGGAGCTGCCCGCCGGTGAACAGCTCGGTGATGGCGACCGAGGCCAGGCTGGCCAGGCCCGCGCCGAGGAACCGGCTGCCGTCGTCCATCCCGCACGCCGGGCACCGGTCGTGCTCGGCGGCGTACACGCCATCCTTGTCGTGCCGGATGTCACCGAGCACCGGTATGGCGTAGCCCGGATCCTTGTCGGGGTCCAGCGGGCGGATGCGGTCACCTGCGGGGTCAAGCAGGTGGACGCTGACCGCGCCGGGCTGGCCGGTCGCGCAGGCCGTGACCTCTTCGTCTGTCGCGGCGATCAGCGGCCGGACCAGGCGCTTGCTTGACACCGCCGCCCGGTAGATCTTTGCCGGGTCCGGCACCAGCTGCTGAGGGTCCTTCTCCGGGGACAGCACCGCCCATCCCGAACGGCCGCAGTGACGGCAGTACACGGCGGGCAGCGACTCGCGCGCTACCCCGCCCTGCGTCGTCTCCATCTCCGGGCTCGGCTCCCCGAACCAGGCGAATCTCGGGTTCGGGCTGGCGACCCGGAGCAGCCGGCTGAGCGGCCGGATCCACAGATGCGTCTCGATGTGCAGGAACGGCAGGGACACGTCGTCCGGGTTCCGGGCCTCGGAAAGCAGGGCCACGAACCGCGCCAGCGCGGCCGCCGCCTGCCGCGGGAAGCGCCGGAACGCCTCGCCCCAGTTGTAGGCACCCTTGCGGGGCAGCAGGTCCAGCACCTCATCGGCCGTGGACGGCTTGTCGCCGAGCACGTCCATCAGCGCGTGCGTCAGGATGTGCGTACGCAGCACCCGCCCAAGCTCCGCCGGGTCGGTGACCTCCTGGCCGGTGACGAGCTTGACGATCTCCGCCATCGCCTGCTCGTCCACCCGCGGATCACCAAGCACCGCGAGCTCCTGCGGCGCCGGAAGCGGCAGCGAGTAGTCGATCTCCCCGAGGAACCCCTCCGTCGGCAGCCGCTGCTCGGTGATCACCGAGTTCTCGCCGAACTCGACCCCGAAGACTTGCTCGGCGACCTCCCGGATGCGTTCCTCGTTCCCGCTCTCCCCCAGCGTGGCGGACGTCGCCACCGGGCAGATCTTCCCCAGCGGCCTGCCGGGCCGCGAGTGGTTTGTGGCGGTGGCCAGGCGACGCAGCAGCATCGCCACGTCGGTACCCTGCGCCCCGTCGTAGGTGTGGAACTCGTCCACCACCACGTAGGCGATGTCCGCGTCCTGCCACAGCGCGAGGTCCTCACCGCGCTGCAGCAGCAGGTCCAGCATCTTGTAGTTCGTGATCAGGATGTCCGGCCGCTGGGAGCGAATCTCAGACCGTTCGGTCAGTACCCGGGCGTACGCCGTGCCGGGCGCCTCGCCGATGTACAGCCCGGCGGTGACATCCTTGAGCTCGGGCCGGATGAGGAGATCGCTGATCCGCATCGCCTGGTCGGTGGCCAGCGCATTCATCGGGTAAAGCAGGACGGCCCTCACCCCCCGCCCGCCCGCACGCCTGGCCCGCCGACAGTGATCGAGCACCGGCACGAGAAACGCCTCGGTCTTCCCCGACCCGGTACCCGTCGTCACCAGCGTCGGCTGCGGCTCACGGCCAAGGCTCGACAGCCGCTGCCACGCCTGCACCTGATGCAGATAAGGAACGGGTTCGGCCGGAGCCCACTCCAGCACGTCCCGCCATCCCTCGCCGGCACGCTGGAACGGCGTCCGGATCCGCAGGTACGGCCCGCGGAAGATCCCGGTCGCCGAATGGTTCAGGAACTTCTCAAGCCCCTCCCGCACCGGCAGATCCGCCAGCGCAAACGTCGTCGACAGATACTGCGTGGGGAGCCCCGAGCCTTCCGGACTGCGGACCTCCAGTAAGGTCCATCCGGAAGGGTTGGGTGTAAATGGCCGGCAAGA